>OLPB01000535.1_pt1 | contig 22070 bp, 13 predicted proteins | sample 1672001 | NCBI WGS metagenome assembly OLPB01 (sample SAMEA3136635, study PRJEB25190) | human gut metagenome | biome: human gut; feature: human-associated habitat; material: faeces | place: Austria | collected 2013 | reverse complement strand
GGAATGTGCCAGAAGGCTATGGTCTTCCGGAAAATTAAATTCTAAAGGATTGACACTCAAATTGTTATTTTTCCAATACAAATCACTAATTTGCTATTTGTTATTAAAAACAGACAGCCGCTGAAACAAAATTCTATGCTGAATTGTAAGAAGATACCCCTCTTCTGGAGATTTTCATTCCAAATAAAAACCACAGACTTCTGGACAATCCCCCCTCTCTCCCGTCCAAGATTTAAATACTAATTTCCTTCTGGAGCCAAAGAGCAGAAAAGCAAAAATTGGATATAGAAGAAAATGTGATGTCGGAGCGAATAAAAATGCCGAGTAGGCATTTTCTACGAAGCGACTATCTTCACATTTTCTTCTATATTAAATTTCTGGTTTTCGTTTCTTTAGTCCTTAAAATAAATTAGTATTTATTTTGTTAAAATTGTGAGGATTTTATTGGAACGTGCTACGAATGCAGTCATTTCCTCAGGTTTTAATGGATGGTTTGCCAGGCGGGCAAGGTCATAAAGCTGCTGACAGATCGTTGTAGTATTTTCGCTTTCGTCATTATTTAAAACATACTGTACAAGGTCATTGTTCATGTTAAGAACAAGAGTCTCGCCTTCAGCGCCAAGTCCGGTAGAACTATTGCTCATTCCGTACATTTCCATCATTTCAGACATACGTCTTGTCTGCTCGGAAACAGTGATCATGGAAGGTGTATCTGCATTTTTCAGTTTTTCAACTTTTACGGTCAGGTTTTCTACACCGGTTGCCTTTTTAAACTTCTCAGAAAGCTTCTCGGTAAGTTCTTTTTCTTCGTTCTCGTCAATAGCTTCTTTGAAGTTATCCGTAAGTTCAGAGTCGATACGGAGGAATTTTACTTCCGGATTTCTCTGCTCTAAATGAGTGATAAATGTTGTATCAATCTGGTGAGTCAGATAAATGGCATCCATTTCCTGTTCTTTAAACATATTGATGTACTGAGACTGTGCAACCTCGTCTGTGATATAGAAGACGTTATTCTCGTATTTTTCTTTGCCGGCTTCAAGGTAGTCTGGAAGAGTGACATATTTGCCTTCCATGTTCTTGAAGATGATGTAATCTTTCATCTTGTCATTGAACTTCTCATCGCGGATGCAGCCAAATTTAATGAACGGGCTGATATCATCCCAGTATTTCTCATAATTTTCGCGGTCTGTCTTACACATACCGGAAAGCTTTTCTGCTACTTTCTTTGTAATGTAATTAGAAATCTTCTTAACAAATCCGTCATTCTGTAATGCACTTCTTGATACATTCAGTGGAAGGTCAGGACAGTCAATACATCCTTTTAATAATAAGAGGTACTCAGGGATTACTTCTTTAATGTTATCTGCGATAAATACCTGATTGTTATATAACTTGATTTTTCCTTCGATTGTATCGTACTTTGTATTGATCTTAGGGAAATAAAGAATACCTTTTAAGTTAAATGGATAGTCCATGTTCAGATGAATCCAGAATAAAGGCTCTTTATAATCGTGGAATACATCACGATAAAATTCTTTATATTCTTCATCGGTACAGTCATTAGGATGCTTGGTCCATAATGGATGAATCTGGTTGATTGGCTTAGGAGTATCCTCTTCCTCAAGAGTTACTTCGGAGTCTCCATCTTCTTCTGTACCGTCTTCTTTGGAGTCAGCATCTTTTGCTTCTACATCAATTACCTTTTCTTCAGCAGACTTCTTCGCAGCTTCTTCTGCCTTCTTCTCTTCTTCTTCCTCATTTACAAAGTAAATCTCAACCGGCATGAAAGAGCAGTACTTATCAAGAATTTCACGACAACGGAACTCGTTACAGAATTCGTAACTGTCATCATTGAGATACAATGTGATTACGGTACCACGTTCTGCCTTATCGCCCTCTTCCATATCAAACTCTGTGCCGCCATCACATTCCCAGTGAACTGGTGCAGCACCTTCTTTATAAGAAAGGGTATCGATAGTAACCTTATCAGCAACCATAAATGCAGAGTAGAAACCAAGACCGAAATGACCGATGATCTGCTCATCGCTCGCCTTATCTTTATATTGTTCCATAAAAGCAGCGGCACCGGAAAAAGCAATCTGGTTAATGTATTCATCTACTTCCTCTTCCGTCATACCGATACCATTATCGATAAAAGTGAGTGTCTTATCGGTAGGGTTAATACGAACTTCCACCTTATACTTCTCATCATCTGCCTCTTCAAACTCACCCATAACAGCAAGCTTCTTAAGCTTCGTAACCGCATCACATCCGTTACTCACTAATTCACGGATAAAAATATCGTGGTCAGAATAGAGCCACTTCTTTATAATAGGAAAAATATTTTCACTGTTAATTGATAAACTTCCCTGTTTAGCCATAATAAACATCTCCTTAAAATTAATTATATAAAATTAAAACATCGTCTTTGTATTTTTATCAATACCATTCTTATACTAATACCACGAAACAGGAATGTCAAGGGAAAATTAGCACTCAACTAAAAAGAGTGCTAACAACTCTGCGGTTTGATATCATTGCTTTCACGTTTGCAACATATTTGCCATAGCTTTACATACTTTTCCTCCATGGTTTTAGATGTACTATTGGAAATTTATGTTGCAGCGTGCTATAATTTCACCATTAGTAACAATACTTAAGATACTACTTAAAATAATACTTAAATAGAAAGCGAGAAGAGGAATGAATCAGAGTTTAATGACAGAATTTAAGGAAGACTTAAAAGATTTTAGAGAGATGACTGAGAAGTTTTATGCGAAGGAAGTCAGCGTAAAGGATTATAAAGGCTTTTCCGGTGGATTTGGCAGTTACGCACAAAGGGGCGCAGAGGCGAGTATGCTTCGTCTTCGTATGCCGGGCGGAAGAATTACAAAGGAGAAGTTAAAGTTTTTAGTTGATGCGATTGCTGCTTATGATGTTAGAAGAGTGCATCTTACGACCTGTCAGACTGTGCAGTTCCATGATCTTGGCATGAAGGCAGTCTGTGACATTATGGAGCAGGCGATGGAAGTTGGCATCGTTACCCGTGGTGGTGGCGGAGATTTCCCAAGAAATGTAATGGTATCCCCGCTATCCGGTGTAGAACAGGGCGAGTATTTTGATGTGCTTCCTTATGCGGAAAGAGCCGGAGACTATCTGATGGGAATCATTAAAACAGTCAAGCTTCCGAGAAAGTTAAAGGTAGGATTTTCAAATTCTCCGGCAAATGTAACCCATGCGACATTCCGTGATCTTGGCTTTGTGGCAAAGGAAAACGGTCGCTTTGATGTATACAGTGCCGGTGGGCTTGGAAATAATTACAAGATGGGTGTAAAAGTAGCGGAAGATGTGAAGCCGGAAGAAGTTCTGTACTATGTAGAGGCGATGGTCCGTACGTTTACAACTTACGGTAATTATGAAAGCCGGGCAAAGTCAAGAACAAGATATATGCAGGAAACATTAGGCGTAGAAGGCTATAAAAAAGCCTATCAGGAAAAGCTTATGGAAGTAAAAGCAGAGGTAAAAGACGCTCTTCTTATAAAAGAAACGCAGGTACACTCAAAGCAAGGAGACGATGCCAAAGAAGCAGGCAATGACAATAAAAATGTAACAGCCTATCCGCAGACAGAAAGCGCATCAGAGCGTGTGATTGCGCAGAAACAAGCAGGACGTTATGCAGTTGCCTATCATCCAATCGGTGGAATGGTTCCGGCACAGAAGTTTGGGGAAATCTATGCCGTAATTAAAGATGTAGCGAATGCAGAAGTTCGTGTCGCACCCGATGAGACCTTATATATTATTAATCTAGAGGAAGAGCAGGCAGAAAGAATACATAAGATCACAGCAGATGGTGCGAAGAATCTGTTTGAAACTTCGGTATCCTGCATCGGAAGTACCGTCTGCCAGATCGGCTTAAGAGATTCCCAGGGCTTACTTGCAAGCATAGTAGAAGCGGTAGAGCCATATCACTTTGCGGATGGCGTACTGCCAAGAATCCATATATCTGGCTGCCCATCTTCCTGTGGAACGCATCAAATCGGAAAACTGGGCTTTCGTGGCGCATCAAAGAGCGTGAACGGAAAAGCAGAGCCTGCATTCGCATTTTATGTGAACGGACAGGATGCACAGGGAGAAGAAAGATTTGGAGAAGAGTGGGGCATTATGCTTGCTACAGATATTCCAAAGTTCTTTATTGAACTGGGCAAAGTTATTTCCGAGAAAAAGCTTAGCTATGAACGATGGTACGAGAATAATCAGGATGCATTAAAAGAAATTGCCGCAACATATTTGCAGTAAAAAATCAACAATATTATAAATAGCATATATGTAAAATAATGATAAAAATCTCATTAATAATCAAAATAATAAAGAAAACACTTTAGAATTATTAGTATATTGTTGCAAAATAATATAAAAGTATAAACAATAAATAAAAATTTAATAATATAGTTGGAATGATTGGCTATTTGTGATAAAATAGTGAAAAGCTAAGGAAGAATCCACTAGATGTAGTGATTCTTTTATTTACCACGGATGCTATCATTCGCAGGATAAACTTTTGACATAAAGCGGGGCAGTTCACAATAGAATATAGGGATGGATGTAACAGTAAGAGGAAGAATGTGGGGTTCGGATTCTTACGGAGAACGCATGAAAGATATCCAGAATATGTTTTTTTGGGGACTGCATGCTTTAAGATGTTTTAATTCAGATTAGAGTGTCACGGTAATCGAGGACAGTAATCCAGGACATAGAACAATCTAAAAGAAAGCGGGGAAAACATTATGAAGAAAGTAAAGGACAGCCGGAAACGATGGAAGCAGCTCGTTACGATGCTATTAGTTACAGCATTATTGGTGACAGGCACACCGGACATTGTAGGACTTGCTTCGGAAGGAACACAGGAACAGGTTACGACTGCAGCGGCTCAGTCAGAAGGTACGCAGGCAGAAGGACAGGCAGAAGCTGCGCAGGAAGAAGAAGCGATATCGGAAGAACCTGTTGAGCAACAGGATACATCCGTCCAGCAAGACACCGCAGCGAAGCAGGAGAATACAGAGAAGAATATAGAGAATAGAAGTACCGCAGGTACGACCGAGCGTTCTGAGAACTCACAGAACAGTCACGAAAAGGACAAGGCCGCATCTGGGGCTAAAAGTGGTGGTTCTTCTACTTTAAAAGTAAGAGAAACAGAGAAGAATACGAAAAAAGAAGATAAAGATACGAAGATACACATACAGAGGAAGCGCCATTCAGGCAAAGGTTACCTTAAAGGATGCCGAGGATCTTTCCGATGAGGCAGACTTACGTGTAAAGCAGACAACGGTAGCGAACAAGATAAAGACACAGATCATTAATAAGGCAGTCGGCGAAGAGAACACACAGCTCGTAGACTCCGTAAAAGCCTATGATCTTTCCTTTATCCTTAACGGAGAGAGTGTGACCCCTTCCGGAAGTATGCAGGTAACACTTGCAAATCTTGGAACAAAGAGCGGACAGAACACACTTATTTATCAGGTAACCGATGACGGACAGGTAAAGAATACCGATGCGGTACGGACCGGAAGCGATGCGATGCAGTTTGCAGCGAAGAGTCTTTGCACCTATGTTGTACTTACTTACACTACTGTATCCGATGTGAATGGTAATGACATTACAACATTATACCCGGCGATGGTTACTGCAACACAGACACAGCTTGAGAGCAAAGAAGATGGCAATGTTCCGGTAGAATCCTGGACACGCACCAATACCCCACTTGTACTGAAAGATACAACAGGGAAGAAGGCACTTGCATGGACATGGAGTGACATCGCAGGCATCGACCTTTCTCTTGATAATGACAGCCAGATCTGGAACGGATCCCGTTCCTACGGCAAGCACACATCCACTGCTTTAAAGAACGGCAGAGTAACGGCAAAGAGTGGAAAGTTATATGATTCCGCTCTGTGGAAGAACGAAGGAAAAGCAGGAAAAGATACAACGATTACCCGCATTCGTGGAGAATTTACGATAACAGATAAGAACAAGAACAACTATGCCTATACATTAAAGCCAGTTACAGACAGTGAGAATATCTATGCGAAGGACAACATGTTTGTCTTTGTTTATCCAAAGGATGTAGAACTGACAGATGATAACTACATGGATTATCTTGCATTCTGGACAGGATCTTTGGCAAATGCCGGAGAGAAGGAACGCACCTTCCACGGAAGAACGGCATCGAACTATACACAGAGAACACCGGTTGAGAACGTATCCGTTCTTACAGACGGATGGCACATGACAGCAGCCTGCAACAATGCAGGAAGCATTATCACAAGTACAGACGCAAGTGATTACTATGTAGACGTGATCAGCACAACAGACAGTAGCAACGGCGGCATGTACCGATTCAAATTGGTGAAGGAAAAGAAAGAAAAGACACAGTTTACATTCAGAAACTTAGACACTAACGCCAAGACAGGTAAAGGTGGCGCAGTATTTGAATTATACAAAGACGGCGTACATTACAGCGCACAGTCTGAGGATAAAGAAGGACGCGTTACATTTAACATCGTAAAGCCAGAAGGCTCCGATACAGATGTGTATACATTAAAAGAAACCAAAGCCCCAGAAGGCTATGACAAGATTACAACAACGTGGAAAGTATTAGTAAGCAGCGAAGGTGTTACTATGGTAAAAGATACCGAAGGCAACGAGATGCCGAAGTATCCGGATGGAACTTACGTTGTCAGCAGCGCAAAGACGGACGAAGCAGACAGCACCGAGCAGACCGCAAAGACTCCTTCCGTAATCCGTGAATATAAGAGTGATGATGTCAAGACATATGTTATTGCGAATAAAAATGAGACAGAGAAGATTACAGTAACAATACATCATTATCAATCTGGAACTAATAATAAGATTTATGCGGATGATGTGAAGACATTAGATGTAGGAGCATCTATTAGTGACTATACGAAAGCAAAAAACTGGGCTGTTACACAAGTGAAATTAAATAATGAGGAACAGAGCAACACAAACTTTGATTTAACAGGAGATTCAACAATAGATGTTTATTATTCTCCAAAAGAGAAAAATATAGAGACAGATGTTGCATTTTACGATTATACCTTAAAAGCTGGTCAGGTTGGTAATAACTATTACTCTATTAATCAGAGATCTAATTACAAGAATAATGGAAAAAAGAAATTATCTGCAGGTACGGCAACTAATCAGCAGAATTATCCATCATATTGTTATAGTGATTGGAGAGGCAATCTTTATGATTATAATAATGAAGGAAAGAACATAGTAACAGGATTAGTAAAAGGCTTAGGTACGGATGGAAATGTAGAATTTAATTATGATGAGCCAGGATTTTTCGTAAACTCTGATTTGACGGTAGAGAACTATTTTAATAGTCCTTATCAGAAGTCTACTCGATATTTAAGAAAGTATTATAATGATTATAAGTTAAACTTTGATCAAAAAGGAGACACCTATACATTAAAATCGGTAAAACATGGTCAAAACACGACAAATGCAGGAAGTAATTTCTTCCCATTAGATGATAATAAATTGTCATACGAGGAAACCGATTGTAAAGGAGATCATAATTATTATTTTGGTATGAGATATGATGTTGAATTTACTATTGGTGATTATGTAGGTCCTTTAAATTATAGTTTTACTGGAGATGATGATTTATGGGTTATTCTGGATGGTAAAAAAGTTGTTGTTGATTTGGGCGGTATTCATACTGCTGTTACAGGAACAACTGATTTATGGAAAGATTTGAAGTTGAATCCAACATCATTAACCGAAGAACAGAGATCACAAAAACATACATTAACAATCTTGTATATGGAAAGAGGAGGTTATGCATCAAATTGTAATATGGAATTTACTCTCCCATCAGCAGAAATTGTTGAAGTAACAAAGCCAAAATATTCTTTTACAATTCATAAAGAGAGCACAGACGGTAAAAGTTTAGCAGGTGCAGAATTTAAACTGACAAAAGATAATGAGACTACATCTACTACGCTTACTACAGCATCTAATGGCTATGCAACATTTTTAAATTTAGCAGCAGGCAGTTATACATTAGAAGAGACACAGGCACCATCTGGTTATGAAAAATTAATGGATGCCACTGGTAATCCAATACAATGGACGGTAACAGTAAATGAGCAAGGAGAGGTAACTGTAAAGCAAAAGGGTAGCGATACAGAAGTAGGAAAAGATGTATGGGATAATTATCTTATATGCAATCCGAAAGTTGCGCAACTTCCAGCACCCGACCATCAGAAGTATATTCAATCGAACGGTAATGATTCGTACAAACTGACATTAGATGTAACAGGAAAAGTTGGAGAGGCAGATCCAATAGATATCCTACTGATTGTTGATAAGTCGGGTAGTATGGAGGGCAATGGAGTTACTAATGTAAATAATGCTATTAAAACACTGAAGGATACATTAATAAGAGCTAATATACGGGCACAGGTTAAGCTGGCGGTTGTAACGTTTAGTGGAAATGACAACCGTGATGGTAATGATAGCCCGTGGGATGATGCAGACTGTCCACCAGAACAAGATTGGATTGATTTAAATAATTTTAACTGGAGATTAAACAACCCTACTGGCGGTACAAACTGGCAGGCAGGTATTAAAAAAGGTGAAGAAGTATTACAAACTGGTTCAGGAACTAAGAAGTACGTGGTATTTTTAACAGATGGAAATCCTACCTTTAGATATAATAATTCGTCTGGGTATACAGAAGGCAATGGAAGTAACGATTTATATGGATATAATTATAATGCGGCAATAACAGAATGGAACAACTCCCCGACACTAAAAGCAGCAACTGGCAAGTATGTTATAGATGCTACTTCAAGTGAAAGTGGAAATGCAAATTGTAAAGCACTGGCACAGACTTTATCTGGTAATGCAGCAGATTATCTGACAGAAAACTATTTAAAAGGAAAGGATGCAGAATCTATTACAAATAGTTTTGAAAAAATTGCCAAGGCAATTGCTTATCCATCCTATAATAATGTAACCATTACTGATACACTAAGTGATTATGCAGAATTTACTACAAACAAGGATACGAAGGGCAGACCTGTAATTAAGGTGTATAAAGGAACCAAAACTTATACAAAAGATACATCAGGTACAACTACAGGTATTCAAGATGTAACCCAAGAGACAGAATTAAAAGAAGATACAGACTATGAGTACACTTATAATTCTTCTACAAAAACTGTAACGGTTAAGTTAAATGGAAAACTTGAAAAAGATAAAACCTATTGGATAGAATTTGATATTAAACCGACAGAAAAAGCGTATAAGGAATATTTAACTAATGGTGGATATGGAACAACCAAAGGTGATTTACTTACAGATGCACCTGGTAATACATCAAGTTCAAATAAGTCTGGTTTCTATTCTAATTCCAGTGCCAAGATAACTTATAAGGTAGATGAGGGTAATCCTAAAAGTGCGGATTATGACAAGCCGGTTATTCAGGTGACACCAGATACTACTACACAGGTTGTTGAGAAAAAGTGGATTGGTGATGCAAAAAATTCTGTAGATGTTAAACTGACAGCTAAGGTTACAATCGGAAATGAAGAAAAAGAACTTTTTCATGAAACATATAAGAGTCTGCCAGATCAGATGCAGAAGACTTTGAATAAGGATAATAACTGGAAAGCTACATGGAGTAATCTTCCAACAAAATATTATTATGAAGATACTACTAATAAAACTATTCAGTCTGCGGATATTTCCTATTCAGTAGATGAAGTTAATGTTCCACAAGGATATGCTAAGGATATTTCTGATCCAGTTATTTCAGAGAACGGAAAAGTAATTACAACACGAATTACTAATCGACAGTTTATAATTGAAAAAGTCTGGACAGATAAACAAAAGGATCCTCAACCGCCTAAGGAACAAGAAGTCCATCCACAATCTCAAAATATTGTAATTGGCATTTATAAGCCAGGAACTGATGGAACTAAAGAAAAACCATTTTCGACAGATAATCTAATAGTAAATGTAACTTTGAATAAAGAAAATAGTTGGAAAACAACGATTCCAAGTTCATTAGGTGGCGATTATAAATACTATGTTATTAGAGAACTTAAAGAAGATAAGGATGGTTCCACAAGAATAAATGATACAAACTATTCCGTAATTGAAGATAGAGAGAATATGGTAGTAGATAATGCCTCCTATAAAGTATCTTATAGTAAAGAGGATAAAGCAGAAAAAGCTTATAAGTGTATAGTAACAAATACACGATTGAATACGATAACAATCAATAAAGTGGATAGTAATGATCAGCCATTGGATGGAGCAGAATTTTCTCTTGAAAAGAAAGATTCCTCTAATAATTGGAAAGTTATCAGCACAGAAACAAGTAAAAATGGAACTTTGAAATTTAGTGATCTTGAAGATGGCCAATACAGAATTACAGAAACAAAATCACCGGCGGGTCATAGTTTATTAGCAAATTCAATTAATGTTACTCTTCCAATGACGCTTGATTCTACACAGGAAGGTTTAGAAAAAGGAAAAGGTATAACAAAGGAAGATGGAAAAGTTTACTATTATGATTTGACCTACACCATCAAAAACAACAAACTCTTCAACATGCCGGCTTCCGGTGGCAGATTCAAAGCCACACTCATCGGTATAGCAGTTATGATTATGGCAGCAGGATGTTACATCCTTCGTCACAGACGCAAAAGAATAATCTAACACATTGCCAAGATGCAAACTGCATAATAACAACATATACACTCTGCTCCTCATTTGGGGTGAGGGGCAGAGACAAATAATATAAGTTATAACAAAGCTCATTCGCTTTGTTCATAATATAGAAACACAAAGACACTTCATAAAACACAAAGAAAGCGGGGAATAATTTATGAAAAAATTATTAAAACAATTATTAGCTGTAACAACGGCAATCATGATGGCAATTACCTTATTACCAGCAATGGCAAATGCAGAAGCAACAATTGATCCTGATGATCCTACTACAGGAACTTTAACTCTTACGAAAAAAGTACCCAAAAAAAATGAAAATGGAGTACAGGACTCAGTTTCAGGTGCAGTGTTTACGGCATATAAAGTAGCAACGTTAACACCTGGAGAGAATGGTTCTTATAGTAAGTTTGAGTTAGTGGATCCATTTAAAACGCTGAATTTGACTCCTGATACTTTAGGAAATATTAGTACAAAAGCATTAGAAGAAAAGGCAAAAGATGCGCGTGCTATTACAGAAGATAAAAACTTACAATCAAAATTTATAAAAGCGGGAGAAAAACAAAATACTTGGGAATCAGCTGCTACAGATAAAGACGGAAAAACTACTATAAGTAATCTTCCAAAAGGTTATTATTTAGTGGTTGAAACAACAACACCTAATAACTATGTTGCATCAGCACCTTTCTTTATATCTGTTCCTATGACGAATGACGATGGAAATGGATGGACATATACAATCAGCGCAATGCCTAAAAATGAAAAAATTCCTGGTACAGAAAAAACTGCAGATAAAGAAACAGTTGGAACAAATGAAGTAGTTACGTACACGGTAAAAGGGGCACAGGTAGCAAAGTATGATCTTACTACCTATACTGAAGAAAAACTGAAATATTGGATTACAGATACATTACCAGCGGGACTTACATTTAATAACGATATAAAGGTCTATAATAATGCAACAAAAGATGAAAATGGTAAATATAGATTTGATGACAAAGATTTGCTTAGCCCAACAGGTGAAAATAAGGCTTATACAATAGCAACAAAAGGTGAGAATGACACATATACATTTAAAGTAGAATTGAATGGAGCACAGGTAACAGCACAAGAAGGTAAATCTATTTATGTAGTTTATTCTGCAACAGCTACAAATCCTACAATTGGAAATACTGGCAATACCAATAGTGCTAGTACAGACTATACTAATAATCCAAATGGTGGAGTACATACAAGTCCTAAAGAAAATACAGTTTATTCCTTTGAAATTAAAGTTAACAAAACTGGTGATGAAAAAGAGAATAACGAGTATAAGAAGTTAGCTGGTGCAGAATTTGAGTTATTGAATGGAACAAATACTGTATTGGGAAAAGGAACGTCAGGAGAAAATGGTCTTGTAACATTCTATGCAGTAGATATGGATGGTAATGTTATTAAAGAAAATGATGAAAAGAAAGAATTAAAACTTCCAGAAGGTGAATATTATTTAAGAGAGACAAAAGCTCCAAGCGGATATTCCTTACTTAATTCTAAAGTTAAAGTTGAAATTAGTAAAAAGGCAAATTCAATAGGATATAACTATGAGTACAAAATTAATAATGAGGAAGAAAATAAGCCTATTGAAGATAATGGTGTAGTAACAGTTCCTATTGAAAACAAGAAAGGCTTTACTCTTCCTACTACCGGTGGTATGGGTACATACATCTTCACAATCGGTGGTCTTGTAGTTATGGCTGGTGCTGTTCTTCTCCTTGTTTCTTCTAAGAAGAAAAGAGCGTAGTCAGCAGCGATAGCGCACAGACTAAGTAAGACTTAATATTTGAACAAATACGTTTTATTTAAATTATGAAGTGAATCTGATATATACTGCGGGCGTTAATGCCCGCAGGTGAAAAAGGTTTTTTGTGTGGATGCTTCACTGATTAGTGGAGCAAGGCAGTGACCGAGTGGGCGTGACTGCCGCTCAATACAAGGCATACTTTTTGTCAGGGAGGAACCTCATATGGTTTCTCTCTGGTTTATAACAAGGATGGGAACAGGATGAAACAGAAGATCATAAATGCAATACTATGCCTGTTCTTTCTGGCAGGTCTTGGGGTCACTCTCTATCCTGCATTTAGTGACTGGTATATTAGCCGCCATCAAGGGCAGGTTATTGAAGACTATGATGAGAAAGCGGCGCAGATGTCACAAAAAGAGCTTAAAAAAGAACTGGATAAGGCGCATATATACAACACACAGCTGCTCGGTAATGTCGTACTGACCGACCCGTTTGATGCGGATGCGGTGAAGGAGCAGAATGCAGATTATAACAATATTTTAAACATTGACGGAGATGGCGTGATGGGTTCCATCGAGATACCGTCGATCAAAGTATATTTACCCATCTATCATGGAACAGACAGCACTTCCTTAGAGAAAGGAGCAGGGCATCTCGAAAACAGTTCTTTTCCTGTAGGAGGAAGAGGAACACACGCTGTTATCTCAGCCCATACCGGTCTGCCGTCTGCAAAAATGTTTGATAATCTTACAGAGGTAAAGGAAGGAGATGTCTTTTACATTCATGTACTGAATCAGACACTGGCTTATGAAGTAAATCAGATCAAAGTGGTATTGCCGGAAAATACCAGTGATCTGTTGATTGATAGAAATGAAGATTATGTGACAATGGTTACCTGTACACCGTACGGAATTAACTCCCATCGTCTTTTAGTGCGGGGAACAAGGATTCCGTATCGGGAAGCGAAGAAGAAGGAACATACGCAGACGAAGAAGGATTCTAAGTGGAAGGCATATGTTCTGGCAGCGATAATCGCAGTGATTTTACTGTTGATCGCTTTTATTTATCGTAGGTATCAGGAGAAGAAGAGGCGCAGACGAATGAAGAGAAAGCGGGTTGTTAAGAAGAAATGAGAAATAAGTTCGTAGGAATACTGGCAGTTTTGCTACTTGCGATTGGATTTTTGATACTGAATTACCCGACGCTGAGTACTCTGTATAACCAGTTGCACCAGGGAACAGTATTGACAACATATGACGATACTGTCCAGAAGATGAATGAAGAGAAGAAGAAGGAATACTGGCAGGAAGCAAAGGCGTATAATGAACGGTTAGCGGGCACGACCCCACAGCTTACCGATGCCTTTTCTAATAAAGGAAACAAGGAAGACAGTGATTATAACCAGATCTTGAATTTAGAAGAAGATACCGGAGTTATGGGAAGTATCGAGATACCGAAGATTTCAGTGTATCTGCCGATTTACCACGGAACTTCCGCTGAAGTGCTAGAGCGTGGTGTCGGGCATATGGAAGGAACTTCTTTTCCGATAGGAGGAAGAAGTACCCACGCCGTCCTTACAGGACACAGGGGACTTCCAAGTGCGGAACTCTTTACCAATCTTGATCAGATCGAAGAAAATGATATATTTTATCTTCATATCCTTGATAAAACTCTTGCGTATAAAGTTTATAACATTGAAACAGTCGAACCATCTAACGTAGAGAGTCTTGCGATACAGCAGGGAAGAGATTTAGCAACGCTTGTTACCTGTACACCGTACGGAATTAACTCACACAGGCTTTTGATCCACGCTATGCGTGTTCCATATAAAGGAGAGACAAAAGATGCGAAGGAAGCATTGAAAGAGAATTTATGGCAATGGCTTCTGAAGCAGAAGACATTATTAGTGTCTGTGGCACTGCTCCTGTTGCTGCTTATTTATTTTATCATACAGAGGATAAAGGCAAGGCGGGAGAAAAAACGTCGGGAAATGGAAAGGCGCGCAAGGCGTCAGAGACAGATCAGGGAAAAAGGAGGTAAATAGTGATGAAATCTATACGAAGAAAAAAGTGCAGTAAATATCTGTCCGTTTTTCTTGTCACTTGTACGATGATAGCGGGGCTGTTGCTTCCGGCACAGAGCAAGGCGGCAGATAGTTATGATAAGGATAAGAAGGGAAGTATCGAAGTAACTCTTTCCGACATCGGTACGGACAGGGAGAATGTACCGATCCGTATGTATCAGGTAGGAACCGTAGTAGAGGGCGGAAATCATCTGACATTTAACACGGTAGATGCCCTTAGCACTACCGGAGTCAACTTAAACGACATCACAACAGGGGAGAGCAATCAGACAGCAGCCAAAACACTCGATGATGCGATCAGCGCCCTTGATAAGACAACAGTAGCCACTCTGCAGACCACCACGGTAAACACTGATGCAGACGGCAAAGCAGACTTCAAAGATTTAGACCAGGGCATTTATCTTATCAAACAGCCGGTAAGCAATCCTTACGGAGTATTTTCTCCATTTTTAGTTGCTATTCCATATATGGAAGACGGTCAGAACTGGATCTATGATGTAAAGGTATCCCCAAAAGCACAGAAGGTAGATACCAACGGCTCCATCGAAGTCACCAAGCATATTTTATATGAAGATCCAGATACATTAGAAAGAAAGCCGTTAATCGCTCCGGAATCAACAGAAACAAAGTACTATGTAGGACTCTTCTGTGACGAAAGCGGAACCATCCCATATGGAAGAAACTATGTAAAGGAATTATTCTTTAAAGACAGCAGCACCGCAACAGCAAAGTTTGAAAATCTTCCAGATGGAACATACTATGTATTTGAGACCGAGCAGGAAGGCACACCACTCAAAATAAATGCTCCACAAAAAGACAAGAATCAAAAACAGTATCGTTGGGTTGTCGGAAACGGAACAAAAGATACAAAGACCGACACCGATACATCAAAAGAAGATGCGGCAGGCAGTATCACAGATAATAAAGTCCAGCTGCAAGATCACGCACAAAAACAGATGGACATCGCCAATATTTATTCAGAAATTCCGGATGAATATTTGACGAGTGGAGAACTTTCTATTAAGAAAAACGTAATAGAAAATAATCAGACAACTACAGTAGATGACACCTTCTACGCAACCGTTTATAAGCAGACAGCATCCTCTGACGGTTCAACAGGAAAAGAAAAGATTCAGGTCGTACAGTTAAAACAGAATGATACAGTAAGAATAACGGTACCAATAGACGCAAATGAATCCAAAACAACATTTATCGTAGAAGAAACAGATGCAAACGGTAACGCCCTGAATTTAGATAACTTTGCATATGAAATCAGCGGCGAAGGCAAAGTAGAAATGTCTCTGCAGAATACAGAAGGCAGCATCACCTTAACGAACATCGTAAAAGACGATGCAGCCGAAAGCTCCACAGAAGAAGAGGAAGACGAACCAACCACAAGGAAGAAGAAGAAAGAAACGGAAACCGTATCCGAAAGAGAATCTAAAAAGTCAAAGAGCACAAAGACCGGCGATAATAATCCAATCGTAATGTGGATCGCAATCGGCGCAGTCGCAGCCCTTGTGATTATATTCCTCATCGTAAAAAGACGCAAAAGTGAATAAGAAGTATAGTGAGTAAATATAGTGAAAGCATATGCATAACAAGAAAGGGATTGTACTTTTTAAAGTACAATCCTTTTTTGGCACATTACTAAACAAAAAAATAATAAAAGCACAAAAGATATTGACTTTTATGTAAAAATATGTATATAATATAAAGAGACAAAATCGTATCAAATAATCAGAGAAAGTGTAGGTGACCAATGGTAAAAGATATAAAGAATGGAGATGATTCCGATGGGAGTAGCAGATGCTATTACAAAGGAATACATGAGAGGAAGTAAGGTATTTTCTGATGCCTTTAATTATTTCATTTATGGTGGAGAGCAGGTCGTAGACCCAGAATTTTTACATGAGCTGGATACGACAGAGATTGGCATACCATGCAGAATATGGATAATGATGCGGCACGAGTGATACGGGACATAACAAAAACACCGATCTATGTTCCAGAAGGAAAGGGGGAGATAAATGTGTGTGAAGCAGTAAAAGATATGATTAACGAAAGCCGGTTAGAAGGAAGAGCAGAAGGAAAAGCAGAAGGAAAAATCCAGATGCTCAAAGAATTAGTAAAGGATGGAACCTTATCTGTTGTGAGTGCAGCGGCCAAGGTGAACATGACAGCTGAGCAATTTAAGAAAGAGCTAGATAAGGAAGTTTAGATGAATTGCGATACGATAAGATGAATAATCCAAGCGGAAGACATTAAATCAGAACAAATATTTGGATTTTGGTATGTACATTTGTTCGTATATTTGATATAATCGGAAGCATACTACGATGAAGAGGGAGGTAAGATGCTTCATGGATCATTTTGAATTAGTGTCTGAGTTTGCGCCGACCGGTGATCAGCCGCAGGCGATCGAACAACTGGTAGAAGGGTTTAAAGAAGGGAATCAGTTTGAGACTTTGCTTGGTGTTACCGGTTCCGGTAAGACATTTACTATGGCGAATGTTATTGCACAGTTGAATAAGCCGACGTTGATCTTAGCGCATAATAAGACACTGGCAGCACAGCTTTACAGTGAGTTTAAGGCATTTTTTCCGCATAATGCAGTGGAGTATTTTGTCTCCTATTATGATTATTATCAGCCGGAAGCCTATGTTCCTTCTACAGATACGTATATAGAGAAGGATTCTTCGATTAATGATGAGATTGATAAGCTGCGTCATAGTGCGACAGCGGCTTTGATCGAGCGGAAGGATGTTATTGTTGTTTCTTCTGTTTCCTGTATTTATGGAATCGGTAGTAAGAATGATTATGCGAAGATGATGATCTCACTGCGTCCGGGGATGGAGATTGACAGGGATGAAGTTGTCCGTCGGCTGATTGATATTCAGTATGTACGTAATGAACTTGATTTTAAGAGAGGAAGTTTTCGTGTACGCGGAGATGTACTGGAGGTTGTTCCTGTTTCTACTTTTGAGGATGCGATTCATATTGAATTTTTTGGTGATGAGATTGATCGGATTATGCAGGTGGATGTACTGACAGGTGAGATTAAGGCAAGTCTTAATTTTGCGGCGATTTTCCCGGCTTCTCATTATGTTGTGCCACAAGAGCAGATTGAACGTGCGGTGAAGACGATTAAGGAAGAACTCGATGAAAGAGTAGAGTATTTTAAGGAGAATGACCAGCTTTTGGAGGCACAGCGGATTTCCGAGCGGACGAACTTTGATATGGAGATGCTGAAGGAGACTGGTTTTTGTTCTGGAATCGAGAATTATTCCAGACATCTTACCGGATTAGAGCCTGGGAAGGCGCCATATACGCTGATCGATTTCTTTGGGGATGACTTCCTTATGATCGTGGATGAGTCCCATATCACGATTCCGCAGGTAAGAGGGATGTATGCCGGGGACCGTTCCAGAAAGCAGACATTAGTTGATTTTGGATTCCGTTTGCCATCTGCTCTTGATAACCGTCCGCTTAATTTTGATGAATTTGAAGAACGAATTGATCAGATGCTATTTGTTTCTGCGACACCGAATGTTTACGAAGGGGAGCATGAGATGCTTCGTGCGGAGCAGATTATCCGTCCGACAGGTCTTCTTGATCCGCCAATCGATGTTCGTCCGGTGGAGGGGCAGATTGATGATCTGATCAGTGAGATTAACAAGGAAGTAGAGAAGAAGCATAAGGTCCTGGTGACTACTTTAACGAAACGGATGGCAGAAGACCTGACCGCCTATATGAAGGAACTTGATATTCGTGTCAAGTATCTACATTCTGATATTGATACGTTAGAGCGAATTGAGATTGTACGAGATCTGCGGATGGATGTATTTGATGTTCTTGTGGGAATCAATCTTTTAAGAGAGGGTCTCGATATTCCGGAAGTGACACTTATCGCGATTCTTGATGCGGATAAAGAGGGATTTTTACGTTCGGAAACATCTCTTGTGCAGACGGTTGGTCGTGCTGCGAGAAACGCAGAAGGTCACGTTATTATGTATGGTGATACGATCACAGATTCTATGCGTGCGGCAATCACAGAGACGAAGCGCCGTCGTGAGATTCAGATGGCCTATAATGAGGAACATGGTATTACTCCGACAACGATTCAGAAGGCGGTACGTGATGTTATCTCAATTACGAATGACAGTGATGATAGCATGGATGGTATTGGTGGAAAGCATACAAAAGACAGTGCTTTAAAGAAAGACAGAGAATCTATGAACCGCAAAGAGCTTACGGAAATGATAGCAAAGCTCACGAAGAAGATGAATAAGGCAGCAGCTGAGCTGAACTTTGAAGAGGCAGCAGAGCTTCGAGATGAATTGAAGAAGTACAAGATTGCACTTAGAGATTATGAGGATTAATAGATTTTTGGTTTTAAGAGAGAGACATTTAATAGAGGTGCATTTGAAAGAGATATATCAGATGTGAGATAACTCCACCTCTGTAGGTGGAGAGCAAGAAAGCAGGGGCATTCTTGAATTAAGAGAGATGCATTTGATAAAGAGATATATCTAATTGGGAAAGGATAAAGTGAATGAGTGAAAAGAAGGAGTACATTCGTATTCGAGGGGCGCGGGAGCACAACCTTAAGAATATTAATATAGATATACCAAGGAATGAATTTGTAGTACTGACAGGACTTTCGGGTTCCGGTAAGTCATCCCTGGCATTTGATACGATTTATGCGGAAGGACAGCGGCGATATATGGAGTCTCTTTCTTCTTATGCAAGACAGTTCTTAGGACAGATGGAGAAACCGGATGTAGACGATATTCAGGGGTTATCTCCTGCGATTTCAATCGATCAGAAGTCTACAAACCGGAATCCACGATCTACGGTTGGTACCGTAACGGAAATTTATGATTATTTGAGACTTCTTTATGCAAGAGTTGGAATTCCGCACTGTCCAAAGTGTGGGAAGGTCATTTCCAAGCAGACGGTAGACCAGATTGTAGATATTTTGATGAAGCTTCCGGACAGAACGAAGATTCAGCTGCTGGCACCGATTGTAAGAGGAAGAAAGGGCGAGCATGTCAAGATTTTAAAGGATGCGAAGAAGAGCGGCTATGTGCGTGTTCGCATTGACGGGAATCTTTATGATCTGTCGGAAGAGATTCAGTTAGAGAAGAATAAGAAGCATAATATTGAAATTATCGTAGACCGCCTTATGATAAAGGAAGGAATTGAGAATCGTCTGACAGATTCAATCGAAACAGTAATGAAGCTTACTGGAGGAATTCTTCTTGTTGATGTCGTTGGGAAAGAACAGCTGAACTTCAGTCAGAGTTTTTCCTGTCCGGACTGTGGAATCAGTATTGACGAGATTGAACCAAGAAGTTTTTCTTTTAATAATCCGTTTGGTGCCTGTCCGGTCTGTCATGGACTTGGTTTTAAGATGGAATTTGACATTGATCTTATGATTCCAGATAAAAAATTAAGCATCGCAGATGGAGCAATCACAGTGATGGGGTGGCAGTCCTGTACAGATGCCAAGAGTTACACAAGAGCGATTCTTGATGCATTAGCAAAAGAATATCATTTTGATCTAAATACACCATTTTGTGATCTGAGTCAGGAAGCACAGGATGTGATTATTCATGGAACCAATGGTCATGAAGTAAAGGTGTATTATAAAGGAAAGCGCGGAGAAGGTATATATGATGTTGCGTTTGAAGGGCTGATCCGTAACGTGCAGCGCCGCTACAGAGAGAATCATTCAGAACGCCAGAGAGCAGAGTATGAGAACTTTATGACGGTAACACCATGCGATAGTTGTCATGGACAGCGTTTAAAGCCAGAGTCATTAGCAGTAACAGTAGGAGAGTACAACATCTCTGAGCTTACAAAGCTTTCTGTAAAGCGTTTGATTTCTTATTTTAATGAGATTCAGCTTACCGAAAGACAACAGTTGATCGGAAAGCAGGTATTAAGAGAAATACGTGGACGAATCGGCTTCTTGAATGATGTCGGTCTTGACTATTTAAGTCTTTCCCAGCCAACAGGAACCCTTTCTGGTGGAGAAGCACAGCGAATCCGTCTTGCAACCCAGATTGGTTCCGGACTTGTCGGCGTAGCATATATTCTTGATGAACCAAGTATCGGACTACATCAAAGAGATAATGATAAGCTTATTTCAGCCTTAAAGCGACTGCGTGACCTGGGGAATTCCCTCATTGTCGTAGAACATGATGAAGATACGATGCGAGAAGCAGATTGTATAGTGGACATCGGACCGTTAGCAGGCGAGAACGGTGGAGAGGTCGTTGCAATCGGAACGGCACAGGAACTGATGGATAATCCAAACTCGATTACCGGTGCCTACCTTAGCGGGAAAAGGAAGATTCCGGTTCCGGAAGTACGAAGACAGCCACAAGGCTATCTCACCGTAAAAGGCGCACAGGAAAATAATTTAAAGAATATTGATGTAAAGTTCCCATTAGGTGTATTTACCTGTGTCACAGGAGTCTCCGGCTCCGGAAAGAGTTCCCTTGTCAATGAGATTCTCTATAAGAAGCTTGCCTGTGTATTAAACCGGGCCCGGATCAAGCCAGGTAAACATAAAGAAATCGAAGGAACAGAACAGTTAGATAAGATCATCAATATCGATCAGTCTCCGATCGGCCGTACCCCTCGTTCTAATCCGGCAACCTATACAGGCGTGTTCGATCATATCCGGGAACTATTTGCCATGACAAAAGATGCCAAAGCAAGAGGATACGATAAAGGACGCTTCAGCTTCAATAAAAAGGGAGGCCGCTGTGAAGCCTGTGCCGGTGACGGTATTTTAAAGATTGAAATGCAGTTCCTTCCGGATGTATATGTCCCTTGTGAAGTTTGTCATGGAAAGCGGTATAACAGAGAAACATTAGAAGTAAAGTACAAGGGCAAGAATATCTTTGAAGTATTAGACATGAATGTCGATGAAGCCTGCGAATTCTTTGAGAGTGTACCATCAATCCGAAGAAAGATAGAAACATTACGGGATGTAGGACTCTCTTACATTAAGTTAGGACAGCCATCCACGACCCTCTCCGGTGGAGAAGCACAGCGAGTAAAGCTTGCAACAGAATTAAGCCGTCAGAGCACCGGCAAGACCATTTACGTCTTAGATGAGCCAACAACAGGACTGCACTTTGCAGACGTTCATAAATTAGTAGATATCTTGCAGCGCTTAACAGAAGGTGGCAATACCGTTGTCGTCATAGAGCATAACTTAGAAGTAATCAAAACAGCGGATTACATCATAGATATGGGACCAGAAGGCGGCGAAGGCGGCGGAACGATGGTAACCTGCGGCACCCCGGAAGAAGTCGCAGACGAACCGAGATCCTATACTGGAAAGTACCTGAGGAAATATTTAAATACGAATTTGTAGATTTCGTATAGACGAAAAAAGAAATAATACCATATCCCATCTGCTCT
>OLPB01000509.1_pt1 | contig 22848 bp, 22 predicted proteins | sample 1672001 | NCBI WGS metagenome assembly OLPB01 (sample SAMEA3136635, study PRJEB25190) | human gut metagenome | biome: human gut; feature: human-associated habitat; material: faeces | place: Austria | collected 2013 | reverse complement strand
GATGAGATTTCTTATCCTTTGTCATGTTGTAGTTACGCTGCTTGCATTCTGTACATTCCAATGTGATTCTTGTACGCACAACTTCCACCTCGCTTCATATTTCTTAAGTTAACGTGTTGCCGGCAGTTTGCGAGACTGCCTCGTCTTTTTTAGGCATAAAAAAAAGACCTACTTCCATTCGCCATGATAGTGTACCATACACCAGGTGAAAAAGCAAGCCTTTTTCTTCTATTATGAATGTTTTCCTATATGATATTCTCTCTTCATAGCCCGCATGATCGTTCTGGATGCCACATCAACGATAAGGAATCCAAAAGCAATTGCCAGACATGTCTCAAACAATATCATCGTCTCGCTGATCGCCATTGCTTTATCATTGCTGGTGATTCCATACATCATATAGTAGAGATTCGGTCCGGGAATCAGCGGGAACACAGACGCAGTCAGGAAGATCGTTGACGGCGCGCGGTTGACTCTTGACATGATAAATGCAAAAAATCCTACGAATACGGCTCCCAGTAAGGTTGCAATAAAGTTACTCGGTCTGATCGCATATACTCCGGCATAAATCGCCCAGGTAAAGAAAGCACCTACTCCGGAATACCACACCTGTCTACCACGGATCTTAAACCAGAATGCAAATCCAATACAGGCAATCGTACAGGATATCAGCTGGATTAGTATACTGTGATTTAAAATAAAGCCTTCCGCTGATACACCTTTCAGCATGATCATCGCAAGCGCCGTACCGAATGCAATTCCTGCAGCTCCCAGCATCGAATTCATGATATTGATCGTTCCGGAAATGAAATCTCTCTGCAAAAGCTCCCGGATACCGTTCGTTGTGCCAAGTCCACTGATCAGCAGCATAACAATGCCGATCATAATCCTCTCCGGATGACTTCCAAGCCCCATCCGGACAGACTCTATAATGATCACTTCTGATAAAAAAGACAGGATCAGGTTGTAGATCATCAGATTCTCTTCTCTTCTGCTTAACCATCCGCCTACAATAACGATCATCAGCGATACGATCACTGCAACGATTGCATCCGCAAAATTGCATCCAAAGAACACGGCAAATCCGGTTCCGCCCATCACGGCAGCAAAATACTTCGTATATGGTTTCTGCTGTGGTCTCCTCATAACTTCCAGATATTTTTCCCGAAGTTCCTTGTCGTCCGGTTTATTCTGGCAAACATATCTGCACAGATTATTGAGATAATCCAGTCTGTCAAAATTCGTATCTGTCGATTCGATATGACGGATCTGTGTAAGAATCTCTCCATCCGGCGTCTCCACCGTGATCTGAATGTTGCTTGGTATAACAAATACATCATATTTTACAAAACCATAACTCTTACATATTCTATATAAACTGTCATCTATTCGGAAGTTCTCAGCCCCACTCATCAGCATAGCTTCTCCGATATCAAGGATTCCCTGTAGCAATCTCTGATAATCCATTGCATTTCCTCCCTTTCTCAAACAAATCTCTCTATTTTATAATCCGATTTTACCGTATAAATCTAGCACATTTATCACTATTAGACAATAGTAATCAATGATTAACATTTATTGTTTTTATCTATAAACAATTTCCGCTATATTGTCTCTTTTTTCACAAAAATTTTAGTAAAAACATTGCAATACAATTGCGTCTGATAGCAAAAAATTGTATAATTATTTTATCGAGTAAGAAAGAGAGGGCTCACTATGAAACATAATAATATGTTAGCAATGATTTTAGCTGGTGGCAGAGGATCCCGACTGCATGAGCTGACTAACAAAGTGGCAAAACCAGCCGTATCTTACGGTGGCAAATATCGCATTGTTGATTTCCCGCTCAGCAACTGTGCCAACAGTGGAATAGATGTTGTAGGTGTCTTAACACAGTATGAATCCATTCTTCTAAACAGTTATGTAGCTGCAGGTCGCCGCTGGGGACTTGACGCAAAAGAAAGCGGTGTCTATGTACTGCCTCCTCGCGAGAAAGCAGACACCAATCTGGATGTTTACCGCGGTACTGCCGATGCGATTTCACAGAACATTGATTTCATCGACACATACGATCCGGAATATGTACTTGTTCTTTCCGGCGATCACATTTATAAGATGAATTATGCGAAGATGCTGGAAGAGCACAAGGCACACAATGCCGATGCGACAATTGCAGTTATCCAGGTCCCGATGAAAGAAGCTAGCCGTTTCGGTATCATGAACACAAACGAAGAAGGACAGATTATAGAATTCGAGGAGAAACCGGAAAAACCGAAGAGTAATCTGGCTTCTATGGGAATTTACATATTTAATTGGAAACTTCTCCGTAAGATGCTGGTTGCTGATATGAAGGATACGGATTCCAGCCATGATTTTGGTAAAGATATTATCCCTACATTATTAAATGATGGCAAATATCTTTATGCATACAAGTTCAAAGGGTACTGGAAAGATGTCGGAACGATCGATTCTCTCTGGGAAGCTAATATGGATCTTCTGGATGCCAACAACGAACTGGATCTGGGCGATCCGACATGGAAAATCTATACCGAGGATGTTACAGCTCTTCCTCAGTATATCGGACCGGATGCCGACATCACCCGCGCATTTATTACACAGGGCTGTATGGTAGACGGCGAAGTAAAAAATTCTGTCCTTTTCACCGGTGCAAGAGTCAACCCTGGTGCAAAGGTCATCGACAGCGTACTGATGCCGGGCGTAGAGGTTGAAGAAGGCGCTGTTATCACCCGCGCACTTGTCGCAGGCGGTGTTAAGATTGGCAAAGACGCCGTTGTAGGAAGCGCAGACAGCGAACATATTGAACTTGTGTCCAAGCGCGTAAAGGGGGTTGAATAATATGGCAAAAGCATTTGGAATTGTAAATTTTGCGGGAAACCATGTCCGCGTTGAAGGATTGCAGAGTTATCGTCCGGTCGCAGCAGTTTCCTTTCTGGGAAGATACCGTGTTGTAGACTTTCCTATTTCAAATATGAGTAATAGCGGCATTGACCACATTCAGGTTTACGTAAGAAGGAAGCCACGTTCTCTGAACGACCATCTTGGAACAGGAAGACATTACAACATTAACTCTAAGCGTGGACGTTTACATACTTTATTTTCTATGACCGGCAACGAACAGGATCTTTATAATAATGATATTGCAGCATTTTACGATAATATGGAATGTATTGAATCAGAAGATTTCCCATATGTTGTAATCGCTCCAAGCTATATGATCTACTGTCAGAATTATACTGATCTGATTGAGACACACATTGAATCCGGTGCTGATATTACAATGTTATATCACACAGTTGACAATGCCAAAAACGCTTTCATCAACTGTAATGTTCTGAACCTGAACAAGCAGAAAGGCGTACTGGACATGGAGCCGAACCGTGGAACAGCAAAGACACGAAATATCTCCATGGATACTTATATAATGAAGAAAGAGCTTTTCATTGAACTGATTCACAAAGCAAAGAAAACTTCTTCCTTATATACACTTGCAGATATCATTAACATGGAATGTGGTGAACTTGATATCCGTGGTGTTTCCCACAGAGGTTATTTTGCTGCAATCTCTGATTTTGAAAGTTATTATAATGCAAATATCTCTCTGATTGATTTTAAGACAGCAAGAAGCCTCTTTAGTAAAGACTGGCCAATTTATACACGTACAAACGATTCCGCACCGACACATTATTTTGAAAGTGCAGATGTAAAAAATTCTGTTATTTCCAACGGAAGCTCAATTGAGGGAACGGTTGAACATTCTGTTATGGGACGTGGTTGCCAGATTGAAGAGGGCGCTGTCGTGAAGAATTGTGTTGTTCTTTCCGGCGTCAAGATCGGCAAAGGTGTTCATGTTGAGAATATGGTCATAGACCGCAATGCCAAACTGATCCATACACCAGAGATTATTGCGGATCCGGATCATCCAAGATATATCAAACGCGGTGATACTTTATAACATAATACCAGTGTCAAAAAACTGAAACTACGATGTACTTTTCTAAAACTAAGACATTCACCTCCTGCCGGAGAAATTCTGGCAGGAGATTTTTTATTCCTGTATATTTTTCCTAATTTTACAAATCCTATATTATACTACAAAGAAAGGATGACAACCTATGGATAAAATGTTTTGTTTTCAATGTCAGCAGACCGCTCACAATACCGGCTGTGAAGGAAATGCCGGCGTCTGTGGCAAAAAATGTGGCACTGCAAATGCGCAGGATGCACTCACAAACGCACTGATTGGTCTTGCCCGCGCAGTAAATAAAAAGGCACCTTCTGAACAATCTGACCGGCTCGTGCTGAAAGGACTTTTTACAACGATCACAAATGTGAATTTCCATGAAGACAATGTGCGCAAACTGACACAGGAAATACAAGCGGAAAGAAACGCGATCGATGCTTCCGCAGAAGAATATGACATCCGAAATATCTGGGAAAATCATGAGGATATCCGCTCTTTGAAATCTCTGATCCTATTCGGACTGCGCGGCATGGCTGCCTATGCTTATCATGCACTGGCGCTTGGCTACACTGACCGGAATGTTCTGAATTATTTCTACGAAGCGCTTGCTGTTCTCGGTGAACCGTCAGATACTAGTAAAGAAAACTTCGAAAGACTTCTCTCCTACGTCCTGAAAACCGGAGAGGTCAATTACCGATGCATGGGGCTTCTGGACAAAGCCAATACGGAAAGCTATGGAACTCCCGTTCCGACTGAAGTTCCACTTACGATTGAAAAAGGACCTTTTATTGTTGTAAGTGGACACGATCTTCACGATTTGAAATTGCTTCTGGAACAGACAAACGATACGGGCATCAACATTTATACACACAGTGAAATGCTGCCTGCCCACGGCTACCCGGAGCTTAAGAAATATCCACATCTGAAAGGAAATTTCGGAACTGCATGGCAGAACCAGCAATTTGAATTTCACAACATTCCGGCACCAATCCTGTTCACAACAAACTGCCTCATGCCGGTAAGACAGAGCTACTGCGACCGTGTATTTACCACCTCCATCGTCTCTTACCCAGAACTTATCCACATCGGAGAAGAGAAAGATTTTACACCGGTTATTGAAAAAGCACTGGAATGTGGCGGTTACGGTAAAGACCATCCGATGTACGGCGTCAATGGCGGCAATACTGTTATGACCGGATTTGCGCACGGCACTGTCTTAAAAGAAGCCGGCAGGATCATTAATCTTGTAAAAAGCGGGAAAATCCGTCATTTCTTCCTGATCGGTGGCTGCGACGGTGCGGCTCCGGGGCGGAACTACTACACCGAATTTGCCAAAAAGACACCTTCCGATACATTGATTCTCACGCTTGCCTGCGGCAAGTACCGGATCAATGATCTGCATCTGGGAGAAATAGACGGACTTCCCCGTATTATGGATATGGGACAGTGCAATGATGCTTACAGTGCGATTCAAGTGGTGCTGGCTCTTGCCGATGCCTTTCACTGCAGTGTCAATGAACTGCCCCTGACTCTTGTATTGTCATGGTATGAGCAGAAAGCGGTCTGCATCCTGCTCACACTGTTATATCTTGGTATCCGGAATATCCTTCTCGGGCCTACACTCCCTGCATTTGTCTCACCAAATGTTTTGGAAGTATTAAAAGAAACGTATCAGCTGACACCAATTTCCACACCAGAAGCAGATCTGAAACGCATCCTCGGATAGTATTGCTTCTTCGGAATTCGCCTAAGCAGAAACCGCCTGCCAGAGTTCATGATTCTGGCAGGCGGTTTGCTTTTATTTATGATAATTCTAATTTTCCAGTATAGAGCTGGTAGTACGTGCCCTTATTCTTAATGAGATCTTCGTGATCACCTCTCTCGATGATCTTACCGTGCTCCAGAACAATAATCGCGTTACTGTTGCGGATCGTAGAGAGCCGATGTGCGATCACAAATACGGTACGTCCTTTCATCAGGTTATCCATTCCCTTCTGTACGATACTCTCTGTACGTGTATCAATGCTAGAAGTCGCTTCATCCAGGATCAGTACCGGCGGATTGGCAACAGCAGCTCTTGCAATCGACAGAAGCTGTCTCTGTCCCTGTGAGAGTTCCTCACCGTCTCCGCTTAACAATGTCTGGTAGCCGTGCGGCAGCATTTTAATAAACTGATCTGCATGCGCCAGTTTCGCCGCCTCGTATACCTGCTCGTCAGTCGCATTCAGATTACCATAACGTATATTGTCCATGATTGTTCCGGTAAATAAATGCGTATCTTGCAGTACAATTCCAAGAGACCGTCTCAGATCATCCTTCTTGATCTTGTCAATATTGATTCCGTCATAGCGGATCTTGCCTTCCTGAATATCGTAGAAACGGTTGATCAAGTTTGTGATTGTTGTCTTACCGGCTCCGGTCGATCCGACAAATGCCAGTTTCTGTCCCGGTTTTGCAAATAGACTGATGTCATGCAGAATTACTTTATCATCTTTGTATCCAAACGTTACATCTTCAAAGCGGACATCTCCGGTCAGCTCTGTATATGTCACACTTCCATCTGCGCTGTGCGGATGTTTCCATGCCCACATACCGGTTCTCTCTTTGCACTCAGTAATATTTCCATCTGCATCTTTCTTCGCATTGACCAGTGTGACATAACCCTCGTCCTTCTCCGGTTCTTCATCGATCAATGCAAAGATACGTTCTGCACCGGCAAGCGCCATAACAATCGAGTTAAACTGCTGCGCCACCTGCATGAACGGCTGTGTAAAGCTCTTCGTAAACTGGAGATATGATGCCATAACGCCAAGCGTAATTCCTCCGACCCCTGCTACAGAGAGGAAACCGCCAAGAACTGCCGTCAGTACAAACTGTAAGTTACCGATATTTCCGATAACCGGTCCCATCATATTTGCAAATTTATTTGCCTGGGAAGCACTCTCGAACAACGCTTCATTCAGCTCATCAAATTCCTGTTCAGAAATTCGTTCATGGTTGAACACTTTGACAACGCGCTGTCCGTTCATCCGTTCTTCTACAAATCCTGTTACATCCGCAAGTGAATTCTGCTGTTTCACAAAATATTTTCCACTGTTTCCACCGATTTTTCCTGTCACCTTCATCATAATTCCAATCACAACAAATGCAAGAACTGTCAGGATCGGACTTAACACAAGCATGGAAATGAAAGTTACGATGATCGTAAACAGAGACATCAACGCCTGCGGGATTGCCTGGCTGATCATCTGCCTTAACGCATCTGTATCATTTGTGTAAAGACTCATGATGGAACCATTGGTACGCTCGTCAAAATAGCGGATCGGCAGTGTCTGCATATGTTCAAACATATCGTCACGGACACGTTTTAACACGCCCTGACCGATATAAACCATCAATCTTGTGTATGTGAATGTCGCCAGCACTCCGGCGATGAAAATGCATGCCAGCACGCCAAGTGCCTGATACAGTTCTGTGTAATTCGGATTCTGCTGCCCGATCAACGGAATAATATAATCATCCAGCATAAATTTCAACGACAGTGAAACGGAAATACTTGCTACCGAACTGATCAGAATACAGATAAATACAAGCACAAATCGGAATTTATAAGTTTCTGTCACATATTTCAGAAGCCGCTTTGCTGTCTTGATATCATTTTTAGAAATTCTCTTTTTCTTATTCATCTTCGCCGCCTCCTTTCACCTGTGACTCATAAACTTCCCGATAAATATCATTTGTCTTCAGCAACTCTTCCGATGTTCCGACACCCATCACCTTACCGTCATCCAGCACGATGATCTGATCTGCATCTTCTATAGAAGAAATACGCTGTGCGATAATGATTTTCGTCGTATCCGGAATCTCCTCCCGGAATGCTTTACGGATCAGCGCATCCGTCTTTGTATCTACTGCGCTCGTTGAATCGTCCAGAATAAGGATTTTCGGCTTCTTCAGCAATGCTCTTGCAATACAGAGACGCTGTTTCTGTCCACCGGATACATTGTTACCGCCCTGCACGATCTGCGTATTATATCCGTCCGGAAATTCCTGTACAAATCCGTCTGCCTGTGCAAGACGGCATACTCTTTTTACTTCCTCTTCGCTTGCATCTTTATCACCCCAGCGGATGTTGTCGTATATCGTCCCGGTAAATAATACATTTTTCTGAAGAACCATGGACACCTGGTCACGCAACGCTTTCAGATCATAATCTCTGACATCCACGCCACCGACTTTTACCTGTCCGCCTGTGACATCATAAAGTCTTGGAATGAGCTGGACAAGTGTAGACTTCGCACTTCCGGTTCCTCCGATGATACCGATCGTCTGACCGGATTTAATATGAAGATTTATATCTTTCAGCGACAGATTTCCGCCTTCTCCGGCATAGCTGAAATTCACATGATTGAAAACAATCTCGCCATTGTCTACCGTCTTTACTGCATTTTCCTTATCCTGCATCTCCGGTACTTCTTCCAGCACCTCTGTAATACGGTCTGTGGATGCCTGCGCAATCATGATCATAACAAATACAAATGTAACCATCATCAGTGAACCAATGATCTGCAATGCGTATACAATAATACTGGTCAGTTCTCCTGTCTCCATCTGACCACCGATAATACTCTTTCCACCGATCAGAACAAGCAGGATAACAACTGTATACATGACGAACTGCATTACCGGTGAATTCCATGCAACAATCTTCTCTGCCTTTGTGAACAGATTATACACATACTGGGAAATGCCGTGAAATTTCTTCACTTCATAGTCTTCTCTTACAAATGCCTTTACCACACGGGATGCATTTACATTTTCCTGCACGGAATTATTTAACACATCGTACTCATCAAATACTTTGATAAAATGCGGATGTGCTTTTTTTGCAATAAATATCAGTGTTCCGCCAAGCACCGGCACTACGATCAGAAACAGTAACGCTGCTTTCTTATTCAGAAGAAGTGTCATCACCCACGATAAGATCACCATGATCGGCGCTCTTGCTAACAGACGAATGCTCATCATATACGCCATCTGCACGTTCGTAATATCCGTTGTCATACGTGTAACCAGTCCGGATGTGGAGAAATGATCGATATTATGGAACGAAAATTCCTGTATCTTATAGAAAATATCATGACGCAGATTCTTCGCATATCCGGCTCCGGCAACGGCTGCCATATTTCCTGCCTGCACACCGAAAAACAATGCCAGCATTGCCATGACCACCAGGATAACTCCTCTCTGTATGATGTAATTCATATCTCCCTGTGCGATTCCCACATCAATGATCTTTGCCATCTCAAGCGGGATCAAAACTTCCAGAAAAACTTCCAGAACTACAAGAAGCGGTGCCATGACAGACTGCTTTTTGTATTCTCTGACAGATTTCAACAATGTTTTGTTCATCCTTATCTCCTCCTTTTCATTTTTCTATCTCATAACTTTTTATTGTTTAGCTGTTTTCTTATTTATCTGCTTTCTTTTTTGCTGTTTCTTCTTTTGCCGCCTTTTCTTCTTCGACAAGGTTCCGATACATGAGACACATAACCTTCTTGCATGTCAGTACATCTTCTTCAGAAATACCTGCGACCAGCATTGCTTCGGTCTGGTGAATGTGCTCCATAATAGATTCGTGCACTTTTTCAGCCTTCCCTGTCGGAACTATCCGTTTTAGCCGGGCATCAGACTCTACCGCTTCACGCATGATAAATCCATGCTCTTCCATTAATTTCAGTATTCCGGTCGCTGTAGACTTGCGGATACAAAATTCTTCTTCCACATCTTTCTGGTAAATATCCTTGTGCTCAGATTCCAGCAAAATAAATTTGAGCACGTGTCTCTGCATTGCTGTGAGTTCTTCCGTATCGTCAAATGGTGTCCCACAATTGTGCCGTTTCATCTGATGAGAAAGTATATGGATCAGCCTTCCCATATGCATCTCTTTGATTTTCTGATCTGGATCCTGCATATTTGATTCCTCCTTGTAATCTATGTACAGACCTGGTTATATGCTCTGATATCTCTTCCCGATCACACATTTTAATTCCTACGCAACAGTTAGTCCCTAAATAGTTCGTATCCTAACTGTTCGTATGCTAACTTATTATATGCGTCTTATTTTCAAATGTCAATATATTTTTTCAGGCGGCTTCCTCGCCGCCATAACAAAAAGAGAGAGACAAAAAGAAGTTCTCGTCTCTTCTTTTTGTCTCCCACGGGGCATGTATCTATAAATTTGTTATTGTCTTATAAATTTTACTTCTATTCTTCCAGATCTGATTACTAATTTTCAAATACTGTCTGGTCTGTAACCGGTGTCTGAAGTGCCTGCAGAGCCTTCTCAACCAAAGCTTCCCTGATTTTATAAGATTCTGCTTCGCCTTCTGTCGGATCACCGAGCGGATACGGGATTCCAATCGCCGGAACGATTCGGTTCGCACCGATCGTGCGTGAAATCGGAACTACTGTACACACATGCACTACCGGGATACCATATGCTTCAATGCCTTTTACCATCGTTGCACCGCAACGTGTACAGGTACCTCAGGTACTTACAAGAATAACTGCATCTACATGGTCTTCTACCAGCTTCTTACCAATATCCGTGCCGAATTTTGCTGCTGAATTGGTAGCCGTTCCCGTTCCGGTCGTACTTGCAAAATACGGATACAATTTACCAATCTCTCCGTCCTTTTCCTTCTTCCGGAGAACATCCAGTGGAATAACGAGATTTGGATCTTCCATTACAAACTGTCTGTCATATCCACCATGGATTGTTGTATAATCATCCTTTGACATCGTTTCCATTCCCTCAATCGGATACCAGCCAAATTTGGTTGCATTGGATGATTCGATATGATCCGGATTGTCAAGTGGCACGATACCGCCGGAAGTTACAATGGCGATCGTTGCCTTGCTCATATCCTTGATAGCTTCTGCCGGAGGAACACGGTCGAACTTCGGCATCGGAAGATCTGTGGAAAATTCTTCTCCGGCAATCTTCTTAAGAAGCATCTGGATTCCTCTCTCAGAACCTCTCTCATCCGCAAAATAATTAACACGGATTCCTCTCTCCAGATATCCTTCCTCTGCTGGTCCAAGGATCTCTTCACCTGTCGCAAGCTTACGGATCAGATTCACAAATTTCGGTACTGCTTTACGCATTGTTGCTGCAGAATTACCTGTCTCTACGAGAATCACATCCTGACGGAACATATCCGTTCCCGGATTTTCCTTATACATACCGGACACAACCGGAATGCCAAGTCTTTCTTCCACTGCCTTGCATATTGTTCCGCATGCTACTCCATAACGTCCCGCATTAAATGCCGGTCCTGCAACAAATACGTCCGGGTGATAACGTTTCACCATCTCTACAATTGTATCTGTCGCTTCATCCAGATTCTCTCCAAAATAGTTATCACCACAGATCACAGTCGCAACGATCTCATAATCGTCTCCGAGTCCCTGTGCCAGTGCCAGTCCCGGTCCAATGACCTTCTCTTGTACTTCCGGTTCATAATCTGCTTTATCTTCTCCACCGATACCGCCGAAGAACTGATTCAGATAATGTACAATTCGATATGCTGCCATGTTTCACCCCTCCTTTAGTATCCTTTTGCTGCCAGTTTGTTGTAGCCGTTCGCAATTGTAGATGCGATAATGATCTGCAGTTCTGCTTCAAATGAACCGTCTTCGTTCATACAGCCTGCCCAGCCGCCGATCTGGCTCTCGATATATTCTGTTGTTCCGATTACCTTATCCATTGCCGGGAAATGAAGTGTTGCATTACCCTGTCCACAGGATGCAAGTGCAGTTGCTTCATCACAGGTATCTGCCAGAGAAGCTGATTTTCCATCCTTACCTGGGAACTCATCTGTAATCAGGCAAACTTTCGTTCCGGCTCTTTCTACTTTCTTACAGTTCATCATCAGATCTGTATCCGGATTTCCATATCCCTCTTCTGTGATCAGCACTCCGTCCAGTCCTATCCACTGACACAGCTTCGCAACCATATCAGAATGACGTTCCTTATCCGCAAGAAATACATTTTCATTCGTCAGAATCACGCCCATGAAATTGAGATCTTTTCCATGATGTCTGTATAAATCTTCAATAACCGGATTGTGCAGATGATGATAGCTGGTTACTTTATCACACGGTGCCACACAGTTACCGGATACGATTGCGCCATCCATGATCTCTGTCGGATACATAAATGTCGGTACGATCTGTTTTGCATCCACTCCATAATAATAAGTATCATGCAACAATCCCTGTGACTGAAGCATATGTACATATCCGATCTTCGGAAGATCCGGGTATTGCTGTGCTTGTTCCAGAATTGGCTTTGTCTCATACACTTCCAGTGTGTCCGGTTCGATATTTCTTGCAAGTTCGCCGAGATATGTTGCAACTTTGAGGCCTGCCATACGTCCCGCACGCTCATAAACATGTGTTTCCAAACCTTCTTTTGGTTCGATCACCACGCACACATTGAGCGTCTTTGAAAACGGACAATAATCTGCTGCCGGTCCGCTCATATCAATGACACCTTCCTGAAATCCTACGATTCGTCCCACTGTAACAACACAGCAGCCGGATAATGCATGTGTTCTTCCACTTCCAACCTGTGGAGACACTTTTCCGATCACACCTGGGAACATCTCACCGCCACTGACTTTTACACGTGGTTCGATTACGTCTTTTACCGGCGTGATTCTTGTCTTCTCACCCGGTTTTGCAAGTTCCAGATGGCAGCCAATCAATTTGTCATCTTCCAACACAAGGCGTTCTACTTCTTCCTTATTAATAGAAAGCACATGATCATTCACGCAGGACTTTTCACCAAACCGGATATCCCTGATCTCAATTTTGCCTAACTCCAGTTTCATACTTCCTTCCCTCCTCATTCTGCCTTACTTTAAAGCTATTTTTATCTCTGTTATAAATACCTTGCTATCGTCTCTGCACTGTCTGCTGCGCTAAACGATCCTTGGCATAACATTCTGAACTATGGATAAATCAATGGTCTTGAAATCATCCTCTACTTTTTTGGGGTAGGAAGCCGGGGACGGTGCTATCTCCTGCCAGCGTCTGTATACTTCCAGACATTTTTCAATCAGCAGGATTGCCTTCATCGCATCTTCCCCGCTTCCCGGGTATACAATTACAGACCGATATGGCGTCTGGTTCGGTTTCAGGCTCGATGCCTGCGGATGTGTCAGCAGAATATGGCGGTCATAAAGCATATCCCGCGTTGCGATCAGAACTTCTTCATACGTCTGTTTTAAAATAACTTGCATCTCATCTTTGTATGCTTCAAACACGCGGTCATTATTCGTAATTATGATTGCTTTCTCTCGTTCGTACATACGCTTTTCCTCTGTAGATATCTATATTACAAGGTATCATTTTTATAAAGATTGTTAGAACAAAGTACCCTCTGTTCCGCCTTTATATTGTTTTATTCGGTGTGTTTGCATTATAATGTTTTTCTATAAATATAATCTTTCATTCGTTTTTTCTATCAAGTCCAATGTAGCATAATCTTTATGTAGCTTCAATGGATTTTCTTAACATTTTGTTATTTTTTTATCTATTTTTACCATAAAATTATTCAAGCAAAAGTGCCGCAGACAGGAAATCAGCTTTTGTTTCTGACTTCCGACCAGCGGCACTTCCTTTTGTCCTTTTATATAACTTTCTTCATTTACAGTCCGCGGATTGCGTCCTTCATCTCTTTCACGAATGCTGCGACGTGTGGTACACAGTCTTTTCCGTATTTCTCACACAATTTTACAATTGCTGAGCCTACGATAACTCCGTCCGACTGCGCTGCCATTTTCTTCGCCTGCTCCGGTCCGGAGATTCCAAATCCGACTGCGCACGGGATTTCTTTCTGCTTCTTCACTAACTCTACCATAGCACCGATATCTGTCGTGATCTCTGAGCGCACGCCGGTTACACCAAGAGAAGATACACAGTAGACGAACCCTTCCGCCTCTTTTGCGATCATTGCAACTCGCTCGTGAGAAGTCGGTGCGATCAGCGAGATCAAATCCAGTCCATACTCTGCAAATACGCCGGCAAATTCTTCTTTTTCTTCAAACGGAACATCCGGCAGGATGAGTCCATCCATTCCGACCTCTTTTGCTTTTTTTGCAAATCTCTCTGTTCCATAGGAAAATACAACATTTGCATAGGTCATAAACACCATAGGAACCTGTGTATTTTTGCGGATTTTTTCTACCATATCAAAAATCTTGTCTGTCGTCACTCCCCCGGAAAGCGCACGGATATTCGCTTCCTGGATAACCGGTCCTTCCGCTGTCGGATCTGAGAATGGGATTCCAAGCTCAATCAGATCTGCTCCGACTTTTTCCATTTTATATACCAACTGCTCTGTCACATCCAGCGATGGATCTCCGCATGTGATAAATGGGATAAATGCTTTTCCGTCTGCAAATGCTTTCTGTATATTTTTATTCATAAATATCCTCCCCTCTGTAGCGTGCGATCGCTGCACAGTCTTTGTCTCCTCTTCCGGATAATGTGATTACTACGATCTGGTCTCTGTCCATCTTCGGCACGATTTTCACCGCATGCGCAACTGCATGTGCACTCTCGATCGCCGGGATGATTCCCTCGACTTTTGATAAATATTCAAATGCATCGACAGCTTCATCATCTGTGACTGCCACATATTCTGCACGTCCGGTATCGTAAAGGTTCGCATGTTCCGGTCCGACACCCGGATAGTCAAGTCCTGCTGAAATCGAATATACCGGTGCGATCTGTCCGTATTCATCCTGGCAGAAATAAGATTTCATTCCATGGAAAATACCTAATTTACCGGTTGCAATCGTTGCTGCTGTCTGTGCCGTATCGATTCCTCTTCCCGCTGCCTCACAGCCAATCAGGCGGACATCTTTATCTTCGATAAAATTGTAAAACGTTCCGATTGCGTTAGAGCCACCTCCGACACACGCCATTACGACATCCGGAAGTCTTCCTTCTTTTTCAAGGATCTGCTCTTTGATCTCTTTTGAGATCACTGCCTGAAAATCACGGACGATCGTCGGAAACGGATGCGGTCCCATCGCAGAACCAAGTACATAATGCGTATCTGCAATACGATTTGTCCACTCACGCATCGTCTCGGACACAGCATCTTTTAACGTTGCAGTTCCGGATGTTACTGCATGCACTTTCGCACCTAACAGTTTCATGCGATATACGTTAAGTGCCTGTCTCTCGGTATCTTCCTTACCCATGAACACTTCACATTCCATGCCCATCATAGCTGCTGCCGTCGCAGTCGCCACACCGTGCTGACCGGCACCTGTCTCTGCAATAACACGGGTTTTCCCCATTTTCTTTGCAAGAAGCACCTGTCCTAACACATTGTTGATCTTGTGCGCTCCTGTATGATTCAAATCCTCTCGCTTTAAATATACTTTCGCACCGCCTAAATCTTCTGTCATATGTGACGCGTAATAAAGTCTTGACGGCCTACCTGCATATTCATTCAGGAGTTCCTTTAATTCCCGGTTAAATTCCGGATCATCTTTGTAATGATTGTATGCTTCTTCCAGTTCGATCACTGCATTCATCAGTGTCTCTGGTATATACTGCCCTCCATGAGTTCCAAATCTTCCTTTTGACATCTTCACTGTCTCCCTTCTATAATATATGAAATCTTTCTTACTTTCTCCGGATCTTTTTTCCGGTCTGTCTCCACACCGCTACTGATATCCACCGCCCACGGTGTCATTTTTTCTATCGCCTCATCCAAATTTTCTGCGCTTAAGCCTCCTGCCAAAAACCACGGTCTCTCTATTTCTCCCACCAGTGACCAGTCAAATGCCTGTCCGGTTCCACCACTTCCCTGATCTAGCAGGATGTAATCTGCCGGGCTTTGTTTGGCTGTCTCTACATCCTTTTTTTCCTTTATAGAAAATGCTTTGATAATCTTCTTTCCTGTTCGCTCCTTAAGATAACAAATCTCTTCCGGTGTTTCCTGCCCGTGAAGCTGTGCAATGTCGATCACATTTTCTTTAAGTAATGTTTCAATCACTTCGGGCAGTTCATTTACAAATACACCAACCACTTGAATGTCTTTATCCAGTTCTTTCGTAAGTTCTTTTAATTTATCCGCCGCAATACTGCGGAAACTCTTCGGAACATTCACAATAAATCCGGCAAAATCGGGCTTTACTTCATTTACCAGAGCAATATCTTCTTTGCTTCTGAGTCCACAGATCTTATATCTTATCTTCTGCTTCATCTTCTCACCCCAGATCCCGGTTCAAATACGCAAGCATCTCTTTTTTATCCGAACTTCGCATAAGCGTCTCACCGATCAGCACTGCATCTACCTGATTATCTGCCAGCACTTTGATATCTTCCGGTGTGCGAATGCCACTTTCTGATACAAATACAACTTCCTCCGGCGCCATTTTCCTTAACCGGATGCTGTTTCCGGTATCCACTTCAAATGTATGTAAATTACGGTTATTTACACCAATGATCTTTGCGCCACAGGTAAGTGCACGTCTCACTTCACCTTCATCGTGCGCTTCCACCAGCGCGTCCATTCCAAGCTCTTCCGCCAGTATGCGATAACTTTTTAATTCTTCATCATTTAAGATCGCACAGATCAGAAGAACCGCTGATGCGCCAAATGCTTTTGCCTGATAGATCATGTATGGATCAATTGTAAAATCTTTCCGCAAAACCGGGATATTTACTTTCCCGGTAATTTTTTCAAGATAATCATCCGCACCCTGGAAATAATACGGCTCTGTCAGGCAGGAGATTGCAGACGCTCCGGCTGCTTCATATTCTTCTGCGATCGCAAGATACGGAAAGTCCGAGGAGATCAGCCCTTTTGACGGCGAGGCTTTCTTCACTTCGCAGATGTAGGACATTCCTGCTTCCTTCAGATTCTCATAAAATGTCGGAATGTTCCGCCCTGCTCTCTCCTTTTTTTTTCTTCTATCTTTTCTTTTAATGTTTCCATCGGCACTTTCTTTTTCTCTTCTGCGATGCGTGCCCTGGTTTTCTCTGCAATTTCATTTAAAATACTTTTTTCTTCCATTTTATACTGTCCTTATTATGCATTGCTCTCTTTGATGAACTCCTCCAGTTTTGCCTTTGCTGCTCCGCTGTCAATCATTTCTTCTGCCAGACGCACACCTGCTTCCATAGTTTCTGCTTTTCCTGCAATATAAAGTGCTGCGCCGGCATTTAAGCATACCGCCTGTCGTTTTGCTCCGGTCTCTTTTCCATCCAGAATGTCTCTTGTGATCTGTGCATTTTCCTGTGGTGTCCCGCCTTTTAACGCATCCTTTTCACATCTTGAATAGCCAAACTGTTCCGGCGTCAACTCGTAAGAAGTAAATTTACCATCCCGGATCTCGCATACAGAAGTTGGTGCGCTCATGGAAATCTCATCTAACTTGTCCTGTCCGTATATAACCATACCTTTCGTCACACCAAGATTTTCCATTACACGTGCCAGCGGTTCTACAAGTGCTTCTTCGTACACACCCATCAGCTCCATATTGGCTCCGGCCGGGTTGCTTAAAGGTCCTAAAATGTTAAATACGGTACGGATTCCCAGCTCTTTACGGATCGGCGCAACATATTTCATTGCAATGTGATAATTCTGTGCAAACAGGAAACAGATGTTGATTTTTTTCAGTATTTCCGCACTTTTCTCCGGTTCCAACGTAATTTTTACGCCCAGCGCTTCCAGTACGTCCGCAGCTCCTGATTTGGAAGATGCAACACGGTTTCCGTGTTTTGCTACCGGAACACCTGCGGCTGCAATGACCATAGAAGCGGTTGTAGAAATGTTAAAGGAGTTCGATCCGTCACCGCCGGTTCCGACGATTTCCAGCACTTCCTGATCATGTAATAATTTAATACAATGTGCACGCATGCCTGCTGCAGAAGCCGTAATCTCTTCAATCGTCTCACCTTTTAACGATAATGCGGTCAGATAAGCGGACATCTGCACCGGTGTTGCCTCCCCACTCATGATTTCATCCATAACTTTTTCCGCTTCTTCATAAGATAAATTTTCTTTTTTTGCCAGTTTTAAAATTGCTTCTTTAATCATGTTTCACTACCTCCATAAAATTTTCTATCATCTGTCTGCCCTCCGGTGTCATTACCGATTCCGGATGAAACTGTACTCCGAAAATGTCATATTTTTCATGTTCTACTGCCATCACTTCGCCATCCTCACATCTCGCTGTCACGACAAGCTCTTTTGGAAGTGTCTCTTCTTCGACTGCAAGTGAATGGTATCTTGCTGCCGGAAAATGCTCCGGCATTCCTGCAAATATCCTTCCTTTTCCGTTCTTTTCAATCTCTTTTTTCTTGCCGTGCATCAATTCTTTTGCATACCCGACAGTTGCTCCAAATGCTTCACAGATTGCCTGATGTCCTAGGCATACGCCGAAGATCGGTACCTTCCCTTTAAAATATCGGATTGCTTCAATACAGATTCCGGCATCTTTCGGTTTGCCCGGTCCCGGTGAGAGGATGATCGCCTCCGGGTTCATTGCTTCGATTTCTTCCACAGTGCAGTCATCGTTGCGGATTACCCGGATATCCGGCTCCACCGAACCGATCAGTTGATATAAGTTATAGGAAAAGCTGTCGTAATTGTCTATCAGTATGATCATTCCAATCCCTCCTGTGCCTCTTTAATTGCCTGTACTACTGCTCTAGCCTTGTTGCAACACTCTTTAAATTCTTTTTTCGGTACGCTGTCTGCAACGATTCCTGCTCCGGAACGAATACAGATCTTACCGTCTTTTTTATAGACCAGCCGGATAGCGATACACACATCCAGATTTCCGGCAAAATCAAGATAACCAATCGCTCCTCCGTAAATGCCTCTCTTACTTCCTTCCAGTTCTTCGATGATCTCACACGCACGGAACTTCGGTGCCCCGGATAAAGTTCCCGCCGGCAGGATCGCATCTACGGCATCCACTGCATCTTTCTCTTCCCGTAATGTTCCGGTGACGGTCGATCCGATGTGCATCACATGGGAAAATCGTTCAATCGCAAGATATTTATCCACCGAAACTGTGCCGATCGCACTGATTTTTCCCATATCGTTTCTGCCAAGATCCACTAACATGTTGTGTTCTGCCAGTTCCTTTTCATCTGCCAGAAGCTCCCGCTCCAGTTTTTCATCCGTTTCCCGATCCTTTCCTCTCGGTCTTGTTCCGGCAAGCGGAAAGGTAAATAATTTCTTATCTTCCAGTTTTACCAGTGTTTCCGGTGACGCTCCGGCGATTTCTATGTCATCACTGGAAAAATAAAACATATATGGGGACGGGTTGCTTGCCCGGAGCACCCGGTAAGTATCGAAAAGGCTTCCTGCTGCCTTTGCTCGCATCGGGTTGGAAAGTACCACCTGGAAAATATCCCCTTCCCGGATGTAATCTTTTGCTTTTTCCACCATTCCTGCATATCGTTCTTCCGAAAATTTTGGAGCAATTTCGGATTCTAAATGAAGTGGCGGAAATTCCATCTTCTTTCCGGTTTGTATGAGTCTCGCCATTTCTTTTAATTTCTCTTCTGCCTTCTGATAGGACGCTTCCAGATTGTCTGCCTTCACCCCTGTGATCAGAAGTACTTTCTGTCTGTAATGGTCAAATACGATCACCTGATCAAAGAGCATCAGATCCATGTCACGGAAATCCTGCTCCGGGTCTTTGGCGAGCTGCAATTTCGGCTCGCTGTATTTGATATAATCATAGGAAAAATATCCGACCAGCCCTCCGGTAAATGTCGGAAATCCTTCCAGTACCGGTGTCCGGTTTTCTTCGATCACTTTTCTCAAGACCTCTCCCGGATGTTCCACCTTTTTCGTCTCTTCTTCCTCCCAGCCTGATGCGTCCAGCCGGCGGATCTTCATCTTTCCGTCCGTGCATGTATATTCTGCTGTCGGATCGAAACCTAAGAAGGAATATCTTCCCCACTGTTCCGTCTGGCTCGCACTTTCCAGTAAATAACAATGGCGGCTCGCTTTCCGCAGGATTCTCATCATCTCCACCGGTGTATAACGGTCTGCATATAATTCCCGGCACACCGGGAATCTGCGGTAAGTGCTGTCTGTCTTAAGTTGTCTGAGTTTTTCTAATGATGGATACATGTTACACCTCCGTAAAAAAGTTTCATATTGTCGAGTCCCTAAAACAGCCGCCTCCGTTTATGCTAGCACAACGGGCTTGCCTGTTTTGGTCCTAGTATATTTATTTCTACCACACGGATTGCTCCGTGCTTCTCACTCCCTCAATCCTGCCCCACATTCGGATATCGCAAGGCTTACGCCTGCTTTTATCCTCATATTGGGGCGAGTCCCTAAAACAGCCGCCTCCGTTTGTGCTAGCACAGCGGGCTCGCCTGTTTTGGTCCTCTGGTAGAAATAAATAAAAAAAGTCCTTGACAGAAACTAATATAATTTCTGTCAAGGACGAGTTCTGCATTGGAAAAATATATATCTCCGGCTTATACCACCCGCGGTGCCACCTTGATTTACAGCATGACCTGTGCACTTTACGGAATACCTGCATATTCCAGGCAACTGACGTATGCCCTACGTCGCAGAATACTGAGCTTATCGCTGTTCCCTGCGCCCTCAGCGGTCCATTTGGCAAACTGCTTCTCGATCCGGCTCTCACCTTCCCGGACTCTCTGTGCGCGCATGAATGCTTTAATCTCCGCTTCATTGGTTTAGTATGTTAAATTGTTTTTTATAATTTAGCACAACATCACTCTGTTGTCAAACTATTTTTATTAAATGTGCCGCACTAAATGCACCGCACGCTGATAACTAGTCAATCAGGTCATTCTGATATCTGGATAAATGCTCGTACGGCAGGATCTGACGTCCCCTGTACAGACCACAGCCGTCGTTAATCAGACTATTGTTCACTGCTGCGAACATATTGACATCCAGGTCTTTTAACTCCAGATTGACAAGCCGTTTTCCACGCTCATATGCTTCATCAAAATACAGGTTCTCGCCCTCCGGAATAACTTTCCTTCTTGTACGCTCCTGCTCCTGCTTCTTCTCGTAAGCCTTATGATTTGCCGCACCAATCTCTGCAATATCGTCCATTGTCTTCGTCCGAAGCTGCACTTCCATATAGCTTCGTGAACTGTTATCGTAAAATGTGATATGAAGAGACTGGTATCCACTCTCAATATGATTAGAAATATAATCTCTGTAATACGGGCGGACATTATCATGAAGCTGCTCTGACTTACTCTCCAGCACGCCTCTTGCCGACTCTGCCGAAAATCCCTGTGCTTCCAGAAATCCCGGCAACACATTGGCAATCTGATACAGATACTCGATCTCTTCCTTCTCCCATTCTGCTTCATTTTTCACGTTGCATTTCGGAAGAGAAACTACGATCCGATATGCAATAAAATCACGAAAACAGTTTAATTTTTCTTTTAATTCGGAAATGGTCGGATAGCGCCCGTATTTCTCGTAACATTCATAGACACATTCCACGATATAACCATTGAATTTCTCTTCCGCACGGAGCAGTGATTTGATCCTGCCTTTGAATGTAAATGCAAGAAACGGATATTCCTTTGCCATATATTTGTAAAATTCACGGATCTTCTGTGACTGTGCTGTCAGGAAATCGTTGTGTTCCAGCATTTCCCGAATCTGGATCAGGAAATTACTGTGGATCAGATCGATCTCATTGCCGGTACGTTTTGCTTCTTTTCTAAGATCTACGATATATTTGTGTAAAATCTTAAAGACTGTATTTCCGGAATATAAATAATCGTTTAATGTTATCATTCGCATCACCTCTTAAACTTATTTCATTATAACAGATGAGCATATGTGTTGCAGTACAATCTTTCTGTAATTTAAGCATTCAAAAAGAAAGGGCACCACACGAATTTCGTGTAATACCCTTTGAAACGGATTAACTACTATAAAATGTCACTGCAGCATATATTTCTTCAATTGCCGCCGATTGGCAATTCCCAGCTTTTTGTAAATCGCTTTTAGCGTCCGGTTAAGCTGATTCTGTTCAATTCCCATATGTTCGGCAATCTCCACATTCATCCAGCCTCTGTTTGCCAGCATAGCTACTACAAATTCTTCTTGTGTAAGTACACTGAGTTTCCAGTCGGTTGCTTTTGCTCCTTCTCCTTTGCTTCCAAGGCCATGCCATTTCTGCCATCCGTAACTGAAACGCTCCATGATCCGGAATATCCGGTCGAATTCTTCCGGCGACGCTTCTTTTATATATTGTTCCACCAGCCCCTGTAAAAGTCCATGATGTTCGCCGATTCCTTCCAACAGTCCATCCGGCTCTGCCAGTCCCCATGCTACCAGAAAATGCTCTCCTGCTTCTTTCATTTTCTTCATACTGACAGCGTCCATTGCTGCCACAAGGTGAAGATATATAGATGAAACCGGATATAACTGCGGGCTGAACGCAAGCCCTGTCTCTACGATTCCGCGTGAACGCTCATACTCTCCTTTCTGATAAGCATCATATGCGATAAAGTAACATCCCCATAACCGCAATCCTTTTGGAAGATCTGTCAGATATTCAAAAATCAGAGGTGCTTCCCAGTCTTCGATATGAAGCAGCACTCTTGCCACACTTCCGGCAAATGCCGCATATGCTCTCTCTTTGCGGTCTTCTGAACGAAGCAACACATCAGCCGTCACTTTCATAACATGTACACCTGCTTTTACTGCCTCTACTCTTCCTAACGAAAAATCAGAAAAAATAGAGGCTTCTGGCATGATAGTGGATATCTAGCCAAGCCTTTTTAACAACTGCATA
>OLPB01000496.1_pt1 | contig 23312 bp, 14 predicted proteins | sample 1672001 | NCBI WGS metagenome assembly OLPB01 (sample SAMEA3136635, study PRJEB25190) | human gut metagenome | biome: human gut; feature: human-associated habitat; material: faeces | place: Austria | collected 2013 | reverse complement strand
TCTGTTGTGTAAATAGCCAAAGTCAGTCCGTCTGCATCAATATAATCGATCTTCATATCAGAAGGAGCCCGGTCATGAACCTTTACCAGATTTTCCAGACATTCCTTTACTGCCTGGGCATCCATAGTGCGGCCGCTTGAAAACTTTACTCCGTCTCTCAGTGTGATCTTTACCGTAGTGTCGTCCACAAACTCATAATCTGTGGCAAGCCAGGGCTCCACCTCCATATTGTCATTGTACTTAAATAACGTTTCCCCTACACCATACCTGAGCGCACTCCATCCGGAATAATTATCATGAGGGTTCAGCCCGGCGTCACCCATTTCCTCGCTGTAACCGGTTGTTCCGTATACAAAGGTCTTTTCTTTGTCTGCCATTACGCTGACACTCAGTCCCGATATCATCACTGCTCCTGCAAGCACTGCAGCAATAAATTTTTTCTTCATTATTTACCTCTTTTCTTTTTGTGTTCCGGATCCAGATAATCTCTCAATGTATCTCCCAGAAGGTTAAAAATCAGTACCGTTACAAAAATTGCAGCTCCCGGCGCAAGAGACATCCACGGCGCGATCTGCAGAAGGCTTCTGCCCTCATTGATCATACTTCCCCATTCTGCTGCCGGCGGCTGTACTCCCAGTCCCAGAAAGGACAAGCCTGCAAGCTCCATCATCATAGTTCCAATATCCAGAACTGCCGTTACAAGGACAGGGCCTGCAATATTAAGCAGAATATGCCGCAGAAGCAGAGCCGGTGTGCGGCTGCCGGAAAGTCTGGCCGCCATTATATACGGCGCCTCTTTCTGAGTCAGCGTCAGTCCTCTGGCCAGCCTGGCAAACTTCGGCCAGCTTACCACTGCCAGAGCAAGTACCGCATTCTGTACACCGCCGCCCAGGACTCCTGCCACAGCTAATGCGAATACCAGACTTGGAAAGGCCAGAAACAGATCTGATATCCTCATAAGAAAAGCATCCACAAAGCCTCCCCGCCAGCCGCAGATAATTCCCACAAAGGTTCCCGTTACTGTTGTAATGCTCACCAGGATCAGTGTGGAAAAAATACTGGTAGTTCCGGCTATCAGAATCCTGGAAAACATATCCCGTCCATAGCGGTCTGTTCCCAGCAGATGCTCCGGCCCCGGCGGCTGCTTTGCCAACAGAAGATTCTGCTCATAAGGGTCATAGGGACAAATGTATTTTGCACACAGAGCTGTTAAAAGAAGCAGCGCTGCCAGAACTGTCAGCACAATAAGCCGTATTTTTACAGAATCTGTTCCCGTCCTGTACACAGAAGATGAACCTCTCTTTTTCTTTGTCATCCTTGCTCACCTCCCAGTCTTACACGGGGATCCAGATAATGATACACAATGTCCGTAATCAGGTTCACTGCTACATAGATCACTGCCATCCATGCCACATATACCTGAACGACAGGATAATCTCTCATGGTAATGGCATCCACAGCCATTTTACCTACACCGTCCCACATAAAAATAGATTCCACAATGGTAGTTCCGCCCAGAAGGCTTCCCACAGACAATGCCATCAGCGTCACAATAGTCAGCATGGACGCCCTCAGAACATTTTTCCAGATAATCACACTTCCTCTGACACCTCTGGCCCTGGCTCCCATCACATAATCCTTATTCAGTTCCTCCAGAACAGCCGCTCTGATCTGACGGATATATTTTGCCGCCATAGCTATGGCAAGGGTAAGAGTGGGAAGCACAAGACTTGCCGCAATATTTTCTGACGTAATCACAGGCAGCCATCCAAGCTTTACAGAAAATACATACATTAAAATCAGCGCCGCAAAAAAATTCGGGGCAGAATTTCCGATAAAACTCAGAAAACGTATCAGATAATCTGACCATCTATTATGGCGTATGGCAGAAAAAATCCCAAGGGGGATCGCTGTCAGCATAGTCACTATCATAGAAGAAACTGTAAGAAGTATGGTTGCCGGAAGCTTTTCCATAAAAGTATCATATACCTTCTGCCCGGATACATAGCTGGTTCCCATATCGCCTGTGACCATTCCTGCAAACCATCTGCCATACTGTACCAGAAAAGGCTGATCCAGACCGTATTCTTTTTTTGTCTGATCAATTACCTCCTGGGAGACAACTGACCCTGCATTTTCATACATGTAGGTTACTGCATCTCCCCCTGCAAGCCGCATCATGGCAAAGGACAGAAACGTAATCCCGATCAGAACGGGAATTAACTGAAGCAGTCTTTTTCCTATATATTTCAACATAATTTTATCCTCTGTTTATCTGCTTTTTCATCATTTTACTTACCGCTTCCGATTCGTTCTTCCAGAAAACAGATGAATTCCTTTAAACTGCTGTCCATCTCTTCTCCCCGATGTCTGACATACCCGAAGATCACCCGGCTTCCTTCCATTTTCAACGGGATTCCGGGAAGTGTATCTTTCTTATTCTCTGACAGATAGCTTCCGCTGATATTTGCCACATCACTGTTTTTTAAAAGCCTTTCCATAATATAATCGCTGTTTGTAATAACAGAAATATCCAGGCCTTTCCAGGAAAAGCTCTCCTTGTTTTCGGCGGCTCCAATATCAAAAAATTCGTCCTGATAGTTCTGAACCAGCCGAACTCCGTCAAGCTCTTCATAGCTCAGGCTCTCTTTTTCTGTTCCGTAAAGAAAGGATTTTCCTCCCGGATAAACAATGGCTTCTGTTTCATGCAGGGGAATAAATTCCATCCTGTTTCTGGACAGTTCATAAAAAAAGTCCTCTTTCTGCCGTTCCAGAATATACACAAACCCCACATCATCCAGATAGTCCCGGACGCGTTCCATCACTGTCCGAACTCCTGCCGTGTAAATCTGAAAATGATAATTTCTGTCATAATTCTCATTATAAAAATCCACAAACTGAGTGGCGAACCAAGAGCTTGGATTTGCGGAAATCCTGAGCCATTTTGTCATACCGTGGTCCGCCATGGCTTCCAGCTTCGTGACTTCGCCTACAATTTTACAGGCATAACGATATACCTGACTTCCCTGAGGCGTAAGACGGATCCCTCTGGGAAGCCGCTCAAAAAGCTGCATTCCCAGAGAATCCTCCAAAGCCTTTACCACCTTGCTGACACTGGGCTGAGTGGAATATAAAATTTTTGCCGCCTCGCTGACAGAGCCGGTCTGAGCGCAGGTCACAAAATACTGCAGCTGTTTTAAATCCATAATTTTTTCCTTTATAGTTCTTTTACTTACAGGTTCTCAGCATAAACATTGGTGTGGGATTATAAAACTCATCCTTTTCCACATAAATCCTGCTGCTGATTCCCAGATCCACAGAAAATTCCTGAAGCTTCATTGCCCCCAGAGTCTCCAGATCCCAGGCTGGACGGCTGTAGGAACTGATTGGAAGCTGACGTTTGATCTCCTCACATTCTCTCATCATATCATCGCCAATTTCCTGATGCGCATGGTTGTCCGGAAGCTCGCACAGGTCTGTAAAATCACTGAGTCCGTAATTTGCATCAAAATTCAAAAGTATGCCGCCTTTTTTCAGTACACGCACCCATTCTCTGTAAGCGCTTTTTACATCCGGAAGGGTCCAGGTAAGGTTTCGGGAAATCACCACGTCAAAGCTTTCGTCTGCAAATCTCAGATTTTCTGCATCCATTACAAAGAACTCACAGTCTGTTTTTTCCTCTTCTGCAAGCGTTCTGGCATTTTCAACCATATCAGGCGTCAGATCCACACCAGTGACCTGATATCCTTCTTTTGCCAGAAGCACGGAAAAAAATCCCGCTCCGCAGCCCACGTCAAGAATCCTGAGATTTCTGTCCTGAGGAAGCTGATTTTTTATTTCATAAAGCCATCGTTCAGACATAGGACTGTGAAGCTCCGCCCTTTTATGTTCCAGGAAATCTCCGCTTCTTTTTTCCCAGTAGCTTACAATTCGCTCTTTCCGCTCATCATAGGGATTGACAATCTTTCCATAAGCGATCATCGGCCCGTCCCCCAGTACCTGAAGCGTGCCGGTCTGATACAGGATCACACCGTCATACTCGGCCACGCTCAGCTCCAGAAGACCGCCTTCATAATCCCGCACTTCACCCAGAATCTCTCCTTCCCGGATCATATCGCCGGGCTTTTTAAAGGGATACCACAACCCGTCCCGGGAAGCGTCCTGATAACAGATATCTGTAACATCCAGAGGATAATAAGTTCTGTAATCCTTTTTCCCCTGATAAATTCCCAGATGACAGAGAATATTCCTGACATCTCTTCTTGTAGAGCGTACTTCTTCACTGGTCCAGGCTCCCATACCGCCCCGCTCAATAAGAATACTGGGTATTCCCTGAGAAGCCGCATAGTTATAAGCGCCCCCTGACGCCACATTGGAGCGGACCATGTAAGGTACGTCCACCTGCTCTGCCATGCGTCTTGACTGACTGACTGTTTTTTCATCTGCCATGCCCGCATAATACACATAAGAAGTCAGCTGTTCATAGTCATCCCCACTGTGCAGGTCAATGTAATAATCTGCTGCCGGCTGAAGCTCATGGGAAACTGCCCACGCAAGACGTTCCATTTCTGTACCTTTTGGATTTCCGGGAAATTCCCTGTTCAGGTTTTTTCCGTCTGTCAGTCCCATACTTCCGTTTCTGCGCTCAAATGCCGGAACATTTATCACCTTTACAATAATAATGGTACCTGCCACTTTCTGAATTTTAAGCTTCTGTGAAAGCTCAATAGCAGCCTGTATTCCCACATATTCTCCCCCGTGGACTCCTGCTGTGATCAGCATTGTTTTTCCAGGTCTTGTTCCATGAAGCACGGCAGCCGGAAGCCGGAATTCGCCCTGTCCCAGCTCCAGATAACCAGTCCACACGTTTCCGGGTTCCACTGAAATATGATTGAGGCAAAAGCTTTCTCTTTTTTTCCCGGAAAGAAGAAAGATCGGGGTGGAGCCATTATTTGCGATCTCTTCTTCTGTCCATACCTGTTTCCACACCTCTGTGTCGCAGCTTACTTCTGTCAGCCCTGCATTTTTCAGGGCTTCCACATCCCACTGAGGACGCTTCTGTCTGCTTAAAGGAACCTGTCTGGCAATGGCCTCCATCCGTTCAATATCTGTTCCTGTATAATAATCTTCCAGATTTTTTTCTTCCACCCTCTGGCGGTCCTTCTCGTAACCGCTGCGCTTTTCCTCATCATAAAGATGACCGTACCAGTCTGCATCAAAATTGCACAGAAGTCCGCCCGGTTTCAGCACACGTACCCATTCCTCATACGCCTGTCCCGGGTTTTCCAGATTCCAGGTAACATTTCTGGAAAATACCGCGTCAAATTCGCAGTCTCCCAGTTCAAGCTTCTGGGCGTCACTGAGCTTCCAGGTGATTTTTTCCGCAAACACTCCTGTATTCTTTTTTGCCTCTTTCAGCATCTCCTCTGTAACGTCTGCTGCCGTTACCTGATATCCGGCCTCCGCAAGAAGCAGGGCAAAAAATCCCGGTCCGGTTCCCACATCAAGAACCTTCAGCTCCTCCGGGTTCTTTCCCGGAAAATTCTCTTCAAGGAGAGAAAGAAGCTTGTTCTTCCACATACTCCGTCTGGCGTCTGCCATTTCCTGCTGATTATATTCTGAATAGCCCTCTGCACGCTGTGTCCAGTAGGCATGAATTTCTTCCTTTAACGTATTCATGATTCTTTCTGCTCTTTCTGTTAGTATGTTCTTTCTATAAAAAGAATCCTGCATTTTTTCGGTTCCTGCCTGTGGCTGCCGGTTAATTTTCATTTCCTGCTGCCTGTGGCAATAAAATTTTTATAATGGACTTTTTATAGACGGCTTTATTATATAAAAAAAGAAATCCCTCCTGCAACCCTCCCGGGGGGATTTCTTTGCTGTTCAAAACCTGTTTCTTTTCTGGATTTCTCCGCTGATAAATTCATACAGCTTCTCCACCGCGTCTCCGTGAATCTGCTTTTTCTGAGCGCTGACCATCTGAGCTACCGCCTCAGGATCGTTCATAAGCTGGATTCCTTTTTCCACCTGCCCATTGAGGGTAATTGCTGACCAGCTCATGCCTGCCTTCATAAAAAATTTCCGGTTTACTGTTTCGCAGCCGGGAATCGGAGCCGTATGGATCATCGGCACACCCGTCACTGCCGCTTCTGTAGATGTCAAACCGCCTGGCTTTGTAAAAAGAACGTCACAGGCCTTCAGATAAAGAGACATCTGAGTGGTAAATCCCAGAATCTGTACCCGGGGCTGTTTACAAAACTCTTTTTTCAACTTCTGTTCCGCCTTGCGGTTGCTTCCGCAGATCACAAGAATTTTTTCCTGAGCTGTGCCTTCCAAAAGCTTTTTTACAAGCTCGGAAAGATCTCCGGCCCCCATACTTCCTCCGGCTGCCAGAAAATATCTGCCTTTCGTATCAAGCCCCAGCTTCTCCCTTGCCTGTTCTCTGCTTGTATTCCTCCGGCAGCTCTTAGCCACCGGAATCCCAAAAGCCAGAAGCTTCTCAGCTGGAATCCCCCGTCTGACACAGGACTTTTTCAGAGCCTCATGGGGAAGCACATAATAATCACAGTCTGTCTCCTCCCAGAAGGGAATACAGGTGTAATCTGTCATTACTGCCACCGTAAGCGGAAGCTTCATGCCCTTTCGTTTCATATAAGTAATTGTTTCTGCCGGATAAAGATGCGGCATGATCAGAACATCAACCGGATGTTCACGTAAATATCCGTCCAGATACTTTGCCATTCTTCCATTAATATAGTACACAGGAGATTTCTTCAGCAACCGGCTGGCTACCATTCCCAGCTTATAAAAAAGCCCGAAAAGTCTGGGCGTTTTTTTGACGATCTGAACATATCCGTCTCCTACCAGACGTGAAACTCCCTCTCCTGCAAGGCAGAGATAGTCAAGTACATATGCCTCGTCACCTCTCTCCTGCATCTCCTCTGCAATCGCCCGGGCTGCAGAATTATGCCCGCCTCCTGTATTGCAGGACAAAATCAATGCTTTCATTCAAGTCTCCATTCCTCTCCCCGCCTGTATGCGGCATTTGCCTTCAGACAATGTTTATGTATCACAATCCCCGACATCAGGACACATCCGGCCAAGACTGTTCTGCGCGGCACTGTCAGCATAACAGTAACAGCAAAGGCCAGAAACGTATATACGCTTTTTCTGGTATTAGACCTGGCAGATATTACGATCACAAACAGCAGATACCAGAAAATCAGAGCTGCCAGAGGCTGCCACAGAGGAAGCAGTCCGATCAGTACGCCAAAAGATACTGCAATAGCCTTGCCCCCATGTCCTTTCTGAAACAGAGAATGAGCATGTCCGAATACAGGCGCGGCCATTACCAGCGCAAACATCCAGGAATCCATTCCCAGATCCCTGGCGCACAGGGCAACCGGAAGCGCCCCCTTTCCCAGATCTGCCAGAAGAACCAGTATCCCACAAAAAGCGCCTCCACAAGCAAATGCATTAAACGTTCCCGGATTTCCATCCTCAGACTCTGTCTGAACATCCACTCCCCGAAAGATCATAGGAATCAGCCGTCCAAACAAAATACTTCCTGACAAAAATCCCATAATCACATAGAAAAAGTATCCATATTTCATAATCCAACCTGCTTTCCTGCTGCAAATAAAATCTCACAGTCGTTTCTAACCAGAGCTGGGCTTCTCCTCCGACCTCTGAATTTCTCATTTCCCTTAATTACAGTTCTCTATCAATCCCCTGTCCAGAGTTTTCCTGTTACAATACCATACTCCACAGACAGATTGTGGGAAGCGATAACAAAGTAGAAAAAATAACCATTTTTGTTGCAAAGGGAGAATCCACCCCATATTTCTCTGCCAGAATACTTGTGGTAGCGCCTGCCGGCATGGCAGCCAGCAGTACACAGATGCCAAAAGCATTTTTATCAAGAGGCAGAAAGCTACAGACTCCGTACACCACTGCCGGAATCACCACAAGCCTGTGAAACGTAAACTTTGCCACAGTCCGGTCCCAGAAATCCTTTACATTGATATCTGCAAGAATCATTCCAACTGCCATCATGGAAAAAGCTGTATTGCAGTTTCCTATATAATCCACTGCATCTGTAACCGGCGCCGGAAGCTTCCACCCGGTAAACATAAGAAGAATACCCAGTTCACTCATAATAATACAGGGATGCGTCAGAACCTTCCTGACCGTTTCTTTCCGGTCTGTGGTTCCGGAAAAAACTGCCAGTCCGGAAGTCCACATCATGATCCTCTGAGGAATCAGATAAATACTGGCAAGCACCAGCCCCTCTGCCCCGTAAATCCCCTCTGCTACCGGATTTCCCAGAAACCCTGCGTTTGAACAGATTGTTCCATACCGGAGACATTTATTTTTCCCCTCTGGTTCCTTCCTGAAGATCAGCCTTCCATAAAACACGCAAAAAATCTGAATCCCGACAGAGATCAGAAGGACCTCCAGATAATACAAGAGTCTGCCCTCCACAGGACTGTTCATAAATGCATGAAGAATGTTGCAGGGCAGAATCACATAAATAACAAGATCGTTCAGGTTTTTTTGTCCCTGCGGCCCGATCAGCCCGATGCGCTTCAGCATAAATCCCACTGCTACCAGAAGAAAAATCGTTGCCTGCAGCGTAAGTACTTTTTCCATAATACCCCTCTTTTCCTGTCTGTACAGAAAATCTCCTGTCATAATCATACTGACCGCTGATTTTTCTGAAAGATATCCCCAGTGTATCACAACCAAAAAATACTCGCAACAAAAAGACAAACCTCTCTTGACGGCACAGTTTATACCATGCTACAATGTCACCTGTCCAAAACACAGTGTGGACTTTTTTGGCCAGGCCACTTTTCGCCACACAATTACCATCCGGTAGTTGTGCGGCTTATTTTTTTGCCATAAAAGTCTTTTTTATAAACCAACAGGAGGAATATAAATGAACAATACTTTTATGAAAGAAAAGCCAGTATTTCCTCTGATCATGTCCATGGCTCTCCCCATGGTGGTCTCCATGCTGGTAAACTCTTTGTATAATATAGTAGACAGCTTCTTTGTTGCGCAGATCAGTGAAGATGCCATGACAGCGCTTTCCCTGGTCTTTCCCATCCAGAACCTGGTGAATGCCATTGCCATTGGTTTTGGCGTGGGAATCAGCTCGCAGATTGCTTTTCATCTGGGAGCCGGAAATAAACACAATGCAGATATTGCCGCTACTCACGGAACGGTTTTGTCCGCTGTACACGGACTTATTATGATGGTAGTCTGTACTCTGATCATGCCCTCCTTTCTTGGGCTTTTTACACCGGACAAAAAGGTTATTGATCTGGGCGTAAGATATTCCGGCATTGTTTTTGCCTTTTCTGTTGTGATAGGCCTTGACCTTGCCTTTGAGAAGATTTTTCAGGCAGTTGGAAGAATGAAAGTTACCATGTTTTCACTGATGTGCGGCTGCATTACCAATATTATACTGGACCCGGTTCTGATTTTCGGTCTTGGTCCCTTCCCTGCCCTGGGAATCGAAGGCGCTGCCCTGGCAACAGGTCTTGGACAGGTTTTAAATCTGATCATTTACCTGGTGATCTATTTTGCCCGCCCAATTCCTGTACGCATCAGGAAAACATGTCTGAAGCCAGACGGCAGCATGGACAAAAAGCTTTATGCTGTAGGAGTTCCGGCAATTCTGAATATTGCGCTCCCCTCCCTTCTGATCTCTGTGCTGAACAGCCTGCTTGCTGTTTACTCCCAGAGCTATGTGGTAATTCTGGGCATTTATTACAAGCTTCAGACCTTCCTTTATCTTCCTGCCAGCGGAATCGTCCAGGGTATGCGCCCTGTAATCGGATATAACTATGGAGCAGGAGAACACAAACGTGTGAAAAAAATCTATATGGTAACGCTTGCCATGAGCAGCGTCATTATGATCATCGGAACCGTTATCTGCCTGGCAGTTCCCGGACAGTTGATGGGACTGTTTACCTCCAATGCCGAAACTGTCCTTGCAGGAAAAACAGCTCTCCGTATCATCAGCGCCGGCTTCCTGGTTTCCGCAGTATCTGTTACTGCCTGCGGCGCACTGGAGGGTTTGGGAAAGGGAACCCCTTCTCTTATCATCTCTCTGTGCAGATATGTACTGATCATCATTCCTGCTGCCTTCGTCCTCAGCAAAGTTTTTGGAGCTGTTGGAGTATGGCATGCCTTCTGGATCGCCGAAGCAGCTACTGCAGTCGTAGCCGGTCTGATCAGCCGTAAAGTAGTATGGGGACGTTAAACGTCCCCATTAGATTTAGTATTCTAATTCCCCCCAGTATTCTTCATAGTATCTTTTCAGTATTTTCTGATATTTTTTTTCTTCAGAAAGTGCATCATAGAATTTTTTATTTTTTAGAAGATATGACATATAGGTCAGCCATTCATTATCTTTTAGCAGGATCGCCTGCTTTACTGCATAAATGGTAGCGTTCAACAACAACTGAGGATTCATTTTTTCCAGTCTTTCCATGATCAAAAATGCTCCCGGCCAATTAAGATCCCGCAGCCACTCCAACATCTCATATGTATAGCTATTTAATTCTTCATCCGTTTTTTCACAGATTACTTTTGCACAATTTTTCCACGACAATTTATATTCTATAGGCTGCATGAATATCGATAAGGATTTTATCTTTCTCGCTTCCCTGATAGCCTCTTCCTGAAGCTCTATAGACTTTCTCTCATCCAACATTTCAAATAAAGTGTCAATATCTACTGTCATATCAATGCCCTCCATCCCATTTTACAACTACACTTTTTACTGCCTGAGTCCAGATAGAATTTGTACCCATTTTTGTCCAAGTTTGTACCGTTGCTCCTCTTGGACGAACAGTGACATGAGTTGGACCATCTTGCTCAGCAAATACTACTCCTGTTGCGTTCAACTTGTTTATGGTTGTAACTGCTGCTGCACGTCCAGGTCGTGGGGGAATTGTTGAAAACGAAAGCCCTGTGTCCCAATCCGTCTCTTTTGGAGTTAAATTACCTGGGTTTGTTCCACCGTATCTATAAATTGGAAAATCTTTCCTCTGCTTCTTAGACCGCAGTATAGCGTCTGCGTCTATCTTGACTTCTTCTTTTTCTTTCGAAGCAAAAAAATCAATTGACCCTACGAAATCTATAACTTTATGTGCCACAAATCCTGCAACTGCTGATGCTACTTTTTTAGCTACTGTTACTACAAATTTTTTTACCGTACCAGCTAACAAAGCGCCTATTGAAGCCGCAAAACATCCACTGTAATCCACAAGATTAGCCGGATTCGCAGTATGCATACATATTTTTCCCGAGGCTTCCGTTATTCACCTGTCCATCCGCACAGATAAACCTTCTCAACTTCGGATCATAATACCGGTTCTTCAGGTAGTACATCCCTGTTTCTTTATCGTAGTAATATCCTCTGTAACGGAACGGGTTCTGCTGGCCTACGGTGTCCTTCAGGCTTCCGGTAATGCTTAGAATCTTACCCCAGCTGTCATAAGTATAGTTTACCACCGTGTTTCCATCCTCGTCAATAAGAGCAATGATATCGTTCTGGAGGTTTCTTACATAGAAATAGTTCTTTCCTCCAATGATAATGGAAACAAGGTTTGCGTTGGAATCATAGGTGTACCAGAAGGTCTGTCCATTGGTGATCTCTGATACCAGAAGTTCCCCTGCCATTCGGTATTCGGTGGCTGTACCATCTACAACTTTCTTTGTTCTGGAGCCTGTATGATCGTAAAAATACTGGATGTTCTTTCCATTGTTTACCCCGGCAAGCTTTCTGCCCATAATCCAGCGGTAAGTAATATTTCCTCTGGTCAGCATGTTTCCGATTGCATCATAGGTCATTGCTGTGCCGTTCCAGTTCACAAGCTGGTCTTTCCAGACAGAAGCATAAGATCCTGTTTCTGTTCTTTCCGGGAAAGCAGGAAGCTCTCCTGCGGTATATGCATACTCCTTCACCTCAGTCAGATTTCCTCCCAGATCATACTCGTAGACAAATGTCTTATTCTGGGTCTGGCTGTCTTCACGGATCAGCTGGTTCCTCTCGTCATAGCAGAAAGTATCTGTCTTTACCGCGCCGGAGCCTGAGCGATCCTGGATCCTTGTGATATTTCCGTTTTTGTCATACTGATAGGTAAGCTTTCTGTCTCCCACAGTCAGACCTGACGGCATGGCATGTTCCTGATTTCCGTTTGCTGCCGGATAAGCCACCTTTACTGCAAAAGCCTTTTTGGTGCTGAGAGTTACACCTGCTGCCCTTCCCAGCTTATCGTAAGTGCTGGTCTTTGTATAGCCTCCGCGTACCTTTGTGGTCTGTTCCCTGCCGTCTTTATCATAAGTATAAAGAGTCGTAGTATGGGAAACGCCTGCCTTGTGGATCAGTTTTGTCATGTGATTGGTTGCATCGTAAGTATACTCATAAAGAGAACCTTTTTCATCTCTTACACGCATCAGGCGGTCAAGAAAATCATAATCCAGATCATAGGTTTTACCTGCCATATGGTTCACAACCCGGCAAAGATTTCCCTCTTTATCATAGGTATAAGTATTCAGCTTCTGCTCTGTTCCACCGGAAGATTCTCTGAAATAGCTTTCTGTCATCCGGTCCTGACTGTCGTAGGTGTACCGGATCTCATTTCCATTTGCATAAACAGTCCTGCTGAGATTTCCGTTTCCACTTTCATAAATATACTGTACCACCTGACTGCCTGCAATGGATGCGGCTGTTGTGTTTCCAAAGGCATCATATTCAAATCCATAGCGGAAGCCGTTGTGGTCAATGGACGTCAGTTTGTCCTTTGTATAGCCATAAGTATTTTTTACCACCTGCTTTGTTCCACCTGCAGTTACTTCCTGAGAGACGGAAGTCATTCGGTCAGCAGAATCATATTTATAACTCAGCCTGTTGCCCTGTCCGTCTGTCAGAGAATTAAGAAGATCTGACTTCACATTCCAGTCATACAGGGTTTTGTTGCCCTCTGCGTCTGTGACAGACGCCACATGGTTTTTGTCTGTGGTAAAAGATCTTGCGATCCAGATACCTTTATCCTGAGCATCAGGCTGTACGGTACCGCTTTTTGTGATGTTTCCGTTTCCGTCATAGACCAGACGGTTCACCACGCCCATAGCGGAGGTTCCTTTCGTCACGTTATGTTTTTTATCATACTCATACTTAAATTTATTTCCCTTTGGATCCGTGATCCCGGTCAGATCGCTGTTTTCATTATATTCAAACTTTGTGGCATTTTTCTGGGAATCCACGGCAGAGATCACATTGTTTTTGTCATCATAGGTGTAGCTCTGTCCGAATTCTTCCCGGTACAGGGAAAGTCCGTCAAAAAATGCAAGGTTGGCATTTCTGCAGTAAGTATAGGAAACCTTAATGCTGGTATAGTCCTGCTTTGCCACATAAACGTCACCCAGGAACTGCCAGTCAAGAATATCCGGGCTGAAATTTGTATAATGAATGTCATTTTTTCCGTCTGCCCCTACAAAAACCACTTCTACGCCAAAGCGGCGATATTTATCATTATCTGTTTCCGGAAGACAGGTTCCCCGTCCCCAGGCATTGACCATGTAAGTGTCTCCTTTTTTGCCTGTGAGATCAAGGATTTTTGTAAGACGCTTATTTACCTGAGTATCGCCTATGAAACGGTATATATATTTATCCAGCCCGCCTACTCTTTCGGGAACTATAGATACCGCACGTTTATCAACTTCTGTTGTCATATTCAGCTGGCAGTAACGTGCATTCAGAAAACAGAAATTTCTTCCGCGCTGTACTGCATACCATTTCTGATTTCCTGTCAGGCAAATTCCACGCACTGCAATTTTCTGACCTGCTTTTAATGTAATAACTGCTTTTCCTGTCAGCGATGGAGTATCAAATACTTTGTCTTCCTGCTTCATGGTGCAGACAGGAGCATTTACACTGAGACGGATCACATGATCTCTTTTTATATAGCCAAAATAACGTTTTTTATCAATCTGCATAGCTACATAGTACCATTTTTGTCCTCTTGAATCTGTTGTAATGGAACGGATTACCACACTGGTTCCTCTGGGTATCACTTCTTCTACAATAGCGCCACTGTCAGAAGCTGAAGCCCGCAAAATTGCTCCTGTAACCGCAACTGCCCCACAATTATCTCCATCATTTCCGCCAAGGTACGCAAATGCTCTGCTTGCCGGAAAATATCCCCGTTTTCCTTCTGCATTTTCCACTCTGTACCACTGGCTGTTTTCATTTGGAAGGGAAACAGAAGCATAAAGATGTGTCCATTTCTGTACACTTGCGACTTTTTTTCCATTCAGGGATGGTCTGTCATAAATATACGAAGTTCCTGCTGCCGTTACTGTTACAGCACGGTTTACCGGTCTTACATTTTCAGATCCGACTGATGTCAGGCCATCTTCATAATATGCCTTCTTTTCAAAATCCGTGCTTCCCAGCTGGAAGTCCCCGTTGTCGATCAGATTACATCTGCTTACAGTTGTTCCCGTTTCCAGCTGAGCCATATCACCGTATAACACGCCTGCAGCATGATATAAATAAAGATATACACGTACTGTAGGATCTTTAGAATCAGAGGGCACAGTAAAGGTACGGTAAAGACGTACGAAACCGCCTGTTGTTTCTTTCAGAATTTCACTGTCCAGATAAATCCATTTTCCATTTTTGTCAATGTATCTGATCCTCAGCCTTGCGCCTCCATCTTCTGCCGCCTGCTTCATTTCTGTTTTTACATACATAGAAAAGGTATACGTCATTCCTGCTTTCAGCTTTACATCCTGAGCCCAGCTTACATACCCTTTCAGGGAACTGCTCTCCGCTTTTAAGGATCTGGTTCCTACTTTGCAGTGCTTCTGATCCGTATTGACAGATGCTGTTCCTGATGCGTCTGTTCCGATAATCTTTCCCCATGCTGACTTAGCTGCCTGAATGATCGGATCCTTCAAAAGCTGAACTACATTGGTCTGAAGTTTTGTGGCGTTTTCCAGACAGTTCACATGATTTCCGCTGGTATTGAATCGTGCGCTGGCAGCATGACCAAAGCCGTCATGAATGTGCAGAAGGTTTCCGCTGTTGTTAAAGCGATAGATTTCGCTTCGTTTTTTATTATCTGTGAATTTTGTGCTGTTATAGCCGTAAGTCAGGGTCAGACTGTTTCCTTTCACATTCCCGCCGAACTCTGTGATTCTTTTTACACGATAAGGGCTGGAAGTATAATATTCGTAATTGACACGGTATCCGTCAACATCCGTCAGGGAAGTAAGCATATGATTTTTATCATATGTATAATTTACAGTTTCATTGTCAATATCAATGATTTTTACCAGATCTCCATTGTTGTACCCGAACAGCTTCTTTTTACCGGAAGGTGAAGTGATCTCATGAAGATAGGTAAGCTTGCCCTGACTGTTTTTCAGATAAGTAAGAACTGTCTTTCTGCCTGCGCCGTCTGTAACAGAGATGACTCTTCCTTCATTCCAGGCAACAACTAGAGTATTTCCATTTTTGTCCTTTACTTTTACCAGATATCCATTTCGGAACATCAGCTGATTGTTTTCCTTATCGTGGATCACAAGCTGTTCGCTGGCATCTGCATGAATAGTCACATAGGATTCCGAACCACCTTCCTCCAGCCATTTGGATTTTTTGGAATCATAGTAAAAATAATGAACGGTTCCGTCTCCGTCTGTGTGCTGATAATAGTCAGTTCCTGCAATTTTTACTTTTTTCAGAGTCTGATGATAACTGAGGGCAAATCCGTATCCATAACCCAGGTTCACCTGTCTGTTATTGGAATTGTATACATGGGCAAGGCTCATGGGTACGCGGCTTCCGCCGGTTGCCATGGTATCATGGATCAGGATCAGGTTTCCGTTATAGTCATTTACATGAACATTTCCCGCTCTTCCCACATCCTGGCTGTGATAGCTCCAGTAAGCCTCCAGACCTGAATAATTCACATAGGAAAGCTCGATTCTGGGGCGCATATCCTGAAATCCGTTGTCGCAGTCAGAGGACAGAAATTCTGTATATCCGGAAATCTCTTTGTCATTTTTAAACATCAGTCCGTAGTTGCCGCCGTTCTGATACCAGTCCTTTACCATTCTGGTAATATCCAGGGTAATGTATTTCTGCTGGTCTCCTTTGTATCTGCATATATCCTCCACAGTATCGGAATAAAGAGGCTTATTGTACCAGTTAATGGAATCTGAGTTCCACGCATGAAGCACCTTATGCACTGCCACAGTACGTTCTTTTCCGTCCTCAGCCAGTGAAACAAGCACCAGTCTGGCATTGATGACCATATCTCCTGTTTTGATCTCCGGAAGCGCAAATCTTACAAAGCTTCTCTGTACCTGATCGCCTCCCTTGTTTTTCAAAATAATACTTTTCTGGAAGTTGTCCTCCTCATATAAGGAATCCACATGGGCGTCATAGATCTCAGAAGCTTTTTTGGAGGTAGTTGTTACAGGGTCAATGACTACCGGAAACAGGCGGTTCTCAGATCCCAGCCATTCCATATCCGGCAAAAATGTGATTCTGCACACATCTGCTTCTGTTTCTGTAAGGCTCAGACGGATTGCCTCTGATTTTTCGCCGCCGGCGTCTTTCATGCAGGGCGCATGAACACAGAACACTTCCTGTTCCTCCCTGTCTAAAAAAGAAACCACATTGTTGCGCAGTACAGGACGAAGATTTTTCATCTGATAAAGACAGCTGTAAGTATCGGAAACCGCTTCCGGTTTATGAAGAATCAGGTCTTCCTTCACTCCTTCCCCGTGAATCCGGCAGCGAAGCTCTGCCCCGTCAAAAATGTCCTTATAAGAAACTACGCTTTTTTCCTGTTTCCGGGCTTCTGCATAAGTACCTCCCTCCAGCCCCCAGGAAAGAAAGCTGTCTTTTCGGCTCAGGTACACTGTGGAAGCCGGTTCTGCTTTTTTGTTCAGGAAAATCTCCAGATCCCCTTTTCTGTTCAGAAATCCCGGGATTTTATTTTCCTGCACTGAGCTTTCCATATCCATTCCCGAAAAAATTTCTTTTTCACGGAATCTCTGTAAATTCTGCGGCGTTTCTGTTTCCTGAAGGGTATCATCCATTTCCTGCCAGTTTCCACCTCTGTCCTGGTAGTGTACGGGCTCCAGATAAATCTCTACGGTTCTGGAATGATCCTGATTTTCAAATACTTTTCTGTTTGCAGTACGCTGATCCGCAAGCTCTGTTCGTTTCATGTGTTTCATCTGCTTCATAATTTTGTTCTCCTTTATTCTTTTATTATTTATTTATTCTTGTAATTCAGGTCCGGCTCTGTTTTACAATCAGGATTATAACAAACAAACGTTCTTTTTCTCCATAACACATCTGTATACCGAAAGAACATTTGTTTGTATTTTATTATCAGAATATTTCCTGTTGACAAATACCCTTGCAGGGTATATGATAATAATACAAATAATACCCATAAGGGGTATGTTTATAAACAGAATTTATTTTTAGCCATAAATGAATCAAAGGAGGAATTTACAGTGACTGAAACAACATCCTGCTGCTGCACAAAAAAAACAGTACGTCCGGAGGAAGACCGGAAAAAGCTTGTAAACCGTCTGAAAAGAATTGAAGGACAGGTTCGCGGTATTATAGGAATGCTGGAAAACGATGCCTACTGCAATGACATTCTGGTTCAGTCCGCCGCAGTAAACGCTGCAGTGAATGCTTTTAACAAAGAACTTCTTGCCGCCCATATTAAAACCTGTGTGGCAAGGGATATCCGGGAAGGCAAAGACGAAACCATTGATGAACTTGTGGTTACTTTACAGAAACTTATGAAATAAGACTGTGTACGGAACAGACAGTCTGTACACAGCAGAAGGAGGAAATATGGAACAATATCAGGTAACAGGAATGAGCTGTGCGGCCTGCAGCGCCCGGGTAGAAAAAGCTGTATCCCACGTTCCCGGGGTAACCTCCTGCTCGGTCAGTCTGCTCACCAATTCCATGGGAGTAGAGGGAAGCGCCTCCCCTCAGGATATTATAAAGGCTGTTGAGGAGGCCGGTTACGGAGCCTCCCCGAAAGGGGCTGACAGTCAGCAGTCCTCTGCATCCCAGGCTGCGGAAGCTCTTGCGGATCACGAAACTCCCATTCTGAAAAAACGACTGATCGCCTCTGTGGGCTTTCTTCTGGTTCTCATGTATTTTTCCATGGGACATATGATGTGGGGCTGGCCTGTGCCTCAGTGGTTTGAACACAATCATGTTGCCATGGGGCTTTTACAGCTGCTTCTTGCAGGGATTGTCATGGTCATTAACCAGAAGTTTTTTATCAGCGGATTCAAAAGTCTCTGGCACAGATCCCCCAATATGGACACGCTTGTTGCCCTTGGCTCCATGGCGTCCTTTGTCTGGAGCGTGTATGTGCTTTTTGCCATGACAGGCGCTCAGGTCAGCGGGGACATGGCTGCTGTGGAAAATTACATGATGGACTTTTATTTTGAGTCTGCGGCAATGATCCTTACTCTGATCACTGTGGGAAAAATGCTGGAGGCCCGCTCCAAGGGAAAAACAACAGACGCACTGAAAAGTCTTATGAAGCTTGCTCCGAAAACAGCCGTTGTGATCCGTAACGGACAGGAAACCACAATCCCTGTAGAACAGGTTCACAAAGGAGATATCTTTGTTGTCCGTCCGGGAGAAAACATTCCTGTAGACGGAGTAGTTCTTGAAGGGACAAGCGCAGTAAACGAATCAGCTCTCACAGGTGAAAGCATTCCTGTAGACAAAGCAGCCGGGGATATGGTATCTGCAGCCACGGTCAACCAGTCAGGATTTATCCGCTGTGAAGCTTCCCGGGTAGGAGAAGATACTACTTTATCCCAGATTATAAAAATGGTCAGCGACGCTGCAGCCACCAAGGCTCCTATTGCAAAAATCGCAGACCGGGTTTCCGGGATCTTTGTGCCTGCCGTTATCACCATTGCTGTAATTACAACTATTGTGTGGCTTCTTACAGGACAGACCTTTGGCTATGCTCTTGCAAGGGGAATTTCTGTTCTTGTTATCAGCTGCCCCTGCGCACTGGGACTTGCCACTCCGGTTGCCATTATGGTAGGAAACGGCATGGGCGCCAAAAACGGGATTCTTTTTAAAACAGCCGTATCTCTTGAAGAAACAGGAAAAGTACAGATTGTGGCTCTTGATAAAACAGGAACCATTACCAGCGGTCAGCCGGAAGTTACTGATATTCTTCCTGCAGAGGGATTTTCTGAAGAGCAGCTTCTGACTCTTGCCTTTTCTCTGGAACAGAAAAGTGAGCATCCTCTGGCAAAAGCAGTTCTGAAAAAAGCTGAAGAACGGAAGCTTCACGCTTCTGAAATTTCTGATTTTCAGGCGCTTCCCGGAAACGGACTGTCCGGCATTATGAACAGTCAGACGCTTATGGGAGGCAGCATGAAGTTTATCAGCAGCCGTGTTTCTGTGCCGGATTCTCTGAAACAGCAGGCCGAACATCTGGCTGAACAGGGCAAAACCCCTCTTCTCTTTGCCTCAGACAACAAACTGGCCGGTATCATCGCAGTTGCCGATGTGATCAAGGAAGACAGTCCGCAGGCTGTTAAAGAGCTTCAGAATATGGGAATCCAGGTGGTAATGCTTACCGGAGACAATGAAAAGACTGCCCGGGCCATCGGAAAGCAGGCAGGAGTGGACGAGGTGATCGCAGGAGTTCTCCCTGACGGCAAGGAAAGTGTGATCCGTTCTTTGAAGGAACAAGGAAAGGTTGCCATGGTAGGAGACGGGATCAATGACGCTCCGGCTCTTACAAGGGCAGATATCGGCATTGCTATAGGAGCAGGAACAGACATTGCCATTGACGCGGCAGACATTGTTCTGATGAAAAGCCGGTTAAGCGATGTGCCTGCAGCCATCCGCCTCAGCAGAGCTACCCTCAGAAACATCCACGAAAATCTTTTCTGGGCATTTTTCTACAATGTAATAGGAATCCCTCTTGCCGCAGGCGTGTGGATCCCCATCTTTGGCTGGACCTTAAATCCCATGTTCGGGGCTGCCGCCATGAGCCTTTCCAGCTTCTGCGTTGTCACAAATGCCCTCCGGCTGAATCTTTTTAAGGTTCATGATGCAAGCCGGGACAAAAAAATCAAACAGGCTGTTTCCATTCTGCCTGAAAAAGATTATAATGAAAGTAATAAAGAAAAGGAGACTACTTCTATGGTAAAAATCACAGTAAATGTTGAAGGAATGATGTGCCCCCACTGCGAGGCTCATGTAAATGAAGCGATCAAGGCTGCTTTCCAGGCAGAGGATGTTGTTTCCTCCCACGAAAAAAAGACAACTGTTTTTACTTCTCCGGAACATGTGGACGAAGATAAGATCCGGGAAGTTATCAAAAATGCAGGATACGAAGTAACCGGAATTACTGAAGAATAAACCGGATACTACAAAATGTATCTGCACTGCTACTGAAATACAAAAAACGGGTCATGGTCATTTTTGTCCGTGATCCGTTTTTTACAGAATAAGGGGGAAATCATGGATACGACACAGAAAAACAGAGAAAATAAAAGCCTTCGTCTGATTCGCTTCTATGCCAGACGAATATGGAGGGATGCGTCAAATCTTGCAAAATGGCTTCTTCTGGCTGTCCTTACAGGTCTGGCAGTAGGAGCCATAAGCAGCGTCTTTGCAAGAGCCCTGAAATTTGTCACGGATTTTCGTATGCAGAATCTCCAGGTATTTCTTCTGCTTCCAATTTCCGGTCTGTGTATTGTATTCCTGTATCAGAAATTCGGAAAGGATGACGGAGGCACCAACCAGGTGCTTTCTACTATCCGTTCACAGGATGATGTTCCTCTGCGGTCTGCTCCTCTGATCTTTGTCTCCACTCTTCTGACGCATCTTACAGGAGGATCCGCTGGACGTGAGGGCGCTGCCATACAGCTTGGAGGAAGTATCGGCAATCAGCTTGGCACCTGGTTCCGTCTTGATGAAGAGGACAGACATGTGATTGTAATGTGCGGCATGAGCGCCGCCTTTTCTGCTGTTTTTGGTACGCCCATGGCTGCCGCTGTATTTTCCATGGAGGTAGTAAGCGTAGGGGTTATGTACTATGCGGCTCTCCTACCCTGTGTGATCGCCTCTCTGGTTGCCGCCAGATTTGCAGTCAGCTTCGATATCCATCCGGAAAGCTTTCATGTATCCGGGATTCCTGAGCTTTCTGTTGCTTCCGGGCTGAAAATGCTTCTTGTGGCAGTTGGCTGCGGGATCGTAAGTATTCTTTTCTGCGTTGCCCTGAAAGGCATTGGACAGTTTTATTCCCGTTTCCTGAAAAATCCCTATCTGCGTATTGTCGCAGCCTCCGGAGCTATTATTGTGATCACCCTTCTTCTCCAGTCAGCAGATTTTATGGGCGCAGGAAACGGGCTCATTGAAAAAGCAGTGGAGGAAGGACAGGCCAGACCCTTTGATTTTCTGAGGAAGCTGATTCTTACTGCAATTACCATGAAAGCAGGCTTCCGGGGAGGAGAAATTGTTCCCTCCTTCTGTATCGGCGCTACCTTTGGCTGTATTATGGGACAGCTTGTAGGACTTTCGCCTTCCTTATGCGCTGCTTCCGGAATGGCAGCCCTGTTCTGCGGCGTTACCAACTGTCCCATTACCTCCATCCTCATTGCCTTTGAACTGTTTGGATTTGAGGGCGTTTCCTATTACCTGATCGCAGTCTCCATCAGCTATGCTGTTTCCGGGTATTACGGACTTTATAAGGATCAGACCATTGTGTACTCAAAATATAAGGCACGATATATTAACAGGCACACCAAGTAACAAAAAACATCTCTGCCGGAACCGGGATTTTACTCCCCTGTTCTGGGCGGAGATGTTTTTTATCTTCTCTTTATGTGCAGTTATTTCGCTGCCCGCCAGCTATCCTGACTTAACAGGAAAGACTATTTTACATCTGTCTCATCAGATGATTCCAGTCCCTGCGCCTGGATGAATTTCACGGCTTTTTTTACGTCGGCTACATCAAAACTTCTGCCGATAAAATTTTAAGATCAATACTCTCCTACTACTGTAGCCTTAATAAGATTCGTATTTCCGGAACGCCCCAGCGGAACTCCTGCTGTCAGAACGACCACATCGCCTTTTTCTACATAACCGGCTTTTTCTGCCGCCTCTGTAGCGTGGAGCAGAAGGATTTCCATGCTGTACTCTTCTTTAATATGAACCGGCGTGATGCCCCAGGACATGTTCAGCTGTCTGCATGTATGTTCCTCCGGCGAGCATCCTACGATCATGCAGCCCGGACGGTATTTGGAAACCATTCTTGCAGTGTTTCCGGAACGGCTGACTGTAATAATAGCTTTTGCGCCAAGATCAATGGCAGTCATACAGGTTGCATGGGAAATCGCTGTCGTCATGTTTGTGGTAGTTCCATGATCTCTGGAAAGAATGTTAAATTCTTTATTATATGCAATATCGCTCTCTGTACGAAGGGCAATCTTTATCATGGTCCGAAGAGCTTCTACCGGATATTTTCCTGCTGCAGTCTCACCGGAAAGCATGATCGCGCTTGTTCCCTGATAAATGGCATTTGCCACGTCTGTTGTCTCCGCACGGGTAGGTCTTGGATTTTTCATCATAGAATCCAGCATCTGAGTTGCTGTGATTACCTGTTTGCCTGCATTATAAACCTTATTAATGATCTCTTTCTGGATAACAGGAACGTCTTCCAGAGGAATCTCCACACCCATATCTCCACGGGCGATCATGATTCCGTCTGCCACTTCCATAATGCTGTCGATATTATCAACGCCCTGCTGATTTTCAATCTTGGCAATAATATTAATGTCACGACCGCCGTTTTCATCCAGAATCTTACGGATCTCCAGCACATCCTCTGCTGTTCTGGTAAAAGAAGCTGCAATAAAGTCAAAGCCCTCTTTGATTCCAAAAAGAATATCCTCTCTGTCTTTTTTGCTGATAAACGGCATGTTCACATTTACGCCTGGAAGATTCACGCCCTTTTTATTGGAAATCACACCTCCGTTTATTACCACACAGTGGATTTCTGTTCCCTGGATCTTTTCAACCTTCAGGCCGATCAGACCATCGTCGATCAGAATACTGTCGCCGGACTTTACATCCTTATAAAGATCTTTATAGGTCACAGATACCTTTTCTTCTGTTCCCTGGATATCCTCTGCAGTCAGAATAAACTTCTGGCCTTCTGTTACAGTAACCTTGCCTTTTTCAAATTCCTGAATCC
>OLPB01000486.1_pt1 | contig 23610 bp, 20 predicted proteins | sample 1672001 | NCBI WGS metagenome assembly OLPB01 (sample SAMEA3136635, study PRJEB25190) | human gut metagenome | biome: human gut; feature: human-associated habitat; material: faeces | place: Austria | collected 2013 | reverse complement strand
TGTGGAAAATCCTTTTATTTACCTGCGGGTGAGTGAAAGGATTTTCCTTTTACAAAAAACGCTTGACTTAACGCCAGCTTGAGGCGCTAGAATAATTCTGGTAATTCAAAGAAAGGGAATTTTTTACAATGTATAATATAGAGTTGACTTTAAGTAATGTTATGATTATGTTGTGGAAAATAATAGATGCAATGAATAAGAGGTGGAAATAAAATGAATAAAAAGGCTGTAATTGATAATGTACAAAAAGAACTCTTTGCCATGCAGGACACCGGGTATCGGGATTTCCATATGAAACTGATGCCTACGGTAGATCCGGAGCGTGTGATCGGAGTAAGGACTCCGGCACTACGTGCATTTGCAAAAAAGTATGGAAAGACAGAAGAAGCAAAACAGTTCGTAGAAGTATTGCCACATCAGTATTATGAAGAGAATAATTTACATGGACTTCTGCTGGAACAGGGGAAAAATTACGAAAAATGTGTAAAAGATCTGGATCGTTTTCTTCCTTATGTGGATAACTGGGCGACCTGTGATCTTCTGGCCGTGAAAATCGTAAAGAAACATCTGGATCTATTTATTAAAGAGGTTTACCGTTGGATGGAATCGGAGCATACTTATACGATCCGTTTTGGGATAAATATGCTGATGCGCTATTATCTGGAAGATGAATTTAAGCTGGAATATCCGGAAAAAGTTGCAGCTATCCGGTCGGAAGAATACTATGTCAACATGATGCGTGCCTGGTATTTTGCAACTGCGTTGGCGAAACAGTATGAAGCAATTATTCCTTATCTGGAAGAGAAGCGGATGGATACGTGGACGCACAATAAGACAATCCAGAAAGCGATCGAGAGCTACCGGATAACGCCAGAACAGAAAGTGTATCTGCGGACGTTGCGTGTGAAAAAGTAAATATTTTAACCTATAAGTTTTTCTTCTTTTGGTATATGTTTTCAATGTTGGAAATTATCGGATTAAAGCGATAAAATCAATTATATCAGCTGCCGGGCAGGGGAATACCGGCGCGTAACAAGAGAAAAGAGAGGTTTAAAAGAAATGGAGACAAAGAAAAAGGGATTTCCTACGGCATTCTGGACATGTGCCGCAACCGAGATCTTTGAGCGTCTGTCTTACTATCTGGGACGTTCACTGATCCTGATTTTCGCAACAGCAACCGTAGCAACAGGAGGACTTGGACTGTCCGACACTGTTGCAGCAAATATGCAGTCGAACCTGACCGCATTTTCTTATCTGCTTCCGTTATTCGGAGGAATCGTCGTTGACCGTTATATCGGTGCAAAATATACGACACCGGTCGGTATGATGATTGCCGGAATCGGATATTATATGGGTTCTGTGGCAACAACAGCAACTGGTGTTTACGCCATGATCTTCCTTGTAAGTTTAGGTCTTGCGTTATTTAAAAACGGACCGATCATCGGACGTGTTATCACTGAAAAAGAGCAGATGGACCCGGCGTTCGCCATGCGTTACACACTTGTAAATGTCGGTGCGTTCATAGGTACTTTCCTTGTAGGTATTCTTTACAAAGATGTATTTGCAAAAGACGGAGTATTAGGATTTGCTCCTTGCTTTAAAATTGCAGGACTGATCATGTTCCTTGGAGCATTCTGGTATTTCTTCGTATGTTGGCGTTTCCTCGGAGATGTTGGAAAACGTCCGTTCAAGAAGACAAAGACACAGGAAGAGCTTGCAATTGATGCAGAAAAAACAGTAGAAGAGAAAAAAGAGACGAAAAAAGAGCCACTTACTACGATTGAGAAAAAACGTATCGGTGCGATCCTTGTTGCATCTCTGTTCTCCATTATCTTCTGGATCTTCTGGTATCTTGGATACCTTCCGGTATATTATTACTGGGCAGATAACATGAACTGGGTAGTTGCAGGCTATGAAGTTCCATCTACATGGTTTGATGCAGCAAACTCAATGTTCTGTGTAATCTTAGGACCTGTGACAGCAGCACTCTGGAAAAAGCTGGCTGCAAGACCGCAGGGAGACATGAGTCTGTTCAGAAAGACAGGACTTGGAATTGCAATCATCGGACTTGGATACATCTTCTATGCAGTAATTGATATTGCAAGAGGCGGACACAAAGCAAGCGTATTATGGCTGATCGTATTTGCATTCCTTCTGACACTTGGAGAGATGTTCTTCTCACCACTGGGACATTCATTCATCAGTAAATATTCCCCAAGCCGTTACCTGGCGCTGATGATGTCTATGTGGGGATTTGCAACATTTATCGCAGCTAAGAGCTACGGTCCGGTATACGGAATCTTATTTGGTGGAAATATTCCATTCAAGACAGCATGTATCGGAATTGCCGTTGTATCTTTTGTGGCAGCAGCAATTATGATCGCGTTAGACAAACGATTATCCGCGTTAGTAGATTAATAATGAATTTTATGAGCTATATATTTCGTGCAGAATTATATAGCTCATGTAATATAACAGAAAAGAGGTATGTTTCATGGGAGTAAAAGAAAGACTTAGTTGTCTCAGAAAATTAATGGAAGAAAAAGGAATTGACTTTTATGTAATTCCGACTGCAGATTTTCATCAGAGTGAGTATGTAGGAGAATATTTCAAGGCACGTAAATATATGACTGGATTTTCCGGATCTGCAGGAACAGCTGTAATCTCAAAAGACTGGGCAGGAATGTGGACAGACGGAAGATATTTTATCCAGGCGGCAAAACAGATGGAAGGTACAACCGTAGAGCTTATGAAAATGCGTGAGCCGGGAGTTCCGACTATCGAAGAATATTTAGAAGAACACCTGCCGGAAAATGGTGTGATCGGATTTGATGGACGTGTTGTATCTATGGGAGAAGGTCTTGGATATGAGACAATTGCTCGAAAGAAAAACGGAGGAATTGTTTACGAATATGATCTGGTAGATCAGTTCTGGGAGGATCGCCCGAAACTTTCTGAAGAGCCTGCATTTATTCTTGAGGAGAAATATGCAGGAGAATCCGTAGCTGATAAATTAAAGAGAATCCGTGAAGTAATGAAAGAAGAAGGAGCAGATATACATATTCTTACAACACTGGACGATATCTGCTGGACTCTGAACATGCGTGGAAATGATATTGATTTCTTCCCAATGGTATTGTCTTATGCAGTCATTACAATGGATGAAATGTTATTATATATTGATGAGAGAAAATTATCTGATGAAATGAAAGCTATTTATGCAAAAGATGGTGTTACAATTCATCCGTATAATGCAATATATGAAGATATGAAACATCTTTCTATAGAAAATACAGCACTTCTGGATGCGTCAAAGACTAATTATGCAATTTATAAGAACATTCCGGAAGAAATGAAAAAAGTAGACACACGCAATCCGGAGATTCTTTTTAAAGCAATTAAGAATCCGGTAGAGATTGAAAATATCCGTAAAGCACAGATCAAAGACAGCATTGCACATGTTCGTTTTATGAAATGGTTAAAAGAAAATGTAGGTAAGATGAAGATTACAGAGATGAGCGCATCTGACAAGCTGGATGAATTGCGTATAGAGCAGGGAAATTTCATCCGTCCAAGTTTTGAACCAATCAGTGCATATGGAGAACATGCAGCACTTTGCCATTACACATCATCAAAAGAGACAGACGTAGAGCTGAAAGAAGGAAATGTATTCTTAACAGATACAGGAGCTGGATTCTACGAAGGATCTACAGATATTACAAGAACCTATGTATTAGGTGAGATCCCGAATATTATGAAAGAGCACTTTACACTGGTAGCAATCAGTAATCTCCAGCTTGCAAGCGCAAAAATGTTAAAAGGCTGCAATGGAATGAATCTGGATATTCTGGCAAGAAAGCCGTTCTGGGATAGAGCATTGAACTTTAATCATGGAACCGGACATGGTATGGGTTACCTGCTAAATATCCATGAAGGACCGACAAATTTCCGCTGGGCATATCGCAAAAATGATACTCACCAGTTTGAACCGGGAATTGTTATTACAGATGAGCCGGGAATTTATATTGAAGGTTCCCACGGAGTCCGTCTGGAAAATGAACTTCTTGTAAAAGAATGGAAGAAGAATGAATATGGAGAATTCCTCTGCTTTGAGACAATCACATACGTACCAATGGATCTTGACGGAATCAAAGCGGACATGATGTCTGAAGAAGAGAAACGTCTTCTGAATGATTATCATGCATTGGTATATGAAAAAATTGCGCCACATCTTAACGAAGAGGAAAGAGAATGGCTGAAGAAATATACAAGAGCGATTTAAGAAAGTTTTTCATATTACAATTAGAATAAATCATTATACATCTTTCAACAAAGCGGGGTTCTTTACGTAAAGTAAAGGACCTCGTTTCTATATATTAGCAAGATATTCAAGAAATTATCTGCCATCTTTGTTATGACCATAACAATAATTATGCTATAATAAAAGTGACTTAGTTTGTGAAGATTAATTACTTTTTGCTATGACAATGGAGAATGTAAGAACCTGTGATTGTAAAATGTACAAAAGACCGATAATAAAGATAACGGATGGAAAGTTAGAGTATGAGATTTGGAAAAAAACAAGTGAAAAAAAGAAAATGGATGAAAGTGGTCTGTCTGATTATTTTTATTCTTATATCGGCGTTATTTCTGGAAGACCGGCTTCTTGATTATGTAAATAACCGGAACATAAGGAATACGTCAGAAGTTCTGCTGGATCAGGTGGCAGGGATCATTGAGAGAAATACAGATGACGAAAAAGAGCTGATCCAGTCGTTGAAGGAAGATTATATGGTGCGGGCAAAGGCGGTAGCATATATTCTGGATGCAAATGAGAAGACAGAGCATGATGTGCCGGAACTACAGAAGATCGCGAAGCTGATGTCTGTCGATGAAGTGCATCTGTTTGATAAGAGCGGTAAGGTTTACAGCGGAACGGTGCCGAAATACTACGGATATAATTTCAGCTCCGGCAAGCAAATCGCATATTTTAAACCAATGTTGAAAAACAAAAAGCTTACGATGTGTCAGGATGTGACACCGAATACATCAGAAGGAAAGAAGATGATGTATGCGATCACATGGAATGATGCAGGAACCCGTATGATCCAGGTAGGTGTAGAGCCGGTGCGTCTTCTGGAAAAACTGAAACGAAATGAAATAAAATCCGTTGTCAGCAATATGCCGGTGTATGAAGGAATCGACATCTATGTAGCAGACAGAAAAAGCGGAAAGATCTATGGTGCAACGGATTCCAGAAAGATTGGTAATAAACTGAAACAGTTAAAAATCAGCAAGAGCAGGAGTGTTTCACGGAATATCGATGGCTATACAGTCGGAGTGGTATACGATATGACACATCTTAACGGAAGTAATGCAGTGGCAATGCTGAGTGTGATGTTATATCTGCTTATTGCAACGATTATACTTCTGATTATGATCGCAAGAGTATTGAGAATAAACAGGGAAAAGGAAGAGCAGTATGCAGTGCTGGCAACGATGGCAGGGCTCAACCACAGTATGTATGTGATCAAACTTAGGGAAAATAAGATCATGCGTTATGGCGGAGCTGAAATCGGTGAAGAAAATATAGAAGGAAGTTATTATGAAGATGCAGATGTGCGTCTGCGTGCGCTTCTGGAAAATAGAACCGCAGAAGAGTACCGGGAGGCAGCAGGAGAATTTGTAGATCTGCATACACTTCCTGAACGAATGGAAGGAGAGAAATATATATCCGGAGATTTTATAGGAACAACGCTTGGCTGGTTCCAAGCGTCGTTTATTGCGATTCGGCAGGATGAAGAACAACGTCCGCTGAGTGTAATATTTGCGGTGCGAAGTATTGAATATGAAAAACGGAAAGAAGAGCAGCTGCTCCGGTCATCCACTACAGACGAGCTGACAAGATGCTATAACCGGCGTGCCTATGAGCAGGATATAAAGAAACTGACAGCAGATAAGAAATTCCTGTATCTGTCCGCGGATGTAAATGGTCTGAAAGCGGTCAATGACCGGCTGGGACATGCCGCCGGAGATGAGTTGCTCTGCGGTGTTGCAGGCTGCATGAAACAGAGCTTTGAAGATTATGGAAAAGTCTACCGTATCGGCGGTGATGAATTTGTCACAATCCTGTTTACAGATGAGGAACAGTTTGGGATTATTAAGCAGAATTTTGATTTGCTTGTGGATAACTGGTCCGGTGACACAGTGCCACATATGAGTGTCTCCTGCGGAGCAGTCTGGAGTGATGAACGGCAGTGGGAGTCTGTCCGTGAAATTGCGAAGCTCGCAGACCAGCGGATGTATGAGAAGAAAGCGAAGCATTATGCGAGACGGAAGAGCGATTTCCAGAACTGGATGTATAAGCGATAAATAAAGATGGAGGAAAGATAGATGGCGGAGGTAGAAAACAGTAAAGATTTAATCAGTGTGTTATGGAGCGGAGCGGATATTCTCCGCTCAAAGATGGATGCAAACGAATATAAAAATTATCTGTTAGGAATTGTATTTTACAAATATTTGTCAGATGCATTTTTGATCAAAGTATATGATCTGCTTTATGATGAAAGACCAGAGACGATGAAAGCCGCATTAGATGCATATATAGAAGCATTAGAGGATGAGAGTGCGGAAGAGTTAAAAGAGGAACTGAAAGACGAATGTCATTACATTATTGAGCCGGACTTAACTTATACCAGCTTTGCAGATGCAGCGAAAAATAATGCATTCAACAGAGAACAGTTGCAGAAAGGATTCAACAATATCGAACAGAGTGATCTAATATTTGCGGACCTTTTTACAGATATTGATCTGTATTCCAATCGTTTAGGAAACGGAGATCAGAAGCAAAGTGACACTATCGCAAATCTGATTAAAGAAATTGACAAAGCAGACTTGTTAAATTCTGATGCAGAGATTCTTGGAAATGCATATGAATATCTGATTGGACAGTTTGCGTCAGAGACAGGAAAGAAAGCCGGAGAGTTCTATACACCGCAGGCAGTATCAAAGATCTTGACGAAAATTGCGATCGCCGGTCAGGAAGACAGAAAAGGACTTTCCGTATATGATCCGTGTATGGGATCAGGCTCATTATTGTTAAATGCAAAGAAATATGCGAAAGAGCCGGAATATATCAAATACTACGGACAGGAGTTGAATACTTCAACTTACAATCTCGCAAGAATGAATATGTTCTTACATGGTATCACACCGGAGAATCAGAACCTTCGGAATGGCGATACTCTGGATGGAGACTGGCCTACCGGAGAAGAGACAGATTTCCATATGGTACTTATGAATCCTCCGTATTCAGCAAAATGGAGTGCGGCAGCAGGTTTCTTACAGGATGAAAGATTCAGCGACTATGGCGTGTTAGCACCAAAGTCAAAAGCAGATTATGCATTCTTGCTTCATGGATTGTATCATTTGAAGAGTAATGGAACAATGGCGATTGTACTGCCTCATGGTGTGTTGTTCAGAGGGGCAGCAGAAGGGAAAATAAGAGAAAAATTACTTCGCTCAGGTAATATCTATGCAGTTATTGGCTTGCCTGCAAATCTCTTTTACAATACATCTATTCCGACTTGTATTATCGTATTGAAAAAGCACAGAGATGGCAGAGATGTCCTCTTTATAGATGCATCTAAGAAGTTTGAAAAAGGAAAGAAACAGAATGCCATGACAGATGACCATATCGATGAAGTGTTGGAGTTATATTCCAATAGAGAGACGGTAGAAAAAGAGGCATTTCTTGCAAGCTTTGAAGATATCGAAAAGAATGATTTTAACCTGAATATTCCGCGTTATGTAGATACTTTTGAAAAAGAAGAAGATGTAGATCTGAATGCACTTTTAACAGATATGAAGAAGACAGATGAAGAACTGGAACAGGTGCAGGGAGAGTTTTTATCACTTCTTAAGGATTTAACTTCGAATGATGAGACAATTATGTCATCACTGAACGACCTGATTGGAAAGATTGAGGGGTGATGGATATGGCAAAACCAAAGATTAGATTTAATGGGTATACAGAAGATTGGGAACAGCGTAAGTTGGGGGATACTTCAGAAAAAGTGTGTGTAGGTTTTGTTGGCACATGCGAAAAATATTATACTGATGAAACCGGTATTCCTATGTATAGAACCGGTAATCTCAATGGATTATCTTTAAATAAAGATGATATGAAATATGTCACAAGAGACTTCCATCAACAAAACAAGAAGTCACAATTAAAGTTTGGTGATATTCTTATTGCAAGACATGGGGACAGTGGAAAAGCTGTGAATTACGAGAGTTCTGAAGAAGCAAACTGTTTAAATATCGTCATAATTAGGCCTGATTTTAAGAAGTGTAATTATAGATTTTTGACAGATTGCATTAATAATCCAAGGTGCCAAAAACACATAAAATCACTTTCAGCCGGAAGTACACAAGCTGTTATTAATACAAGCGAAATCGAAAAATTAGAGGTACTGTTACCTGAAAGTATTGATGAGCAAGAAAAGATCGCAGCATATTTTAAAAACCTCGACCACCTCATCACTCTTCACCAACGTAAGTGTGAGCAGACAAAAACATTAAAAAAATATATGCTTCAAAAAATGTTTCCACAAGATGGTGAAAAAGTTCCACAGATAAGATTTGAAGGATTTACGGAAGATTGGGAACAGCGTAAGTTGGGGGAATTGGTAGGTATTTATGATGGAGTTCACCAAACTCCTGACTATCAAGACTCTGGGATAATGTTTTTATCAGTAGAAAATATTGTAACACTTAAATCAGAAAAATATATAGCTGAAGAAGCTTTTGAAAGAGACTATAAAGTATATCCTGAAAAAGGTGATATTCTGATGACTAGGATTGGAGATGTTGGTACTACGAATGTGGTAGAAACAGCAGAAAAAGTGGCATTTTATGTGAGCTTAGCATTGCTCAAACCAAACGGAATTGATTCATATTTCTTAAGTAATGCAATGAAAACTAATGCTTTTCAGAAAGGCTTAAGAGAACGTACCTTAGTAACTGCGATACCACAGAAAATCAATAAGGATGAGATTGGTAAGATTGATATTTTCATTACCAATAATGATGAAGAACAAAAGAAAATCGGAGCCTATTTTTCCAACCTCGACCATCTCATCACTCTTCACCAGCGCAAGTGTGATGAACTAAAAGAAGTTAAGAAATTTATGTTACAAAACATGTTTGTTTAAGGAAAAGGGCGAGAAAATGGGAAAAATAACTTTATTTCATGGAACACCTGATAAAATTGTAGTTCCGACATATGGACTTGGTGAGAAAAGACATGATTATGGAATTGGATTTTACTTAACGGACAATATAGATCTTGCTAAGGAATGGGCTGTTTGCAGACCGAATGAGAAAAATGGCTGGGTTCATCAATATGAATTGGGCACAGAAGGTCTGAAAATATTAGATTTTCAAGAAAAAGATGTGTTGGCGTGGCTTGCAGAATTGATGAAACATAGAGATGCAGCAGATTCTAAGCGTTATCGTATGTTGGCAGCAAAGTTTATTGAAAAATATGGTGTGGATGCAAGTGATTATGATGTTATAAAAGGTTGGAGAGCAAACGCTTCTTACTTTTATATCGCAAAAGAGTTTGTAAGAGACAATATTGATCTTGAAATATTACCGGAGTTGCTTTCATTGGGCGGTCTTGGCATTCAATATTGTATTAAATCTGAGCGGGCATATTCTAAATTGCAGGAAGTAGAAGAAAAGTTACTGCCGGTTGATTACAAGGAATATAGCCAAAAGTATAACGAACGTGATATAACGGCAAGACGAAAGATGCGAGAATTAGTAGATTCTGATGCAAATAAAGTAACAAATGTATTTAGTACATTATTTTAGGAGAGATGACAATGAAGGCATATGCAGAAGAGTATTTGAATGATGTTGTAGAAAATCAGGGAAAGTTGTTTGATTATGTGGCGCAGAATTTTCCTGATAAAGATACAGAAGAATTTATCAACTTTTATATGAAAAGTAAGACAAGAAAAAGTATTGATGAATCGCAGGCATATGTAAATACGATGGATTATAAGGAATTATGGAATTATTTTCAAAAAACAGATCAGTATAAATTGGAAGCTGGAAAAGGTCTTGATGGTTTTATGCCGGATTGGATTGGCGAGTTTTATGCGTATTATCAATGGTATTACAATATGCCGAGTTCAGAAGTTATTCAGAAGATTCCAGTAGACTTTTTGGAAAAGGCGTATTCTGGGCTTCATGATCTGGAACTGGATCTGGCAGTAAAAAAAGTAGGTGAAGTGTAATGCAGATTATTTGCTTTCACAATCCAGAGGAAGAGAACGGATACTTAAGTAATTGGTATCCGTCTAATTTTATAGTTGATGGTGTTCATTTTTCGTCCATGGAACAGTTTATGATGTATCGGAAAGCAATTTGTTTTCAAGATGAATGCATTGCAGAGCAGATACTCGGCACGAAAGATGTAGCAGAGATCAAAGCGTTAGGACGTGCAGTAAAAGATTATGATGAAAACTATTGGAATGGAGTAAGACAGGTTATTGTATACGAAGGATTGCTTGCAAAGTTTTCACAGAATGACGAGCTGAAAGATAACCTTGTAAATACTGGGAATGTGATATTAGCAGAATGTGCAGTGAAAGATCGAATCTGGGGTATTGGATTGTCTATGAAAGATGAAAATAGATACGACAAGAGCAAGTGGAGAGGAGAAAATTTGCTTGGATATACACTGATGATGGTGCGAGAGCGATTGAATTTAGAATAATCGTATGTATTGTGATATAGGTGATAATAGTGTTACATACTGCGATAAAGCGTAAGTAGGCAAGTTTTTGCGAATTAAAATAGATGGGTGGGAACAGCGTAAGGTTGGAGAATTGCTTGAAGAACGTAACGAACAAGCTCCTATGAGTGAGGACTATCCTTTGATGGCATTTATTGCTAATCAGGGAGTGGCACCAAAAGGAGAGCGATATGACCGTAGTGCTTTAGTAAATGACGAAACAGGAAAAAAATATAAAAGAACAGAATTTGGAGATTTTATATATAGCTCAAATAATTTAGAGACTGGTTCAATAGGACTGAATAAATACGGAAATGCTTGTATTTCACCAGTTTATAGCATATTTAAGCCAACAGGAAAAGCTGAATTGGATTTCCTTGGACGAAGATTTCTTAGAAAAGATTTTATAAATGAAATGGTTAGATGGCGCCAGGGGGTTGTCTATGGACAATGGAAAATTCATGAAACAGATTTCATGAAGATTGAAGTAAGAATACCAAGTGTAGATGAGCAAAAGAAAATAGGTCAATATTTTGATTCTCTCGATAACCTCATCACTCTTCACCAACGCAAGTGTATGACGAGTAGATGAAGAACAAAAAACGTTTGGGAACAGCGTAAGTTGGATGATGTAGTTGAATTTCTTGATACAATGAGAAAGCCTTTAGAAGGTGCGAAACGCATTCCTGGTCCACATCCATATTATGGAGCCTCTGGGATTGTTGATTATGTAGATGGATATTTGTTCGATGAAGAGTTGATATTGTTAAGTGAAGATGGTGCCAATATTACCGATAGAAATTATCCGGTATGTTTTCTAGCAAGCGGAAAATACTGGGTAAATAACCATGCTCATGTTCTTCGTACAAAGCAGGGAAATGAAAATAATTTCATTTGCAACTCATTAGAACGAAAAGACTATACGCAATATAATACAGGAATGGCAATGCCAAAACTTAATAAGGAGACGTGTAAAAAAATTCCTATTTCATGTCCTGGATTTGAAGAACAAAAGAAAGCTGGAGACTATTTTAGAAGTATAGACCACCTCATCACTCTTCACCAGTGCAAGTGTATGACGAGTAGATGAAAAACAAAAAACGTTTGGGAACAGCGTAAGGTTCTAGATTTACTAATTCAACCTATTACAGATGGACCACACGAAACACCTAAATTAGTCGAAGAAGGTGTTCCTTTTATATCAGTTGATGCTATTGTTGATAATAAAATTGATTTTAATAGAAAGCGCGGTAATATATCTGAAGAGTATGATGAGCTTTGTTGTAAAAAGTATAAGCCACAGTTTCACGATGTATATTTGGTTAAATCTGGTTCAACTGTGGGAAAGGTTGCAATTGTCGAAACTACTGATAGATTCAACATTTGGTCGCCATTAGCAGCAATGAGATGTGGAGAAAAAACTTATCCATATTTTCTTTATGACTTGTTACAAACAAAAGATTTACAGGCGCAGGTGGCTGACAAGGCATCAAATGGAACACAGCCCAATTTAAGTATGCGAGAATTAGAAAAGTTTCCTGTGAGTGTACCTTCAAATCTTGAAGAGCAAAAGAAAATAGGTGACTATTTTAGAAACCTCGACCACCTCATCACTCTTCACCTTCGTAAGCAGGCCAAACGTAAAAAAGGGTCAAAAAATACTTGAAATCAGTGTAAGTATAAAATAAATAATGTATATTAGATACATAGAATCACAAAGGAGACAAAAATTATGCCTGAATTAGAGTCAATGATAGAACAAAAGTTAATTGAACAACTGGTATATGGAGATTCGCAGTGGACATATCGACCGGATTTGAAGACGGAAGAAGATTTGTGGGCGAATTTCCGGTATATTCTGGAACAGAATAATAAGGAGCGTTTGGATGGAGAGCCTTTAACAGATACCGAGTTTGAACAGGTGAAGAACCAGTTGCAGTTTTCATCCTTCTATAAAGCGGGAGAATGGCTTGTTGGAGAGAACGGTAAGGTTCAGGTACATGTGCAGAGAGATACGAAGAGATTACATCTCGTAGTGATGAATCACGAGCATATTGCAGGGGGAAGCAGTGTGTATGAGGTGATTAATCAATACAGTGCATTGAAGACAGAGGAAGACGGACGTAATCGCAGATTTGATGTAACGCTGATGATTAATGGACTTCCGATGATTCATATAGAATTAAAGAATAAGCAGCATTCTTATATGGATGGATTCTGGCAGATTAAGAAATATATCGGAGAAGGGAAGTTTACTGGAATTTTCTCTGCGGTACAGATGTTTGTAATCAGCAATGGCGTAAATACAAAGTATTTTTCTGCAGCAAGCGACACGGAATTAAATGAAAAATTCATCAGTGGATGGCTGGATCAGGATAATAATCCGGTATCTGATTATATTGAGTTCGCAAAGAGTGTACTGCGCATCCCGGAAGCGCATGAGATGATTGCGAGATATACGGTATTAGATGAAGATGCGAAACGATTAATATTATTGCGGCCGTATCAGATTCATGCGATTGAAGCAATACGAGAGGCTTCCAAGACAGGGAAGTCTGGTTATGTCTGGCATACAACGGGTTCAGGTAAGACGTTGACTTCGTATAAGGCAACCCGTAACCTGCTGATGGACATTCCGTCTTTGGATAAAACGATTTTCTTAATTGACCGAAAGGATCTGGATACACAGACAACAATGGCATTTCAGGCATATGCCAACAATGATCTGATCGACGTAAATGAGACAGACAATGTAAATGATTTGAAGAAAAAATTAAAATCAGAAGACCGGCAGGTAATCGTTACAACCATCCAAAAGCTGCAACGATTAATTACAAAGAGATTGCAGGAAGGAACGCCGGAATATAACAAGATTAAAAATCTGAGGATTGCATTTGTAGTAGATGAGTGTCACAGAGCAGTTACACCGGGAACGAAGAGAGAACTGGAGAGATTTTTTGGAAAATCATTATGGTATGGCTTCACTGGAACACCAAGATTTTCAGAAAATCCTTATCCGAAGATGGGTGATCTGCCGCGCACAACAGACGAATTATACGGAGAACGTTTACACAGATATACGATACAAAATGCAATCCATGATAATGCGGTTCTTGGCTTTCAGGTAGAGCATAATGGACCGAAGACGATGTCTGATGAAACAGATAGTAAATTGTATGATAATGAAGCACATATGTTAAAAGTTCTGGATGTGATTTTGAACAAGTCCTATCATAAATTGGGATTCCAGAATGGAAAAGGTAAGACGTATGAGGCATTGCTGACAACAAGTTCGATTCCTCTGGCGCAGAAGTATTATGAATTATTAACGAAAGTAAAAGAAGGAAATACTCCATTGCGGATTGATGAAAAGATCCGGCAGGTACTCCCTGATTTTCCAAAATTTGCAATTACATATTCTGTGACGGAAAATGAAGAAGGTTCACAGGTAAATCAGCAGAAGATGCAGAAATCGTTGGATGATTATAACAATATGTTTGGGACAAAATTTGATCTGGCACAGATCCAGTCTTACAATGGCAATCTGAATAAAAGGCTTGCGAGAAAAGATCCTAAATTTAAGAGACGACATGAACAATTGGATCTGGTAATTGTAGTTGATCGATTGCTGACAGGATTTGATGCCCCTTGTATGTCTACGATGTTTATTGACAGACAACCTATGGGACCGCATGATCTGATACAGGCATTTTCGCGAACAAATCGTATTTTCGATAAGAATAAAACATATGGACAGATTGTTACATTTCAGGCTCCGAAGCTTTTCAAAGAGAGTGTAGATAACGCAGTAAAATTGTATTCCGCAGGTGGTACAAATGATTCTATTCTGGCAGAATGGGACGAGGTGGAAAAGGCATTCCGTACAGCGCTGAAAGCGCTTTGTATTGCAGCAGGAGCGCCGACAGCTATACCGGGAATGTCGTTGGCTGAAAAGAAAGTATTTGCAAAAATATTTCAGACATTTGACCGGTTATTTGCACAGCTTAAATCGTTTTCAAATTACAGTGACAAGCTGTTGGAAGAATATGATATTACAGAAGAAGAGTACGAAGATTATGTAGCGCATTATAAAAATGTAATAGAAGAGATAAAAAGAGAAAAAGAAGAAGGAAATGATGGCGGAGAAGATGAAGAGGAAACGTCAGACTTAGATTCAGAGTATGAGCTGATGGCATACAGTAATACGAAAATTGATTATGAGTACATTATCAATTTGATTCAGAATATTGTATCACCGGGAGAAGATGAAGAGGATATTTCACCAGAGGAAAGACAGAAGCAGATAGATGAAGTTAAGCAATATATAGCAGAATTACGAAATGGTAATCCGAAGATGGCAGATATTATGTCAAATCTGGTTTCAGAGATTGAAGTGGACGCAGACAGGTATAAAGGACATTCGATTTTGAACATAGTAGAAACAACAAAGCAGAAATACATTGAAAACAGGATTTCTGACTTTTGTGAGAAGTGGTATGCGGAACCTGATGATGTTATGTATGCAGCCATGCATTACAGAAACGATGAGATACCGAATGAAGGTGTTATAAAAGCTACAATTGATTATACATGTTATAAGGCAAATGCAGAAAAAGCGGTTCCGAAGTTCAAATACTATAAGATGTGTATGGATGAATTAAAAGAGGTCTTAGATACCGAAATTAAGCCTTTAATTAATCCATTGTAAAGCAAGGTGAAGGTGTAGTTTTATGTTTATATCAGCGTGAGTTATTTCGGGAAAGGAAAAGGCTTATGATAAATGATATGAACAGGACATTGCTTTTCAGTGAATATTTTCAGCAATGGATTGATATTTACAAGAAAGGCGCAATCCGGGAAGCGACTATGGCAAAATACCGTATGACACAGAGATGGGTAGAGAAGCTTATGCCGGAGTTAAAAGTTGCGGAGCTGAACAGAACAGCATATCAGCAATTATTGAATGCATACGCAAAAGAACACGAGCGCCAGACAACATTGGATTTTCACCATCAGTTAAAGGGAGCGATTTTAGATGCGGTTGACGATGGTCTGATTGAAAGAGATCCAACCAGAAAAGCAATCATTAAGGGGAAAACGCCGAGAGTCAAAAAGATTAAATATTTAAGTCAATTCGAGTTACATACTTTGATTTCTGATCTGGATCTCAAAGAAGAACCGAATTGGGACTGGTTTATTTTACTGGTCGCGAAAACAGGAATGCGTTTTTCAGAAGCACTTGCGATTACGCCGGGAGATTTTGATTTTGCAAGACAGACATTATCTATCAGTAAAACATGGGACTACAAGGGCGAAGGTGGTTTCCTGCCAACAAAGAATAAATCTTCGGTTAGAAAAATCCAGATTGACTGGCAGATTGTTGTAAAATTTTCAGAGTTGATTAAAGGACTGCCGGAAGATCAGCCAATCTTTGTAGGCGAATCGAAAATATATAATTCTACAGTGAATGATGCATTAACCAGACATTGCAGAGAATGCGGGATATCGGAGATTTCGATTCATGGCTTAAGACACACCCATGCCTCGCTATTGCTATTTGCAGGTGTTTCAATAGCGAGTGTTGCTCGAAGACTTGGACATGCCAGCATGACAACAACACAGAAAACGTATTTACACATTATTCAGGAACTTGAAAACAAAGATGTAGATCTGGTAATGCGAACATTATCTGGATTGTAAAAATTAAAGTAGAAATACTTACGCTGATTTTATGGAACGTTCTTGAAAGAGGAAGAACCGGAGTATAACCAGAAGGAGCCGAAAGAGCATTATAGGGAAATGATACGAAAAGATATGATTGAGATAACAGGTCCATTTTATGCGGATGAAAGTGAAGAAGATAAGAAATTGTTTTATATATGTGCACTAATCGATTATATTGCGAGAAAAACAAAGAATAAAAGAAGTGTGATCGTGGATGTTTTAGGGCAGGAACGAATTGGAAGAGCCGGAGAGTTAGCTGATTTTTATGGCAACAGTAATTTGGAAGAAGTATGCAGAGTGTTAATGAAAGAATCCCAGATTGAGCCGGGCGATTTTGATAATGTCGGAGCGTGTCAATATGATATTCCGTCACACTGGGATATTGGAAGAGTGTATAAGAGATTGATTAAACAGGTAGTGAAAGTAAAAAATGTAGATGAAGTGGATGCAATTTTTGAGGTGTATCATTCATTTATCAGTGATAAAATAGATGATTATAACAGTATCGTTTATTGTGAAAATCCGGATTATATTTTTGAGGCTTTTATGACTGATAAGTTGCCGGATTAAATCATTTTCACAAAAGAATCAAGGGAGAGAACGCAATGCCAAAAGGAACGAATCAGAAATTCAAACTCTATCGTCTGGCGCAGATCATGCTGGAGCGGACAGACGAAGAGCATTATATTACAATGCCGGAGATCATGGAGGCACTGAAAGAATACGATATCACTGCGGAGCGTAAGAGCATTTACGCGGATCTCAGGGATCTGGAGACATTTGGGATCGATGTGGAGGGAGAACAGGTCGGAAACCGTTATCACTATCATGTGGTGAACCGCCCATTTGAGATGCCGGAGCTGAAGCTTCTGGTGGATGCGATTCAGTCTTCCAAGTTCATTACCGCAAGAAAGACGAATGATCTGATTCGCAAACTGGAGACGTTTGTCAGCAGATACGATGCCATGAAATTGCAGAGGCAGGTATATGTCTCCGGACGGATCAAGACGATGAATGAGAGTATCTATTATACCGTAGATGAGATCCACAATGCGATTTCCGAAAATAAAAAGATATGTTTTCAATATTTTCAGTGGAATGTGAAGAAGGAAATGGAACTGCGCCATGGTGGAGCATATTATCGTATCAGTCCGTGGGGTCTGTCCTGGGATGATGAGAACTATTATCTGGTTGGTTATGATTCAGATGCGCAGATGATCAAGCATTACCGGGTGGATAAGATGCTGAATCTTCGGATGATAGATGAGCGTCGGGAGGGCAGAGATCACTTTAAGAAGCTGGACATGGCAGATTATGCGAAGAAGAGTTTCGGGATGTACGGTGGAAAAGAGCAGGATGTGAAAATGCTGGTGGGAAATCATCTGGCGGGCGTTATGATTGACCGCTTTGGCAAGGATATTATGATGGTGCCGGTGGATAAGGCGCATTTCTCTGTGAAAGTACAGGTGCATGTCAGCAGGCAGTTCCTTGGCTGGGTGATCTCGCTTGGCGAGGGTATTAAGATCGTCGGACCGGATGAAGTGGTAGGACAGATGAAGCAGGAGATTAAAAGGCTTGTGGAGCAGTATGGAGAGTAAGATGGCAGGAACGATCATTTGTTACGGGGATTCGAACACTTTCGGGTATGATTCCCGCATGGGTACAGAAGGAAGATTCCCGAAAGAGATAAGATGGACGGGAATTCTGGATGACAGAACAGAATACAAAGTGAAAAATCATGGAATCTGCGGAAGATGTATTCCGGAGATGACAGGACAGATGGATTTTATTTGCAAACAGATCAAATCCTGGGCAAAAAAAGCTGCACCGATATGGTTGTTTCTTATGCTCGGGACGAATGATATCCTGAATGCGGCAGAACCATCGGCAGAAAAGACCGCAGAGAAAATGAAGCATTTTCTGGAAAGATTACAGGAAACGCCGGAAGTAAGTGAGGGCAAGATAGAATTATGTCTGCTTGTCCCGCCGATGATGAAGCGTGGCTCGTGGGTTTCGGATGACCGGATTGTGACAGAATCACGGAAGATTGGCGAATTGTACGGGGCATTAGCAGAGCAGCTTGGCATTAAATGCATAAATTGCGGTAAATGGGAGCTGCCGCTTCTATATGACGGTGTGCATTTGTCTGAGGAAGGACATGCGGAATTCGCGGAAAAGCTGATATCGGAGCCGGAGGCTTTTGAATTGGAAATTATATAATAAATGTATGCAGTAAAGAAAATAATGAAATTAGTAGAAGGGACAGTTCATAATAAAAGGTTATCTATAAATACATTGCAGTAGGATGGAGGAGAGCAAATGAAAAAGAAACGATTAGAAGGTGTGCTCCTGGCGTTTGCGGTGGCGGTGTCCACGGTATTTGCGCCGGTGAATGTGGCAGCTGCTGACAGCGTGGAGAGTAAGAGTGTGACGTTGCAGGATTCTGCAAAGGATCAGAACGGAAAACAGACAGAAAAACCGGGAAAATATGTGTTGAAAGATAAGAAAAACAAGGCTGCTGGTGTTCGTGCACGGGCAGCAAGTGTAGATTCCATGACATATGACTGGGATGACACCACGCAGACGCTGACAGTCAGCGGAACAGGAAAAGTTGTCGGGAATTATGACACCAGTTATCCGCTGAGTGCTTATAAAAATAAGGCTCGCAAAATTATTTTACAGGATGGAATTACAGAGATTGGTACACAGGCGTTTGCTAATTTCTCAAATTTGACAGAAGTTGATTTTCCGTCAACATTGAAGAAAATCGGGGAAGCGGCATTTTACAGATGTAGCGAACTGACAAGTGCAGAATTACCGGGGGCATTGACGACACTGTCGACAGCAGCATTTGCCGATTGCAGTGCATTTGCTGATTTAGTACTTCCGAAAAAACTGCAACAGATCGGAGATTATGCATTCCAGAATTGTGCATTGACGCAGATGACATTTCCGGCATCTGTAAACTATATATCATCACTTGCATTTTATGGATGCAGTGGATTACAGGAATTTCAGGTGGCAGCCGGAAATGCGAAATACAGTGCTTCAGAAGGTGTATTATTTGAGGCGAAGAAGACAACGTTAGTTTTATATCCGATGGGAAGACAGGCTGAATCCTATCAAATCCCGGGTTCTGTAAAAACGATCGGAGAAAATGCATTTAACAATGCGAATGTCTCGGAAATTCTAATTCCAAAGACGGTCAGTGCGATTAATGAAGGTGCTTTTGCCAGAGCAAAAATAAAAACGTTGAATCTGCCTGGTTCCATAACAAGTCTTGGATTATATCTGTGTGAAGACTGCACGGAACTTCAGTCGGTGACGATTGGAAAAGGAATTAAGAGTCTTTCCTATAGAATGTTTTATAAGTGCAGTTCTTTAACAGAAGTATCGCTTGGCAGTACATTAAATACACTGGATAGTCTGGCATTTGCATACTGTACATCTTTACGGCAGATTACAATTCCGGACAATGTGACTCAGATTTTAAATGGATGTTTCGGAGAATGTTCTGCATTGGAAAAGATAATATTTCCAAAGAAATTAAAAGAGATCGCATTTCAGGCATTTTTAAATTGTGGAAAACTGACATCAGTGACATTCCCATCAGCGCTGGAAAAGATTAACCGGGTAGCATTTTACGGAACCGGAATTAAAAAGGTAAAGATTCCGTCCTCTGTCACTTATATCGGACCGGAAGCATTTCCGGCAGGCACAGTGATGACCGGAATAAGTGGCCTGGCAAAGATGGATGATGGTTCTTATATGAAGATGGAAAAACTGCCGGTCAAGGTGAAATATGATTACAGCGCAGCATTTGATGTTGTAAAAAGAGTAAACAGTGAGAGAAGCAAGAGAGGACTTAAGACGCTTACGATGGATAAGCGGATGATTAAGGGCTCTATGCTTCGTGCAGCGGAACTTGCGATTGCATTTTCCCATACACGTCCGTCAGGAAGAGATTTCAATACGGTTTGTTATGACAGCAAACAGGGTTATATTATGATGGGCGAGAATATTGCTGCCGGACAGACAAGCAGCAAGAGCGCCATGACTTCATGGATGAATTCGCAGGGACATAAGAAAAATATTCTTACGTCTGCTTATACGGGAATCGGTGTGGGTGCAGTTGTCGTAAACGGCGTGCATTACTGGGTACAGAATTTTTCAACGACCACAGTGCAGAAAGCATCGGCTTCTTCTTATAAGAATAAGAGTGCAAATGTAAACGTAGAGGTAACGAAAGAGCAGGACGGAAATCTGTTTTATATCAATCCGCTATATTCTTTCAGCATGAAGAAAGGAACGTCCAGAAGCATTTCTTACAGTATATTTAACAGCTTTGTAAATGTGCCGCTTGTTGCAGGCGGAATGAAATATACGGTATATACACCGTCCGTATGTAAAGTGTCAGCGTCCGGAAAAGTAACCGGATTGAAAGCAGGTAAGACAAAGATTAAAGTAGCGCCGCAAGCCGCGCCGTCTCTTGCAAAGACATTTACAGTAACGGTCAAAGGATCTTCTCTTGCAAAAGTAAGCTGGGGAAAATGCAGACGTTCTTCCAAAACCGTTCTGCTGCAGTGGAAGAAAGTGAAAAGCGCAACTGCTTATGAAATTTATCGTTACAAGAATAAAAAATGGGTGAAAGTAACAACGACAGGCAAGACATCTTACAAGTATAAAAATGCGCCGAAGAATGGTTCTTACAAAGTGCGTGCATTAAAGAAATCAGGAAATAAGAAAATATACGGTTCGTTTTCAGCAGTGAAAAAGATCAGATAAGAATCAGATAAGAGAGACAAAAAAATAAAAGCGAGGTATAAAATCTAAGCTATTCAAATAGATTTTATCCCCCGCTTTTTCTATGTTCAGCTAAAAGTATCATTCAGAGGATAAAAAAACACATTTGGGAGACATTATAAATTAGAAAAACGATTGAAAACGAGCATATTTTACCAAAATAAGGAACAAAGGAGAGAATAAAAAATGGTGGATGTAACAAATTTTGCACAGATGTTATTACCTTTTGTATTATTGGGGCAGGGAATATGGTTTCTGATAAACGGAATAGCGGAAGAGAAAAAGTGTACCAAGAATAAAGAAAAGGAAGTGGAAAAGAAGAAAGAAAAAGTTAGCGTATAATAAAAGTGTTTCCGCGAGAATAAAGAGTCCCGGATTTAATTCTGGGCTCTTTAATATTAGGTGATAAAAATGCAATAAGGCAGAAAATGTCAATTTTTAGTGAAAGAAAGTGAAAGGAATTGAACAGAAAAGTCTTTTAATTAGTAATAATGCTTTCTGAGCTATTAATCATCATATTAAGGAAAAAATGAAAAAAATAATAAAAAAATGACCCTTTTTGACGGGAACCAATGTCTTAATAAGTATACAGGGACATTTTATGTAGACTTATAGATAAAGAAGTAAGGAGGAACATGTATGAAGAAGACAAGACGCTGGTTGGCGATGCTTCTCGCTGTAGTTTTAGTCAGTTCGAATGTAATCTATCAGCTTGGCACCAATATGAGTGCAAGTGAATCGGACAGTACAACGGAAGCACAGCAACAGGACGATTCTGCTGAGGAGAAAGCACAGCAGGAGGCGGCTTCGAATGCACACAAAAAAGACTCAGGAGAAGCCAAAGTTCAGGAGGTGAATACGGAGGAAGATAAGAATACTTCGGACACTTCCAAGAAGACTCAGGTTACAGAAAAGACTGAGAAAAAGCAGGAGCAGACAGCAAAGAAAGCAGATACTGCAAAGAAAGCAGACACTGCAAAGAAAGCAGATGCAAGCTCCGGCGATACAAAGAAAGATTCCGAGGAGAAAGCCTATAAAGCTACAATCCAGAAATCAAAACTGGATGGCGGCGATATTAAAGCATGGGGCTCTGACGGAAAGAAAGAGACTGTTGCTTACACAGACAGCAAATATATGAAAGAAGTAAAAGAAGGTGACTCTTTTAATTTTGAGATCACTGTAAAGAATTCTTTCAAGCTGGACAAAGTAACAGACCAGAATAATAATACGATCCAGCCGAAGAAGGTGGATGGAAATGTTTATACATACAAAATTGCTGATGTAAAATCAGATAAGACATTTCATGTATTATATAAGGAAGAAACTAATTCAGACAAATCCAAAACGGATGTGAACAAGTCTGGTGACAACAAGAAGGATGATGCTGATGCATCTGACGATGGGGAGTCAGACTCGAAGGCTGCGAAGAGTAAAGTAGCAACGCAGGCAGCGAGTGGAGCAAAGGCAGCAGTACAGGCAGCGACAAGTGATTATACAGTAAATGTAGGAGAAACACTTACGCTGAATGGTACGAGTGGATATAATGATAGTCGCTATTCATCATGGAACAGCAGTGACACATCTATCGCGACAGTAAGCAGTGCGAAAAGTAGCAAAACAACGGTTACGGGAGTAAAAGTCGGAGAAGTAACGATTACTCACAGATATTATAGCAATAATTATAGCAGGCAGACAGAAACCTTTAAGGTTTATGTAATGACCGGCGTTGCCCCAACAGCAATCGCAATAACCGGAGCAGATAAAGTTACACAGTTTAAGACTACACAGCTTACTGCTAACCTCACACCAGCAGATGCATCTGGAAATGTAACTTGGACTTCATCAAATGAACAGATTTTATCTGTTAATGACAATGGATTAGTTACAGCGAAACGTCAGGGTTCTGCAACTGTTACTGCAAGTGTACAGGGAACAGCTAAGGCAACATTATCTGCTACAAAGACCATTGAAGTTGTGAAGAATGAAAGCCCTACAAATAAAAGAGAAGCTTTGGTTTATTATTTGAAAGATCCTACCAAAGATGCAAATTCAAATGCAACAACCGAATGGGGACCAAACCCTATCGGAACAGCTGTTGTTAATGTAGAGGGTGCTACATGGACAAGTGGGAAAAACTGTTTTGATAATGTTGACCAGCGTGTAGTATCATGGCCTACAACCTTAAATGGTAATGTAATTCCAAGAAGTAATAATGCATGGAAATGATATTGTCAATATTGGTTGACACATTTATCTCAAAGATATCACTGACTATG
>OLPB01000480.1_pt1 | contig 23804 bp, 18 predicted proteins | sample 1672001 | NCBI WGS metagenome assembly OLPB01 (sample SAMEA3136635, study PRJEB25190) | human gut metagenome | biome: human gut; feature: human-associated habitat; material: faeces | place: Austria | collected 2013 | reverse complement strand
GTTTTTGATGGTTTGTATTATATACTTATAAAACCCATCTGTCAACTATGTTTTATATTTTTCTTCATTTTTTATTATACAATATCGATCGGAGATGTAAATGATCCAGTGTTAAATTGTTTTTGAGCGATAAAATCTACTTCTGTAGAGCCATATTTACCTACAATGGCTCTTTTTCAAAAAACATTCCCATTTCAGAATTTATTTTTTGTTTTCAAAAAAAGATTCCCATTTGGGAATCTTTTCCTACGTCGTCTCTCTCTATCAGCTTTGTTCCGAACACCATGTGCTGCACCTTGGTTTCTCATCATCCGCCGCTTCAATGTCTTCCAATATCATATCAGCCGCCCGCTGTCCCATCTCACGACCCGGCAGCTCCATGGAAGTCATGGCTGTCTCAAGCATTCCTTAATGAATCAACCAGTTATAATCTTTTCTGCAATCAACAATATACTCCACATATACCGTATCATCCTGTATCTGATAAAGAACCAGATACCATTTTTCAATAAACATCTTATGATATTTATTTGGTGGAATGTACGCTTCTTCAAAAAATGGAAAACGCTGCGGCATATGATTCAAGGAACGGATTGCTGCTATTATTTCCTTCTTTTTTGTGCTGGCGGCATCTTTATTAACCTGAGCTATAAACCGAATATGCGCTCCCAACATCCTCTTTGCCCTGTCAGAAACAATTACTTTGTACTTTTTATCTGTCATTCACTATACCTCTGCAATCACATCCTCAAGATATGCGTCCAGTTCATCTACTGTGCATCCACTTCTCCCTGCCATCCGATCCTCTTCTACTGCAAGCAGTTCCTCCCTTAACTTCAACATTTTTTCTCTACGATTGAAGGTTTCTATATCCATGACAACCAGATCACCTTCTCCGTTTTTTGTAAGAAATACGGGTTCTGCAGTCTTACGACACATATCTGCAATCTCATTATAATTTTGACGGATTGCTGCTGATGGACGAATATTCATACTAGCACCTCCTCAAGTTAATTATAGTAATATTCTAACTATATTATATCTTTTTATCGCTATCTCGTCAATTTGATTTTCCTTTTCCGTAGAATGTTTTAATCCATCTCAAGTATGCTCTGAATTCTGATTCGTTGATAGAATAGTCGTCGTTAAGTGGTACTGATACTGCTGGGAAAATTGTCTTGAAATTTTTTACTTTTGCCATTTTTATTGTCTCCTTTTTCTTGTATGAGATAACATGATTTTTAATGTTTCCTAACAACGCGCATTGTTCATTTCTTTCTATGCAAACGTTTGTTGTTTGCTATGATTAGGTTATATCACACAAAAAAGAGACGGTCAATAAAATAACCGTCTCCTGCAATTTGTTGCATAAATCAGATAAATAATGGCTTTTACTGCAATAAGTTTCCAACAAAATTCATTTTATCCGTGATACTCTCCATTATACTGGATCAATGTAATATCTTCTACATTCGTGATCTTCCGGATCTTCTCTGTGAAATCAAGCTCATTCTGCCGGCAGAACACCTCAACCGCCATCTCCGTCTTCTCTCCACGCATCGTCTTTGACTTTATGAAATATTTTATTTTTCCAAAGCTGCGGATAATTTCATCACCTGCCTCATCTCCCTGGTAATGGATCACGGCGATATAGATTCTGCCTTTCTGCTGCTTATGATAAAACAGATAGATCATAAGGATCATAACCGCTGCTGCAATCAACGCCAACGGATACATTCCTGCTCCGGTCGTGATACCTGTCGTGATCGCCCAGAAAAGATAGAGCAGATCCATCGGATCCTTCACCGCTGTACGGAAACGTACGATAGACAATGCACCGACCATACCAAGGGAAATCACAATATTCGTACTGATCGCCAGAGTAACCATGCAAGTGAGAAGTGTCATGCCGACCAACGTAACCGCAAAGCTCCGAGAGAAGATCACCCCTACATAAAACTTGCTGTAAACCATATAGATCACTGCTCCGAGAAGCAACGCCACGATCAGCGAAATTGCCATCTTCGGTGCATTAAAGCTGTCAAACACGCCGGATTCCAGCACCGACTTCTTAATCATATCTTGTACACTCATAATCGTTTTCTCTCCTGTGTTTCATTCCAATATTCAAACCCATGTAAGTACTGTGACTTTTCATAACAGAGTATATATTTCGATACTGCTGTGAATTCCTGTGCATTTGGCGGAAGCAGATCACGCACGATCTGTGGAAGCATCTCTGTGAATTTCACTTCCATGACCAGCTTCCCCGGTTCCAGCACAGACAGTGTCGGAAGAGACGGATCAAAGATATCATAACTTCCGACCGCCGCACGCACATCACTGTCAAATGTAATCCTGACTGTCCCCTCGTCCATGATCCACGGTACACGGTCATAGTCAACGATTGTGCGCGGACGCATAAGATTGCTGACGCATTCCACATAAAATTCTCTGCACAATGGATAGGGACTCTTTAATAAAAATTGATAATCCCCATCAAGAATCCTGTAGAATTCTTCTTTTGTCAGCGGAGCGCTTTCTTTATAAATATAACTTCCGAATTTCTTCTTCCGCTCCAGTTTGATTGAACGGTCACTACAATCATAAATACGGATCCTATATTTTTTTCGCATCAGAACACCAGATTCCTTTTCCGCATAAGCGCTGTTGAAATAATCTTCAAAATAAAGACTGCGGATCATATAACCGTTTCCCTTTGCATTTGGATCTTTTTTCAACAAATGCTTCATCCTCAGCTCCAGCAGTTCTTTCTCACTGGTACTGATCAGATATTTCCACTCATTACGGAAGCGTTCTTTTGATAAATCATTCTTCATAAATATCTTCCTCAACATTTTGTCCGCCTGTAATGTAGAAGCATTTCATACCATAGTTTTTCCCATCATCGGTTACATAATAATCAAATGCATCCTGCGTCTTTCCGGATTCGTTTGTCGCACGGACACGGACGAAATACTGTCCGTCTGACGGAACCGTAGTTTCTGCTTCCGGAATTTGAATATTATCCTGCCGAAATACAATCTCATTGAACTGATAGTCTTTCGCCAGTTCAACTGTATAAGTAATCGTCTCCGCATCAAAATCATAGGATGCATCCCAGTTCAGCTTCAAGGTATTTCCCTCGATTACCGGTACTCCAATATAAAATGGCATTGGTTTTTCCAGACTCTCCTTATAAAGCTCATAATTTTGTTCCACCTCGGAAGGGATCGCCGCTGCAACTGTATCATATTGAGCTTCGGTCAGCGGTGCATTCATCTGGTCCGGCATCTGATACAAATACTTCTGCGTCACTGTGCGATATTTCTCTATCATACTGCTGATCCGCTCTACGCTGAGATAGGATCTCAGATCCTGAATTGCCGCATCAAGTTCCTCACGAAAATCCTCGGACTGCAGACATCTGCGAAAGAGAACATTGCCCCAGTAATTACTGACTCCACAATCCCAACTACCTTGTTCAGATCGATTTTTAACGATATATTCAGTTGTCTTGAAAGAACTGTCATTGTCCCACGCAATCAGATACCATGTGTCCGAATTCTGTGGACTATATAAATATGTATTACGACTCTGTGTATCTGTATTTCCTGTCAATATCTGATATGCCATCCAATATGTCAGATTTTCTCTGTCAAAATATTGATCCAGGATATTACCAATCGATTTTGAATTATCATTCAGATCCGTAAGCATATCGATCAATTTCGTATGGTCAGAATCTCCCTTGATCTCCAAAAGCTTTTCAAATGCTTTCTGGTCATAGGTCGGATCATCTTCTTTTTTTATCACATCTTCATAACGAAAAAACTCAAACAAATTAATTTTGTACAACTGTCCATTCGAATCCATTTCGTGATTTTTCATTCCTGTCTTATTGAGCTGTTCCACCTGCGTATACAGTCCATAATCCTGAAATTCCGTGCTGTTCCCTTCGGTGAGATCTCTGACATACAAATGAACAAACTGCGTCCTGAGAGACATCAGCTGTGGGATTCCCTTCAAAAGATCATAAGACAGCTTATTGCGGAAACGCATCCCGTCTGTCTGATGTTTATTCAGGTTGATCGTGCGCTGCCCACGCCAGGTTCCCTTGTTCTTCTTCAACTCAATCTTATAGTTTTTCTGCGCATAACGACTTGAAGTCTGTCCTCTGATCTGCACCGTCGCATTCGGCACATTTTCACCGTAACCAACCTCTCCACTCTGTGGACCAGACTCATCTCCAATCTGGAGGAGCGCGGCTGTCTGGTAACGGTCTACTCCCATTTTGTCATAATCATAAACAGAATAACTGTTGATTTCCTTCCAGGTATGATTCGTACCCTCCGAAGAATTTCCTTGAGAAACCGTAAGATACATTGTCACAACACTCGTCTCGTCATCATTTTCATAGAGGCTGTCCTTATCTCGAAGATGAACGTCATTGATATCCTGTGTCTCGGCCTTTTCTATTGTTTCTTGTTGCTCTGTCTTTGTTTCTGAAGCATTCCCTGTTTCCCCCGAAGCTGTACATCCCGTCAGGCAACAGGACATTCCTAATAACAGGGCGCATCCCAGTGCAATTGATTTATAATTTTTCAAGCTCGTCTCTCCTTTCTATTTTCTCTTCCAGAAAACATCCTAACCGTGTGAAAAATCCTGTTTTATCTTCCGCCACGATTGGTTGTACACTCAAAATATAATACGGAAGTTTTTTAATAAAATATCCAAGCCGCAGCGTACAGATCAGAAAGAATACTGCACTTCCAAGTAAAAATCCAAAGCCATAGTATACTTGCGGGAAAAATAGAGATATACAGGTAAATCCTGTCGTACACGCCGCAAACATTCCTGTTGCATATAATGCTCCTTTATAATCTGTAAAATACAGCAGGATCAGCATCATTGTATTAGCAACCGCATAAAGTCCATAACCGACACACAGTGTCCTGAAATAGCCTTCCATAAGATCATTAAATCCAAGCGGAAGATAGGTCAGGAGAAGCTGTCCTACAGAAAGCGCCAATGCCGTTGTAAGAAGCTGCTTCAGTGCCGTATACTTCAGCTCCATATTCAAAACTTCTTTCATCTCGTTTCCTGCCTGTAAAATATCTTTAATTTCTCCTCTGTCATTAAACAGACTGTAGTAATTCCTGTATTTCGGATAGAAATTCACTTCCACCGACACAACGAAATTAACTGTCGTTATAAGAATCGTCAGATATGCGATCATTGCAGGGACATCGTGATACGGAGCACCATAGAATAACCCCTGTACATGTACATGGATCGGACTACACCACATAATAACCAAATGTGCAAAAAGTCCGATATTCGTAAACAAGCCTATAAAAGCAAGCGGAAGGAATTGATCCACCCAGCGCAGAAAGAAAAATGCACTGCTCTCACTCTGTGGAAAATAACGGTATAGCAGTGTCACGTCCCACAGAAGCATGATCCCATATCCGATCGTTACAGCAATCATCATTGCCTCTACATGTGGAATTCCGATCAAAACCAGTAGAACTCCAATCAAAAGCGACACTGTCACTGCCGACACAAACGATAGAAGTATCCCTTTATAATCCTTTATCGCGGTCAGATAACTCATCGCATTCCATGTGACGATCAGTTCTCCGAAAAACTCCAGACACAAAAACTGATCAATCAGATTGATTCCGGAAAACAAAAGAAAGATTCCGTACATGATTCCACCGACAACAAGCAGAATCGTTGTCGATCCCCAGAAGGAAGGGAGCACTGTTTCATGTCGTTCTTCATACAACATATCCGCAATATATCTCGTTACAACCATAGAAAAGAAGCTTGTCACAGTCAGCGAAGCGAGAAGTGTATAAGTAATCATACAGTTTAAAAGCTCCCGGTTATGCCTTGTCGCGCCGGTATGATCACAGATAAAGGTAATCCCAACCAGCAATACAATACCAAGCAACATCGGACCTGTACAGATAATTCCGGCATATCCATAGGCTTTCGCAGTCGATGCAATTCCACTTTTCTGGAATAATTTCTTTAACTCAAATCCGATTCCGGCCATCTGCCTCTTCCACCTCCCGATACATTTTCCGATACTTTTCAATCATTTCTTCTTTTCGATAATACGCCTTTACCCGTTTCTGTGCATTTGCGCCCATACGAAGTCTTCGCGTTCTGGAAGCACACATCTGATCCATTGCCTGCGCAAGTCCCTCACGATACATTGGCGGAACACAATATCCTACGGATCCATAACAGTCCTCCTCGTTCCCGTCCAGAAGTTCCCTGCAACAACCCACATCCGTAGTCACACAAGGACGCCTTGCGGCAAATGATTCCAGGACAGACAACGGCTGTCCTTCTGATATACTCGTCAAAATTGTAAAATCCAGCTTTTCCATATAGGAGATAATATCCACACGACCTGTAAAGATCACATTTTCCAAATGTAACTGATCGACCAGCGCATAGCATTCCTGAGCATACTCCTCATCATCAACGCCACCCATAATATGGAGGCGCACATGATCTCTTTTCGTACACAACTCATAAAACGCATAAATCATTGTCTTGATATCCTTGATCGGTGCCAGACGCACAACTGCGCCAATATCAACCCATCCGTCTTCTTCTTTTAACGGAATAGAAGAGAGTCGTTCGTAATTGATTCCATTCTCAACTACACGACATTTTTCCTTGTCACATCCCATCTGAATCTGTGCAAGCATAGCATTGGTAAACAACGCTGAGACAGAAAAGGCTCTCGTATAAATAATATCCGACAACATATAAAAGAAGGCAATCCACTGCTTTTTAAATGCCGGCTGTACCCATTTTGCACGGATGATCTCTTCTTCACGCTCTCTTGTATAAATTCCATGCTCCGTCAAAAGCACTTTCTTCTTATAGACATATCCGCCGAGACACGCAAGAAGTCCTCCGTACCCCGTACAGATCGCGTGATAAACATCTGCCTTAGGCACTTCACTTCCCATCAGATAAAGAACCGGAAGCAGCATAGAGCGCATCGTGTGAAATGCATCCGCAAACGGAGTATATGGATAATCTTTTATACAGCACTCTGTCAATATATTCAAAAACTCTTCACTTTTCAAAAAGGACATCGGGTTCAGTTTCTGGTCATAATAGAGATGAAACAAAACCTCCCAGTCCGGACGTTTGCACAGCATCAGCTCCTTTAAGCTGTTCTTTTCTTCCTTCGTAAAAGCATGAAGCATTTTCCCTGAATCCTTCAGCCTCAGGGCATCATCCAGGAAAACCTCATGGACCTCGACGACATTTTCAGGAAGTTCGTAGACAAATTTCCCTCGATCCTTCGCATTTGCTCCGATTACCCACAGAACAAACTCATGCTCTTTCATTTCATTGATATACTGATGCATCCATGTGGATACACCGCCAAACACATAGGGATAACACCCCTCTAATATAAGACAGATTCTCACAACTAACTCCTTATCTGCCGCATTTTACTGCTTCGTATTTTATTCTGTTTTCTCGATGGTTACAGTCGGCTCCTTTGCCTTGAGCAAATAGAGATTTCCGGTCAAATGCGTAAGTTTTCCTCCCGAAACATCTCCCGGTGTTCCTTCGTTGATCCGCACCATAAAATACACTTCATCATAAAAATTGTCGAGTTCCAGTCTGATCTCCTGATCTGTCACTGTCTTTGTAAATGTGACCGCTCCGTAGCGCTGGATCGCGCCGGACAGTTCCGAACCTGTAAGCTGTCTCAAGGACGGTGCTGAATCATCCAGCCAGTCCATATAATCACTTAAGTTCCCTTTCAATTTTTCCCAGCCAAGTGCCGCACCACGATCTTCGTCCAGAAGATCATCCGGATGTATAAAATGGCTGTTCACAAAATGCATGTTCAATTCAGACAATGCTGCCATCTTCATATAGCTATCAATGATCGCACCTGAAATGATACGAGGCTGTTCCACAATACCGTCCTCCGCCACTTCAAATTCCTGCACATAAGCAAACTCACCGGTGAAATAGTTACTGGCGATCGTCCTGATCTGCGGAAAATCCTCTGCAAGCATTCTCCTACCTTCTGCCGACAATACATTGGACGGTGGTACATAAACCGACATCGATGTGCTTGGAAATATTTTATCGCCAAATCGTACCAGTTCCTTTACAGCCTTTTTCATCGCCGACTGATTTTTCCAGGTGTCATATGGAAGCACATCGCCATAGTCCGTATTTGGGAGGCTTAACGGCTGATGATTGTATCCATGATATCCAAGCTCCCCGCCCTGATGGAGCAACATATTTCCAAAATATTCGAAGCGTTTGGTATCTTTCTGCTTCTCGATCGTCCCGTCTGTCGCATCCCCATAGTTCTCAATCATCACACCTGTATAACGGATACCATGATCAGAGGCAAGTTCCAGCATGTCCGGCCACCATACGTTCATATAAAAATTGCTGATGCTCATCTCATAATCACGTTTCACATAAGTACCGTCTCCATTTGGAACCGGTGACGGGAAGTCATCCAGATAAAAGGTTGATCCATTGATCACCGGATAGATACCGACATCCGTAAGAAGACTGTAAGACGCTGCATAAAATCCACGGACGGCCTTCTCATACAATCCAAAATTATCTACTACAAACTTTCCTTTTCCATATTGATTTTCCCAGATAACCGGCTGACCGTTTTCATCCTCTACCTGCGCATGAACCTTCGCCTGCTCACTCAACTGCACTGACCAGGCAGAATCATATGGATCTGTGATTTCATAAGCCTGCCCGCCGCCAAGCATAAAATCCGGTTCAAAATAAATACTGTCTACAACCGTATTTTCATAACCTGAAGAAATAATTCCAAGCTTCTGCTCTATTATCGATGTATATGCCGTTTTCTGAAGAGTCATCGCAAAGAGTGCATTTCCACCTTCCGAAACCCAGTCACACAGTTCCAAAAGTTTCTCTTTCAATGGACTGATATCACTTAATAATACAACCACTGTTTCATACTCATCATAGTCAGGAATTACAGAATCACTCTGCAGATCGACTACGTCCGTCCCAACCTTCATATCTTTAAATATTTGCTGAAACTGTGTCCAGGCCTGTTCACTTGCTTCATCCGCACTGTTACGAAGGACCAGACAGGTCTTCGTAAGCGACTTCACAGCCGTCTGTTCGGTGACTACTTCTTCTCGATCGAGATACGCAACTTTTCTATTCTTTTCTGTATATTGAATACCACTTCGTTCAGCAAAAAGAACAACTGCCATCATCATAAAGACGCACAGGATTACTAACATGCTTTTAAACGGAAATGTTTTCAATGATTTTAATCTAACCAAAAATCCAATGCCTCCTTACTCTTGGAAGACAGATAAATGTGTTCCTCCTGCATCTGTCTTAAACACTTCTGCAACTCGGATGCCATTTTATGTTCCGCCAGATACTGTATCTTCAGAGTCCAGAATTCTTCTCTGTGATGCCATTTCTGATCCATAAGTTCCAGAATTTCTCCCGCCTGAACATAATCTCCGTTTTTCATCAGATTTTTAAACAGGCACACACATGTATGGAGCGTTGCTTTTATCTTCAGCTTTTGATTCAAAAGCCGGATATAACGAACTCGCTGTTCTTTCTCCATCTGTGCTTCCAGAATCCCCTGATTCAGATATTCTTCCATAAAATTACAATACTGATCCAGAACTTCAGGATCATTCGGAGATGCCGCATACAGTTTTTCCAGTTTCTGCAACCGGAAGTCATACTCCTTAGAGAGCTCAACCATAGCTGTGATCGCATAATGAACCACCTCTACATCTTCGTTCATACGAGCCTGTTTCAGAATGTCCATGTATTCTTCCGGATCGTCGTTTAGCACATCCATGATCAGCTCACGTCGTATCCCCGGCTTATTGATCAGAAGTGCTTCCTCCAGCGGAACAATCTTCTCATCCATATCCGAAGCTGCCTGAAAAATATTTTTATAAATTTCTTCATTCACACGAAGCTTTTCCACTCCCGGCTCTATTCTATTGTCTCTTTTCGTCAGCCTCTGCAAATGCAAAAGCAGCACACATATCGTCCCCCAGAAAGGAACAAAAACTACAAGTCCGATCAGATATTTTTTCACTTTCAGAAAATGTGTCTTTATTCCCATCCAGATCAATACACAACAAACAATATGTAATAGGATCAGAAGTATCCCAAGCACTGTTTGAATCATAATATCTCTCCCACAAATATGCCGGTCACAATCTGTTGCGACCGGCAATAATTCTTCGCTTCTCTTTCTTTTCTCACTTAATCCGCACTCTCGACAGCATCGATTTCATGACATATAAATCCACTCTTCTCCAGTCTTGCAAGAATGATCGGCAATACTTTCCTGTCCGTCTGCGAAAGAATGAGAAACAGCTCTTCTTTTTCAGAAATTCCCCAGACATCATTTTCACGGACAGACTTCTGCAGCACTGCATCCGCCTCTGCAAGTGACATCTGCGGATAATCCAGCTTTAGAAGCGTATAGGACGCCAGCTGTTCTTCTCTCATAGCATGAAATGAATACAATCGTTCTTCAAAATACTCTGGTTTCAATGTACTTGTACCTGCCACATACTGCCTGCTCTTAACCGCTTCCTGGTATTCCAGTGCACGCAAAAGAGCGGTCTCCACCAGACCACTGAGAACCTGGAACAAATTCAGATAATAAAGAGAAAGCTGCTCGCCCTTTACATCCTGAATAAAAATCAGCATCACGAGCTCTCCGTCTTTTTGAATTCCTTTCATACACATTGGATATCCTTCCAGGAACTCCCGGTTTACCCATACATTTCCGGCTTCTACTGCCTCATTTGCCTCCAGATAATCCTTCATACAAATAGAATTAGCAAACACATCTTTCATTCCTTGTGATGCGATCGTAAGTCGTCCGAACTGCTTTTTCTTTCCCACCGAATAGATTGCAATCGTATGATTCTCAAGAACAGATTCCATCACATGAAGCGTTTCGATAAAAAGATCCTGCGGAAGAAAGACATCAAGTTTTTTCGTAATGTCAAAAATCTTACCAAAACTGTCTCGACTTCCCAGAATCTGCTTCTTGTACTGACGCTTATCCCGAAGCGTCTCCTGATACATTTCCCGCGCAAATAAAAATTTATCCAAAATAAGCTTATTTTCCGCTTTCATAAACCGAACATTCTCAGTATTCTTCAATCGTACATATCCACAGATTGCGCTGACAGCGAAATAAAAGATAAATGGAATCCAGTTCGACGGTTCATAAAAAAGTGTTGTCCATCCGATTCCAGTCTTTGCATATGCCACCAACAGCGAAAGGGATTCCAGTCCTGCTGATGCAAGTCCATAATTAATACCGTATAAACTGCTGAACAGCACGATATATACCAGCCGCAGATCGATCATCTCAAACTGCACCTGATTCCCTGCCACTCGGTTCAGTACCTCGAACACAAAAAATGTGAGCAACAGCTCGATGATTCTTACAACTGTCGCATGACTGTTGAAAAAGCTCTTCAAAGCATCTATCTTTCGGATCTTATAATTTGTCTTCTGACAATACTGTGCATATATTTCCGAGAGATCTTCCAAAAGAGAAATCTTCGGAAACCAGCCATATTCATTCCTCAATATCTTGTCAGTGACTATTCTCTCCTGAATCATCGCATCTGCAAGATATGTAATGTGTGCGAATGGAAATATCTGCTTAAGCTTCTCTCCGAGCTGTTCAAAGGTAAAATGAAACACTTGCGGAATCTGAAGATAAGTACTCTCCTCATTCCAGTTATCAAAAATCTTATATAACAGGTCCGCAAGATCACTCAGAGCAAGAAAATACATTTCCTGAGATGGTGCTTCTTCAAAGAGGATCGACTTTTGATGGAGTGCATTCGAAAATAAATGAAAGAAATAATCCTCCTCGTAAGTGCCGGAATAAAGATACGGCGCACGCAGAATCTTAACAGAAATCTGATGCAGTTCGCAATACTGTCTGCAGAACTCCTCTACGGTACGAACCATCAATGTCTTTCCGGTCGTTTCTTCATACAAACCCTCCGGACCGGTAATATACAGCAGTCGTGAATTCGTATTTCCTTTATAATAATGTAATACTTTACGTAAAGTCTCAAGCTCACCGTCTTTCTTCCCATGAAAGGTGAGATAATTAGAAAAATAAATCACACCCTCAAATTCATAAGTCTTAAAGATATCTTCAAATTCCTTCTCTGCGTGTGGCATTGGATGTACCGATATCCCCTTGCGACGATCTGACTTTAATGCAGTCTCTCCAAGCAAAAGAATCTGACACTCCGGGAAGGCTTCCTTAATAAATTCAGTTGTGATATATCCGATGTTTCCAGTTACTAATAATTTCATAAGATGATAGCCTCATATTACTCATTTCCTTTAGTATAACATTTTTCCTTTCAGATTAGAATAGACTAATCTTATACAAATTATAGCTGATTAAGCGCCATTCTATAACAAAATTCACTATGGTAAAACATTGAAGTCACACCGCACCGTCACCCTGTTCTTTCCATCCAGTGTACAAGTGAACAAACTCAGCGCCCACTCTCCGCTTGTCATATCTTCCACACTTTGTGGAGTCAGTGCCTCTACCACCGCCACTTTGTATTCGAACCGGTTTCCGGCTGCATCTGTGAAGAGCACCTCGTCACCGTTCTCAAGTTCTTTCAACTTTCCGAAATGTGTTCTGTAATTATGTGCCGCAATCACGAGATTATCCAGATAAGCACTGCCCGAATAGCGGCAAGGTGCTTTCTTCAGAAGCGGATAGCTCCATTTGCTCAATACCGGAAGCTTCAGATCAATCTCTGGTATCTCAAGCACTCCGATGCACGCTGCGCCATCCAGCTCTTCCAACATGACCTCCGGCATCTCCATCTCCGGGTTCAGCTGATAATCCGGTATCTGTCCGTCAGATTCTTCTGCCTGCTCTCCCTCATCAGAAATGTTCTGGTTCTTGTCTCTATATTCTTCCAACAGCTTCTCTCTGCTTTGCTCTGCCCGATAACCATCCCAGAGATTGTATACAGAAAGAGCAAGGGCTGCTGCGAAAAGCAGCAACCCTGTGATTGTAAATATCTTTCCTATCCAATTCTTTTTCTTCTTGTTCATCTATTCTTCTCTTCTTTTCTATCCCGTAAAACTCTTCCCACCAGCAGACAGATCACACCTGCAAATAAAAGCACAAGTACCGGCCACCAGAGCTGTCCTGTCTGTGGAAGCTTGTCTGATGTTTTGTCTGATGTTTTGTCTGTCGTTTTATTTGTTGTTTTATCCGTCGGCTTCTTCGATGGTGGATTCGCTTCTCCATCCGGCTTTCCCGACTTCTTTGCTGTATTTGTCAAAACAACTGTATTTCCTTCACGCGTGACAGCAACGGTATACCCATTCGGCACCTCTGCCTCTGACACGCTCCAGCACATCAGCGTGGAAAGATTCTTCCATGTATAGGACCACTGGTTTTCTTTCGTAAGTGTCTGGCGGTCAGCGACTGTTGTATTCCCTTCCACATCTGTCTGCAGCAGCTCTACCACGATAGAATCCGGGCGTTCTTTCTCCTGATCCTGCTTCCACACTTTCAATACATGAATCTTCGTCTCTTCTGGTTCTTCCGGCTCCTCTGGCTTTCCCGGTTTATCGTTCTTCTCGAACTTCAGAACCGCTGTCACCTGATACGGATCCATTCCCTCGGAAGTTCCCTGTGAATCCTCCGGCAATGCGATCAATGCTGTCTGAGGCTCATAGATCTGTGTCTTGCCATCTTCCTGCAGCTCTGTTGTCTGTCCCAGCACAAGATAAAGTCCCCGATTAAGCTCTGTAAAACATACTTTCCTGTCCGAACCTGATACAAGCACTGCATCTGCTGTGATTCCATCACGTCTGATATAGTCCGCCAGTGCATCCGCTGCACCCTGCCAGCCCTCCTGGCTCTTCTGCTCCAGTGAGACCGGATACTTCCGGAATCGTTCCGTCAATGTAAAACTGCCCGACTCCTCATACTCTGCCACACGGTACAGAGACAACTCCATCCCCTCAACCGGGCAGACAATCGAGATGCTTCCCTTCTGTGTACTCTCTTCTTCCGCTGCCAGAACCGGATTGCCCTTTGAGATTCCGAGCATCCCGGTCAGCGCAATGAGAAACGTCAGCACATATATCATATAATTCCTGTCTCTGTGGCGGATTCTTTTCTTTGGACTTCGCATATTCTCCCTCCCACTGATTGATTTATTTCTTATTCTTTTTCTTTGAACGACCAGCGGACCAATCCGCTACAAGGAAACTGATGATTAAAAGAGGAATTGCAATACATACTGCAACCAGTACACTACTTACCTTCGCCGCATCTGATGTAACTCTCACATCACTTCCTGCACGATTCTCAATCCTGTGTCCACGTACCAACAAACGATGTGTATTAATACCATAAGGCGTACAAGTAAATAAAGTACACAAATCCTGTCCTTCCTCTATCTGAAGAAGTCCATAATCTTCCGGCTCTACAATCGCGATCTGATCTACTTCATATGTCAGTACCTGATCATATACATGAAGCGTGAAAATGTCTCCCTTCTTCAATCGATCCAGCTTCGTAAAAAGCTGTGCACTCGGAAGTCCTCTGTGCCCGGATAAAACACAATGCGTTCCACTTCCGCCCACCGGTAAACTGGAGCCTTCCAGATGCCCTATTCCAACCTGCAAGACTGACTCCTCTACCGTATGATAAATAGCAAGCTCACATCGAATCTCCGGAATCTCAATGTACCCCATCATCCCCGTACCATCCGCATTCAATAAACTTTTGTAAATATTCAGTTCTTCTTCCGTCGGTGTGAAACGCCCGGCATTCGATAAAAGGGCTTCATTATATGCCTTCGCTGCATCAATTGCGTCCTGCTTTTTCTTTCTGCTCATCTTTTCCATCGCATCCGAATAATTTGCAACTGCTTTCGTCTGATGCAATGAATTCCAATAATTACTTACTGTTGGATACAACAGTAAGGACAGGCCTGTAACAAAAACAATCACGGTAATAATCGTTGATATCTGTTTTTTCATCTTGCTCTTACAACCCTCTCCTTACTGTTGTAAAGGGAATGCTTCCCATTCCCCTTACAACAAATTTAATCCTGTTACTGTTCACACTACGTGCGATTAGCAACTGTTCCTTCTTTATTTAGAGTCTGTTCTCTTCTTTGCGATCAGTACAACACCAGAAATAAGTACTAATAAAGCTCCTGCGATGTAGAATACAGTTGTACCCATACCACCTGTGGATGGAAGGATTGTGCCAGATTTGTTTTCTACGTTAACTACGCTTGTTTCTTCCATTACCTCTCCTTTTTTTACTTTAATTATTCCATCAGATGTTACTTCAACCGTTGTAGGTGCAGCCAATAAATTATATCCTTTTGGTGCTGCAATCTCTTTAAGATAATATGTACCTGGTTTCAATCCTGTAATATTGAACTTACCAGTATCAGTTGTTGTTATTTCAGTTACTTTGTTAGAAGCATTGTCTCCAGTAATAAATCTACGGTATGTTTCTTTTGTTGTGTCAGCTTTTAACAAATCGATGCGTGTGTCTTCGTTGCACTTTTCATCTGAATACAGTGAAAATGTTGCTCCTGCAAGAGCGCTATTAGCTCCAGTATATTTAAATACTGGAATTCCAAAAGTATATGTATTCGTTGTTGGTTTATTACTCTCTGTATTTGTATCTCCATACGTTAAGTATGCTGTATTTGTATTTCCATTATCTTTTCCTATGGTTGCATCACCTGTCAAAATTGCTGAATATCCAATATTAATATCATATTCTTTGTCCTTATACCTTTCAAGAAATTCATCTTTAAATTGGATTTGAAAACCTTTTTTATCAGTATTAATAGTGATCTCATAATCCGTTGTTTCTATTTCAATACCATCAGTATAAGAAAATATATGTATTGCTGGCATATCTGGATTTTCGTTATCTGCTAATTTAAAACCTTTTGACATTTCATCATACACTTTATATTTGTATGCACCCTTTTTCACATGAACAGTTATCAAAAACGGAACTGACTCACCTATTTTAGCATAACTCTGAGATCCATAGTTACTACCATCATAAACTTGCTTCTCTACAGACGGCACACCATTCTTTTCTTGAATTTACACATCAAGATTTGTTGTAGTAAGACCACAAAGTGCACCCACACTTGAATCTACCAGGTAGTAACCGAGTGGAAGATCAGTGTACTTTACTGTTCTTGTTGCATCTGCCGTTTTCTTATAGCCTTCAGGTGTAGTAATACTATTTTTAGAATCCTTTGCATATTCCAATGCTTTTTTTGCAAGTTCTGCTTTATTTGCATCATTATCCTCTACCTCTGGATTCCATTCAACATATCCATTAACAGCATCCACTTGGAAATAGTTTTTGTTACCGTTAGTTTTTACAGTCTTAACAAACGTTTCCCACTCAGTTTCGGCCTTATAAGAATAGTTCTTTCCACTGAAACTTTCCAGTTTTAACATTCGATAAATTGTATACTCCTGTTTATCTATTGCAGAAGTAATCGTTATAGTTCCTTTGTCATCTTTATAACTTCCACTTGCTCCATCCGCAGCTCCATCCGCAGCTCCTACCACGCTACACATTCCTAACACCATCATAATTGAGAGCATCATGGCAGTAATCTTCTTAATAACCTTCATTTTCTTCCTCCTTGTTTTTCTGTTACCCCCCCCCGATTTTTTCAGGTCAGGGAAACACACTCTCTTTTGTTATTTTTTTGTATATCTTAACAGCATACGCAGGCTTGCTAAGAGCATTAATATTGTTCCTGCTAATCTGTAAAGAAGAGTTCCACAACTACCGGTTGTCGGCAGCATTTTTGTATGGCTTTGATTTGTCACCGTTACTGTATTACCACACTGAGCAGCATTATTAGCAGCATTATTTGTAGAATATGTTACTATATACTGCTGTTTGTTTATTGTTGCTTCTTGTGAAGCTTTAATTGGTTGTTTGTTGTCATCCAACTCGAATACATAATATGTTTGATCTATATTTCGGTTCTTAAACTTCGCCGTCTTTACTCCCGCATCATCCGGAATATATTCAATAGAAACTATTTCCAGTGGATCACCATCTCCATTAGCATTGTCATAAAGACCAAACCAATACGTTCCACTCACTGGATTGTGAGAATTTCCGGCTGCGTCATTGATAAAGGCTTTTTTAACAATAATTCCTTTTTGAGCATTATAAACATCCAAATTAAATGACTGTAAATCATATGCGATCTTATATTGATTTGGATTATTCTTCTTTTCACGATATTTAATATACTGTTCTACTCCCTCTGAGTATTGTCCGGATTCCTTTTTTACACACATAGTATAATATGATGTCTCATCACGAATATATCCGTCTATCGTTTCCATCTCTTTCACTTCATAGATCGTATTGTAATTCAGCTTCGTAGCTTCTACGGTATAAACCCCAGCTTTATTTGTCGTTCCGCTCGCAACTTCGCTGTCTGATTTGCGTTGAATCTTATCTCCCACTAATACACATTCATAAATGCTAAATCTAACACCTTGCAATTTATTACTCATATCATCCTGATCAATCTTATTAATTGTTAAAGGAGGATGTGCTGTACTTTCGGTGCTGCCACCTGCATTCAACGTATAAGAATAATTGTTAATTGTATTGGTTGCTCCTCCTCCGGAAGAATATGATTTCCAATAAACTTCATTCGTAACATTTACGCTCTTACCTGTATCCGGTGCAACATCTACTGTTGCTGAATAAGTAATTTCAACTGGTGTTTTATCCGGAATCTCGATTTCAATAATCTTAGTCTCCGGATTATATTTTGGATTAATTGGTACAATAGTGTCATCTTTCAGATTTCTTGCATTAAAAGAATCACCAACCAAGCTTAAATTGTCACCCAGCTTATCAACTATAGTTAATGTTTCTCCATCACCTGTTAATAATTGCTGACCACGTGCATTTGCAGTAATAGTATATGTCAGACGCTGGCTTGTACTTGCTGCTGACATTGTATAATTACTTTCACCCGTCAGGCTATTCTTTTTCGTCAGGTTTTTGTCACTGAGCGTTGCAGTCGCTGTGGCTGTAGATATATTTTCTGTTCCTTCTGCATTTTGTAGCGTAACTTTATTGGTAAATGTTTTTTCTTCGCCACCTAGTAAAACACTTTTATCCGTTACTCTGCAGACAACCTGTACATCGACGGAGTAATCATCAACAATTTTTCCGGCTTTGAATTCTCCAAGTTCAATCAATGCCTGTTTTCCGTTTTCATTTACATAATAAATGGTTTCCTGGTCTGATTTATTTCGATCTGTAGTTGTAAGATTTCTTTTTCTTTCCCACTCCTCACCAAGTCCTGTAATGTCTTTTGATACAATATCCTGTGCGTTATCTCCAGGCCATTTAATACGGATATACGCAAGTTCCATACCATCCGGAATTTCTTCCAGAACACGATAAGTTCCTTGCAGTTCACCGGTATAATTCACTTTAAATGCCCATGCTGCATATACACCACTTGTCAACAGATTTGTGCAAATTCTGCTTATATCACCTTTATCTTTTCCAGGCTCAATAACCTTAACAGTACCATTAGTACCATCAGTACGATCATATTCAAAGATCTGACCTAGCTCTTTTAGGATATCCCCACCGTTATAAAGCCTTTGCTCCGCAGAGCCCATTTCTCTTTGGTCATTTTCATTTTTCCCCGAATCAATGATAAATAATCTATTTATATATATTTTCGGTTCACGGTATGCCTCTGGTAAATCTAAAGGTTCTGTCCTGACAATAATATACAGATTTTTATCTTCTCCAAGTTCAATATCTTGTTTCGCCTTAATAAACATATCATTAAACTTACCATTGTGAAGCTCATTATCAAATCCTTTTTTATTGCCATTATAAGTTAGATCAAATAACTGATTTATATCTTTCTGGTTACTTGAATTATTTTTGCTGAAGTCTGCAAAGTTTTTATACTTTGTTTCTATTCCGTCTAGATTACCTTGATAGACTCCGGCTATTGATTCTCCATTATTATGTATAAAAGACACTTTATCCCAAGATACCGCGTCCTTTATTTGAGTTCCCGCTTTTATTACGTTTCCTTTTACTTCAATAATCCAATATAGCTGACCATTCTGCCATGTTGTTGCATTCTCTTCCGGCTTTTCATAATACCATGCCTTCTTTTGTGCACTTAAATTATAGTTACCGGTAATCGTCACTGTCTGTGAAGATTTTACAGCATCCCCAAAAGTAAAGTCTTGTCCGTTTCTTCTTGCTTTATCTAATTTAAATGTGTTGGTTACATTCTCTTTACTGATTGTGCCCAAATTTTTTGGGGTTGCATAATACTCAAATTGATATGAATAATTTTTTGACTTCCAGCCAATATCAGATGGTTTTAAACTAAAAGTTGATTTTCCATCAATATTAACCCACTTTATTTCTACATCTTTATTTGACACTTCATCATGTGCAGTTATTTTCATATAACCAACATATTGCATGTATTCCGGACTTAAGGTGTCTGTCATAGTAGCTTCTGTTACATCCCATTGCCCAAGTGTCTTATTAACAATGACTGTATATTTGTAGCTTCCTGCCGGAACAATAAAAGATTCTGAAGTTTCAGGAGTATTAGAGGTCATTTTAGAAAGACCAGCATCTGTGTATTCGTACTTCTCTTGATCAGAAGGTACCGAAACATCCTCATTTACTGTAAGGCTGTCCCCTTTCGTCTTCTGCACCCATGTGTACTCATTCAACCAAGTATCTCTACCAAACTCATCTATCATTCCATTCATTGGGTCGTTTTCGCCTTTGCTCTTATCACACGCATTATCAGCGGATACCCTATACCTGTTTGTTACCTTTACTGAGCCTGTCTTCATTACCGCATATACTTCCGGTTTCACTTTCACTTGATAAGTCACATAGTACGAATCACCCGGATTAACAATAATTGGATTCTGTTCTCCTCCCTTGATTTTAAATCGTGTAGGTTCACCCTCTTTAATATTATCCCAATCTTTCTTATACTCTTTATTACCATTTGCCCAAGATATTTCAAAATTAGGTATCTTTGTATCCTTACCTGATTTGATTTCATGAAGTTCAAACGAATCTTTATCATAGGAAATATATGGAAGCATTTTCTCATCCGTAAAATTTTGTAAATAATCCCAAAATACAAAATTCTTCAGCGGATAATTACTACCCTCATTATTTAGAGTAAAAGACAATTTATACTTAATAATATAATTTCCATCTGTATCTTTATCTTTAACGGTCAACTGATTATTTGATGTATTCGCACTATTCAAGATATCTTTTGAGATATTATAGCTAATTTTCGGTTGGAATGTATTTTCCGCATGCCCTTTATCATAAACCTGATCATTCGACCCTTTTGTATATAAATTCGCTACATTCGTAATGTTTTGACCATTCTTTGTGTTTATCAGTCCCCCTTTATCCTTTAACTTGACAAAATAAGTCAATGTCCGGATTTCTCCTGCCTTCATCTCTGCAATATTCCATACAAAGCTTCCCGGTTCTGTAACAGCTGTAGTATCTGTGATTGATTCCGGAATCTTTTGTCCCGAATTTGCTTCATTTGTTAAATAAATCGTTCCTGGTGCCGGTCTGCTCTCACTGCTTGTAATCGTTTCATATGGATTTTGTTGGTTCGCTGTGGAATCAAGATTTTTTTTAGTCTTTTCAATACCAACATAATTTACCAGATTTTTATTCTCTGTAAACTGATCAACTACATATAGATTCTTAATTCCATCTTCACCCGCAGTAACAGTAATAGTATATTTAATATAATCACCGCTTTTATCTTCTTTTTCTTTGCTGCACTGCTTGGTTACTGCAACCGTTCCATAGTGTTCATTATAATCCGTGCCTAAATTGATTGTGATATCACCCTTTGGTGTCTTGACGGTTGTCTGTCCATTTTTCTCTGTTACTGAGTTTAATTTGAGTTCAGCAGATGCGAAGAAATTTCCACTAATTGTTGAATTCGTACCCACTTTTTTTAAATATTCATCGTTATATGCAACAACTACTTTTCCATTTGTATCCACAGTGATTGTTCCGATCACATCACTATCTTGTGTCATATTTTTTGTAGTTGTCTCTTTAATTTGAAATTCTTTAGGAAGATTATAAACAAATTTTCCATTATGCTCTATTAAAGTTGCTACCGGAATAGATTTAAATACAACTTTGATATTCATGCTCAAATCATCTGGAGTATCGATTGTTTGTCCTTTATCAACTTCTACTTCTTTGCCGTTCTTTTTATATGTGAATGTAACTGATGTGATTTGATCAGTATGGTCATTCAGCACATACTCCCCTGTCTCACCAGGTGTTTCTGTTGTTCCCGTTCCACCTGACGGCTCTGGTTCCGCCGGTACTACTGATTCCTCTGGTATTACAGGTTCTTCTGAAGTATTTTTTCCCTCTTCGTTTCCATTCGCATCATTCCCAGAAGCGTCTGGCACAGTTCCTGCATCTTCCCCCGAGTCAGACAAGTCATTATTTATCGACGTACACTCCGCTGTATGGACATGTTCTTCTTTCCCACAGATCAGTTCCTGACTCTCTGAATAACACTCCGCGCTATGCGTATGCTCTTCAATATTACATTTCTTACTTTCCAGTGTGATAGCCGGCAGAATCAGTGCATAAACTGTCCAAAAAACTACAACACAAGAAAGACAGAGCAATACCTTTCTCCATCTTTTCGTTCTGGTCTTATCTTTTATTAAGTTTTTGAAATACTCTGTTCTCCAATTTCTCTGCATTACTCAGCCTTCTTCCGGTTTCGTATCTGCTGTCTTATTCCTTTTCCGTCCTTCCCTTCGATACCATCTTTTATTTTTGTTTCCAAGTTTTTTATTGTATACTTCCAAATTCTTTCAATGGCCAGATTCGAAATACAATCTTTCCTTCAATCTGATCTTTTGAAACATCACCAATCGCAGCACTTCTTGAATCTACGGATACGTCTCGGTTATCTCCCATAAGAAACCAACGTGATTCCTCTACCTGATGTGGAAGCTCTACATCACAATTTCCCAGTGCTTTCACATCTAAATAGTCTTCTGTCAGTTCTTTTCCGTCAACCGTCACATTTCCATCCATATCAATATCAACCCACTGTCCCGGACCTGCGATCACACGCTTCACAAGAAGCTTATTTCCTTGCCAGAATGCAACCACCTCTCCGGTTTTTAACTGATTGGTCTTCACCGATACTACAATCTGCCCGGCTTCCAATGTCGGTGACATGGAAGAACCGTAGATCTGCAAAACCGGCATCCACAGGGTTGCCACAAGAACAGAAATTGCCGCAACTACAAGCAGCACTGCGATCGTACCGCGGAGTGTTCTTTGATATACCGCCCGGTGTCTCAGCCTCTTCTGTTCGTTCTCAATTTCTTCTATTGTAGGGATATCAACTGAAAGTTTTTCCTTCTTCTTCACTACTCTAATCTCGCATGTTCTTCTTGGCCTGCTTTGTCAGGTGTGCCAATTCTTTTTCCTTTGCTTTTATCGATTTAAGATAGGTATCCGCAGCTTCCTGTGCCGCCTGGAATACGCCACTTAGCTCCACTGCCGCATCAGCGATCGATCCTGCTTTCTCCATCGTGATCTCTCTGGCCTGAAGCTTTGCCTCTGCCTCATCCAGCCTGGTCTGAAGCTCTATCTCCCGCTTCTTCATCTCATAGATCAGATCGATCAATTCGCTTCTTCTTAGATGCTTCAAATCGTTCTTCATATTTACATCCTCGACTCCTTTGTCCTGATTTACGATTCTTATAGTAAAACGGTTCGTTCAAAACCAAGACATATGTCATTTTATACTAAATAAATTATAGTATGCACACCTGATCTTGTCAATTAATTTTGTTCATTTTTTATACATTCTTTTTACATAATTTGTTCTTTTTTTTCACAAAATATACCTTTTCTTTTTTTATTTCAAAAGCAGCTTATATCCTTTGTGTTATTTCACTTTTTTCTTTTCCTTATTTTCTATTTTTTGTCATTTTTCAACAATATACCGAATAGCTCTGTTTGCTTGCACTTTTTGTCACTTGATTAGTGCGAAACGTTTCGCTTTCAAGCCAAGAAAAAGCCGCCGGAGACAGTTTTTAAGATTTCTCTCAAAGTTCTGTCTCCGGCGGCTTATCATCAACCGTAATTAATCATTAAAATTCAGCGATCACTGTCTCGCCCTGTACTGCGTCCATACCTGTGTGCAGCTTCATATCCGGATAATCATCTCCGTTTGTAACAACGAGAATACATGTTTTCTCATATCCGTGTTCTTTGATCTTCTCCGGATCAAATGAAAGCAACTTGTCTCCTGCGTTTACCTTATCTCCTTCTTTTACGAAGTACTCGAATCCGTCACCTTCCATGTTCACAGTGTCGATTCCTTCATGGATCAAAATCTCTACTCCGTTCGCAAGTGTAAGTCCAACTGCATGTCTGGAACCTTCCATCAGCACAGATACTGTTGCATCACATGGTGCCACGATCACATTCTCTTCCGGCTCGATTGCAAGTCCATCACCTAATGCTTTAGATGAGAACACCTCGTCTTTTACTTCCTCGATTGGTACTACTTTTCCTGACAGATAAGCCTTTACAACGAATG
>OLPB01000477.1_pt1 | contig 23885 bp, 23 predicted proteins | sample 1672001 | NCBI WGS metagenome assembly OLPB01 (sample SAMEA3136635, study PRJEB25190) | human gut metagenome | biome: human gut; feature: human-associated habitat; material: faeces | place: Austria | collected 2013 | reverse complement strand
CGTCGCCGCGTTTCCAGTGTATATGGTCATAGGGAAAGAAGAGAGTCACAGAGAAAGAAATGATATGTTCAATGAATTCCCTGTGATATGGCGAAGCGCACTTAAAATCGGGGAAAGTTGAGTGAATAAAGTTATGTGGTATGCAGTATGGGTACGAAGTGGACAGGAAGACAGAGTTCTAGAGTTATGTAAGACATTCCGTCATTATTATCCGGACGCATACGAGGAATGCTTTATTCCGACGTATGAAAAATATAGAAAAGTAAAAGGCCAGCCGACAAAACAGCTGGCTCATTTATTGCCCGGATACCTCTTCTTTGTCAGTGACCATCCGCAGGAACTCCAGAAACTTCTGAAAAGAATACCGGAGTTCGCAAAAACACTAGGTGATGATGACGTAGCAATTCCGTTGTATCAGGAGGAAGTAGAATTTCTTCAGAGATATACGGGTGAAGAGAGGATTCTGAAGATGTCCGAAGGATATCTGGTTGGATCTGAGCTGGTTGTTACAGACGGACCTCTGAAAGATTATCAGGGGAAAGTCATGAAGATTGACCGGCATAAACGGACAGCAGTGCTGGAACTGGAGTTCTTGGGAAGGAAGACGAAGGTTACGGTGGGGCTGGAAGTTGTGAGGAAAGTTAATAAATAGAAACTTTTATCAGTAGATAGAAAGATATGCTTTAAAAGAGAATGTGAGGAAGAAAAGATGAATTATATTATTTTTGGTGGTTCAGGATTTATAGGAACTCATTTGATTCATTTATTAAAAGATGAATGTTTAAAACCGGGTGATAAAATATACGATTTGGATATTGTTATGCCTGGAGAAGAAGGTGTTGTACCTGGAATCGTAGAAAAAATGAAGGCGTTGAATATATCAGATTAGATGTAAGACAAGCAATTGAGTTTGATTTTGAACCTACGAAGGATGATATTATTTTTAATCTTGCTGCGGTTCATCGTACACCGGGACATCCGGATCACGCATATTTTGAAACTAACATCAGAGGCGCGGAAAATGTAACAGCCTTTGCTGAAAAACATAATATTAAGAAAATACTATTTACAAGTTCTATTGCTCCTTATGGTGCTGCAGAAGAATTGAAAACAGAGAAAACATTACCGACACCGAATACACCTTACGGAATCAGTAAATTAGTAGCAGAAAAAATACATCAAATGTGGCAGGTAAAAGATGAGAAGAGGGAGTTGACAATTGTTCGTCCGGGAATTGTATACGGAAAAGGTGAACATGGAAATATGACCCGCTTATATAAAGGACAGAAAAAAAGATATTTCTTCTATGCCGGAAGAAAGGATACAGTAAAAGCCAGCATTTATGTGAAAGAACTGGTCAGATTCTTTAAATATAGAATGATTGATAATGATTTTGTTGGAACAGATATTTTTAACTGTACATTTGAGCCAGCTTATACGATTGAAGAAATATGTACTACAATGCAGAAAGCAACAAATATGAAGCGAAATATTCCGTTGATTCCAGGAGGTCTGTTAATGTTTGCTGCTTCTGTATTAGGTCCGATTGGTGGGAAAAAAGTTGGAATTCATCCAGATCGTGTAAAGAAATTGATGGTTTCAACTAATATTTGCGGAAAGAAATTAGCAGCTTCAGATTATAAATTCCATTATACATTAGAAGAGAGCTTTAGAGATTGGTTCAATGATTGTAATAAAGAAGGATTGTTCTAAAAGTAAGGAGAAGGTTAAGGGATGAGCTTAAAGTTTACGGTTGTAACTGCTGTATTTAATGCAGAAGATGTAATTGAAAAAACCATAAAATCCGTTTTGAATCAAACATATACTCCTTATGAATATCTCATTATCGACGGAAAATCCAGTGATAAAACAGTAGAGATTATAAGGAAGTATTCCAAGCATTTTGAAGAAAAGAATATTACCTTGAAAATTGTGAGCGAAAAAGATAATGGAATTTATAATGCAATGAATAAAGGAATAGATCTGGCAGAAGGTGATTTTATTTCATTTCTTAATGCAGGAGACTGGTATGAACTGGATGCATTGGAGAATATTAATAAATTCTATGAAGAGGATAGCTTTGATTTGACATATGGGGGATTACATTATGTAAATCCAAATGGAACAATTACTAATAAAATGTCTAAAAATGATGAAAAAGGAATTGTAACCAGCCGCCATTGGAACCACCCAAGCATGTTTATGAGTACAAAACTTTATAAAAAATATAAATTTAATGAGAAGTTTCGTGCGTATGCAGACTTTGATTTGTATCTCAAGATGCGAAAAAAAGGTGTGAAAATCAGAGTAATTGATAAAGTGATAACTAACTTTGTTGCTGATGGTGTCAGTACGAACACAAATATGAAAAAAGTATTAAGACGAGCTAAGGAAAAGTATGAAGCATACATGGGAAATGGATATTCAAAAATATATTGGATTGAGTCTTATGGATGGGAAGTGTTCAAAGCAGTTTACTTTACAATAAGAAGCTAGTGAAGAGGAGAATTTATGAGTAGCAATTGGTTCAAAGTACTGATGAAAATGACCAAAGTACAGTATGGAAAAAACTTGCTATTGAAAGGTATGCCGATTGTTTTCAACAAAAAAGGTGCAACAATTGAAATTGGTGAAAATGTAACAATCAATAGTAGCTTTTTAAGTAATTTAGTAGGATTGTATTCAAGAACAATTATTGTGACACGTACACACGGAGCAGAAATTAAAATTGGAGATCATGTAGGCATTTCCGGGGCAACAATATATGCACGAAAGAAGATTTGTATTGGAGACAATACGCTGATAGGCGGAAATGCAAAGATAATTGATAACGATTTTCATCCAATAGATTCTAATTTAAGACTTGAACAAATCTATGCAGATCATCCAGGGGAACTTACTGATATTATACCAACGAAAGAAGTAATAATAGGTAAAAATTGCTTTATTGGATGCAACAGCATTATCTTAAAAGGAACGGTTCTGGGAGATAATTGTGTGGTTGGAGCAGGAGCTGTAGTAAGCGGTAGATTTGAAGATAATTGCATAATAGCTGGGAATCCAGCAAAGGTTATTAAGAAACTGTGAGAAAAGGAGTGAGTGTCATGTCACAAATATTATGGATTGGTTGCTTGGAAAGTGATGAAGAATTTAAGCGTAAAGCAAAAAAAGGATATGATTTAGCTTCTGCACAGGTATCTCAAAAAAATTTACTTTATGGAATTGAAGAAGTTAGTAATATTGTATGCGATTCTATAAATGGAAGCGTTCTTCCTCATTATCCAATATACAAAGATAGAACAATTAAACCTGTGATATGGAAGCATAAATCAGATGCTGTAGATATAAGTGTTGGATATAAAAATGACAAATATATTAATCGTGTTAATTGTAAAAATGCGATGATAAAAGTTGCTGATGAGTGGTGTAAAACAAGATATAAAGGAGGGGATTTAATTTTATTTGTTTATTCAATGCGCTCAGCACCAATGGCAACAGCATGTCGTATTAAAGATAAAATCCCATGTGCAAAAATTTATCTTATTGTTACTGATTTACCAGAATTTATGGATTTAGGACAAAGTCGTGTAAAAGCAGCTCTAAAGAAAATAGATTGGAAATGTATAAAGAAAATGCAGAGAAGAATGGATGGATTTATTCTTTATGCAGAAGAAATGGCAAAATATTTAGAAATCCCTCAAGATAAGTGGATTTTAATGGAAGGAAGTTATGATCTTTCAGAACAGATTGTAACCAGTAAAGAAAGAAAAAAAGCTATTATGTATTCTGGTAAACTTGATAAGCAGTACGGAATAAAAATATTACTAGACGCATTTATGTGCATTCAAGAACCTGATATAGAACTTTGGTTAACAGGTGGTGGTAATGCTGAAAAATATATTCAAGAATGTGCTAAAAAAGATAAAAGAATTAAATATTATGGTTTTTTGCCTAGCAGACAAGATGTGTTAAAAAAACAAGCAAAAGCCTCTTTATTGGTAAATATGAGATTACCTTCTGAACCAGCATCAAGATATTGTTTTCCTTCTAAATTATTTGAGTATATGGCAACGGGAACACCCGTGCTAAGTTTTGATATTGCTGGCATTCCAAGAGAATATTTGCAACATTTATATGTCGTGAAGCAAGAATCAGCGGATGTATTAGCCGAAACAATAGAGAAAACATTGAGTTTGGATGAGACAGTTTTGCAGGAACAGGGAACTAGAGCACGTGAGTTTATAATAAATGAAAAAAATACTAAAAACCAGTGTTTAAAAATATGGAAATTTGTAACGAATTAAGGTGAATAAATGGAGAAAATAAAAATACTTTGGATTTGCAATGTGCCGATTCCAAGAATTGCTGCAGATATGAATGTAAATGCCCCTAATATTTGTGGATGGCTTACAGGATTTGCAAATTCGATTGAAAAAATAGATAGTATTGAGCTTTATATTGCATTCCCTCAATTGGGAATTAAAGAAATCAAAGAAGGCGAAGTTGGAAGAATACATTACTATGCTTTTTCACAGCCTAAATTGTTGGGAGTTCTTCCAGTAGAGGATCAAGTACATGAGTCTAAATATATGAGAGAACATCTTAGAACAATTATCTCTGAGGTGTCACCGGATTTGCTACATATTTTTGGAACAGAGTATCCGCATAGTTTAGTGGCAGCCGAGGAATTTAACAATCCTGAAAAAACGGTAGTTAATATACAGGGGCTTCCTTCTTTTTATTGGATGCATTTTAATAACGGTATCCCATATAAGGAATTGAAAAGATTTACACTAAGCAATATTGCAAGAGGAAATCTTCTTCAGCAAGCTGAAAAAATGAAACGTCGTGGCATGACGGAGATTTCTACTATTAAAGCAGTAGGTCATGTGATTGGAAGAACGGACTGGGATGAAGCTTGTACTAAAGAAATCAATCCTAAAGTACAATACCATTTCTGTAATGAATCCTTAAGAGACTCATTCTATTCTGGAAGCTGGGAATATCAGAATTGCGAAAAGCATTCTATTTTTATGAGCCAAGCTGCAACTCCGATTAAGGGACTTCACTTTATGCTCAGAGCAATGCCGGAAATATTGAAAAATTATCCGGACGCGCATTTGTATGTTGCTGGAAATGATTTAACAAAGACAGATAGTATTTATGGAAAGTTGAAAATATCCTCTTTTGCAAAATATATTAAGAGATTGATTACTGAATATGGTTTAGAGGAAAAGGTGACTTTTACCGGATCATTGACTGAACATCAGATGAAAGAACGTTTTTTGAAAAGCAATGTATTTGTTTCCCCGTCTACAATTGAAAATTCCCCAAATTCTTTAGGAGAGGCAATGTTACTCGGTGTTCCTTGCGTTTCTTCAGATGTAGGTGGAGTTAAAAATCTGATGAAACATGAAGAGGAAGGGTATGTGTATCAAACAGATGCTCCATATATGTTGGCTTACTATATAAAAAAAATATTTAGTATAAATAATCAGGTGGAGATAATTGGTAGCAATGCAAAAAAACATGCAATTAGAACTCACAGCAGAGAAGATAATTTAAAAAAATTACTTGAAATATACAGAGAATTAGTATGAAAATCAATTTCGTAACGAAAAAGTATATATTGGAATTGGAATAATAAAAATCAAATTAACCATAGGGAGGAATTACAAGTGCATATAGTTACAGGAAAGGAGTCTTTGTTAAAAATCAGGAAGAACTATCTATTTATTCCATTGACTTTCATAGGATTGGTATGTACGGGATACGTGTTGTTAAAAACACCAAATATGGATGGAACAGAACTCTTTTTTACTATTCCCTTAACATGGACAATTTCTGCTTTTATATTTAGTGATATTATTGCATATCATGAAAATGGATTTGCATTGAAAATTTTTTATTTATTGCTGACGTTAAAATATTTATTTTTACCTTGGTTTACATGCTATGTAGGTACATTTAGTGGGGAATTTGGATTCTTTTCTCCAGAAGCATATGTTTTTTCTATTATTATGCAAAATATAGAGTTGCTTGTAAGTTGTGGTGTGATTAAATACTATTATGGAAGAACATATGTAAAAGAAAGAAAAAAGTTGAAAAACAAAACAGCTTTTCATAATAAAATGAGTTTGGGTGGTCTGCTTGTACTAGGAGTAGCTGTGCTAATTATTGCTGTAAGGGGTGTTAACCGAATGCTTAGTAAAATGAGATTTGGTCTTATCACAGAAGCAATGGATGAAGAGTCTATGTATGGATATGATATTTGGTTAGCACAAACAATGATGGCTTTTTTGGTTATTATGGTTGTTGAGTTTTTCTCAGAACGAGAAAGGAGAAAACCAGGGATATTTAATTGTGTAATACCATTAGTAACAGTAGTGCTTACTTGTATGTGTACTTTTGGAAATAATAGAACAATGATAGTCTATTATGCAATATGTGGATTGATAGTTTTGTTGAAAGCTTTTCCAAGTAAAAAAAGATTTTTTTATTCAATAATTGGACCTTCATTCCTTCTAGTAATTGTGAGTTTTACTTTACTTAAACAATTCCATATTGATTTGAGTGGCACATCGGGTATGCGAACAATGCGTACAGATATTTCAAGTATACAGCAATATTTAACATCGTATTTGTGTGGGACAGAATCCATTGCGAAATGTTATCATTTATATGGGGTGAATGGTAAACAAATGCAGTTTTTTACCTTGTTTGCAGATATTGTTAATAAGACAAGTATATTAGGATTACCGGGACTAAATACAATAGTTCAGTTATTTGAAAATATTCCGACTTCGTATAGTTTAGCCATGTATTGGGTTGAAATCGTGCCAATTGTAGGACAAGCAATCTTTTATGGAGGGTATATATTGGGACCTATTATTGACATAATTGCATACATAGTTGTTATACGATTGTTAATTAAATGTGAAGTTAGAGGGAAATTGTCGAATGAAATAGAAGATGCATATTTATTTACCTGGCTTGCAGGAATTTTTTCCTTTTGTATGTGTAGATCATTAGCTGTAATGTATGCTAATTGCAGTTATATTCCATTTTATCTTTCAATTGCATTAGCAATTAATAAGTATATTAGAATTAGGCAAAGAAAGAAGAAAGAAGTGAGGGATTAATATGATGAATGATTATGAATACGCACCACTAGTGTTGTTTGTATACAACAGACCAATGCATGTGAAAAAAAATCTCAATATATTAAATGCTATTAAATATGTTGAGAACACGAGATTATTTATCTTTTCAGATGCACCAAAAAGTGAAATTGATAAAACAGCTGTGGATGAAGTTCGTAATTATATAGAAGAATTTGCACGGAACGAATCTAAATTTAAATCTGTTGATATAATTTTGTCTCCTTCTAATAAAGGTTTAGCAAATTCGATAATATATGGTGTATCTCAAATAATTCATCAGTTTGGGCAAGTGATTGTTTTGGAAGATGATTTAGTAGTATCCAATGATTTTATTGAATATATGAACAATGCTTTAAAATATTATAAGGATAAAAAGAATATTTGGTCAATAAGTGGATATACATTTCCGATGAAAGCATTAGATAAATATAAAAACGATGTATATATTGCTCGTAGAGGATGCAGTTGGGGATGGGCAACTTGGGAAGACCGTTGGAGTACTGTTGATTGGGATGTAAGAGATTATAATGATATACGTTTTAATTTAAAGAAAAGAATTGATTTTGGAAAATGGGGACAGGATTTGCCATTTATGTTAGATGCAAATGTATATGGATACAATCATTCTTGGGCAATACGATGGTGTTATGCTGCATATAAACAGAATAAGTATACTGTTTATCCTAAGATTTCACGAGTGGTTAGTAATGGAACAGATGGAAGCGGAACAAATTACAGAAAAAGAATAAATAAATATGATAGTTTTTTATATGAAGGAAATGAAAAATGTAAATTCTCCGATGTAGAGGAGAATTTACCTATCAGAAAAGAATTTAGAAATCACCATATGAATACATTTGGTATTATAAGAGCAAGTGTTAAATGGGGATTAATAAAAAGGGGAATAATAGGACGAAATAGATTAAAAATGGGGGAGTAAAAATGTTATTAAAGCACTATTGTTATAGAATAGTTGAAAAAATATTAAAAAGAAATAACATTATAATAACATACTTTACTAAATATGGATTGAAAAATATTAATATGGGATTAGTTGCACAGTTGTCAACTCCTTATATTATCGAACAGAGAAAAATGCTAGGAAGTGAGTTACATTTAGGACCAGACTTTTTGGCGGATGAATTTACGCTTTTAGAATGTAACATAACGAAATCTCCACATTATGAATTTGTAAATGCTTTTCTACAGGGGAAAAAAGTAGAAGAAACAGAGTATGTTAAGAGGTGGGAAAGTGGGACATTAGATTGGAGAAGACCAATGCCAATTAGTCTGAGTATAGATGAATGGAAGAAAATCTCAAAATTGAGAATTAATGAGATAAGAAATAATGAATATGCACCTATAAATGTATATTATTATGGTGGAAAATATTACATTTATGACGGAAAACATAGAGCAGCCTTATGTAGTGCAATGAATAAAGATGTTTTGTGCAATATAATTCCGTCAAATTATGTTTTTGATTATTATTGCGGATATATGTTTAGAAGAGTTTTAAATAATAGGAGCTATAGAAAGCATAAAGATTTTTTTGAGAAAATGAATACAAGTGAGGAATGTTATGGAAAATTCAAGGTCGAAAAAAGCCTTTAGAAATACAATTTGTCAATTATTACTAGAGGCAATAACAGCAGCTTGTGGATTAATATTACCAAGACTTATTCTTTCGTATTTTGGATCGACTTATAATGGCATAATACAATCTATTAGTCAGTTTATTAGTTGTATTGCTCTTTTGAAATCTGGGATAGGTAGTGTCACTAGAGCAGCATTATATAAGCCGTTGGCGCAAAATGATAGTGTTGGAATTAGTGAAGTGGTTAATGCAACTGAATTATTTATGCAAAAGATAGCACTTATATTTGGACTGTTTGTACTACTTTTTGCAGGGATATATCCATTTATCATTAAAGAAGATTTTTCTTGGTTTTTTGTTTTCTCGTTAGTACTAGTTCTATCAATTAGTACTGTTGCACAATATTTTTTCGGAATGACATATCAGATGTTAATAGAAGCTGCTCAAAATAATTATATTATTTCGATTACACAAATGATTTCAATATTACTTAATACTTTGATTTCAGCAATATTAATAGTTTTAGGTTGTTCAATTCATATTGTAAAACTTGCTAGTGCTATTGTATTTATTATTCCACCAGTTTTTTATTTACTTTATGCCAGAAGAAAATATAAAATTGATAAAAAAGTATCTCCAAATACCAATTTAATATCTCAAAGGTGGGATGCTTTTGGGCATCAGTTAGCCAATTTTGTAAATAATAATACGGATATAATAGTTACAACGGTTCTTCTAGGAGTACGTGAGGTATCAGTATATGCGGTATACAATATGGTTTCAAGCAATATAAGAAAAATTGTTAATTCAGTATCTGCTGGAACTATGGCAGCCTTTGGAAATATGATTGCAAAAAAAGAAGATGAGATATTAAAAAAAAGATTTGAGCAGTATGAATTATTAACATTTATTAGTTGTTATATTCTATTTACAACTACAGCAATTCTATTTATACCTTTCATTGCTATATATACAAAAGGAATATCTGATGTTAATTATATTAGATATGGCTTGTCTATTAGTTTTTGTATTGCGGAATTTTTTTCATGTGTAAAGTTAGTGTATGAAAATGTTGTTTTTGCAGCAGGTAAATTTAAAGAGACTAAAAGAATGGCTTATATAGAAGCTGTAATTAATATTCTGGTCTCGATTCTTTTGGCAAGAATAATTGGTTTAATTGGTGTTTTGGTAGGAACAATTTGTGCAGGGGTGTTTAGAACATTAATGTATAATACGTATGTGTCTAAAAATATTGTTCATCGTTCTTCTTGGAAAATCTTATCTAAAATTTGTTATGCAGTAATATGCAGTGCTATTTGTTATTATATTGTTGTTTTGCTACAATTAAAGTATATAGATGGTTTTGCAAGTTGGATTATAAATGCAATATTTGTCATAGTAATATCTACAATAATCGGAATTGTTGGTGCATATTTGATTTTTAGAGAGGATACAAAAGCTTTAATAAATATGTTTTCTAGAATTATTAAAAGTAAGCATTGAGCTTAAAGGGGGGACTGTTGTGAATATACTTTTTTCAGTTGTTGTATTAAAGGGAATAGGTGGAATTGAATCATCTTTGTTAAATATAATAAACAATTTATGTTGTAAGGAAGAGTATACAATTGATTTGTGTGTTATAGGAAACTATATATCCACATCGACAAAGATACCTGAAAATATTAATATTGTAAGAGGAAATCGTATCCTTGAATATGCATGTACAGAGTATAAAGATTTAAAACAATATCTGTCAAAGCCACAATTGATGCTTGCTATATTTGTTAAAATTATTAAAAAGGTATTTGGATATAAAAAAATATTAAATATATCGCTTAAGTGGATGAAAAATAAAAAAGAATACGATGTTGCTATTTCATTCTCAAATGATAAATTTAATGGAGAATATATTGGAGGATGCGATGATTATATTCTTAAATGTTGTAGGGCAACAAAAAAAATAGCCTGGATACATAATGATGCTAGACAACATGGAATGTCTAAAGAGATATGTTTATCACATTATAAAGATTATGATTATATTGTAAATGTCAGTGAAGGTTGTAAGAAAATCTTTGATGAAATAGTGCCTGAATATACATATAAGTCAAAGGTTGTAACCAATACATTAGATTTGTTAAATATAGAGAAAAAAAAGTCCGAGAGATCTCCATATTCTAGTATGGAAAAAGTAAATTTACTTACAGTTGCTAGAATGGATAATCAGCAGAAAAGGATTGACAGGATTATTGATTGTTGTAGAAGATTCAAACAAGAAAAAATACAAGATATTCATTGGACAGTAGTTGGGGATGGTCCAGATTATGAGTATTTAAAAAAACAAGTTGATCTATTTGAAATACAAGATTATTTAGAATTTGTAGGAAGAAAGAATAATACAATACCGTATATGCAGTATGCTGACTTGTTTGTTCAAACCTCCGACTATGAGGCATATAGTATGGTTCTGATTGAAGCACTTTCTGTAGGATGCCCATGTATATGTACTAATTATGAATCTGCTAGAGATATTATTGAAGATGGTATTAATGGATGGTTGGTAGAAAAAACAAGCGACGCTATTTATAATAAAATAATAGAGGTTATTCATAGAGATGAAATGATAAATGATATGAAAAAAAATTGTGTAAAATCTTGCATAGAATTAAATCAAAAAGCATTGGAATCATTTGAAAGAATAATAATGGTAAAGAATCATGATTAAAAAAATTTGGAAATATTTGTTGCGTATACCGTGTGCAATAAAGCTTAGATTAAAAAAGAAATCTTGTGTTAAAAATTATTTGTTTACACCATATGAGATAATTCAAAATAGAATAGGAAAAAACGTTTATCTTGGAAAAGATGTAAGATATGTGGGAACAATTAGTTCGGGATTTATTGGTGATTTTACCTATATAAATGGAGCTTTAATTTATGATGCTGTTATAATTGGAAAGTATTGTTCAATAGCATACAATGTGTGTCTAGGCCCTGGAGAACATTATATTAATAGATTATCAACGTATCCAGTTGGAATACGAGTATTAAATAATTCTTGGGAAGATGTTTTCCCTAAAAAAAGAGATACGATTATTGGAAATGATGTGTGGATTGGTAACAATGCTACAATAATGTCAGGAGTAAAAGTTGGAGATGGAGCAATAATTGCAGCAGGAGCAATTGTAACTCATGATGTGCCTAGTTATGCAATTGTTGCCGGAGTTCCTGCGAAAGTTATAAAATACCGTTTTGGAATGGATACAATTAGTTTGTTAGAGAAAATAGAGTGGTGGAATAAAGACATTAATTGGATAAAAAATAACGAAGAATTGTTTTATAAAGATATTAATGAAGGACTTGAATATTCGAAGAATATAAAAGAATCAGGTAGTTAAAATGGTATCCGAGATTAGTTCTAGAGAAAGTATATATGTATGAAGTCAGATTGATTTGAATGAATATATAGAGTATACATTTCAAATATGAAGCAGTGAATTGTCAGCGGAGGAAACTGCAAGATAGAATCGGCAGTTTTCCCTTCCTGACTGCGCAGTTTATTTAAAAAAAGCATTTTCTGAGTGGAAGAACGACACAATCTCGTAGCTTTATTTTATGGGAGCATATTGTTCTTATAAAGATAAGGTCATGAGCATGAAGTGGACACAGTCTTAAAAACAGAAGATATATGGATTAGAAGTTCTGATTGTTGACAGCAGCAAGGATGATCTCGTCACCAATGACCTGACATGATAGTACCAACTTGATTGAGTTGGTACTATTTTTGGTGTTCAAATTTTGAAATCAGTTACAAACAAACGGAATGGGGAAAATATAATGGATAAAACAGTAGAAAAATTATATAATGATACGGAAACATCAGCCTGTTTTTTTAGATCGACAGTAAGAGAGCCAAACCGGAAATGTCTTATTCAGATTACGGAAAAGTGCAACTTCAGATGTAAACACTGTTTTCTTTCAGCCAATGAAACAGGTGATCAGATTTCACTAGATCGGATAAAAAAAACGGTAATTCCTTTTTGTGTAAATAATAGAATAAATAAAATCACTTTAACGGGAGGGGAACCATTAGTGCACCCTGATTCGGTAGCTATTATAAATAGTTTCATCGAATCCGAAATACAAGTAACCGTGTGTACGAACGGAAGCTTAATTTCAGATGGATTTTTAAAGAAGATAGTTGATTTAAGTAAAGTGACATTTAATGTAAGTATGGATGCGTTCTCACAGAAATCTTTTGATCTTTTCAGAGTGAATGAAATGCAGAGCTCTTTTAAAAAAATCATTTCAAATATACAGTTATTAGGCAAATTAAACATATTAAAGGGGATACTTGTAACACCTAATATCTATGTATCCATTGAAGAATATTATGAATTATGTCAGTTCGCAAAAAAGTGTGGAGCGAAATATGTATTAATGAATCCTCTTTCAGAATTTGGACGTGGTTCGGATAAAAACAGTTTAGGTTATACAAAAGAAAAGTTGATAGAATTACGAGAAAAAACTAACAGATTAATGGATGATTCTTTTGAGATGGTTTATATCAGATTTCCTAATAACGGAAAAAAATTGAGTCAATGTAAATATGGAAAAGTATTATATCTATTTACAGACGGTGACCTTGCAATATGTCCTTATATGGTTTTTGCCTGTGCAAATCCCGATTCTAAATATAAAAAAAGTGATTTTATATTGACTAATATCTTTCAGAAAGAATCTAATTTGAATGATTGTCTTGAAAAATATTCCCTGCCACAGGAAAAACAAAATACGAAATTTGACTGTAACGAGGAATGTGGAAGAGGATGTAAAGCAATTGTCATTGCAAATGGTAACTATTTAGACGAATGTGATTGGAATATATGTCCATTAAATAAAAAATAATTCTTGTAAAGAAAGTGGTGAAAATACTTTGAAATATAAAATACTAGAGTTAAATATTGGAAATCCATCACTTGAGCGTGCACAAAGACAATGTGGCTGGTTGATGGAAAAAAATTATGATATTTATATTTTGACAGAAACGCGAAATAGTAAAGGATGTTTTTATATTTCAGATTATATGGAATCATTTGGATACCAGGTGATTTTTCCAAAAACAAAAGGAAACAATCTGGGAGTAATGATTCTTAGCCGTCCTACATTAAAAAATATTGATTACATGCTTGAGCAAAATGATGAGTTATATGGTCGATTCATAAAGTGCTCCGTTGAAGATATTAATCATGCTTTTGATCTTGTAGGTATTTACATTCCATCTAGAAATAGACAAGAAAATAAAATTTTAAGAAAAAAAAGATTTTGCGATATCTGTTTAGAAAAACTGAGTAATGTGAAAGATAATCTGGTATTATGCGGAGATTATAATGTTGTTTCTGTGAACCATATTCCGCATTATTCAGTATATTTTCAATGGGAATATCAATTTTTACAGAAATTAACCGATATGAAATTAATTGATGCACATGAATATTTGCATTCTGATTTACAGGAGTATAGTTGGCAGGGACGTACAGGAAATGGGTATCGATATGATTATATACACGTTTATAGTTCAATGAAGACTATGATTAAAGATTGCCACTATATTCATGAAACACGTAAAGGAGAAAGAAAAATTACGGATCATTCAGGTATTTATATGGAGTTTGATACAGAGAAGCGGGGGAAAAAGAGTGAATAGATTTTTTAAATGGATAGATTTGTTTTGGACATTATTAATTCAAATAGTATGTTATGTATTGGGATGGAGTATGCTTCCAACAATCACAGTGATGCAAGATGGAATCAAATTTCGGATGCCTTATATTGGATTATTGTTTCAATTATATGATAAAAATCCAGCATTATATATAATACTAATCTTAATTTTGGGATATGTTATCACTTTGGTTTTATTTCTTATTTTAAAGAAGATGATTTCTAATCAATATTCTAATATATATGGTGCAAAAAAAATACAGGATAAATATGCGGAATTCCAGAAAGGTGCAAAAAAGCTTGATATTGTGGGAGGAGATCTGAGCTTTCTAATAGAGTCGAAAGAACAATTGTCTAAAGTGATGCAAATGGGAAGTGATTGTAGAATATTATGTATGGAATCACAGAATAATGAAACAAGAGATTTGTATAAAAAACTTGTAGATGCAAATGTTCTTATAAGAACTTATGGTACAAAGAAGAATGATTTTTCTAATCTTCGCGGTCAATTTAAAGATAATCACAGCGGGGAAAGCTGTCTGTTAGTAGACAAGATTATGGTAAATGGGAAAAATAAGTATAAAGTAATAGCAATGGATAATAAATATATGATACAGGTAATGAAAAAATCTTTTGATGAAGTTTTTGAAAAGGGGAAAAATCCATTGATTAAGTTAATTTGTTTTGATATGGGTGGTGTATATTTTGAAGGTGATTTTATTAGAGATTTTTTACAGCAGATTAATACTAATTTATCACAGAATATAAAACCAAGGCATGATCAGAAATTAATTTTAAACGAAAAATTGAATTTGGGACAGATGAGAATAACAGAGTGGGTCGAAGATAATATTGGAGGACGTCCATTAAGCGTAGATGAAAGAAAGATTGTGAATGAATTGTGGGAAAATATCTGGCAGCCAAATTCAGATATGAAAAAACTTGTAGAAGAATTAAAAGCAAATAATTATTACGTTGGGGTTTTTTCTAACATGGATGAACAGAATGGAGATATTTATAAAGAACGTGGAGATTTTGATGTGTTTGATGTAGAGTATCAATATTTATCATATGAGGTTGGTTCTACAAAACCGCATAAGGAATTCTTCGAACATATGATAAAATCGAGCAAGTTTGAACCATATCAGATATTATTGATAGATGATCATGAAAAGAATGTGATTGAGTCTAAGAAGTTAGGATTTCAAGCAATACAGTACCATGGTGATATAGAAAAGTTAAAAACAGATTTGAAAGAGAAAGGAATAAAAATATAAAAATAAAAGATGTCATTAAAAAATGCATCTTTTATTTTTTTACCATTAAAAACGAAAGAAATCAGGAGGAAACACAAATGAAGATCGCAGTAGCAGGAACAGGATATGTTGGTTTATCCATCGCAACTTTATTAGCACAGCACAATGAGGTGACAGCAGTAGATATAATTCCAGAGAAAGTTGAATTAATCAATAACAAAAAATCACCAATTCAGGACAATGAAATCGAGGAATATCTCGCAACAAAGACATTAAATCTGACGGCAACTCTTGACGGTAAAGCCGCATATAGTACAGCTGATTTTGTTGTCATTGCTGCGCCGACAAATTATGATAGTAAGAAGAATTACTTTGATACATCAGCAGTCGAAGCAGTGATCAATCTGGTTATGGAATGTAATCCAGATGCAATTATGGTTATCAAATCTACAATTCCGGTTGGTTACACAGAAAACATCCGTAAAAAAACAGGAAGTAAGAATATTATTTTCAGTCCGGAGTTTTTAAGAGAATCAAAAGCGTTATATGATAACCTTTATCCAAGCCGTATTGTAGTAGGAACAGATTTAGAGGATGAACGTTTGGTAAAGGCTGCTAAAGAATTTGCATCACTTCTTCAGGAAGGCGCAATCAAACAGAATATCGATACTTTGATTATGGGATTCACAGAGGCAGAAGCAGTAAAATTATTTGCTAATACATATCTTGCTCTTCGTGTATCCTATTTTAATGAGCTGGATACATATGCAGAAATGAAAGGACTCAATACACAGCAGATTATTGATGGAGTATGTCTGGATCCACGTATTGGTTCCCATTATAATAATCCATCCTTTGGATATGGTGGCTATTGCTTGCCGAAAGATACAAAACAGCTTTTGGCAAATTATCAAGATGTACCAGAGAATCTGATTGAAGCAATCGTTGAATCTAACAGAACAAGAAAAGATTTCATCGCAGATCGTGTATTACAGAAAGCTGGATATTATGATTATGAAGAAGAGAATACATACAATCTGGCTATGGAACATCCGGTAACAATTGGAGTGTACCGATTGACAATGAAGAGCAACAGTGATAACTTCCGTCAGAGTTCCATTCAGGGAGTAATGAAGAGAATTAAAGCGAAAGGTGCTTCTGTAATTATTTATGAGCCTACATTGGAGAACGGAACTACTTTCTTTGGATCGGAAGTAGTGAATGATTTGGAGAAGTTTAAGGAGAAGAGTGATTCGATTATTGCAAACCGATATGATCAGTGTCTGGATGATGTGAAGGAGAAGGTTTATACAAGGGATATATTTGAAAGAGATTAAAGAGAATATAAATTTTGTTAATATTTAAAGTGTTTTTATGGAATAAGATGCGAACTGTGAAGAAATATAGTTTGTGTTAAAAACTTGGGAGAAAAGCTATGTCAGAAAATCGAAAAAATCAAGCAAATAACAATAAATCAAAAGGCAAATCAATAAACAATGGCGAGTTAAGACATTCGTATTCTACACCTAAGGAAGCTGTATTGCGACCACCAGTCAGAAAACCGCCTAAAAAAGGAAAATGATAATGAAAGATCTTTTAGAGTTAGCGAAGATATTGCCAAATTATATAATACTTTTTTGTCCAGGATATTTAACAATATATATGTATTATTTTTTTTGTGGGAAGAAAATGAAGGATACACAATGGATATTAGCGAAAGCAATTTGTTTAAGCTATGTATATTTAAATATCGTGTCCGGTGATATGAAAATACATATTAGAAAATTAGAATGGTGCATATCTAGAACACTTTGTCTATTAGTATTAGGAATATTAATTGGAATAGTAGCTTCAAAAATACATGATAGTGATTTTTATAACAAGATATTAGAAACAATCAAAGAAGATAGAAGTTTTGGAAGATCTGAATTTGATGTTATTTGTGATGATAAGACAAGAAGTATGTGGTTAAAAGTACATTTAAAAGAAGAACAAATAATATATGAAGGTTCATTGCGAGCAGAAGAACTGAATGAGGAGACTAGAAAATATATTGTTTTGGGGGGATATCGAAAATATATTCAAAATTCAAATGGGAAGATAAAATATTTAGAAAATCATGAAAAACAAGAGAACAGGATGCTTGTAATATATTACGATGAGATACAAATGATAGAAAAACTATAGAAAGAAATTCAACACAATCTTGTTATATACAAGGGCACTGCTACAGCTTTCAGAAAAGTGTGGAGAAAACCATCCGGAAATTCTGATTTTTGATGAGTATAGATATAACGATTAATAATGCAGTAAGAGATGTTCAAAATAAATTTCACAATCTGTAGAAATTTGCGACGAGATTAATTACAGCATAGTAAAAATTTCAATGCGGAGAGAGGGGGAAAATTAGTGAAAGATACTATTGGTCCTATGTCAAGATTTAGTACAAGTTAAAATGAGAAATTTCTCCCCATTTTAACCTGCCAGAAGATCCGCCTCAGTGTGCGTTCTTTCATACACTCGTTCGAATTCGTTTGGCGACATATAGTTGCAATGACTATGAATTCGTTTCGTATTGTAGAAAGCTTCCAGATACTCGAAAATCAACTGGTATGCTTGCTTATAATCACGGATTTTAAAGCGATTGAGCCATTCACGTTTGATAACAGAATGAAAGGATTCAATGCATGCATTATCCCACGGAAAAGCTTTCTTCGAGTAACTACGTTGCATATTTTCGGTTGCTTTTTTATAGAGACTGTGAGAAAAAGTCTGTAAATAAGATTCTTCTATGATAATAAAGGGTGAAAAGTTCTTTCATAGAGCTTTTCGCCCTTGTTTTATATATAACAGTTGCAAATCTGCATGTCAAGAGCAGGCGGATATTCCGCCCGTCTTAACATGTCTCAAAACGGATTATTCTGGTAATCGTCCCTCGTACATAATACTCAGTTCCCCGTAAACTTGTGCCCAATTCCGGATGGTTGTCGTCCATTTTTTGTTGCCTCAAATGTGGCCAGATACAGGGCTTTCAGAAGTGCGATGTCACTTGTGGATGCACGGATAGAGATTGAAGAATTTTTAAAAAATCAAGTAATGGATTTTTCAAATTATAAAGAACGAGTAGAAGAAAAGAAAAAAACATTCCCTTATGTTCCAAAAATTGTAAAAAATCAGGTATATCAGGATATTATTCGATTATATCTTACCAACTATAAATTAGACGAGGCAAAACAATCGTTATTGATAATGCAAAAAGAAATTGGTGAATCGGACTCAATATTCAATAATGTATGTGATATTTTACAGTGTAGACAGTCAGAAGAGAAATATGACAAAGAATATATTCCACAGATTTCTGTTAAAAAAATGCAGTCTATTTTGAAAATAGCAAATAGAGATGAGCAATTTCGAAGGTACTGTTTAGGCAAAAAGGGAAAAAGAATGATAATGTCTGTAGAGATGTTAGCGCTTATGATTGAAGGGGAGAGAATAGATGAATTAGAGCAAATTGAGAAGATTTATATTTCATATGCTGGTGTTATGAATTTGCAGAGTAGTTTATGGCAAATGGAAGATCGATTAGCTCGCTCGACAAACTATTGGATTATGCAGGCTGATAATGTGGAATTGTTTGCGCCGTCTTTGATTGGAATTTGCACATGGTTAGATGAACACCCTGAAATAGATATAAATCCTATAGAGTTGGAAGCGGCGCAGTGCATTGTATTTGCAGAAGAGCGTAGAGAAGAACTGGAATAGAAAAAATTAAAAACGCAAAAATTGTGAAAAATCCGTAAAAATATTGACATAACAACAGCAAAACAATTATATTATATAGTATATAGGGAGGTGCTGTGATATGTTGGTACAGTTCATGGTAAAGAATGTATTATCTTTTAGAGAAGAAACTATTTTGGATATGACAGCGATTAATGCATATAAGGAACATGAAAGTAATTTAATCGATAATGGAACAAAAGAAAAATTTCTTCGAGTAGCGGCTATTTATGGAGCCAATGCAAGCGGAAAATCAAATTTGTATATGGCAATGTATTATTTCCAAAAAATTATTACAAAGTCTCTGAATAATGTAGATGATGATTCTATGACTGCAATTGAAAGATATTATGAACCATTTAAATTTGAAGAAAAAATGGAGAATTCAGAATTCCAGATTATTTTAATTCTTGATGGTTGCGAATACAAATACGGTTTTGAATATAACGAAAAGAATATTGTTACAGAATGGTTGTATGCAAAAAGTTTAAAAACAAATAGAACAATTCCTATTTTTGAACGAAGTATGGAAAATGTTGAATTTGGAGCGTCTGTAAGAAAAGAATGTGATTTATATAAGGAACAGATTCCAACAGAAACATTGGTATTATCTTTTTTTAATAAGCTAAAAATGAAAACAACTGTTTTTAATAGAGTTTATACTGGAATTATGGATATAATGGTTGTTCCAACTGATTTTTGTGAGAATCCTAAATTATTGAAGGCTGCTTTACCAAGCGTAATTGATTATGATAAAAAAAATTTAGTAACCTTTTTATCGGCAATAGATACTGGTATTAAAGACATTAGATATGATGATAGTGAGAAAGAGGTTCGATTTTTTACGGTTCATAAAGGAAAAGATAATCGAGATTATTCACTAAATTTGTTTTATGAATCAGAGGGAACGATTAAAAGTATTATTTTATTTATTTATGCGAGAAATGCTATTTTAAGTAACAAAGCTCTTTTTGTTGATGAATTAAATATCAAGTTACATCCATTATTATTAAAATTTATTGTTGATTTGTTTTATGAAGAAAATTCCAGTGCTCAATTAATTTATACTACGCATGATACTACATTAATGGACAGAAGATTTTTCAGAAGAGATCAAATTTGGTTTGTTCAAAAAGATGAATTTGGATATTCAGAATTAGTAGCATTATCAGATTTTAAAGTCAGATCAGATGCATCTTTTGAAAAAGATTATTTAGCTGGTGTATATGGAGGCATTCCGAATCTAAAGGAAGTTTTGTCTTTTTTGTATTGAAAGTGAAAAACTTCAAATATTATGCAGGGATAAGAAGGAACTTAGATATGTTAAAGTAGAATAATACAAATAATTTGAAGGGGGAATTAAAAATGTTTGTATATTTATTCGAATTAGATTCTGTCAGAAATTCTAAAGCGGAAATCATAAAAGGGCAGCAGGCTCTTTTTGAAGAAATAGTGATGAATGGAAATCAGGTTGTGCTTTCATTTAATCAGTTGACAGATTCAGAAGCATTTTTAAGTATTTTGAAGAATGAAGAAGCGTATGAGGAAATGATTGGACTTTTTCGTTGTGGTGCATTGAGAGTTTCTCAGTTTGGAAGGTTCAGGACTGCATCCCAGTACATACAGAATGCAATTGATAAATGTATAGGGAAAGATTCAGATGCGTTTCTTTTTTCAGGACTTCCTGTAAAATGTACGGATACAGAACTTCTTACGAAAATTAAAGATGCGCTTGCATTTGGAGATCTTACACTTCTTGAGGAAATCAGAGATAAGTACCCGGTCGGTTCAACTGACTGGAAGAGATTAGAGTATATTCAGCGTTATATCCGTATGATTCTGATCCTCAGTATGGAAAAACTTGCGATGAATCCGGGAAAAGAACAAATAGAATATTCTTTTGTGGATTATATGAAAGAAATTATAACAATTTGTGAGAAAGAGCCAGATGAACAATTAAATCAGGGAGCAAAGTTGCTAAAGGAAATCAGTGAGAATTTAGGCGTGGACAAGTTGCGAAACAACAGGACGAACTGGATTAATTATCTGAATGGTCTGGAAGCGAATGAGACAATCTATATTGCGGAAGCAATGGTGGATTTATGTTATAACTATACAATTGAAGAAAGTATTTCAAATGTAGCAAGACATTTTGAAGACAGAGAAGGGTTTAGAAGAGATTTGCTTAACAGATTTCATCAGTATTGGGAAGAATATTGCTGTAAAATTCATGTTTTTCACAAAGGTGATTTGGAGCAGATTGCAGATATACAAGTAAAAGAACCATTTTGGGATACGGCAGTAAGACTTGTAGATCAGAATTCACCAATGTATTCAGGAGTATATGAGACAGGCTATAATAAGCGTAAAAGAGAGTGGAAGAGAGTAAGAAGCAGAAAAATTGGTAAATGGTTTGCAACAGCCTTTCTCTATATTGTTATATTTTGCCTAGTCGAACAAATGATGGGAACAATAGAAGAGAGCTTTTTAGCAACTACGGTGAATATAAAGCTAAATGGAATAGTAAGCGCAATTCTTGATACGTTGTGCTTTGGTTTGCTTGGTTCATGGGTGTCTGAGAAATTTGGATTTGTAGATGTGCTGGAAAGTGTGAAAAATTTAGGGACAGGAATAAAAGATATTTACCGGATTCATTCTGCACCGAAACAGATTGCTTATAGAAGAAATGAATTAGATGGAGATAGAAAGAGGAAACAAGATTAGAGATGGAGAATGAAAGCAGCATGTATAGTAAAGAGTGGAGAGATTATCTTGATTTAGCAGAGGAACGACCAGAACTTTTTAAAGCCAGTAGCAGACTGCAAATTATAATGGATTATGAGAGTGTACAACAGTTTGAAAGAAACACCGATAAAAAGATTGGTGTTGTATATCGAAGTGCATATAATTTATTAGTTGTTGATCTGGTTGAAAATATGAAAGGGGAGAGATTTGCTTACGAGAGACTGATTCCGGCAGTGAAAAAAGGCGCTATCGTGTCTATTCCTGTATACGATGATAAATTTGTGTTATTAAAACAGTACCGGCATGCTATGAGGGCATTCCAATATGCATTTCCGAGGGGCTTTGGTGAAGAAGGACTTTCAGCAGAAGAAAATCTGCAGAAGGAAATCAAAGAGGAAACAGGAGCAGATGTTAAGAAAATTAGTCATGTGGGTACGGTGATCGCGGACAGTGGGATTGGAAGCAATGAAGTAGATGTTTTTGCATGTGAGATAACAGAACCTCAATTGAAATTACATTATGAAGGGATTGAGGAGATTGAATTACTTACAGAAAAAGAGCTGGTAAAGTGGATTGCGGAAGGTAGGATTACGGATGGTTTTACGCTTTCAGGATATGCGCTGTATAAAAGTCGGTTATAACGGAAATGTAGATTGAAGTATGGCAGATTTGTGGGCGGATGTATTTAAATATACCTGAAAAGAATATTGTAATCTTAACTTCCACGAATTTTATACCTAAAAATCCACGCTTTGTATAAAGGTTTCCTTAGGAACAGGGAGGCTTTGTCTTTTTGCATTGATCTCAAAAATATTTCAGCTTGCAATATTAGAATTCTCATGTTAATCTAATACCATGCAGTCCACATTCTGGTGGACTGCAAAAAGATCTATTAACCAAATCGGTAATTATTCATTAAGCTCAGTATCTCGAGCAGATAATCCGATGACAACCGAAAAAAGATGAATATCGTCTGAGAGATTATGTGATTAAGAAATCTTGATAATTTTGCTTCTTAAATTGTATGGATCTTCGATTCTGTTATCCAATCACTTCCATAGAAAGTAATCTTATGTTAAGATGAAAGTAGTTTTATAATCCTTTCCTCAAACGATGATTCATCGTACAGAAGAGAGGAGAATTCTATGAAAGAAAACAAGAAAAGTGTATCAACTAAGAGCGTATCATCACATTGTAAAGCATCGAAAGAGAAGCAAGAAGACTTTATCATGCTTCCAACAGTAGATTTCTGTTTCAAGGAATTGATGCAGAATGATAACATCCGCAAGAATATTATCGCAGCACTATTAAATGTTCCATCCAGTGAGGTAGAGAACACGGAACTTATGCCTACGATTCTTAGAAAAGAATCGAAAGATGATAAGTATGGGATTTTAGATGTCCGGGTGAAACTGAAAGATGGAGAACAGATTGATTTTGAGATGCAGGTAGAAGCATTTGATTGCTGGGCAAATCGTTCTGTTTATTATCTAAGTAAGATGTATACAAGTGAAATAAAAGAAGGCGAGGGATACGATTGCTTGAAGAAGTGTATCCATGTGAGCATTCTTGCATATGATCATTTTCTAGATGATAAAGAGTGTTATCGGAGAATTGCAT
>OLPB01000460.1_pt1 | contig 24388 bp, 31 predicted proteins | sample 1672001 | NCBI WGS metagenome assembly OLPB01 (sample SAMEA3136635, study PRJEB25190) | human gut metagenome | biome: human gut; feature: human-associated habitat; material: faeces | place: Austria | collected 2013 | reverse complement strand
GGGGCAAAAAATCAATGGACCGGGCCAGCGGTTCGGGCGTATTCGCTCGAGATCCAGACGCTTTGATCGACTTGGTAGAATTGGACGTCACAGAGGAGTTACTTACTCAGCGGATCAACCACACGGCGACTAGGATATACAAAGAGGCGCTACAAACGTGCAACCTTGGATATTACCAAGAGGAAGTGAGCCTTGACGATCTCCAAAGTCCCGCGATCATGCGGACACACTTCGAACAAGCAATTCCAAACGTGCTCGATCGGAAGCCTTGGACGGATAAGATCGAACAAGCCCGTCGAGCGATCGAAATTTCGACAGCGTGGCGCGTGGAAGGCACTCTTCGGGAGTTTGCCAAATTCAAGCCGATCAATATGTGGTTTAGCTATCCCGTGCATTTCTTGGACGATTCGGGAGTTTTGGCTGATATCCAACTAGATGATACAAATGGGAACAACTCTCCGTGGAAGAAAAATTTCGACAAAAAAGAGACAAAAGAGGATAAAAGCGAAAAAGTTGAAAGCGCTATTTACTCAATCTATGATGGAATAAATCCTGTTACAATAGATGATCTTATCGAATATTTTTCGACAGATTCGAGACAAGTAAGTGAAAAAACTGTCCGCCGATGGATCAAAAATAATGGCAATTTTACAATTAAAAATAAGGAAATTTCGCCAAAAAATGACGAGGGACAAAAATAGGGACAGGGACAAATCGATGGACAAATCGATGGACAAAATTCGATATGTCCCTGTCCCTCGAGGGACAAATATCGAAATGTCCCTGTCCCTGAGCGTGTCCTTTGAGGGACAAAATGAGGGACAAATCGATTAAATAATCGAAATGTCCCTGTCCCTGACGAGGGACAAAACGAGGGACAGAATCTCTCATCTACCAGATGGAGAGATTTAGGAAAATGTCCCTGATGGTCCATGGGAACAGGAACAGGAACAGGGGGGCTTTGCTCCCGCCCCCTGTAACCCTGTAACCCTGTCCCCTAACATGGACAAAGCGCGAGAGCGTGAAGCTAAAAATAAAAAGTAAGAAAAAGAAGGTATAAAAAAATGGGACGTACTATCGGAAGTGAAAACAAAAAACAAAAACGACGTTCTGAAAAATTATTTATTGCCAAGACGATGCCTCCACTCTATCACACGTTGCCGGGGGAAGAATTTGATAATGATAAAAGTCAAGTGTATGCTTGGATAAAAAATCAGCCCGACTTAATGGAATGGCTTTGGAGACAATTAGGATCAGCCGGCTATATCGTTTACGATCCAGAAACTGGAAAATGGACCGGGGTCGATTATAAAAACGAGGTGGCGAAAAATGATTGAGTTTTTTTTGCCGATGGAAAAAATTCCAACAACGACACACCAGCAGAAAAAAGTAAACGTGAGAAATGGTAAGCCGATTTTTTACGAGCCGGAAGAGCTGAAAAACGCACGGGCAAAATTTGAGAGCTTGCTTGCGCGTCACGTTCCACCAGACAAGCTAAAAGGACCAGTACGGCTCACGGTCAAATGGTGCTTCCCGATGATTAAGGGAGTACGGTCTGGCCAGTACAAGACGACGAAGCCCGATACAGATAATTTACAGAAATTATTTAAAGACTGTATGACAAAGCTGGGCTTTTGGAAAGACGACGCACAGGTCGCAAGTGAGATCGCCGAGAAGTTTTGGTCCGAGGTCGTGGGGATCTATGTCAGAGTGGAGGAATGGGACGATGAATTATATACATTTCTTTAGCGTCGAACTCCCGGACTTTATGGCTAGGAATAACCAAGTCGCGCAAAGCCTCGGTTTTGGAAGTGAACGGTATTGGTTTTGGACCGTGGACGCGATCGCTGAGATCTGCAAAAAATACCATGACGACGAATTAGTCGTAAAGCAATTCGGGCTCTTGTTTGAATGGCTAGAGGAACAAGCGGAAAGGGCGAAAACATGAAGGAAAAAACGTACTATGAAGTTTTGGCAGAGATGGAGCGGAAAAATAGCTCGCAATATGAAATATTGCTCGAGCTGGGCGAGATCTGTTTTTCTTTGATCGAGAAAATGGATCGAGGGGCAGTCCGAATCATTCCGGAAAAAAACGTCACAATTAATGGCAAAACTTACCGGATCACAATCGAGGAAACGAAATATGGAATTGATAAATTATGATAACGATCAACGTCAACGATTCCCTGAAAATTTAAGGCGCTTTCGGACAAAAAAAGGCTTATCGATGAATAAGCTCGCCCAACAGTTGGGGTGGGCACACAATACAATCGCGAGTTGGGAATTGGGTGAACGTATGCCTAGTCAATATGCGGTTGAAGATTTATGTGTGTTTTTCGGGGTAACTGAAACGGATCTTTTCGGCTCGCCAGTCAAGCTCCGAACGTTTGCGTATTACCGCCGGGGAAAATTTGTTGCCTCGGGGACGTTACAGGAGATCGCAGATCAAACGAAATTGAAAGTCGAGAGCTTGCGTAGCTTGCTTTCAAAGCAAGAAAATTTCTATCCAAAACGACCGACTTTCCTTTTGGAGATCAAGGGTGATGAAACGCGATATACCGTCGAGTTTACACAAACGTTCACACTCGAAGAGTTGGATCATTACGGGCTCGGGTGGCTTCGAAGTAGCCCGATCGCAGAATTGAAAGTAGAATTAAAAGAGGTGACAGAATGAACGAAATCGGAGAAAAATTTTTATTGTACGGCTTTTTAGATGGCTGTTCTTATGAGACTGACGGAACGAATAATGCGATTTTAGCATTAGAGACCGGCGAAAGAATTGAGGTCCCGATCGGTTGTCTTTTGAAAGTGGACGAATTGAATCGGCTAGTTAGACAAAATGAAATAAAACTGGCGAAGAAAGTTGCACTTCCTGAATTCGTTAATAAATGGCTCGAGTATTGCAAAAATACCGGCGTTACTTTAACTAGAGCGTTGCTCGTCTACGACGTAGACTTTTACAATTACGCGAATCAAAAAGATTTTACTAGATTGGAAGATTTTCTAATCGTAGAAAAAAATCAAGAGCTATTTGCTCTAGCTTGGATTTTCGGTTGTACAGTCAAAGAAAAGCGGTACCTTGTAAAAGTTCGTGGAATCTCAGAATATAGCGCTTATCTTAATTGTGATATTGCTACGAACAAATGGTTTATGTCTAGCGAAAACGATTATCCGGATAAAATGAGAACACATCATACTCGACCAGAATTGGAAAAAGCCGGCTTAGGGAACGTATTTGATAACCCGTCATTTGAAGTGAAGGAAGTAGAAGAATGAATAAAAAAGAGTTGATTAAAAAGATTAATGCTATACCTTGGGACGAAGGATTGGCCGTTGATACGCTCAAGATCAATCGAGCTGAATTGATAAAACTAATTGAGCAATTCGACGAACCGCAGAAAATAACAATCCCGCAAGTGGTCGCCGATTGGATTGAATGGACAAAAAAAGACGGCCTAGATTTACAAGACGCGATGATTTTGATAGCTGGTGAACAAAACGAAAAACTTTTGAGATGGTTCTATCACGAAAGCAACCAAGAAACCTTCGCCCGTGCATGGCTTGACGGCTACACAGTCGAGAAAGAACCAAAGTACACAGTTAAGATAAAAGGAAAAATTGAAGAAAATCTTTTAGTTTACGGTTGGGGCATAAAAAGATATTTTTTTGCGAGAACTTACAACGATAGCTCAAAACGAGGGGAACACACCCGAAAAGAATTGGAAGAAGATGGATTTGGTTGGATGTTTGATTGTCCGGGGATTGAGATTGAGGAGGTGGAAGAATGATTCCAAAATATAGAGCTTGGTACAAAGAATGGAAAGAAATGGGTAGAGTTGGAGAAATAAGATTTGACCTTGATGGTAGCGTATTCGTTGTGCTTTTTAAAGGCAATTTTTTAGATGTCAGTGGGCCAAGAGAAAAAATCATTTTCATGCAATCTACAGGCTTAAAAGATAAGAACGGAAAGGAAATCTTTGAAAAAGATATAGTCGATTATAAAGGCAGGAAAGCTATTGTTAAGTGGCATGGATCTTATGCTTGTTTTATCTATGAGTTTGTAGACGAATTGAAAAATAGAACGGCAGAATGGCAACCGCTATATCTCTCTTATTATAAGTTTGAGATTATCGGCAACATCTACGAGAACCCAGAATTATTGGAGGTAACAGAATGACACGACCAAACAGATACCCATACACAAAGAACCAATGGGAAGAAGAAACAACACTAGTATGTTTTGGTGATGACACTAGCTTAAAATTGAAAGTTGAAAGAAATCGAGTTACAGGAGAAACGAAACAATGAAGATTATATTTTATTTGAAATACGGTCATAAATCTGAAGCACTAGGGTGTAACGAAAGAGATGTGACTAGATTGGTTAGTCAATTCAATAACGGGCATCTAATGTGTGTTAAGGGGTTATATACTAATCCGAAAGAGTTAATTTCTTTCGTGGTATGTAATGAAGAGGAAAACTAATGGACTTACAAAACTTAATCTATTTACTACTCGCACTGGTCTGGCTCTCTGGTATGATTTGGGCTAGTGTGATAGCGTTTAAAAACAGAAAGGACAAGCGATGAAAGATGAATTAGAAAATCTTATAGGTCAGAATGTTATCTGCGCTCTGACTGAAATTGTCTTTGACGGAGCGAAGAAAGTGGAAATCCCATTGAAATTTAAAAACGGAGATAAATACAGAATAACGGTAGAGGGAGTAATTGATGAATAAAATATTTTATACAATCCTCGCATCTATATCGCTGGTATTTTTGATCGTGTGCATTAACTTAAACTCACGGATTGAAAGTCTTAATAAACGTGTGAGTGATCTGGAATGGACAGTACAAGAGCATGAATTGTCTATCCAGCGACTGGCAGAACAGAATAATGCGCAGGATGTTATTTTAAATAAATTAAACAGCGAGTACCAAATGCGAGAACGACAAAGGGCAGAGGAATTGAAAGAGGTGGCTGATAGAAATGGAGTGGGAGGATAATATGACACAAGATGAAGAATTCTGGAAAGAAATCCAAAGTAAGAAATTCCATTTTAAAAGGGAGGGACAAATGAAAGCAAGACTATTTATCGCAGGAGCATTTAATGATGTCTCAATCGCAGAACAGATGAATACCTTTTTTGATGAGAATCCTAATATTAAGATCGAGGCAGTCGATTATAAAGTAAATCAACGTGTAGTGGACTGCGTTCCATTTAATGATCGCGAGTGTCTACTTATCTATCGTGAGGGCAACGAATGAACATAGCAAGTAGACTATCTGCATTAAAGTATATTGATATCAAAATCAAATCCAAACGGCAGGAGATCGAAAACCTCAAGTCTGCTATTTTAAAGGGGCAGGTATATTCTGATGAACCAAAGGGTAGTAAGCGTGGGAATGCCACGGAAGATTTAAATATAAAAATCATTGACGGGGCAGAAAAGATTCGCGCTGAAATTCATCAGCTCATGGAAGAACGCACGCGCCTTATAAATGCCATCGAGGATTTAGATGACCCGCTGGAAAATATCGTATTGAGATTAATGTACGTTAATGGCTATTCATGGCAAGAAACCAGAAGAGAGTTAAACTGTTCTCATGCAACAATCCAAAGAGCAAGAACGAAAGCAATCGAACATTTAAAAATGAACCAACATTTAACAAATGATACACACAACCTGGTAATATAGTATACAGAAAGAGATTCGTAAGGCAGCAGAGACGTTCGCAAGCCTAATTGTTTTGTCTCCTTATTTAGTACCAATGATCTGCAATAGTCTTGTGGATCTCTTTTGTTATTTTAAAAGGTGATAATATGAGACCACAGAAGTTAACGATGTCAAGAGGCAAAAGAGTGTTGTCTGACTATGGTTCAAGGCAAGACGAGTATAGAGAGTACAATCGTATGCGATGGAAGTATGATCGAGAAACCAAAGCATTCTACAATTCAAAAGAATGGAAAGCATTATCTCGATTGGTTCTACTTGAGAATGATTATGTATGTGAATATTGTGGAGACGAAGCAACAATGTCAGATCATGTGATTCCATTGAAAGCTGATTGGAATCGAAGATTAGATAGAAGTAATCTAAAAGCAAGTTGCAAAAGATGCAATGATAGAAGAGCAATTCTCTATCGTAACAATCTATTGTGATTGTCATTCGTGTCAACCAACCGAACCCGACTGCGGGTGTTGGGTGAACGAAGATAAAAAGAAATGGGGTTAATGTTCGGAATTTACCCCCACTATTTTATGAACGGGGCTATATGGTTCGTGATTCAAAGGACGCGGCCTCTTTTGTACGAAAAATTCCGTTTTTAAAAAGTCGTTTCAGTAAAGGAGGTGTCAATTTGGGACGAAAAATGAAGCTGGTGGAGACTACTAAAAGCCATTTAACCAAAGAAGAGAAGATCGCACGTAAGAAGATTGAGGACAAGGCTTCTGATGGTTTGGAAGCATTGCAGATCACACCACCAAAACACTTTGATGCAATTGCTAAAGCAGAATACAAGCGCGTGATTAATGACCTACGAAAGCTACCCCTCAGAAATCTTGATAGAGCGATTCTAGAAACATATTGTACGTGGTATGCAGTCTATAAAGAAATCTCTCGCGGATTACAGAAAGAGGGATACGTATACGAGACAAGTAGTGGTAAAGTCTTACCGAATAAAATGCTGTACAGTCTCGAGCGTGCGACTACTAACTTAACACGGGCAGCATCACAACTTGGTTTGACCGTGGACAGTCGAATGAAGTTGTATGTGCCTAAAAAAGAAGAAAAAGAAGATACATTGTTTGATAAATTTGGAATGTAACAGTCTAGGGTTTGCTTTGAAATGGTAAAAGTACTATAATAGACTTATGGGAAAATACAGTCAAAAAGAAGTACAAGAAATTATTTCAAGCGTTAATGCAGATTATGAAGTTGTTTCCGAATATGTAAACAACGCTACACCTATAAAATTAAGACACAAGCCTTGTGGTGGTTTTATAACAAGAAACCTTGGTAATTTTAAGCGAAATCCAAAATGCCCCCATTGTGAGGGTGGCAAAAAGAATTGGAATACTAAAAAGGTTTCTGATTATATTTCTCAAGCTACAGATGGTGATTATTCATTGATTAGTGAATATGAAAGTTATAATAAGAAAATAACTTTAAGGCACAATTCTTGTGGATATGAATATGGTGTTCAATTATTTGCATTTATTCGTGGGAATAGATGTCCTAAATGTGGAGCGAAAAAAAGAGCAGAAACGCAGATGAAAACGCAGTCTGAGTTTTGTCAAGAAGTAACTAAATTAACAAATGGTTTATTTGAAGTTGTTGGAGAGTACAAAGGTGCTTTTAGAACTGTAAAAATAAAGCATTTATCTTGTGGTAAAACTTTTTCAAGAGTCGCAAAAAACTTTTTGGACAAACCATCGTGTCCTTATTGTGGTGGTTTCCACTTATTGAGTGATGAAGAATTTAAAGAGCGTGTAAAAACTCTTGGGTGCGGAGAATATGAAGTAATTGGTAGTTATGTATCAGATAAAAACGGTAAAGTAAAACTCAAACATAATAAATGTGGTCATGAGTTTAAAATGCTGGCAAGTAACTTTACATCTGCAGGCCAACGGTGTCCGAAATGTTGTGCAGGAACAAGCAAAGGTGAATTGCTTATCAGAACTGTATTGGAGTCTTTAGGGGTTAACTTTGAGGAGCAATACAAATTTGACGATTGTTCTGATAAACAACAATTGAGATTCGATTTTGCTATTTTTAAAAATGGCAATTTGAAAGCCTTAATAGAATTTGACGGTATCCAGCACTATAGAGGTTGGAAAAAGGATAAGGAAGATCTCAAAAATATCAAAAGAAGAGATAAGATAAAAGATGATTATTGTTTAAGAAACAATTTGAAATTGGTCAGAATACCATATTTCAAAATGAAAAACATTGAAGAAATAATAAAGGAGGTGGTTTTATAGACTCGACAACTGAATATGCAAAGAAAATCGTAAATGGCGAGATCTTAGCAAGTAAATCTATTGTCGATGCTTGCAACCGCCACCTTAATGATCTAAAGTCCCAGACTAAATACGTTTGGGACTTTTATTATGCAGAAAAAGCTATAGAATTCATGGAAATGTTACCAGATCCAAAAACTGGAAAGACATTTCCACTTGCTCAATTTCAAAAATTCATTGTTGGGAGTATTTACGGTTGGAGACGGGCTGATAATAAAGATTTCAGAAGATTTAAAAAGGCAGTCGTATCCGTGGCCCGTAAAAATGGTAAATCTCTTTTGATTTCTGGCATTATCCTATACGAGTTTTTATTTGGAAAGAACCCAGCCATGTCCAGACAACTTTTTACAGGGGCAAACGATAAGGCTCAAGCAAGCATTATTTTTAATATGTGTGCTAAACAACTGGAAGCCTTGAGAAGTAGGTATCCAGAAATTAGGAAAGCTACTAAAAAAGTACGTGAAGAACTAAGAAATATAAATGACTATTCTTATGTGCGCCCTCTTTCGAGAGAAACAGGCGGTCTGGATGGTTACGAAATGTATTGTTGCGTTGTGGATGAGTATGCGGCAGCCAAAACCGATGAGTTGATGGAGTTGATCGAATCATCTCAAGGTCAGCTTGAAAGTCCACTTACTTTTATTATTTCAACCGCTGGTTTTAACTTAAACGGCCCATTCCATGCGATCGAGTGGGAATACGCTAAAAAAGTGGCAAACGGGAAAGTAGAAAATGATACATATTTTTCGTACATAGCCGAACAAGAATCAGAAGAAGAAATAAAAGATGAATCCACTTGGATCAAATCAAATCCTATTTTGGAAGTCGAGGGACTAAGAGAGCAAGTATACGACTACTTACGAAAACGTTTGACGGAGGCGACAGAAAAAGGCAATTTAAACGGTGTCTTGGTCAAAAACTTCAATATGTGGAGGCAGGCTTCCGAAGAGTCATATATGGATAAATCGAGCTGGCAACAAGCTAAACTCGATGAAAAGCCAAACACACGTAAGCGTAGGGTTTGGATTGGTGTCGATGTTGGTAAGGTTAACGACTTATTCGCTATATCCACGATGGTCCAGATGGACGATTATTGGTTTTGCGATAGTTTCTCCTTTGTAGCTACCAAATATGGACTAGTCGCTAAAGAAAAGCGCGATGGTGTCTCTTATACCAACTTAGAGCGTATGGGAGAATGTGAGATCACTACGCTTGAAAGTGGTGTGATTGATGATGAGCGTGTCCTTGAGAAGTTGGAAGAGATGATCTATATGAACGAATGGGAATTACAAGCGATATGCTTTGATCCATACCAATTTAGCTCATTGATTGCAATGATCGAGAAACGGCATCCAGAATGGCCACTGATCGAAGTTAGGCAAAACACAATGGTATTAAATATGCCAACAAGACAGCTACGTGATGAAGTCTTAAAAGGCACTATCAAACACGCTGGGAATCAATTGCTTACTATGGCTATCAATAATGCGCGTGTCAAAGTCGATAATAACGGTATGCGTATTGATAAAGATAAAAATAGCAATAAAATTGACCCACTAGATGCTCTGTTAGACGCCTATGCGGTATGCTACCTTGAACCATTTGATGGGTCTGGTTACTGGACGAACGAGAAAATATTGGGAGGAGGTAGCCTGTTTTGATCTTACTGAAATATATACACACAATCCTATTGCTTATTGGCATAGGGTTTTTAATTTACGGTTTATTTCTGATTAATCCAATAGTTGGATTTATTTCGACTGGATTAATTTTGATTATTTTAGCGATCTATATCGATCGAGGAGGCGCAAGATGAAGAAACGAATCAAGAAAAAATACGAGCTACTGGAACGCATTGAGTATTTAGAGAATGATTTCTTTAAATTTACGCAAGACACAGTAGATGTCATTGAAGTTTTAGCAAACAGAATTAGACAACTTGAAATCAAGCATAAGAAACATTGATTTCAATGGATAGAAAGGAGGTGAGATTATATGAGTTTCTTTCAACCATTGGGATCAACCAAACCCTCTTACGATGATTACATTTCTTCCGTGTTGTCTGGCAACTACTCCCCAGAATACACGGGAATTTCTGCATTAAAGAACAGCGATATCTTAACTGCAGTCACCATCATCGCTGGGGATATCGCACGATTTCCACTATTAAAGAAAGACTTTACTGGAAATATTGAGCAAGATGCAGATTTGAACTATCTCTTAAATGTTAAATCAACTGGTAACGTGTCAGCACGGACATGGAAGTTCGCAATGACCGTTAACGCGATTCTAACAGGGAATTCGTTTTCTCGAATCTTACGAGATCCAAAGAGTGACAAGGCACTTCAATTTCAATTCTATAGGCCGTCTGAAACGACCGTAGAAGAGACGAATAACCACAAGCTAATATATACCTTCCGTGACCGTTTAACGGGCAAGGAGATTGAATGTAAAGCGGAAGATGTCATTCATTGGAAGTTCTTTAGCCACGATACCATTTTGGGGCGATCTCCTTTGCTATCACTTGGTAGTGAGATCAGCTTGCAAGATGGTGGACTGAATACCTTGATTAAATTCTTCCGTGATGGTTTTTCTAGCGGAATTATCAAGCTAAAAGGCGCTCAGTTGAATGGTGAAGCCCGCAAAAAGGCCCGTATGGACTTTGAGAAAATGCGTGAGGGTTCGACTGGTGGAAGTCCTTTGGTATTTGACGATACGCAAGAGTACACACCACTAGAGATTGACACGAATGTCTTGCAACTAATTACATCTAATAACTTTACGACTGCCCAGATTGCGAAAGCCTTGCGAGTACCTAGTTATAAGCTGGGTGTGAATAGTCCTAACCAGTCGGTGGCGCAGTTAGCTGAGGATTATGTTGCGAACGACTTGCCATTTTATTTTGATGCTATCACGAGTGAACTGGCTCTTAAAGTTCTGGGCGATGAAGAACGCAAACTGTTTAAAATCGAGTTCGACACTCGAAGCGTTACAGGTCGAAACGTAGACGAAATCACGAAGTTGATTATTAACCAAGTCATCACACCCAATGAGGGGCGCGTGGAGCTTGGTAAAGAGCGTTCGTCTGATCCTAACATGGATCGTTACCAATCCAGCTTGAACTACGTCTTTTTGGATAAGAAAGAAGAGTACCAAGCAATGAAAGGGGGTGAGGATGAAAATGGCAAAGAGAATCAAGATGAAAGGGCCTCTGATCTCGAATAATGAATACGAAGCGTATGAGTTTTTCGGTTTGGAGGCAGTCAGCGCAAAGTCGATTACGGATCAATTTCCAGAAGATATCAACGAGGATATCACATTAGAAGTCAATTCCAACGGTGGTCTTGTGACAGTAGGAAGCGAAATTTACACAGCTCTCAAAAATTATGAGGGCCATGTAACCGTAGAAGTCACTGGAATGGCTGCGAGTGCTGCAAGTGTTGCGATTATGGGAGCAGATACGGTCAAAATGAGCCCAACTGCTCAAATTATGATCCACAAAGCACTACTTACACGAGCATCTGGAAATAGCGATGATTTAGAGAAAGCTGTAAATGCTCTTAAATCTAGCGACCAATCGATTATTAATGCGTATGTCTCAAAGACTGGTTTATCAGAAGATGAAATCTTTGAAATGATGAAGAATGAAACCTTTATGTCTGCGAATGAAGCGATTGAAAAAGGTTTTGCTGATGAACTCATGACCTTTGAGAAAGATTTAGGCGCAGTAGCAAGCCTCGAAAGTGGATTGTTACCGCAAGCAGTCATCGATGACTTTTACTCACGGAAGAAATCGAACACAAAAGAAGCTCAAGCGATGTTATTTGAGCTAGAAAAAGAGACCATCTTAAACGGTCTTTAAAAGAAAGGGGAATATACCTAAATGATTGATGAAAAAATCAAAGAATTAGAAGCTAAAATCGCTGAAACTAAGGCAGAAATTGAAACTGCTACAAGCGATTTAAAAGCTATGTTGGAAGATAGTGCAAACGCTGATCTTAATGAAGCGAAAGAAATGCGTGCATCTATCGATGTTAAGAAAGAAACTTTGAACACATTGACGGAGGAATTAAATTTGTTTAAAGAAGTAAAAAATGAACCACAAACTGCTGAAACTCATGCAGTAGCAACAGAAACTAAAACTATGCGTGAAGCAGTAGGTGAGTACATTCGTACTAAAGGTGCGGTAGTAGATAGCCAACTTAAAACAGACGGAAAAGATGTGCTTGTTCCAATGAACGTAGCAGTTAACCCTACCGCTGACGGATTGAAGAAAGATGGAACTGAAAAGGTTACTAGCAAAGAAATCGTAACTACACCAATTCGTGAAGTAAAAACAGTTCTTGACTTGAAACAATTTACAACAATCCACAAAGCATTAAAAGGTGAGGGGTCTTACCCAATTCTCAAACGTGCAACATCAGAAATGGTAAGTGTTGAAGAATTGGAAAAAAACCCTGCTCTTGCTAAACCAGAATTTACAAGCGTAGATTGGAAAGTTAAGACTTACCGTGGTGCAATTCCATTGTCTCAAGAAGCTATTGACGATGCAGATGTTGATCTTTTGGCAATTGTTGCAGAAGCAGCAAACCAAATCAAGGTTAATACTACAAACAAAGCTATTGCAACTGTTTTGAAAGATTTTGAAGCAAAAAGTGCTGCAAACCTTGATGAAATCAAGCACATCTTAAACAAAGATCTTGACCCAGCTTATAACGTATCATTCGTGGTTTCTCAATCGTTCTACCAAAAATTGGACACTTTGAAAGATAAGAATGACCGTTACCTTCTTCAAGATTCAATTACATCTGCTTCTGGAAAAGAATTTCTTGGACATCCAGTATTCGTAGTTTCTGATGCAACACTTGGTGCAGATGGTGAAGCTCATGCATTTATCGGTGACATCCAACGCGCTGTACTCTTTGCAGATCGTCAAGAATTGGGTCTACGTTGGACTGATAACGAAATCTACGGTCAATACTTGCAAGCAGTTGTACGCTTCGATGTTAAAAAAGCAGATGCTAAAGCTGGTTACTTCGTAACTATGCCCTAATGTTCCCCCAATTAGCGGGGGTGTCTCACCACTAGCAGTACCGACTGCTAGTAGCACCAAAGCCGACATCATGGCTTATCTCGATAGCAAAGGAATCACGTACAGTGCATCACAAACCAAAGAGCAACTACTTGCTTTGATTGGAGCGTGATAGCATGGCTGTAACGGATTTAGAAGATGTGAAATTATACTGTAAGATTGATTTTGACTTTGAGGATCGAATGCTTGAAGAAATGATTGATGCTGCAGAAGATGAAATCTGTTTTGCTATCGGAAATGATGTAACCCCTCAAGATTTAGCTAAATATGCTAAGTTTACACTTGCCGTTAAAAAGCAAGTAAAAGAGGAATACGAACATCGTGGCTTGTCTGCTGACACACAACGTCATGGACTGGCAAACGGTGTACTTAATATTATCCATCAACTACGCACACGGAGGGAACTCGATGATCACAAGAAAAATGAATCACAGAGTAACGTTCTTCCGTGAAATTGGAGGTCAAAACGAAGATGGTGAGGTTATATCTCCATCTCGAAAAAAACTCTATACTTGTTGGGCAGAGGTTGCTAAGACTTCCTTGAAAGACTTTCAAGAGGGGGCGAACCAGACAGCCAACAAGAAAGCTAAAGGGATTGTTTCTTCGAGCGAATTAAAAACCTTGTATATTCGTCACAATCCAGAACGACCATTTGATAGCTCAGATCATGTTGAATTTAACGGGTTTGAATATGATATCGTATCGGTCGATGTGGATGAATCATCATTTGACATGGATAAGATCAGCATCAAGAGGCGGACATGACAAAAGGTCTGGATCAGATTTTATCACGGCTTACTGAACTACAAGTGAAAGCTCCGAAAGCTGCAAGAGCAGCGGTCAAAGAGGGAGCGGATGAAGTCGAAAAAATACTAAAAGTATATACTCCTGTTTATTTTATTATGGACGGTATCCATGCTAGAGATGATACGAAAGTAACCAGTTTTAAAGGCGGTGACCACGGTTTGATATCAAAAGATATAGGATATGGTCGTGCTACAGGCTGGCGGATACACTTTCCGGATGATGGTACGAAATACCAGAAATCGCAAGGATTTGAAGAAAAGACAATTAATGAAGCAACACCAATTGTTAAAGAAATATACGCTACGAAAGTAAAGGAGGGATTGGGATTGTGACAGTAGAAACAATAGCTTATAAGTTATTAAGCAATGATGAAGAACTGAATAGCTTACTCGATAATCTACGAGGAAAGAAATTCGGTCTTGGATTTAAACAAGGGATTTTTACTTACGACATCCCAGAGCGACCTACGAATGCTTTGAGTAAGGAGCTTGCTCCATTTATGCGTATCTATCCAACTTATGAGAATGATGTTGAGTTTGCAGATGATAAAGCCATCTCGACAGAACACAGGATCACAATTAACTATTGGTGCTTGAACGCTAAGCAGTCTGAACAGATTGCTGAATTGATGGATAAGATTTTAGAAGGTAACGGCTTTGAACGTTACACAACTAATGAACTGCCAAGATACAGAGACAACGATATTGACTTACTAGTAAATGTAAGAAAGTATCGTTTTTTTGATTGGCAACTTGAAAAACTAAGAAACGAGGATTAATGAATGTCTAAAGTTAAATTTGGATTGCGTGGATTTGAATTTGGTGAAGTTAATGCTGAAAACAAAGTCCCAACAACTATGAAATTGACTGGTATGAAATCTGCTAAGATTGATATCACGAACGAACTTGTAACGATTGCTGCCGATGATGGACCATACGTAGTATTGTCATCTGGTATCACAGGTACACAGTTGGAAATCTCAGTACTTGACTTGCCAACAGAAGCACGTAAGGTATTATACGGTATCGAAGTTAAAGACGGTATGGAAGTCTACAATAAGAACCTCACTCCAAAAGATGTGGCTTGCTGCTTCCGTACATCTACAGAAGATGGTAAAGCTATCTGGATCGGTCTCCTCAAAGGTAAATTCTCATTGCCTGGCATGGAAACTGAAACTAAAGACGGTTCACCATCTCCAAAAGAAGACAGCGTAACTGGTAACTTTGTTGCCCGCGGTGACGATGAAAACGGTGATGTAATGATCATCGCTCGTGAAGATAATCCAGCGTTCAACTTGGAAAAATTCCGTGCTGCAGTCTTCCCAAAGTCGTAAGCGCCGCACCAGCTAGTGCTGTAGGCGCGGGATAATCACTTTCTAAGCATGGATTTTATTTCCATGCTTTTTATTTTTATTTAAGGAGTAGGAAATGTATACAATCAAGCTAAAAATTGGTGGAATCGATAAAGAATTTACCAAAGAATACATCAATGTAGAGGATAATCTACTAGCAACTGAGCAAAACGTGCGACAATCAGCACTTATCCAAGACCCTAAAAAGGCGAATGATCCAAAAGAAAATCGCAAACTAAATGAAGCATATCTAAAAATGTTTGTTGATATGTTTGGCGGTCAGTTTAAAGTCGAAGATTTGAAGCAAGCAGATATCACGATTTTAAAAACATTAGAAAAAATCTATCTTGCAGCGCTTGGAATCAAAGAAGAGGTGATCGAAGATCTTGAGGGTGAAGACGAAAAAAAGGAATAAGTCCAGAAGAAGCGCGTGACAATCTCTTAATCTGGTTTCAAGAACTAATGCAACAAGGATATACAATCCTTGAAATTAAGCAGATGCGATTGTCTGACTTTGATTTAATGGTTAAGGCCTTTGAAACGAAGAAGGAAGAATCGGAGAAAGAGACCACGCTTGATAAAGCATTTCCACTTCTATTTGGTTAGGAAAGGAGGATAAATGGCTAGTAATTTAGGTGAATTAGTAGCAACAGCATCGCTGGACATCCAACCATTCGTAGGAACGACTAAACAACTAAGTATGTATATGCGTGGTCTTGATAAGTCTTTATCTGCGATGGAAAAATCCTTTAAGAACGCTGGTAAGGGTGCAAAAAACATCGCAGGAATGAAAACCGTGTTAGGTGAAACTGCGAATAGTATTAAAGCCTATGAAAACCTATTAAAAGATCAAACTGCCCACTACAACAATCTAAAATCTGAAATTGGTGATCTAAGCAAAGCAAGTTCGAAGAATAAGGAAGACTTGCTTGGCGCACGTAATGCGATGTTGCAGACTGCTACCACTTTATCCGATTTGAGGGGGCGATATGCTGACCTCACTAAAGAAATTAATATCCAGTCCAGCAAATGGACACAAGTTGGTGATAGCTTGCATTCATTCGGATCGAAGATGCAGGGCATTGGCAAGAATATGCAAAGTGTTGGATCGACACTCACGAAAGGTCTGACTGTACCATTGCTTGCTGGCGCTGGTGTAGCGGTTAAGGCTGCGATTGATTATGAGAGTGCCTTTGCTGGCGTTAAAAAAACAGTGGACGGAACTCCACAGCAATTCGCACAACTATCTACCAGTATCCGTGAGATGGCCAAAGAAATGCCGTCTAGTGCGGTTGAAATCGCACACGTAGCAGAAGCAGCAGGGCAGTTAGGTGTACCAATTGGAGCGATTAAAGACTTTTCCAAAACGATGATTAATTTGGGAGTATCTACAAACCTAAGCTCAGAAGAAGCTGCATCGTCAATCGCTAAAATCGGTAACATCATGCAAGTGTCTGGTAAGGACCTTGGCACATGGTCTGGACATTTTGGGTCAGCCGTGGTAGATTTGGGTAAGTATGGTTGCCCAGCCATTAAGAAATTAGTGGCTTAAAATAACGGCCAAAATCGGTGAAAACTAAGTCTAAATGATAGCTTACTACTACCGAAAGTGATATAATAGTAGTATGAAAAAGCTAACAAATGAAGAATATATCAAAAGATTAAGAAATAGGCACGGCAGTGAATATACGTTATTAACTCCTTATAAAACAATGAAAGAAGAAATCGTTGTCAGACATGAGGAGTGCGGTGAAATTTTAAATACAACACCAGATAAATTGTTAAAAGGTGGATGTATAAAATGTGGTTACAAAAAGATGAAAAAAGCTCAAAGAAAAACTAATGAGCAATTTTTAGAAGAGGTATCGACTTCTTACAACGGTATTTACCAATTAGTTGATACATACGTAAATAACACCACGAAATTAAAATTTTATCACAAAGAATGCGACTGCTACTTTTATGCGACTCCGAGAGACTTTTTGCAAGGAAAGGCAGGATGTCCTGCTTGCAAAAACAAGAGGATTTCAAAGAGCGTAACAAAAACGCACGAATACTTTTTGAAACTTCTTGGTGACAGTTTAGGTGAAGAATATCAAATACTATCAAAATACAAGAATGCAAGAACTAAAATGAAAGTGAAGCATAATGTTTGTGGATTGGAATTCTTTTCAACTCCTCCTCACATTTTGAATGGCAAAAGATGTCCAGAATGTTGGAAAAATAAGTTGAGTCTTGAAAGAAGAAAAACACATGATAGATTTTGTCATGATCTTGGAGCAACTTGGTTTAACGACTACGAACTTCTTAATGAGTATGAATCTCAAAAGATAAAGATTAAAGTGAAACACAAGCATTGTGGAAATGTTTTCGATGTTTTACCAGACAGTCTCCTTAGAGGCAGTGGTTGTCCAAGATGTAAAGAAAGTAGAGGAGAAAAGAAAGTATCTTACCTTTTACAAGAAAAAGGATACAATTTTATTCCTCAGTTTAAATTTTCTGATTGCATTTATAAAAGTAAGTTGCCGTTTGATTTTGGTATATTGGATAAAGAAAACAATGTAATTCTGTTAATTGAATATCAAGGGATACAGCATTATAAACCTGTGTCAGTCTTCGGTGGACTAGAATCTTTTTTGGATCAGCAAAAGAGGGACTCAGTAAAGAGAAAATACGCAAAAGCAAAAGGCATCCCATTGATTGAAATAAAATATAACGAAAACATTGAAGAAAGAATAAAAGAATTAGATAAGTTAATACCGAGGTAAATTGAGTGATTAAAAAAACTCAATCACCGTAGAGCATAGGAAGTGAACCTATGCTTTTTGTTTACTCAAAAAGCGTAGAATATAATCTTCCCACGAGTGGCCGTCATCTTAACAAGTGAAGTTGAAGATAAAAATATATGCCGAACTTGCAGGAAACTGTAAGAAGTAGAGGATAAAAAGCCTCTGCGATAACAAATGAACCATTTTGCCACGACAGAACGTGATATTGTTGAAATGACCAACAGGCTTGCAGCAGGCGGTAAACTAGCTGGTTTGACTACACCAGAAATTCTTGGCCTTGCGACTGCGATGAGTAGTGTAGGCATTGAAGCTGAGGCAGGGGGAACTGCGATGAACCAGACCCTTACTGGTATCGGTAAGGCAGTGGCTGGTGTAGGTAAGGGCGCAAGCTCTAAACTAAAACTTATCGCACAGACTGCAGGTATGACCGCAGAAGAATTTTCTCAGGCTTGGAAACAGAAACCAGCGGAAGCATTGCAAGCATTTATTAAAGGCTTACAACGTGCGCATGATGAAGGTAAGAACATGGACGGTATTCTTTCGGATTTAGGTATGAAAGGTATCCGTCAAGGTAATATGTTGAAATCTCTTGCATCTGCATCAGACAAGATGAGTGAGGCAGTGAACCGCTCAAACTTAGCATGGAAAGAAAACAACGCACTTACGAATGAAGCAAGCAAACGCTATGAAACAACAGAATCTCAACTTAAAATTTTTAAAAACAAACTTACTGACATCGCTATTGAATTCGGCGGGCCACTCTTAAAAGCGTTAAACAGTGGTTTGGATGCTGCGAAACCGTGGCTACAAACACTATCAGACATGGCTAAAAAATTTAGTGAAATGTCAACTGAGCAACAACAAAGCATCATTAAATGGGGCGCTATGGCTGCTGCAATCGGGCCAGCTTTGAAATTCTTTGGTAAAGGTGCAAGTATCATCGGTGGATTTGCTAAAGGCCTTGGAACGATTGCTAAAGGTATCGGTAAATTTAGCGGTACACTTAAAACCATTTCAAACGGTGGCGGATTTATCAACGGTTTGAAACAGATGGCTACTGGTATGACTGCTACTGGTGCGGCTGCAGAGAGTGCGGCTACAAGTACAGGATTGTGGAGTACGGCAGTTGGAATATTAGGAAGTGGAGCAACTTGGGGTATTTTAGCTGGTGGTGCTGCATTAGTAACAATCGGTATCATCGCTCATGAGATCGCAGAAGCGAACGAACGTACTCAAACGTGGGGTACAAGCGTAAGCAAACTACAGGACCAAGAATTATCACGGTTAAAATCCAAAGTCGATGAAGTCCATCAGGCTACCGTTGGATTTGGTCAAGGTGGCGCACAAGCGGTTGAAAATGTACGTAAGAGTGTGCAAGGTCTTGCTGATGATATCCAAAAAGCGATCGACAAAGATCTTGAGAAGACTCTCAAAGGTCTTGAAAAAGTTGGTGCGAGTGAAACAATCCAAAAACGTGCTGTAGCGCAAGCAGAACAGCAAAAGAAAAATGTACAATCCATGACAGATGAGATTGTGCAGATTTATCAAAACGCATCTGACCAACACAGAAAGATCACTCGCGAAGAGCAAGCGATTATCTACGACTACGAGAACCAATTTATTGATAAACAATTGTCGTTGCAGAAATATTCTGCCGATGAACGCACTGCCATCATGAAAGCCATGAATGGCCAGATTAGTGATCTGAATGAAACACAACTACGTAAAGGATCGGGTGTTGTCGCTAAGTGGCTAGAAAATGAGAAGAAACTCTACAATGAACAAGTGACTGCATTGAAAGATGCTCACGCAAAGGGAATTTATAGCCAGTCTGAATATAACAAGGAAATGGAAAAACTAAATGCCCAACACAAGGCCAAGATGGAAGCCTATGGCCGTGAGTATGCAGCGTTGCAGAAGAAATTGAGTGAGAAAGTACCTCTTAATTTTGGTAACGATGAACAACGTAAGATGTACTTCGACCAGATGCGCAAGGATTGGGCAGAACTTGGACTCGACTATGACAAGATGATGGCCAAGGCAGACCAATTTGCTGACATCGTGGGTCGTTCGTCTGGTATGGTTGCTAAGAGCGTGCAGAATATGTCGCAGGAGACCAAAGATGCCAACAATATCTGGAATGGATTAGTATTTGACCCTAAGACGGGACAAGTTAAAACCAACGCGCAAGAGGAAGTAACCAAAGCACTCCAAGCTGAAAATGGCTGGGAAAATATGCAGTTTATCCTCAAGCACGCAAACCTCGAAACCAACGCTAAGATGACAATTGGACAAGCATTGGTTGAGGTTGGTAAGTGGGATAGTTTAACCCCACAAGAAAAAGAATTGGTTGTAGGTAATAACCAAGGTATGAAAGCCGTCCTTGATAGTAAAACATTGCTGGAACAGTACAACGCTATGCCAGCAGAAGTCAAGGAACTCTTGATGAAGAATACCGACTTCCTTTCATCAGGCGAGCGTGCTACTGCTATCATCGAACGCTGGAACACACTGACCCCAGAACAGAAAGAATTGATCTTAAAGGATGCTGCAAGTGATAAAGCTGAACGTGTAAGACTAGCAGTTGACTCACTTACTGGTATGGCCCACGTAGTTAATTTAGATGCAGAAGACAAGACAAAGAGCGCTATTGCTAGTGCGATGTCTAGCATCTTAACACTACCTACCGACCATAAGACGGACTTAATAGCTACACCAGAGGGGGTAACGCTTGGAACTAACCAAGCAATGGGAGCGTTAGGATTGTATAACGGATTTAACGTACCGACTAAACCGTTAACAGTCGATCCAAGTAATGCGACAAATGGCGCGCAACAAGCGATTAACAAACAACAAGAGTGGAATAACACTCCAAGTCCTGTTAAACCACAGTTAGGTGATCCAACTGGTGCGATCACTGCTGCACGACAAGCTATTGATAATCAAAATGCTTGGAATAGTACACCAAGCCCAACTAAGGTCATGACAGGCGATAGCACCAGTGCGGTTAATGCTGCGTACAGTGCTACCAATGCTATTAACAGCATTCCAACAAGTCACCATACAACAATTACAGCAACAGAAGTTGTAAATAGAGTGGTCAACTCATTCTCCCGTGTGTTCGGACACGCTAAAGGTACGAATTATCATGAGGGCGGACTTGCAATGGTCAATGACCAGCGAGGAACACTCTATAAGGAAATGGTCACACTACCAGACGGAAACTCATTTATCCCACAAGGTCGTAATGTGATTCTTGACCTCCCAAGAGGTTCGAAAGTCATGCGTGCTGGTTTGACTAAAAACTTTATGCGTGAACTAGGTATACCGAACTTTGCGGACGGTGTAGGTTGGAAACATTCGGAAGTTGCGAACGTTACGCAACGAATCAAAAATGTTAATGAATGGAAACGAAACAATGAACAGCGTGACCTTGTGCCGTTTATCCAAGAACTGATTGACCAAGTGAAACGTGGTAACAATCGTGATGAACGGCCAAACCAAAATTATACCTTGAATGTGCATGGAAATAGCACTGGACAAGATTTGACACCAGAGTTTATGAAGCGTTTAATGCGCGAACTAGCATACTATACTAATCAAGAGGGGAGGGGGTTAGCTTGACAACATTTACTTTTGATGGAAAGAAAAATACTGAATTCGGTCTACGAGTAGCGGAGGGCAAGAAAATTACTACCTCCAACCTTGATGTGGAGCGCGTGACAGTAGCAGGGAGAGACGGTGAGTTATTGATAAGTAATAACCGTCTTAATTCTGCTGAATTGAGCTTTCCAGTGAATTTTGTAAAAGAAAAAGGCTTGATCGCTACAGAAGTTTATAAAATTTCTGAATGGTTAAATGTGGCAGGTTATAAGGATTTAACTATCTCCTATGATCCAGATTTTATCTATCGTGCTGCATACCTTGAAACGTTTAGTATTGAGGAGACTATGCGACAGTTTGGTAAAACGACAATCAATTTTGTTTGTTATCCAGTCAAATTTTACAAACAAGGTCGCACTACTCAGAAATTAATGAACGGTGCGACAGTTAATGGATTAGGTAACGTAAACGCAAAACCAATCATCACTCTTGTCGGATCGGGTGATTGTACTCTTGCTATAAATGGTCGTAAGACTAAATTAAAGGATATCCAAGGTAAGATCACGCTTGATATGCAAGCAAATCAAGTATACAAAGATAATCTACCAGCGTGGGATAAAGTCGTTCGAAGCCCACAATTCCGAATGCCTTACTTGGACGCTGGACGCAACTTGATTAGTTGGGACGGTAACTTTGAAGTATTTACGATCCCAAATTGGGGGTTTAAACTATGAGGCCTATACTATTTAATAAAAATGAGCAGTCATTTGATACGTATGGTCTGGGTGAACTTAACGTAACCAAAGGTACTGTAACACGTGAACGCAACGGGAATTATACGCTATATGCTGAAATTCCCGTGAGCGATCCAATGGTAGCAAGCATTGAGAAAGAAATGAAGCTCAAGGCAGACGCTGGACTGCGAACTAAAAACCAAACCTTTGAGATCTCACGGATTGTAAAGGATAGCAGTAACATTGTTAAAATATACGGCCAGCATATCAGTCACAAGCTAGAATACATGGTGTTAAGAAATGCCACTGCATTTAATGGATCAGCATTTAGCGCACTATCTATCTGGAGAGGTGCGCTGATTGGTGATCTACGTTTTGATGTGTGGTCTGACATCCAGACCACGGCAAAGGGTGTATTTGATATCTCTAAAATGGAGAATGCCCGTCTTGCCCTTGGTGGTGTCGAGGGGTCTATTCTTGACATCTATGGCGGTGAGTATGAATTTGACAATATGACTGTTCGACTGCATAAGCAGTTAGGTCGTACTGCACCAACTGTATTAGAGTACGGCAGAAATATCTTATCTGCTGAACTTGATGAAACGATTGAGAGTGCATACACTAGTGTACTACCATTCGCAACTTACACTCCCGATAAACCAGAGGGCGACACTAGCGATAGCCAGCCCGATCCAGTAACTGTAACGCTCCCAGAAAACTACGTAGATAGTAAGTACAAGGCTCTATACGCGCACCGCAGAATTAAAGTCGTAGACTTTTCAAGCGAATTTAAGAGCGATAGTAAAAGTAAGGATATCCCAACACCCGATAAATTGCGTAAAATCACTACTGATTATATGGAACGGAACGCAATCGGAAAACCTAAGATCAATATCAAGATTGAGTACGCTGATTTAGCTAAAACTCTTGATTATGCAGATAATGGCTGGATTGAAGAGTTGGAACTATGCGACATCGTACCAATCTACTATCCACAGATCGGGCTTACAGACGAAACTGCGAAAGTAACCACGATCACTTACGACTTTGTCAATGAGCGCAATGAGAGCGTTGAGTTTGGCGATATTGGAACGAATGTAAGAGCTACCATGCAGAGTGGACTTGCCGGACGGGTTGATGATATCGCTAAGGCACAGCAAGACTTTAAGAATAGCTTGCCAGATTATCTCTTAAACGCTCAAGGAAATAAAGTTTGGTACAACAAGCCAGACGATAAAGAGCATAAAGTCGGTGATATCTGGTTTGAGAAGAACGGTATCTATGACCGTATGTATGTCTGGAATGGTTCTCAGTGGGAAAAACGTATCGACACAGAAGATGTCGATAAGATCAAAAAAGAGGTTGATAAACAGCTTGAACAAGCCAAGCAGTCAACGGCTATCGAGATCGAAAAGGCAAATGCAAAGGCACAAGAGGCCTTGGTTAAAGCTGGCACGATTCCAGACGCAAGTAAGTTATCTGACCAGATTAAAACACTGATTTTAAATAGTCCAGATCTGTCACGTAAGGTTACGGAAACCTTTAATAATGCTGACAACGGAGATACGATCTATAGTAAGGTGTATTCGAAAGTAGCAAAGAATTTTGCGACCAAGGGTGAATTTGAAAATATAGACCGTGTACAGAACAGCATGGGTCAAGATTTAATCGGCCTGTCTAAAAAAATTGAAACTCAAACTCTCGAATTTAACAAACTCACAGAGTCAAACAAACTCTACGAGCGTATCCTTGGCACGTCCGAAACGGGCGCACCAGACAAGCTCTCACGACTTGTTATGTCTAGCCAAATCTTCCAGACAGAAGTCGGGAAGTATTCAAGCACGGGTGGCCCGAATATGCTCCGAAATTCGAGAGCTGATGATGGCCTGAAGTATTGGACAGAAGCTAACGGACGTTTGAGCTTCACAGCTCACCAATTTTACCTCAACGGTCAAAAAAGGATGTTTTCTCTAAGACCAGGAGCATTTGT
>OLPB01000454.1_pt1 | contig 24667 bp, 24 predicted proteins | sample 1672001 | NCBI WGS metagenome assembly OLPB01 (sample SAMEA3136635, study PRJEB25190) | human gut metagenome | biome: human gut; feature: human-associated habitat; material: faeces | place: Austria | collected 2013 | reverse complement strand
AGGGCGGCGGTGAATGGGAATTCTTTGATCTCCCACAGCAGTGGGATCTTCATTACAAGGATCTTACTTTTCATCTGAAACCATTCAGTTTCAAACACACTGGTCTTTTCCCGGAGCAGGCTGTCAACTGGGACTGGTTCGGTGATAAAATTCGTAAAGCCGGACGCCCGATCAAAGTCCTGAATCTTTTTGCTTACACAGGCGGTGCAACTCTGGCTGCTGCCGCTGCCGGTGCACAGGTTACACACGTAGACGCTTCCAAGGGTATGGTTACCTGGGCCAAAGAAAATGCAGCTGCATCCGGACTTTCTGAAGCACCGATCCGCTGGCTGGTAGATGATTGTGTGAAATTTGTAGAACGTGAGATCCGCCGTGGAAATCACTACGATGCGATCATCATGGATCCACCATCGTACGGACGTGGACCAAAAGGTGAGATCTGGAAGATTGAAGAAGCAATTCATCCGCTCATCAAGCTGTGTGTGAAGCTTTTAAGTCCAAATCCGCTGTTTTTCCTGATCAACTCCTATACTACAGGACTTGCTCCGGCTGTGCTGACTTATATGCTGGCTACAGAGCTGAAAGAATTTGACGGACATGTCGATTCCCAGGAAATCGGACTCCCGGTAACTTCCAATGGGCTGGTACTTCCATGCGGTGCTTCCGGCCGCTGGGAAGCGAAATAAAGTATTCAAATTCTTCTGAAAATTTGATAATTTCTATCATTATTTTCTTGAATCTCCCGAGGTACAGCGATATAATATCAGTATCAGAAATGTATCAGCAAGTTACTGTGAACGAAACGAACGGTAACTTCAGGAGAGGTGAATCGTATATGGAAGAAAAAGCGAAAAAAGATGCTCTTCCCTACACCTGTACTCCGGCCTATGACCGCAGCCACTGTGGGAATTGTGTCTGCGCCACCTGTTATGAGCAGGAATTCTGTGATCACTGCAGTTCCTGCAAGGATCTTTCCCATAAGAAAGAATCCTGCAACAGCTATGAGGGCGCCTATTGTTATTAACGACAAAAAAGATGCTGACGTGCTTTGCATGTCAGCATCTTTTTTGCTCTTTCAAACTGCCTTTCGTTCTTTCGGAAATGTCATCGTGATCTCGGTTCCTTTGCCAATCTCACTGACCATCTTCAGTGCACCGCCAAGGAAGGTCACACCGTGTTTGACGATAGAAAGACCCAGTCCTGTTCCGCCAATTGCCTTGGAATGGCTCTTATCCACACGGTAAAATCTTTCAAATACCCTGCTCTGGTCTTCACCCGGAATACCGATTCCATTGTCTTTGACACGAATCTCCACATTTTCTCCCAGATCACGAAGATGAATACTTACCGTTCCATCCTCTTTATTATACTTGATACCATTGTCGCATAGATTATAGATCACCTCATCCAAAATTGGATGCACCGTCGTAAGCATCGTTTTGCCACCGTCTATATAGAGATGTACATTCTTCTTCTCTGCAACTTCTCTCAGACGGCCACAGACATCCTTCACTATTGTATACGCATCCAACATCTCCCATTCATATGGATTTTCACCCTCATCCAGCTGCGAAACCTTGATTGTATCTTCTACCAGCGTGATCAGACGCTGTGCTTCGTTATAAATTCTGCCCGCAAACTTCTTGATGTCCTCTTCTTTGACAAGTCCGTCCTGGATGATCTCTGCAAATCCAGAAATAGAAGTCAGAGGTGTTTTCAGCTCATGAGATACATTTGCAGAAAATTCTCTGCGTAACTGTTCCCGCTCAACCTTCTCTGTTTCATTCATCAGAAGGATGACCGCACCCACAACTCTATGTTCCCTGTTTACCGGGTTTGCGATCATCTGAATGGCCTCACTTCCCATATGAAGCAGAACACTTCCATGTTGTCCCTTCAGTACCTGTTCGATCAAAAGACGGAAATCTTCATTCCTGTTCAGAGAGTACACACTGTCACCAATCTTTGGATCTTTTAACTGAAACAGCTTCCATGCGCTGGAATTGCCCGAAAGAATCATTGTGTAACTATCAATAACAAGAAGACCTTCCTGCATGTTTTCTGTAATAATGCCAAACTCTTCCTGATTCCGTCGGGCTGCTTCCAGCTGACTCTTGATCTGTCGGTTCTGTTTGTAAATCTTGCTGAGAAGCGGTCCTACTTCTTCATAAATCTGATTTTCTTCCGGATGCTCCAGATCTACATTATTGATCGGCTCCACGATCTTATTTGCCATATGCACAGACATAATTGCTGCCAGAATCAGCATCACAACAGCAATGCCTATAAGTGGTGGTACCAGTTCCATAAGAAGTACCCAGACAGAATACTGCGTACTGGATACTCTGAGTACACTGTTATCCGACAGTCGCAATGCATAGTACAAAGTTTTCTGCGACAGGGTTTTGGAAGTACGTTCCGCATGGCCGCTGCCCGTCTTCAGTGCTTCCTGAATCTCCTTACGGTCACCATGATTTTCCATAGTTGCGGCATCAGCCTGATTATCATAGAGAACCGTTCCGTCTTCCGCAATATAGGTGATACGGTCATCTTTTTCTTTGATCTGTTTCAGATAATCTATACCATTCTCCTCTACACCATATACCAGATAAGTTGCTTCTTTTTTCAACTCAGTATTGATCTGTTTTCCAAAATGCTGATAAAGGATTGCCATAACACATGCAATCCCAAAAATCAGTACAGCCGCAGCTACCAGTATGCTTGATTTAAAAATCTTTTTTGTCACATCAATGACCTCCTAATTGATGTTCATTATTTCTGTGAACACCAGTAATTGCATACTCAACCCATTCTGCAATATTCACTGCGTGATCTCCGATTCGTTCCATATATTTCGCAGTCATAAGAAGGTCAAGGCCTGCTTTTGCATCCAGATTCTGATACATAAGCTCTGCCAGCTCCTCTTTGATCCGATTAAATGCATCATCTACCTGATCATCGTCATCAATAACTTTGCGGCAAAGGTCTAGATCTCTCTTGACAAAAGCATCTACGCTTTCTGTCACCATGCCGACTGTCATCTCCGCCATCTTGCCGATCAGTTCCGGAATCTGCACATGATTTTCCTCAATGAACTTGGAAAGATCCGCAATATCCGATGCCTGATCTCCAATTCTTTCCATATCTGAAATCATTTTCAGTGCTGCAGAAACCTCTCTCAGATCTCTTGCAACCGGCTGCTGATGCAACAGAATACGCATACAGAGGTTCTCGATCTCGCGCTCTTTTGTGTCGATTTCCTTATCAGTATCAAAGATTTCCTGGATACATTTATCACCGCGGATAGCTCTGTTCGAAAGTGAAATAGCCTTTTCACAGAGGCTTCCCATTGTAATGATCTGTACATGAAGTTCTTCAAGCTGCCGTTCGAAATGCGTTGCCATAATCAACCAAACCTCCCTGTAATATAGTCCTCTGTTCTCTTGTCTTTTGGCATGGAAAACAGAGTATCTGTATCGCTGAATTCTACAACTTCTCCCAGAAGGAAGAACGCTGTTTTATCAGAAATTCGAGTCGCCTGCTGCATATTATGCGTAACGATCACGATCGTATATTTTCCTTTTAATTCCATTGCAAGCTCTTCAATCTTGGAGGTTGAGATCGGATCAAGTGCGGAGGTCGGCTCATCCATCAGGAGAACTTCCGGCTCTACTGCGAGAGCTCTTGCAATACAGAGCCTCTGCTGCTGTCCGCCAGACATACCAAGTGCACTTTTCTTTAATCGGTCTTTTACTTCATCCCAGATGGCAGCATCACGGAGAGATTTTTCTACGATCTCATCGAGTTTTGCCTTGGAACGGATACCATGAGTTCTCGGTCCGTACGCAACGTTATCGTAAATACTCATCGGGAACGGATTCGGCTTCTGGAATACCATTCCGACCCTTTTTCGAAGAACGTTTACGTCCATATCTCCATAAATATCTTCTCCGTCAAGTTCTACTTTACCGGTGATCTTACAGCCTTCTACAAGGTCATTCATACGGTTCAGAGACTTCAGAAGTGTAGATTTTCCACATCCACTTGGTCCGATAAAAGCGGTAATCTCTTTTTCTGGAATATGCATATTGATGTCATGCAGTGCATGAAAATTTCCGTAAAAAAGATTCATATCTTCAATTGAAAGTTTGATATTATCACTCATGTTCTGTTATCCTTTCGCGATACGTTTTGCCACCATACCGGACAAACCGTTGATAATTAATACAAATAAAAGAATTACAACTGCGGTAGCAGATGCCTGATTCATATGAAGACCTTCACTGGAAAGTACGTACATATGAAGAGCCAGTGTACGGCCGGATCCCATCAGATTCGGGACCTGAGCAACTGTTCCTGATGTATAGAGAAGTGCTGCCGTTTCTCCAATGATACGTCCGATTGCAAGGATGATTCCTGCCAGGATTCCAGGAACTGCTGATGGAAGTACGATAGTAAAGATTGTACGCAGCTTACCGGCCCCAAGTCCGAAACTTGCTTCTCTGTAAGAATCCGGAACTGCCTTTAATGCTTCTTCAGCGGTTCTCATGATCAAAGGAAGAACCATGATAACAAGTGTACATGCACCTGCCAGAAGAGACATTCCCCAATGAAGTGCTGTTACAAAGAACAGCATACCAAACAGGCCATATACGATTGAAGGAATACCGGAAAGTGTTTCTGCTGTAATACGAATCACCTGTACCAGTTTATTTCCTTTTTTTGCATATTCTACAAGGTAGATTGCAGCAAAGATCCCAAGTGGTGCTGCAATTACCAGCGACAAAGCTGTCATAATAAAAGTGTTGATCAGTGATGGCATCAGAGAAACATTCTCTGATGTATATTCCAGGCTGAATAAACTTGGTGTCAGATATGGAATACCTTTCACCAGAATATAAGCCACCAGGAAAATCAGGACTGCAAACGTAACAACTGCTGCACCAATCGTAAGAAGTGCAAGTACACCTGATCCTGGATGACGCAGATAAGACCGAATTCGATCTGCTGCTGATGTTTCATTTCTTTTTTTCATTTTTTCCACCATCGGTTCTGCTACTGCTGCGTTAGTTTGCATTCTCTGACCTCCTGTTCAGTAAAGAAAGACTCAGGTTGATGATCAGGATGAATACGAAAAGTACAACTCCTGTTGCAATCAGTGCTTCTCTGTGAAGACCTGTTGCATATCCCATCTCAGTTACGATATTCGCAGTCATGGTACGAAGACCTTTGAGCAGTCCGGCTGGCATTCTTGCCTGGTTCCCGGCTACCATGATCACCGCCATGGTTTCACCGATTGCACGTCCAATACCAAGAACGACTGCTGCCAGAATTCCGGATTTTGCTGCCGGAAGCATAACCACAAAAATACTTCTTTCTTTTGTTGCTCCCAGTGCAAGCGAACCTTCATAATAACTTTCCGATACACTGCGAAGTGCAGATTCTGTAGGTCCGATGATCGTCGGCAGGATCATGATTCCCAGAAGGAGGGATGCCGCCAGCCAGCTGGTTCCGGTTCCGCCAAATGTGTTTCTGATCAGTGGAACCATAAGTACCAGTCCGAAAAATCCATATACGATAGAAGGAACACCTGCCATCAGCTCAATTCCGGATTTCAGTGGACGATAGATTTTTTTCGGACAATAGCGAGCCATAAATACTGAAGTAAATAAGGCGATCGGAACTCCAACCAGAATCGCTCCACCTGTTACATAAATACTGGCAATGATCATTGGAAAAATTCCAAATTTGTCATTGGACGGTTTCCATACCGTTCCAAGAAGAAATTTCAGCGGTCCAATTTTGGCAATTGCCGGGATTCCATTGGCAAAAAGGAACAAACATATCAGAAATACTGCCAAGACTGAAGCACAGGCAGCCACCATAAAAACAATTTTCATGGCCTGTTCTTTAAATCTATTCATACAGGACTCTTCCTCTCTTATACTCATCATCAGATAACACCACTGGTGTTTCTTTTGATATACAATACCAGACATACACGAAGCCCGGAAATCCGGGCTTCCTGCTTAAGTCTATATCTATCGGTCTTACTTATTTCGCAAGGTCTTCCCAATCTGTTGTTTCACCTGTGAAGATTGCTTTTACCTGGTCACTTGTCAGTTCATCAATATCATTGTCATTGTTTACTACTACTGCAATACCATCTCTTGCAATCTCAGTAGCTGTAAGATTTTCTTTTGTTTCTTCGTCTTTCAGTTCACGGGATGCCATACCAATATCACAGATACCTTCTGCTGCGGATGTGATACCTGTTGTGGAATCGCTCTGCTGTACTTCTACAGTGATCTTACCGCCATTTGCTTTCTCATATGCTTCTTTCAGTTTTTCCATAACCGGTGTTACAGAAGAAGAACCAGCTACTACAACTTTACCTTCTGCATCACTCTGCTCGTAAGCTTTTGCATCATCTGCTACTTTAATGTATCCATTGTCTTCAACGATCTGCTGTCCATCTGCACTCATGATGTAGTTTTCAAAATCCTGTGCTGCATCGCTGAGTTTGTCAGTTGTAATGATGTTGAATGGACGGGATACTTTGTATGTATCGTTTGCTACATTTTCTGCTGATGCCTCAGCACCATCGATCTTAACTGCTTTTACTGTATCATTCAGAGAACCAAGTGAGATGTATCCGATTGCATTCTCATCACCAGCTACTGTTGTCATCATAACAGATGTGCTGTTTGTGATACTTGCATCTTCTGTTGTCATATCTACTTTTTCATCTCCCTGTTTCTCTTCGATTCCAAACAGTTCAATGAATGCTCCTCTTGTTCCTGATCCGTCTTCACGGGATATAACATCAATGGTTCCGCTTGCTGCGCTTGCAGTTGCTGCGAATGCGGTTGTTCCAATAAGTGCTGCTGTAACGATTGCTAAAACTTTTTTCTTCATAATGATAAATCTCCTCTTTATTTTGCTTTATTTAATTTTTGTATTTCTCATCGACAATTGCAATTATATGGGAGAAAAGTAAAATGCATAATCACATGCGTGTAAAATCTTTGTAAAAATGATTTTTCAAAAACTTTGACCTGTATCTAAAAGATAGTTATAATAAACTTATATTAAGATTGCTATGTGCACCGTAACAGATTCTTTTTCGTATCACATAACAGGAAAGGGATATAGTATGAAGAAAATAACGATTAAAAACACAGACCTTGAGCTTTCTCCAATGGGAATGGGCTGCGTAAATGCCGGTATCAAATGGGATGGAGAGGATGCTTTCAGAATTTTTGATGCTTTTCTGGATATGGGCGGAACCGTTTATGACACTGCCCGCGTATATGCCGACTGGATTCCTTCTGAAATCGGCCGCAGTGAACGTGTACTTGGACAGTGGCTTCGCGAAAGCGGGAAACGTCATGACATTATTCTTGTCTCCAAAGGCGGACATCCGGATATGACACCTGCCGTTCCGGACATGCATGCTTCTCGGATTTCAGCAGAAAATATGCGTCACGATCTGGAACTTTCTCTCCGCGCGCTTGGTACTGATTATATTGATGTTTATTTTTATCACAGAGATAATGAGGCGATTCCTGCCAGTGAACTAATTGAAGTTATGGAAGAATTTCGAAAAGAAGGTAAGATTCGCTATTATGCATGCTCCAACTGGAGTACTGCACGTATGAATGAAGCCGATGCTTATGCAGCATCCAAAGGATACCGTGGTTTTGTCGCAAATGAAGCTCTGTTTAATATTGCTTCTGCTTCCATGAAACCTCTTGAAGACGATACATTGAAGATCATGAATCAAGAAATGCAGCAATATCATATAGAAAATCCACAGAATCTGGCCATGCCATATATGTCTGTAGCCAGTGGATTTTTCCACAAATTATATGCCGACGGTGCTGATGCTGTCAGAAATTCTGAATACTACACTCCTGAAAACCTCAAGATTGCCGAAGGACTTCACGGACTGATGGAAGAATATCAGATTTCACTTACACAGGCAGTCCTTGGTTATCTGACCTGTCGTGATTTCACCTGCCTGCCGCTTTATGGACCTAGAAATATAGAAGACCTTAAGGATGCAATGGGAACTTTTTCTATTCCATTCCTTAAAGAATATTATGCAGACTGATTTTTCTTATATTAGCAGCTCGGATCTATATGCAAAAAGAGACTGTGACTCATTGTTCTGAGTCATAGTCTCTCTGATTTTATGCCATATTGTTTACCATTTTGTACTTGTACAGCATTTCTGCGTGATTCTGTTCTTCTACCTGAATATCAGCAAGCAGTTTACGAACACCACTGTCACCAAATGCAAATACTTCTGAGTTGTATTCTCCCGATACCAGTTTTTCCGTCGCAATACAATCTGTTGCCAGAAAAGCATCCTGCTGTTTATCCTCCGGAGAACTCATTGCCGTGTAGGTTGCTTTTGGCTGATAATCTCGTCCGTCACTGTCGTTGCAGTTACACTGAGGGACTTCTCCTCTCAGTACACGGTCGAGGGAATCATAATGTTCTCTCTCTTTCTGCTGTAATGTCTGAAAAAGATTTTTCAATTCAGGATCTTTTGCCTGCTGCGCATATCTTCCATATTTCTCAATACAGCTTTTTTCCTGTGTCTGTAAGTCTTCGATCGTTGTACGTTCTTTTTCTTTTAATATCATCGTACCTGCTTCCTCTCTTTCATTTTGCAATACGATGATAGTATCTGTCATGTGGAAAATTTTATGCAGTTTTTCCCAAAATAATCTCAATCAGATACTTATCCAGCATAATCGTACGATTCCATGGATTAAGGATCACACCTTCAATCTCATCTGTCTGGAGGATCAGTTCAAATAATTTATTAATATCTGTCAGAAAAGTGGACTTGACACTTCCGCCACCTTTGAGTTCTTCCTCAAAGCTGGTGAATGCTGACCACCAGTTTTTTCCATCTTCCGTCCTGATTGCCTCCAATCGGATCTGACCATCACCTTTTGGCGGTTCTACAGCAATGATAAACTGGCCGTCTTCTTTCATACGTCTGCGAATGACAGTCAGAGTATGTGCCAGCATTTCCTGTGTTGCCTCATGTTGCAGTCCTGCAATTGCCTCTTCTATTTTTTCATTGCCCTGAAGGCCCTCATCTGTTTTGTAATCTTTCATGATCATGTCTACCTCTTATTTGTTTTTCAGGATTTTGTGCCTGTTTTTCCCTCAAGTAATTTAATGGATTGACGAATACACCAGATACAGGTTGGTCCAATATAACAGCTGGCTGCTATCCATGCAGCCTGATCTGCAAAACAGATTGCTGTATAGCCAAATGTTCCTACAAATCCAACACTTACAATTACTCGTCCGATCATTTCCATAACACCTGAGAAAATAGCTCTTCCGGAATATCCCAGCCCCTGCGTCACCATTCTGCACACATTGAGGATTCCAAGAATTCCGAAGAAGAATCCCAGACAGCGCAGATATTTTGCAGATGCATCCAGAACTGCGGTCGCATTTTTACTCAGGAAAATCATTGAAAGTGGTCTTCCGAAAAAAATCAGTATCAGACCGGCACTAAAACCATAAATGCATCCTGCGATCGTTGCCTCAAGTGCACCCTTTTTAATCCTGTCTGCCTGACGCGCGCCAAGGTTCTGACTGCAGAATACAGATGCTGCTGTTCCAATCGCATCAAATGGACACAGAAGGAACTGCTTAATACGCATAGCCGCTGTAAAAGCAGAAACATAAATACTTCCAAGTCCATTGTTCGCCGCCTGCATGACCATACTCCCGATTGCTGTGATCGAGAACTGAAATCCCATCGGAAGTCCCATGCCCAGAAGTTCCTTTACCGCATCCTTTTGCACGATCATGTTTTCTTTCTCCAGGCGAAGAAGCTGCATCTTCCCTCTTATATAAAAGAAACAGAGAATTCCACTGATCGCCTGTGCTGTGATCGTTGCGATCGCAGCTCCCATACAGCCCCATTTCAAAACAATAATACAGAACAGATCCAGGAAAATATTCAGGACTGCTGAAAACCCCAGGAACAGGAAAGGTGTCCGGCTATCGCCTACAGAACGCAGAATGCTGGACAGATAATTGTACAGCAGTGTAAATGGTATTCCGATAAAAATGACGATCAGATATACATACGCATTTCCAAAAATATCATCCGGAACAGAAAGCAGATGCAGGATCTGTCCACAGGATAACGAACAGGCAATCATAAGGATTGCCGCAATAATTGCTGTAAGTACCGCGCCATTAAATATGTAATTTCGCATAGTACGATGATCCCCAGCGCCAAAATATCTGGCAACAGGAACGCCAAAACCGACACAGCATCCAATACAGAAGCCTAAAACCAGAAACTGTACACTGCTGCTCGATCCAACACTTGCAAGCGCATCAGCGCCAAGAATCTGACCTACGATTGCCGCGTCAATAATATTATAAGTCTGCTGAAGGAGATTCCCCATCAACAGCGGCAGTGCAAACTGAAGCATTAGTTTCAGCGGGCTGCCCTTTGTCATAGATGTTGACATTTTTCACCTTCTATATGTAATTCTTTCATTCTCAGATAACTTTTCTGACTGATAAATTATAAGTCTCCCAGTGCTCTCATGTCAATTTGAACTACTACAGAATCTTCTTTAATTCCAGTAAATCATGAATGATGTAGTCCGCTGGTTTTCCACTTTTTTCTTTTTCTTCTCTGTATTTTTCCACAGAAGGCACATACCAGCAGGTGGACATTCCATACGCCCTGCCACCGGTAATATCTGCGGTCAGGGAATCTCCAATCATCATACATTCCTCCGGACATACTCCCGGAAGTTCTTTCATGCAGCCATCAAAAAACGCTTTGCCCGGCTTGTCTGCTCCTACTTTTTCGGAAACAAAACAGTGCGCAAAATATTTCAACATATCTACCTTCTTCAGGCGATTAATCTGCTGACCATATGGTCCGTTACTTGCCGCACACAGACAGTAATCTTTCTCTTTTAAATATGTAAGAATTTCTTCTGCCCCATCAACCGGTACAGCGCTTAAGTTGAGAAGTATACGGAATTCTTTTTCCATTTCAACACCGTCTGCCTCCAGTCCAAGATGCCCAAGAATTGCCTGCCAGCGCACATAAAACAGGTCGTCCATCGTCAGTTCTTTGCGTTCGATACGCTGCCAGATCTTATTATTTTCCTCTGTAAAAGCAGCAAACATTTCTGATTTATATTCCAGTCCCGCTTTCTGAAAGCACTGCTCCATTGCCCAGGCTGCGGCCGCATCAAAGTCCAGAAGCGTATTGTCAATGTCCAGAAAAAGGACTTTTATCTTGTCATTCATATTGTGGTATCCTTTAACTTTTTTTATGATATCTTTCAAAAACTTTTCACGTTTAGTCGGAATCTCCCTTTTGAATTCTACATTCTTGCTTCACCAAAAAACTCTTTGTTAACCACTTGATCACCTGCTTTTCTTCCAAAGATCTACAATTAACATTATATTTATTATGCCATATATTGTCTGTATTCACAATTATTGTTTACGATTCCACTGAATGTGCCGGAGAATTTCTTTCCATTTACCACCCAAAATAGTAAAAGATGAAGTATTTTTAAGATTCCGTAAAATGTCTATCAAACCTCCGTAAATGCTATTGTTTTCTGAAAATTCAAGTGTTATACTTCACATCGTCAACTGAGGACGAACAATCAGGCCTGTGTATCCTTTCAGTTCAACTTACCATATTTCTCTTAATTTAAAGGAGTTTATAATTATTATGAAAAGAAAATTAATCGTCGGTTTTTTAACTCTCTGCTCTATTGCAACTGTATGTCCTTCTGTTTATGCTTCCACTGACCACTACACAGACAGCAGCGTTACCGGTGCTGACTCCGGCTGGTCTGACTGGGATGCAAACTGGGCAGATACAGCCGCAGATTTTACAAAAGTTTCTCTTACCCCAGGTGCTGATGATACACAGCTCAACTTTGCATGGTACAGCGAAAAAAGTGACAGTGCCGCTACTCCTGTTGTACATTTTGGAACTGATAAAGATAATCTTGAAACATTTGAAGGTACTGCCGGTGATGTAGATCAGGAGCTTACCGGTGACAAAGCCTATGAATATAATCACGTAACTGTAACTGGCCTCGAACCAGAAACAACCTACTATTATACAGTAGAAAAAAATGGTCAGCAGACAGACGTATGCGAATATAAAACTCAGAAAACAGATACCGTAAAAATGCTCTACGTCGGTGACCCACAGATTGGTGCTTCCAAAGGTCAGACTCAGAACGGTGCAGAACTGACAAATGAATCCGGTGCTGCCAATACTGCTGCTGAAAACGATGGTTTTTCCTGGAATCGTACTCTGAATACTGCACTTTCCGAAAATCCAGATGTGAACTTCGTTATCTCTGCGGGTGACCAGGTAAACAAAACAGGTGAAGCCAAAGAAGAAGAATATGCTTCCTACCTGAGTGCAGATGCCCTGAAATCTCTTCCTGTAGCAACAACAATCGGTAACCATGATTCCCTGAATCCTGATTATTCCTATCACTTCAATAACCCGAATAATACTGAAAACGGTAAAACTGCTGCTGGCGGTGACTACTATTACAGCTATGGCGAGGGACTTTTCATCGTTCTGAACACCAACAACTACAATGTAGCAGAACATCAGAACACCATTGAAGAGGCTGTAAAAGCTTATCCAGATGCAAAATGGCGTATCGTAACCATCCATCAGGATATTTACGGTTCCGGACTTGACCATTCTGATACAGATGGTATGATTCTCCGTACTCAGCTTACTCCTGTATTCGATGCAAACGATATCGACGTTGTTCTTCAAGGTCATGACCATACTTACAGCCGTTCCAAAATGCTCTACGGTGATGGACAGACACATGAAAAATATGAGTTCAGTCTGAATGCCGACGGTACAGACTACGACTGGGAGCACGCTACAAACGTAGATACCGGTGACCAGATCACACTCTCTCCAGAAGAAGGAGATACTGATGCCGAAGCGGCTCTGGATGCATTCCATGAAGACAACAACTGCTACACTATTGAAGATGTAGATGGAAATACTGTTACAGATCCACAGGGAATCCTCTATATGACAGCAAACTCCGCTTCCGGTTCCAAATATTATGAACTGCTTTCCACTCAGCAGGATTACATCGCAGCCCGCAGCCAGAATTGGCTTCCAAGCTACTCCGTGATCACAATGACTGCGGATTCCTTCTCCATTGATACCTACCAGATCACTGATGACGGCAAAGCAGAAGCTATTGATGATACCTTTACAATCCAGAAAACAGCCGAGAAATAATAATGAGTAAAAAAGTAGTCCGATATCTTATTTATTTACTATTTGTCTGTGTGTTCGGTGTTTTTGTCTTCAAGCTTAATCAGGTTGAAAAAACAGAACTGGTCGTCCGGACAGGTCAGACATTTGAAAAAGCAGAAGTCACACAAATCCTCGAGGATAACCTCGATTCCAATGGAACTCGTGTCGGTGAGCAGAAAGTGCGTGTAAAAATGCTCACCGGCGCACGAAAAGGAAAAGAGCTTGATATCACCAGCAGTTCCGGATATCTCTTTGGTGCCGCCTGCAAAGCCGGAATGAAAGTTATCGTCATGCAGAGTATTGCCGGTGAAACCACAATCGCCAGCGTTTACTCTCAGGATCGCGAGTGGGTCATTTACATTTTCGCCCTACTCTATCTTCTCGCCTTATGTGTCATTGGAGGAAAACAGGGAATCAAGGGATGCCTTGGACTGATCTTCACCTTTTTCTGTGTGATCTTTGTCTACCTTCCACTTGTATATCTGCGTTTTTCACCGTTCTGGGCCGCTGTTTTTATCTGTTTTCTCACCACGCTGGTCACCATGTATCTCATCGGTGGTCCTACAAAAAAGACCTGTGCAGCGACACTTGGCACACTGGCAGGCGTTGTTCTGGCTGGTCTTTCCGCATGGTGCTTCAGCAATGCATCCGGGATTTCCGGTTACAATGTATCTGATATCGAGACACTTATGACTCTGTGGAATACCAACCGTATCCAGGTAGGTGGTCTTCTTTTCTCTGGACTTCTGATTTCATGTCTCGGAGCCGTTATGGATGTCGCCATGTCGATCAGCAGTGCCATTGATGAAATTTACAAACAGAACACCGCCTTAAGCCGAAAGGAACTGTTCAAAGCAGGCATGCGTGTCGGAAGAGACATGATGGGCACAGACAGCAATACTCTGATCCTCGCATTTGCCGGAAGCAGCGTCAGCACACTTCTTCTGGATTATGCCTATGACCTTCCATATCAGCAGATCATCAATTCTAATAACATCGGTATCGCGATCATGCAGGGACTTGCAGGCAGCTTCGGAATCGTGCTTTCTGTCCCGCTGACAGTTCTTATCTGTACAGTTTTGTTTCATAAAAATGAAACTGCTTCGCAGAGATAATTATTTTCCATATTTTATATAAAAAACTCTCTACTTCTACCATTTACACACATACTTATTTGCGTTAGAATAAAGACATCGGGTCAGATATTTTCTGGCCCTTAATTAAACTTTATGTAGAGAGGAAATTGAAAATGAAGGAAAAAGGAAGTAGTTTTTCCGGATCGATCGGCTTCGTTCTGGCTGCTGCCGGAAGTGCCGTAGGTGTTGGAAATATCTGGAGGTTCCCATATCTCTGTGCCAAAGACGGCGGTGGATTATTCCTGCTGGTCTATCTGGTACTGGTACTGACCTTCGGATTTGTATTACTGACAACAGATGTTGCAATCGGTCGAAAAACCAAGAAAAATGCGCTTAGGGCTTTTGAAGCGCTCAATCCGAAATGGAAATTTCTTGGTAAACTGACATTTCTAGTTCCAACACTGATCATGACCTATTACTCTGTCATTGGTGGCTGGATCACGAAATACTTTGTTAGCTATATTATATCTGATGGAAAAGATGCTGCGACTGATGGATATTTTACAGCTTTCATCACATCAGATATTGCACCGATCATATTTATGCTGGTCTTTCTTGCACTGACCGCATGGATCGTATATCGCGGTGTAGAAAAAGGAATCGAAAAATTTTCCAAGATCATCATGCCAGGACTGATTCTTCTGATCCTGGTCATCGCGATTTTCTCACTGACACTGACACATACCGATGCAGACGGAACTGTCCGTACCGGTATGGAGGGACTTGCTTTTTATGTAAAGCCAGATTTCAGTGGGCTCACTGTGAAGCGTTTCCTGGAAATTCTTCTGGATGCAATGAGCCAGCTTTTTTTCTCCTTAAGCGTTTCCATGGGAATCATGATCACCTACGGTTCTTATGTAAAAAATGAAGTCAATCTGAACAAAGCAACAAACCAGATTGAAATTTTTGATACCGGCGTTGCTTTCCTTGCAGGAATGATGATCATCCCGGCTGTATTTGTATTTCTTGGCACAGATGGCATGGCTTCCGGACCAAGCCTTATCTTCATTTCATTACCCAAAGTATTTGATGCAATGGGTGCTCTGGGACAACCTGTAGCAATTGCTTTCTTTCTGATGATGGGATTTGCTGCACTTACCTCCTGCGTCTCCGTTATGGAAACTCTGGTTGCCAACTGCATGGAACTTTATCACAAACCACGTAAAAAAATGTGTGGGGCTGTCGGTATCTATTCTCTGATCACAGCTGTTCTGATCTGCCTTGGATATAACAAGCTGTACTTTGAACTGAAACTTCCAAATGGGTCTGTCGGACAGCTTCTGGATGTCATGGACTATATCAGTAACAGTTTCCTGATGCCGTTTATCTCTCTTCTGACCAGTATTCTGATCGGATGGGTAATTGGTCCGGACTGGATCATAGGCGAAGTAGAACGCAATGGCGAACACTTCAAACGTGCCGGTCTTTATCGCTTTATGATTCGATATGTGGTACCGATCGTTATGCTGATCCTGTTCCTGGTATCTACCGGATTTGCAGATCTGGTCTTCTAATATTGAATGTCCCCAAAATGCTCTGACACTAAATAAAACTCCTCCATACCGGTTGCTTTCTTTAGGGAAACAGCTCGTCTGGAGGAGTTTTTAGTATATATTTTTATACTTATACGGTAATCTTGAACCAGTCTTTTTCTTCGAAATCAACGACGGTACAGTCATTCGCATAGGTGCATTCCGGAAGAATAATCATTGCATGAAGCTCCTCATTATTCAACGGAAGTGGACAGAGATGCCAGATTGCTGCATTAATCTTGACCATACATCCCTTCGGTACGATAAATGCCTGGGCAAGTTCCGGAACTGGTGTACCGCCGGATGCCGGTGCTACATGAATGATCATATCATCATCCAGTGCTACAATTCCTTCCCATGTCGTTGTATGATATTCCGCTGCTTTGATGATCCTCTCATCTTTGCGAACTGCAATTGGAGAAAATGCAATACTTCCCATACTAGTTCCGGAAATACGATCCGGATAGAACTTATGGATTTCTCCCTGTAATGGATAGCCTTCCGGCTCTGTCATGTTGCAGAATGTTCCATATGGAGCAAAATCTGCTACGTTGATCTTGATTGCTTTTACTTCTCTCATTGTAAAAACCTCCTCTTTTTGATAAAAACCCCATTAAAATTTTGCTAGACTCAGTATACCATAACCGCCTGACAACCTCAAGGAAACCTATATTAATTACTCTGCGCTCTTATAAAAGTCTGCTTCCTGCACGCAGCATACGAAACAGCCGTCTGGCCGCTCCAAGATACAATTCTTCCGCATGATCCAATGCTTCCGGAAGTGTCATAACACCATTAATAGTCGTAATCATCGACTCTATTCCATATTCAAAAATATCTTCTGCCCCCTTGCCCATACTTCCGACAATTGCCACCGCCGGTATACCATGTGCCTTGCAGTGTATACCGATGCCCTGCATGACTTTTCCAAATACGGACTGCCAGTCTGTAGCTCCCTCTCCGGTAACTACTACATCTACCCCTTCCAGGCGTCTGTCAAAGTCAAGCAGATCAAGGACTGTTTCAATTCCTGATTTCAATGTGCCATTCAAAAATACCATCAAAGCTGTTCCAAGTCCACCGGCAGCTCCGGCACCTTTTACGTTATCCATATCCATGCCAAATTGCTTTTGGATGATATCACGATAGTTACACATACCTTTTTCCAGTTCATCCTGAATCTCAGGTGTTGCGCCCTTTTGCCGGCCAAATGTATAAGTTGCACCGTCTTTACCACAAAGCGGATTGGTCACATCACACATAACTGTAAATCTGCATTCTTTGATCAGCGGATTCAGTCCGGATATATCAATCTTTTTTATTTTAATGAGATCTCCTCCACAGCCTTTCAGTTCTTCGCCATTTTCATCCAGAAAACGACCTCCCAGAGCACGGATGCATCCAATTCCACCATCATTGGTAGCAGAACCTCCAATCGCTATGGAAATATCACGAAATCCTCTCTCCAGAGCATCCCGTATCATCTCACCCGTTCCATAAGAAGTTGTATATCTCGGATCCCGTTTCTCATCCGGAACCAGCGGAAGGCCAGATGCCGCAGCCATTTCCATAACTGCCCGTTTTTCATCCAGCATACCATAGCTGCATGTCAATTCTTCCCATAAAGGTCCGTGCACTTTCAAGGGAATTGTTGTTCCTTTGACTGCTGAAAGTACTGCTTCTGTTGTTCCTTCTCCGCCATCTGCTACTTCTATGCTGTCGCAGACACAGTCCGGGAATATCTCCCGGGCTGCCTGTGTAAGTAATTCTGCTGTTTTGGGAGAAGACAAAGTTCCCTTAAATGAATCAGAAGCAAACAAAAATTTCATCTGATGTCTCTCCTTCTTATTTTTATAAGAATGCTATTTTATTTCAGTCTGAATTTCAAGTATACCGGATCGTGGTCGGAGTAAGAATATCCTGTATTGATGTCCTCATAAGAAACGCATTCTATATTATCAGATATAATAAATCCATCCAATGTAACGGTGTAAGTCACTCCCGGCACGTACTCCATATCTGCATTACGAGCACTGTCCCAAAGGTCATTTTTTTCCTGCGCGGTCAGTTGATCTATGCAGAACGCAAAATGTTCCGGAAGTTCTTCTCTCGGGAAAGGGTATGCCCAGGACTCTTTATCTGCAGAGTCATCCTCTGATGCTTTCAGATCATGGTTGAAATCACCACCACAAAGCACATAATTTCCTGCTTCATATTCTTTCTGCATATCCTCAGCCAGCATACGAATCTGTCCTTCGCGAATCGCATCGCTGTTTCCATATGCAGACATATGCAGCTCAAAGATCACAAATTCTTTGCCATTATCGACCGGAACTCTGGAAATACTGTAGCAGCGGTCCAGATCAAAGAATTTACTGAATGAGGTAGATACCGGAAAACTTCTTCTCAAAGAATCCGTCACCGGATATCTGGAAAACAGGGCCAGCCCTGATCTGCTCTTACCATGTGGCTGGGTAAATGGATAGAACAAAAATGCCGAATCATAGTTCTGTGCAAATACCGTGTCATAATCTGCCAGACATTCTTTCAAGATTGAGTATTCGTTTACATGATAGCTTCTCGTGGAATTCAAGTCCACTTCCTCAATAAGCGCAAAGTCCGGATCATAAGAAGCAACGAGCTCTCCTGCCCCCTGAACCGTTTTTAGCACACTGTCTTTGCTCTTCGCCCAGGAAAACTTGCCACCGTCCATAAAGAAGCTGAAATCCGGTGTATATGCACCAAATCCGATATTATATGTAAGCGCGGAATATTCTTTTTCTGTTGTAAGTTCCGCGTCTGCCGCATGGGATTCCACCTCAAGTGGCAGATTATCCTCAATCCGATGATAACTTGCAAATAAATAAATGATATATCCGATCAGTGCGAGTATGATAATTCCAAGAATGATTCCAACAATTTTAAAAATTTTTTTTGCTGTTTTCATATGCTTTGTCCTCTCTTCCTGGTGATCCAGAAAAATGTACAGGTGAATATGATTCCTTTGACAATCGATGTTGCAGAGAGAGCCCACCAGATTCCACTGAGTCCCATAAGACCTCCAAGAATGATTGCAAGCGGGATTCTCGCACTGGTGAATGTAATACTGATAATACTGCAAAGTTTTGTTCTTCCAAGTCCGGACAATGCCCCGACCGTTGTAAGTTCCACACACATGAATGCCTCACTGAAGCCAATGATGATCAGGTAACCAACTGCTGTTGTAATTGCTTTCGGTTCATGGAAAAAGATCTCTGCGATTGGCCGCGGGAAACAGACAAATGCGAACGTGATCAATATTCCCCAGATACCAACTGTCCATAAAGAGGCTCTGTATCCTTTCTTTACACGGTCCATTTTTCCGGCGCCGTAATTCTGCGCAATAAAAGCATTCAGCGCTGCTGCAAAACCATCTGCAGTATTCCAGGAAATCGATTCGATCTGGCCTCCGACTCTCTGTGTTGCAACTGCTTCTGCTCCATAGCCAGATACCATACGTGTCAATACCATGGAAATCGCACAATATGCCATTCCCTGAATTGCCGTTGGAATTCCAATCTTACAGATTCCAGCCAAATATTCGCGTGGAATTCCGGCAAAAAGCTGAATTCCTTTTAATACATTTTCTTTCTTCCGCACGATAATTGCAAGAATCATAATGCTCATAACAATTGCCTGTGCCGTCACTGTCGCAATTGCTGCTCCAGCCACACCAAGCTTCGGAAACGGTCCCGGTCCGAGAATCAATACAGGATCCAGGATCATATTGGTCACAAGTCCGATCAGATTCGCCAAAAACGGTGTTTTCGAATCTCCCTGCGCCGTATAAAGTCCTGTCAGTGTCAGCGTCATAAAGGAAAACACAATCAATCCACATGCAATTTTGGTATAGGATATGGCCGCTGCATGTGCCTCCGCATCTGCGAGCTGGAAAAATCCTACCATCTGTTTCGTAAACACAAGCGACAGAAGCGCATATGCCATCCCCATAAAGGCAGCCAACTGCACCGCTGCCTGCGCAAAACCATGTGCTTTTTCTTTTTCACCACGACCGATACATTGTGCAACCTGTACCTGTCCTCCCATTCGAGCCATGGCAGCCAGTCCCTGTGAAAACCAGGTAAACATGCCTCCTACACCAACTCCGGCAACGGCCTTCGAGCCCAACAGCCCAATCCATGCCATATCTGTAATGTTATATAAAGTCCCAAGAAATGACGATGCCATGATTGGAATCGCAAGCTTCGTCAGTGTCCTCAAAATAGGACCTTTTGTTAAATTTCCTTCCATTTAAATTCCTCATCCATTTTTATTTCTTTTGATTCATCCATTATTCCTATTATACATGGTTTATCATATGTTTTCATCATATTTCTAAGATATCACCCATATCTTATGAAACATTATATGCATTATTTTTCTATAGGTAAAAAATCTCACACCACCTTTTACTGTGATGTGAGATCTCTGATCTGTTCTGTATTCTTTTTTATATCTGTCTAACGCTCTTTTTATTTATATTTCACTGCTGTTCCATAAGCAATCACTTCTGCTGCTCCTGACATAACCTGTGAAGATCCATACTTTACACCAATCACCGCATCCGCATCCATTTCTTTGGCTTCATCTACCATACGCTTCGTGGCAATCTGTCTCGCCTCATTAAGCATTTCTGTATAGCCTACGATTTCACCGCCAACCAGTGTTTTCATACCTGCCATAAAATCTCTGCCAACATTTTTTGTCTGTACAACAGTTCCTTTTACGATTCCCAGTGGCTCAAAATCCACACCTGGAATATATTCAATACTTAGAAGCTTCATCTTCTTCTCCTCCTTCAATTTCTTTCATTCTTTCTGCAAGTGCTATGAGCGTTCCCACAATGATCACTATCGGAATTCCCTCCAACAGCAAAAACAATCCTGTCGGAATTGGATCCTGTATGTTTGCCCAGAATATAATTATAATCGTAAGAAGCATAAGCAGTGTCATAACTGCTGCACCTATGATTGCTCCTTTTCTTTTCTTATTGTGGACATCCGTTTTGTTTACGTTCATAAACTTTGCACCTTCTTTCTCCATCTGCTCGATTTCTTCCAGACAGTCCTCTGCATTCAGAGATTCCAGTGACCGGTGTTCCAGGATCAGTCGCTCGCACATATCCTGCATCTTCGAAAGACCTTCTTTACGATGTTCCAGTTCTTTCAGATGTTGTTCCAAACAGATTTGCAGGCTTTTCTTTTTTTCGAAGAGAAGTTTCATTTCTTCTATGGAAATATCCATCTTGCGGAATAATTTAATCTCCTGAAGCCGGATAACATCCGCCTGATGATATTCCCTGTATCCGTTTTCTGCACGCTCCACATTCAGGAGTCCCTGATCTTCATAAAACCGAATATTCTTTCTTGTGATTCCCACAAGTTCTTCCACCTGTTTGATTTTCATCGTGCTACCTCTTACTTTCCCGACAGTTCCGGAAATCGTTCAACTCCCTGTCTGTATCTGTTTTATACAGCTTCCATAAGGTGGAAGGTCAAGTGTTTTTTGAAAATTTCTGTTTTTTAGTTCATTCACGTATTCTGTCACCTGCTGTGCATCATAAATCACTTCTTATTATAGTAATAATGGATGCAAGCAGAAGAAACATTGGATAAAAAAGCTTCGGTATGATCTGAAAAGCAGAAAGTTCTCCCCCCAACTCATTGACTGCAGAAATTGCCACAAGCATCTGTGCACCATATGGAATGATTCCCTGAAAGATACAGGAAAAAGTATCCAGTAAGGAGGCAGTCTTTTGGGGTGTGATTCCATACTCCTGTGCCATCTCTTTGGCGATCGGATTTGCCATGACGATAGCTACCGTATTATTTGCAGTCGCAATATCCATGGTACCGACAAGGAGTCCCATGCCAAGCTGGCCACCCTTCTTTCCGCGGAAAATTTTATGAATCCAGTTAAGAAGTGCATCAAAACCACCGTATTCACGAATCAGGGCACACATCGCTGCCACCAGAATCGCAACCATACAGGTTTCAAACATTCCTGATACACCTGCCCCCATATTGGTCAGAAGTTCCATCGGAGTGATATGCCCTCCTGCAAGCATGATGATTGCTCCGGAAACAATTCCAGTAAGAAGCACTACAAAAACATTGATTCCGATAATGCCGCCAATCAGCACCAATACATACGGTAACACCTGAAGTAAATGATAATCCTGACTGATATGTCCCTGAATCTCCGTCTGAAACGACAGAACCAGGATTATGACCAGAGTTGCAACAGCCGCCGGAAATGCAATCCAGAAGTTTTCTCTGAACTTATCTTTCATCTCACAGCCCTGTCCATTGCATGCCGCAATCGTCGTATCCGAAATGAAAGAAAGATTATCTCCAAACATTGCTCCACCCATAACCGATGCAACACAAAATGCAAGATCAAAACCTGATGCACTGGAAACAGCTGCCGCGATAGGTACCAGAAGTGTTATCGTTCCAACAGAAGTCCCCATCGCTACAGAGACAAAACAGGCAACCACAAATAAAACTGCTACAGAAAATCTTGCCGGTATCAGTGTCAGCATAAAATATGCTACACTTTCTGCACTATTTCTTCCAACCACACCAACAAAGGATCCTGCTACCAGGAAGATTAAAAGCATTGTAATGATGTTTTTGTCCCCAACACCATGTGCCATGATTTCCAGTTTCCTGTCAAAATTTACTGCTCTGTTCTGCAAACAGGCAACCAGAATCGCAGTAAGAAATGCACCCACGATCGGTACATTATAAAATCCCATCGGAATCTTCATTATATATTCAAATAAAATTCCCAGACCAAGGTACAGTATGAGAAATACACCAATTGGCAGAAGAGCGATGACATTTCCTTTTTCTTTTTTCATTATACAAACCTCATCCTTTTCATAATATAGGAAAATATTGCAGAGTAACTTTCTGTTATTGAACATTTCCTATAAAGTAAAATATGGGAAGGCTAAGCTTCCCATGTAAAAATCTTTATCTCTGTAATTATAATAGGTTATTTCTCTGATTCTGTCAATCCCAGACAGCAGTAGGCTTTCCCTGTTCCGTACACTGCGTGCCAAAACAGAGATCCCGGCTCTTTTTCTCTCTGCCAAATTCCCACCCTGTCTGTTATAATCGAAACATAGATGCTATCATAACGGTAGGCGGTTAGTCCTTCAACAGAGGGACTGTGGTCTACACTCCGTTACGGTCGGTGCTAAACGAGTGCCACCGGCACTCAGCACCCCTCTGATTACATAGAAACCCGAAAGGGAATCCACTGGAAAGGAGGGCTAAGCCAATGAGTATTATTGACTTCATAGCAGTAGTGAGCTTCGGCTTAACCTGCTTTAGTATCGGATATACATTAGGCAAAGATAATCATAAACCACAAAAAATAACCGCCCTGGTCTGGTAAACTAAGCGGTTATCTTTGATGATATTCTAAATAGTAAAACGAACTAACCGTCTATCGGTAGCACTCTTTTTCTATAATCATATTAGCACGCATCTGTGAAAATGTCAAAAATTTTCTTCTTTCTCAACTATATCTATTTCCATACATTTTTACAACCTATTTCAAGTGTTCCTCAAAAATTAATTCGAGTTCCTTATTCCCTCTCAAGAATTCATACTCTTTCTTATTTTCAATTTCCGAATACAATTCACGAACAAAATTTTTTCCAATTCCCGAAAAGGCTTTTCCCTGTGCAGTATCTTCATACCTGTAATACAAAGGGGATTGTGTCATATTCCAAGGCTTCTGTGATTCGCTTAATAATTGCTTAATTAATTGAACACATTTTTCTACGTTTTTTCGATATCCAGCAATCAGCAGATATGGCACTGTGTTGCCGTAATTCCATAGTCCAAACAGTGATATCATTTGATCTGTAATCTCAGCAATTTTCTCTGCTTTATCATGATTTCCTGTCTCTTCTTCCATTTCTATTAACTTATACAAGTAGCTTTGGACATTGATAACTGCCTGTAGCAATTTTCCCTCCAAGAATAACGCAGCAGTATCTGTTCCTTCCTGATGCGCTAGTACACTTGTTTTCATAATCGTTGCATCAATTACAGTATCAGGAATTTTTTTCAAAAGGACATTTGCTTCTTCATATTTCTCCATTTGGACATATTTCGTTGCAAGTATAAAAACACTTGAATTTCTCACTCTTTCATCCTGACTATCTGCTGTTCGTTCCAGCCACTCAATAATAGCTGTATTATATTCCATTCGTTCTTCGTCATTAAGATCTGACAAAGTCAAAGATGCGTTCAGAACAGTTGCGATCTTATAAATTAATAAGTCGCAATGAGGATACTCCTGTATTTTACGAGATGCCATCTCGAAAGCCTTTGTAAAGCTGTCCAATGAAACTTCCGAAAGTTCATTCACAAATAGTCCAATCTCTTTTTCGGTCAATTCTTCACGAAACGAAAACAATTCATTCATATCAATTTTCAATAGTCGTGCCAAAGCTGGAAGTAATGAGATATCGGGATATGTATTTCCCGTCTCCCTTAATTAAAGATATTGTTGGGTAAAAAAGAAAGGTCAGTCGATTTTGCCGATGAAGCGGTAGTAGATTTCTACTTCCTGCTCACGGCTTCCATCCTCGCCCT
>OLPB01000448.1_pt1 | contig 24832 bp, 19 predicted proteins | sample 1672001 | NCBI WGS metagenome assembly OLPB01 (sample SAMEA3136635, study PRJEB25190) | human gut metagenome | biome: human gut; feature: human-associated habitat; material: faeces | place: Austria | collected 2013 | reverse complement strand
TAAATTACGCTCATTATATTTAATAACAACCGGTTGATTGTTTTGACTATCAATCCCTAGTAGAACATCTGGTCTAGCATATCTATGTCCTCTTTTTCGTAAAATATTAGTCCCCTTTAAGATAGGACTTGTGGCATATTTTGGGATTGTAACATCGTGAACTAAAAAATAAAGAAATAAATTATTGTAGTATCTTTTTTCAAAAAAGCTTTGGTAAAATCGACTATATGTCCTGGCATCTTTTTGATACGTGTTGTAGAGAAAAAATAGGAAAGCGATTGTTGGTAGAGACAAAAAAATCAAATTCCAAATTTTATTTAAAACAAGATAATCAAAAACATAAGGTGTTAAAAACGGAGAACCGTTTTGGCTCAAAAACTCTATAACGTTATCATACATATTGTTGACGAAGGACAACAAGTAATAATTTGTTACTAAAAGGATTAAGTAACAACTATAAAGTATGGAAATCATAAACGATAAACCTAAGTATTTTTTTGCAGTGTTAGCTCTATCATTTCTGTCGATATATGTCCGTTCAGAAAACAAACGATATCTTTGTTGACTTGTAATATTGGTATGGCAAAAACCAATATAAAGCGAAGAATAAATACAAAAAAGGACAAATAGAACATACCAAATACTAAGGCTTCTATCTTCAATCGAACCGAAAAAAATCATTTTCAATAGATTGATAAATAATATCCCATTCACCGTCAATAAAATCCATATAAAACCCTTTAACGAAACAAGGATAAGATCAATAAGTCGTAATCCTAGAATTTTGTATCGAAGTTTCCCAATAACATGATTAACAACGACTTCTCTTACTTTATTCATTTTACCTCCCTAAATACTAAACAATTGTAGTGCATTGATGATTATTTCTATAAGTGGAATAGATACTCCTAATATAATCACCATTACTATTGTAAATTTACGATATCTCCCACGTATTTGTGGGGGTTCACCGGTTACTAAGTACCAAAATTTCCATAGATATCTCTGTATTAAAGATAGAGGTACTACAGATACTATCAATAGTATTTCCATTAAACGCAATAAACCAATCAACACATCTTTAACTGTAAACATTTGGTTATAACTATAACGATAGAATAATGACAATATAAACATTGAACCAAAATGATAAAGGTAAAATACTATTAAAATAATGAATATCTTTTGGCTTAAGTATTGCTTTTTACTCCAGTTATTAGTTTGGTCATGTTGAAAATATTGCTGCAATCGTATAATGAAAGTAACAGCAAAGCCAATATTAATAAATAAAAAGAACCAATGGAGCCAACCTGGAGCATGTACCAAAGTATAGCTATATAAGTTATTAAAAAATTCCATTAAAACACCTCACAAGTGATATTATAAAGGCTAATCAACTTATAAATTTCAAACTAAAAATATATAACTAGAAACCACCCACCCTACGATAGTAAATACAATTGACAGTCGCAAATATTTATTTAGATGCATAGGTAACAGATTCAATTAAAAACACCATTATCTATATATCACGTACTTTATATAGACTTACCATACATCACCTATAACACAAAATCTAAGTCCTGTATGGATAGGTGATATATGATGTAGTGAAAATTATGTACAGTAATACTTTAGATAGAATACACTATAAACTACATTACACAAAGAACATGATGTAGCTTATATCTGTGCATCATATAAAGAACATCTATACATTGAAAATATTAAAAGTATATAACTAATTACCATACATCATGTAGTGTAGTAATATATAGTGTTTAACACTTGATATATATATATAAAATATGATATACTTTTAATATAGATGGTTTTACATTAGGTGATACATCACCTATCTTAAGGCGTTATATATTACTTATACTTATGGAGGAAAGCTTATGGCTGCAGTAGCAATTGTTTTTTTGTTAGAAAAAGGAGGGGGTTCAAAAACCACAACTACCAAACTAATATCCCAAGATTTAAATAGCAGAGGTTATAAAATTTGTACTACCGACATGGATGGCCAATGTAATTTCACAATGGCTTCAGGGCTCCCACTCGACACAGAAAAAAATATCTATACAGTATTAAGAAAAGAGTCAGATGCAATTGATAGCATTGTCTCTACAGATGGCGGAGATATCTTACCTGGTAGCCCAATGATGAAAAATTGGGAAGCAGAATCTGCCGGCCTGAGAGATAGTATGATCAGGTTAGGAAACCGATTAGAGCCCATTAATGAGTATTATGACTTTATGTTATTTGACACTCCCCCATTTTTAGGGATTTCTACCTCTAGCACCCTTCTTGCTAATAAAAAGGTTTTTGTTGTTATTCCAGCAACACCTGACGATTTTGGAGTAGCAGGTGTAAATGATACCATAGAAGATGTTGAAGCTATTAAAGAGAGTTATGGTATTTTCGGAGTAGATATCCAAATCGCAGGTATACTCGTTACCCAAGTAAATAGAGGTAGTAGCCTTGGTCGAAAATCTATCAAACAAATCGAGGCTAGGGAAGCTGTGAAGCGACTTGAGGAAATTGCTGAAAAACATGGAACAAGAGTTTTTGATCAATACTTGTATGTCAATCAACAATACAAAGATTTTGTCGCCAAAAGAGAGAATGTCTTTACATCAACAAAATATGATGTTCCCAAGAAAGAAATTCGTAGAGTAACGGATGAACTTTTAGAAGTTATAGAGAAAGGAAAATAAACGATGGCCAGTCTTAATGTAATCTGTCGAAGGATTTGTAATGAAATTGATACAGCCATTCAAAATAACGATTTTGAGTTGGCTAAAGAAAAATTTGACAGTTCTATTAAAGGGAAAACAATTGAAAAGGATGTTTTAGATGAACTACGTAAGAAGCATGACGTTAGCTTTCTCTTACAAGATGAACCCAAAAAAGAAGTAGCAGTTATTGATAAAAATATTGATAAAAAAGAACCAGTCACTAAAGTTAGGGCGGATGAATCAGCAGATACAGATATTCTTTTACCTGCAGCAACACCTAGCGAAAAAACTAGGGCGAGCTTTAATATGACACAATTATCACTTATCCGCTTTAATGCTATCCGTGCGGTACTGGATAACGAGGATTTGAACGGAGACAGCGGAAATTACCCACGTCGTGGAGGGTCCGATAAACTTTTCACAGAACTCCTCAATAATATTTACCAACAATTTAACCCATCTCAAAAAGAGCTATTTAATAAAATTATTGAATTAGAGATGCTTAAAACAAAAAAAAGAAAATAAACAGAACTGAGTAGTTCTGTTTTTTGATTTTTAGATAATAATTGTACTAGTTATTATAGTTATCATAGTTATAATAAAGTTATTATAGTTATTATAGTTATAAGGAGTGCCAATCTCAAGAGGGACAAGGGTTTTCAGCTATATATCTAATATATTAGTGACAATAACTAATAGATTAGTGACAACATCTATTAGTTTTGGGAAATAATCTAATAGATTAGTGACGATAACTAACGATTTAGTGACGACGACAAATAGATTTGAGACAACATCTAATAAATTTGGGGAAAGATAGGGAAATACCCTTTCTTTTTACTCTAAATTTAAGAAATGCGTAAAATTAATACACTATATCTAATAGATTTGAGACAAGAGGAATATATCGTGTTTTAGTATGCCCGAATTTGTTAGATATTGTTATCGGTGAGCGTTTCTACATCGTGTATATCTAATAGATTTGGGACAGTTAAAAAAATCTGTTCTGTATTTCTATCAAATGCTTCAGATATAAGGTGTTTGACGATACAAAAACATAAGGATTTCACTATAATATCTAATAAATTTGTGACAATTTATTGGAATTAAAAATACTTTCCCGAAATTATTAGATGTTTGATTTTATATCTAACAGAATAGGGACAATACTAGATAATATCTAACATTTTTGGTACAATATGATAAATTATAAAAAAGCAGGTTATCATAAATGTCACAAATACCAAACGATTTATCTGTTATCAAACCATATGATGAAATCAATATAGATGGTTCAAAGTCGATTAAGTACGACAAAAAATTGCCAGCTCTTTTCCATACTGGAAATCTGAAAAAGATAGAAAATAGCCTTGTTGAAGTTATCTTTGGGCAACTAAAAGATCGTGACGGATTGGTCACGATAAGTTTCAGCGATCTTGCTCTATTGGCAGATTACGCTAAGAAAGATGCTAAGACTGGAAAGAAGCGACCTAAATTAGGAAAAGAGTTTAATAGCATTATGGAAGAACTTGTTCCTAAATTGAAGGGGATTTCTTACGTCAATGTCCTGGATCATGAAGTCACCGAGGATGGCTTTATCAAAGATAGAGAATTTATCTCTTTATTTTCTCCCACGACACGTTTGAACCTAGACATGGGATTTATCCAATTACAATTAAGCGATGAAGAGATACCGGCCGGTGAGTATATTGATGAAAATGGTGAAACCCAACAACGTATCATAAAAATCAAAGACCTCTTTAACAGTAGTCAGTGGAGCACTGAGACTAGAGGTTTTACTGGCTTTATTGAGTATGGCCGCGAAATACACAATGCTTTAAGCACGGTAGCTGGTCAAGACTTATTTCGATTTCTAACAGGATATCGAAACACAGGTTATGTGACAGTCAAAGCTGATTTTTTTGAAAAGGTAGTTCTTAATTTAGATACAGAGGCAAAGTTAAAAACAAAGTCACAATATTTGAATAAAGCGCTCAAAGATATCAATTCTCTAAAAGATCAGGATGGCGAACAGATTGTTCAGAATCTTAAAGTGGAAAAAATCAAAAAAGGACGTAATATTGTTCGCTATATTTTCACCTTTAAACCATTTACACGTGACCTAGATACCATTGAATCTATCAACGGAAAAGAAGTTCACTTTAGTGACAATGAACAGGCCAAAATGAACGCACGTCTTAACGGGGACTATAAACTAGTGTTATCAGAATTCAGGAAAGTATTTGGTAAGAAAACTAAGTCTGATAATTACTACAATCACAAACAATTGAAAGAGTTTACGAAGGAGTTGGGTCCAGATTTAGTTATCGAAGCGCTAGCAAGGACAGCTGCGAACGGGAAAACTTTTGGATGGACAAGAGGTGTTCTTCGTAATTGGGTTGCAGCGGGCTATCATTCCCTAGAAGATATGATGCAGGGACAAACTAGAACAGTTGACACAAATATAGAGAATGATAACATTATTAATAATGCGCAACCATCAACTCCTAAGAAAAATGCTAATACCAATGTACCGGATTGGGTACCTGGTAAGATTGATTTCACACCAGAGCAAAAGGCAATCGTCGGACTTTTTGATGATCTCCAAGCTAAGGAGGTATTTGATGATGCTGATTATCGTTTGGAGTCAAGTTTTCTAGCCTTAATAAAAGATTTTTATGTAGAAGGGCAACATCCTTATATCAATTTGTCTACTCATAAAGACCGATTGGCTTTAAAAGAAAGAAAAAATATATAAAGAAGTAATAAAAACAATATATGTAAAAGCTATACATGATGTATGGCTTTTTTAGTTTTAAAGAGTATAGGTCAAATTCTGGTAAAGTATATGTATTTAATACTACAATTTTTGAAAGGTTACCATGGAAGATAGAACAAAACAATCACTTTATGAGCGATTAAAAGCAAACAATTCTTTTTGGACCTATTTTAAACGAACACAAGATAGTATTGGTGATAGGAAGGCATTGACTTTTGTAAAACCGTATAATGGGGTGTTTGTTGGAAGAGAAAATGAGTTGAGGAGGTTGATGCATACCGTATATACACCTAAAGAACCGTTCGCTGCATTAATTGCCCCACCCGGCGCAGGTAAAACAACGGTTGTACAAGAACTGGTCCGACGTATTAACAATAATGAGGTAGTGAACCCTCTTAACTATGAGTTAATCATATTGAAGTTATCATTGCCAAAGATTGAAAAAATCGGACGAGACAAACTTGCCTCGACAATCTCAAATATTATCCCAACCATCAAAGAGTTGCAGGATAAAGCGAGAAAAGAGTTGAAGAACTCAAATATCAAATTTGCTCTCTTTATTGATGAATTTCATTACATGGTAAAAACATTTCTCAAATCAACAGGAGATTCATTGGGCTCAGATTTGATGAAAGAAGAAATGGGAGAACAAAAAGATCCAATCATTACATTTTTTGCAACAACCGAGGAAGAATTCCAGAAATATATTGTTTCAGACGGAGCTTTCAACGACCGCCTAACACGTTATATTTACTTTGACCCGTATACTCACGATGAGCTAGTTGCAATCAATGCTCGAACTTGGGACGATCTTCTAGAGGATTGGGGGTTGGCCCCTCACCCGTTAAGTAAACCAATTATTGAGTATATTCTACATAATAGCCATGTATACAACAGTCGAATGAGCGAACCCAGACGGTCAAAACAGTTTCTTGAAACCCTTTTGCCATTTTATGTTTTAGAGAACAAAACAATTACTCAAGAGGTTGTTCAAGAAGCGTTTGCTTTATCTAAAAATATTAAGCCAGATGCTATAATCGATGTCTTTGAGGCGATTAAACAACTTGAAACTCGTATCAAAGGGCAAGAAATGGGTAAAACGCAGCTTTATAGGATTCTAAAGCGCTTCTTAGTTCGTACAGGTATGAAAAGGAAGCGACCGATGTTATCTTTATTTTTGGTTGGTCCGTCTGGTGTTGGTAAAACAGAGATAGGCCGTATTTTAGGAGAGGTTGCTTATGGTAAAACGGCCAATCCTGATGATAGACTCCTTCTACTAGATATCCCGATGTATTCTAATGTTCCAGATGGTGGAGGAGTGAATATAATGAACCAGGAAATTGGCCAAAAAGTTCGCAACTCCCAAGAGTATGTCATCATTTATGATGAAGTAGAAAAAGGAGTTCTTTCACCAACTAATACCAAAATTGGAACAAATCTCCTATCTTCATTCCTAAAGCCAACAGAAGAAGGGGTTATTAAGTATATTGACCGTTTTGGAACTTCATATAAATTACCCATCCAAAATAGCATTTTGATTTTTACTTCCAATGCTTCATACGAAGTCATAAATGGTATTGAAAAATATAACTCTAGTCAATTAATAACAACTAATGACTTGGAGTTTGACCGCATTCAGTTTGAGCAACAAGTGAAAAAAGACCTTACTACCAATAGAGGGTTTACACCAGAGTACCTGAGACGGATTGATGGATTAGTTATTTTAAATAAACTAAGTGTCTATAATGGTATTCAAATTGCCACAGAAGTTATTGAGCAAAAATTAAAGGAACTAAAAGATGAATTAGGAATAACGGTTTATCTTCCAGAAGATACCTACTACACCTTTGATGAAATCGAAGGTGCTCCTAAGTACAAACGGAAAGTCAAAGAAACAATCAATCCAGAGACGGGTACCATCGAAGTAGAAGAAGAATACATACTAAATACCATCAAACGATTCAATCCTGAAACTAAACAGGAGGAAGATTTTGAAGGATTTGTAGCTTCTCCGTTTGCTGTCTACATAGCAAATACTAAGGCAAATATGAGCGATGCCAATGCCGGGGGTGCTAGTCAAATTTATGACATATTGAGTGAAGAGTTAGATGGTCTTCTAGGGGATATCAAATTCCGTTATCCAGATGTTTCAGAAATTACCCTTACATTTAAGGCTTGGGATGCAAACAATCAAGAAGCAAGGACATTTTTAGATGACGAACCAACACTTTCTTATGTCCGTAGAGGAATTAATCCTACCTGGGTTAATTCGGTCGATATGACTTTAGATTATAGTTTGACACTGAATCGAAAGTTATCGATACAAGAAAAGGAGGTAAAAGAAACAAGTGAAGCCTAGAAAAATACTTAGTAAAACCTTATTGATGGCACTGCTAGCTACTGGCATATCAAGTGGTGTGACGATAAGTAGCACCTTTTGTAATGAATCGCCTCCAATCGCCTACGCTGACTCTCAGAAGGTTTCCATTGAGATTGATAACGCAAAGGTAACAAGGGCTTACGGCAGTCACAGTGATGGTGAACTGAATAAGAACGGTGTGGATTTTATCAAGGTCCCTCATTTAACCACTTACGGTTCTAATGGTAGTACGGTGTTTGGTGGCGGAAATGATGTGTATATCAAAAAATCGGACCTTAACAAAAAGGCAGGTAAAAGTGTAACTCCCAAAACACTTTATTATTTGCTTGGAAGTGTAGATATTGATCCATATAGTGAGGGGGAAGCCTCGACTGTCTTAATCTATTATGAAATTGGGAATGGCAAAGTCAACTATGATGGTCAGAATGGTTTCTGGGGGGCTTCCAATGATGCTGTTAAAGTGAGTGATTTGTTAATATCTCTTAAAGGCAATGGGGAAGCAGCGGCAGGACAACAGGTTCCAATGACTAGTGACCTTTCATTAGGTGATAGACCAATTGTTGGTAATCTCTTGGCTGAGGTATTCTATACAGAAATGTCCAGTAACGGTGATTCCTTCAAGAAATCAGATATTGGTTACAGTACTATCGCCTCTTATCCTTCTGCAACGGCTTCTGTTGAACAAAAGGATGGTATGCCCTCGTCATTTACTTATTACCCTAATAATTTAAGCAAGTCTAAACAATCCACCAACGAAGGACAGACGTTAGCTAATATTCTTAATCTCTATGCTAATGCTGGTTGGCTTACAGTATCAAAGAGTGCAACGTCCTCTGCGACGACAACCAGTGATGGAAGTGATGGGCTCTTCGACACTGCGCTTATCGCCTCTGGTATCGGAGTAGGGTTCTTTAGCGGTTCTTTAGGAACATTGCTAATACTAGCAGGTGTGACATCGTTCTTACTTCAAAACCTATTAACTGGAGTACTGGATTTATTTAGAAACGTTATTGATGCAGTCGGATATATTGCCATACATCTTTCTCCAGGGCAGATGTTTGGAGCCTTGATTGGTGCTGTACCTTATCAAGGTATTAACCAAAATGGAGTTACAGCTGCCTTTGACCACCTCTTTAATCTAACATTAGGTTCCAACAATAAAGAAGCTATCACGAGATTTTTTAATAGTATACGTGGACTTGTTGTTGCCATATGGACGGGAGGAGCGCTTCTTCTTACCCTGATTTCGCTTCATAAATCCAGAGTCGGAGAAATTTTCGGGCATCTTAGAAAATGGTTTTTCCGAATCACCGTTCCATTTGCCTTTTTCATGTTCTTGTACCCGGCTTATAATAACGCTATCAACCCAACACCCGATGGGAATCAAGGGCAAGGACCAACAAACAAACAAGCTGATAGTGACCGAGTTGATGTCCTCAAGTTAGCCATCGCATCTAACATGGATCCGGCTTACATCTACTCTGACACAGAAGCATACAAATTATTGATTGCTTCTAAAGATTACGATACTAACAAATTCCAATTATCACTTGAACAAGTTAAGGCGCTTAATCAAAAAATAGAGGCTACTCTTGGTTCAGAATTAAGTACAGCCATCGGATACGGAAGTGGTTCGGATATTGCAGAAGATACCTTTAATGTGAATGACTATATTCAGGGTATTCAAAAGGCAGCAGGCCTAAATGCTGGTGTAGCTGCGAACGACCTGCCATCTCCACTAACATGGGATTCAGGAGACAATTCAGCAGTATATAAAGTATCAACAATAGCTCCGCTTAAAGATAAAAAATGGCGCTATTGGGACTTTACAGGAACTCATAACATCAAGTTCCGAGGAATGCCAGTTCTCTTTACAGACATTCCTGATAATGAACAAATAGCCACGAATGATGATGAAGAATCTGGTACACAAGGTGGAGTCTCCTATCGTAATATTGGTCGTGTCTATCACTCGGTAAAATATGATTCATCTATTTGGAACTCTACAACTGTTTCAAATCAAAACGCCGGAACATACCTTTATGGAGCTTCTCAGAACCCGACTGCTGTACAGGCCAAACCATCAACTTATAACGGTGGGGCAAACGGAAATAGTATGGTTAAAGACCTTACTAAACCTTACAATGCAACTGGTACATCATCCGATGAAAAGACACCGGAACAAAAAGTTAAAGATCCAACATCCGCAACTACAACCAAGTCTGATAAAGACAACAAGGATCTAGGAGCTGGTGGAGATGACACGCGCTATTGGCAAGCAGTTAACTCTTACATGATTGCCTTGTACAACAAATACGCAGGATTGAAAACAAGGAAACAGACTGGAAATAATTATCAATTTTCAAATCAATCTATGATTTTCTTGCTTCAATCTAATCTTCAATCAGACAAATTATCTTTCTTCGGTACTAATACATCTTATACAACAACCCAAAAAGGTAACAGCTCATCAACGAGTGACTTCAGATACTATCGCTTCATTAATCCACAACCAAGTGATGATAAAGCTACTGCTCTAGTTCAGAACTTCTTCGGAAATTTGGCTATAGCTATCTTGTATGGTGGTTTAATGGTCAGCATGAGCAAGATGAGTCTTACTGAGTTTGTTGGCGGATGGTGGAAGTCCTTCTACAACATTATTGTTAAATCCTCACTAACAGCTTGTGTGGCCTATCTTCTCGTAGATATTACGTTTAGGGTGCTGTTTATCTGGCTTCCACGAGGTGTCGATTTATCAAATGAATGGTTAGCTACAGCATCTAATTATCTATTGCAAGATACGGGACTGTGGTCCATAACATTAGGGGTTTTCCAAGCTTTAGTTGCCTTTTTCTTAGTCAAACCGATGATTAAGTGGACACTATTTGGGAAAAATACAAGAGTGTCTGTACTAGAAATTATTGTGTTTGGTTTGGTCTTTATGAAGGATGCTCTTATGCAACCGTTGAATCGCTTGGATGAATTTGTCTATGCTACCCCTAATTCAGATAATTACGTAGAACAAGGGGACCCTAATGGTAATGCCGGTGCTATAAAGATGATGCGTAATCTAGCTATGCTGAATTACCTAGATCGAACCATCAACCCTGTGGCCAATGTTGCTAATGGAGCAGGTTCGGCTTCACGTACATTAGGATTAGAAAACGAAGGACAACCAGGTGCCGGAACTGGCTCTCAAACTAACTTTACAGAAGATGGAGGAGCAGCCCCATTTGTTCCGCTTAATCAGAAAATTGCAAATAGCAAGATTGGTCAAACCATGAGTGGTCTATCTAATGCGCGTGGTTTAACTGGCAAAGCCGGATTCGTTGTAGGAGGAGCACTAGGTGCTTTCACAACTGTAGCTGAAAAAGGTGTTCGTTCGATGGTCAATAAACTTGGTTCATCTATAGGGAATGCTTCTATCGATTTCGATGATGGTCAAAACGGAGGCTCAGGTAATTCGCTAATGAGCACTGGAGCCAATATAGGTAGTGGTTTAATTGGCGAACAAATTTCAGGTGTTCAAAGTGACAATGGTTCAGTCTCAAGAACTAGTCATATGGGGGGAAATGGATTGTTTGGAACAGGATTGGAGAACTCTTTTGGTGGCGGTGAACCAGTAATAAGTGGTGAACCAGTAATAAGTTCTGAAACTCCATCGTTTGAACAACCAACACCAGAGAGAGCCCCAATAACTTCCGAACCATCACCGAACCATGAACAACCAGTAGTCAATGAACGTCCAATACCAGAAGATGTACTACAGCCAAGTTCAACAGATTCACGGACAGAAGGGCTCAATGAATGAGAGTACATTTAATTGATAAACGCATTAGATGTCCTGATGGTGTACAATTTCATCTATAACTAACAAAAAAAGGAGTACCAATGATTTCACAAACTTTAATTAATTTTATTCAGCCGACCGCATATGCAGGCGATGGAGCTGTTTGGGATATTTTCGATAAATTCTGGACAGCGCTTTTTGGAAACGATGTTCAAGCAGAAGCACAAAAACGCCTTGGATGGGTATTGATACTTGCAGGGATTGTAGGGGCGGCTGTTTCTGCGGTTAGATTTGTAGTCGTTCTAAACAGAAAAGAAGAAGATAAGGGTGGCATAAAGCATGCTTGGAAATACCTACTATTTGCTATCATTTCAATCTGTGTCGGTTTTGCCGGTGTAGCTATTCTTATGCATATTGGTCAAGGGGCACAAGATTATAATGTATAGTCTTTGAGAGAAGTCTGGAAAATTCCAAACTTCTCTTTTTTATTTTAGTTTGAAAGAAGCGACTGTAGGAAGAGGTATACTATAAACTAATACATGAAATAAGGTGGTAAATGTAGATGAAGAACGCAAAAACTGGTAAAATTTTAGGTATAAGCTCCATTGTTGTAGGCCTTTTATCGCCATTGATTGGACTCGTTTTAGGTATTACAACGTTAATAATGGCTAGGCGATATGAACTGTATAGCCTAGGAAATAAATCATTTAAACAAGAAAAAATGTTAGGATGGGCCGGACTCTTAGTCTCCGTCGTGATGTATCTTGTCAACATTTACATTGTAATGTTACAGAAAGGATAAAAAATGGTAGTAAAAGCACGGCATAAAGATAATATTGACGATAATACACCAGAGGGGCAAGCCTACAATCGAGCATACTTCCCTAACCTGTATAAGCAATTATTGAGAGAAGAAGTAATAGAATGTATGGACCTATATAATCAACACGCGCATCTTCTCGATAAGATTGTAACCCACACAGAACACGTTAACGAAAGTTCTCAACCTGCTGTCACTCTTGCTAGAAAATTGGGTTATGACCAGGTTGCAGATAATATATTAAAGAACAGACCTTTGCATATGCGAAATTCAGTAGAAGAGCCAGGACATGGACCTGTTGGGGTTATCTTTGAAGAAGAGGGAAATTATTACAAGGACTATCAGATTAGACCACTCCCATATGTTAAGATGAAGCGCACTGTAGAAGAAAATAATATTGATGATTTTCTTGAAACAGTAGAAGCATTAAGAGACTATATGTTCCCTAAAATGCAATCAGAAGATCATAAACCTAAAAAAGGTAAAGAGGGTGAAGAAAAGCATCTAGTGGATAATCCTTATGATTTCTTTGATGATAAAAACTGGAAAGTACCGTTCAAAAGAGGGTGGGATTTTAATTCCTATGCTAATGGTGATGCATACCCAGATGCATGGACTGGTTTAATGCAACTAAAAGAACATATTTTTCAAGTAAATGAATTAGCAGTCGCTCTAAGACAACTGATTGATGCTGACTACTATATCCTATATAGTCTTTACGGCCATGAACACGAACATCTTAATGTCAGACGTGGCTATCAATTGCTCGAGTATGGTGCGATTAGTGAACTAAGAAATAGCAGGTGATAAAATGAACTATTTTGATACAAAAGAATATAAGAATGCTGTTGCAATTATTAAAAAGCAATATGCTCATCTGTGGGATTTGTTTAATACTTACTGTGAAAAAGTAGCTATTTATAACGATGTTAAAACAGACTTCTTTGACCACTTATCAAAAGTGAAGGACTATGCTGTTTATATGGACAAGCTTAGCCATGATAGTACAAATTATTACGCTACGGTTGTTGAACGCTTCCAGGAAGATGTCTGGAAACCACGTTATGAATCTGTGTTGGCCAAATGGGAAGAACAAGGGGTGGAACCTGTGACGATTACTTCGGAAGATGGTAAGTTTACGACTATCATCCCCCGTCTTCTCTATTACGGTGGCGTTCCAATTGCGAATAATAAACAGTCACTTAAACGAACGCTAAAGTGGGCTAGATTTTATAGAAAAAATGCCGCTCCAACTATCTCGGATGAGTGGGAAAAAGACCCAAGGTCTGCTTATGCTCATGGTTATAACGACATCCCATTAAGGTATCTAATGTTACAAGAGGAAGACTATTTCCAATTACCAGATTGGTCAGCTCCTTTAGACCCTAATTGGGACGGTGTAACAATTTATCCGGGATACGTGTTAGATCCAGAAGATGTTGAGAGCACAAAGGACTTTTTAAGAATGTGGCACCAAAACGGAGACGTTTATATTAAAAACTTGGAAATGGGTATAAAAGAGACAGAAGAATGTATTGAAATTTATACCTTCCTAGCGAAATGGAAGCCAACGATTTTCAACGAGTTTGTTAATTACATGAAAACTAATGGATATATCTATAAGCCATTAGAGCGCTTGATGCCAGAAGAATTACAATAATCAGAAGAAAATAGCCCTATTGAATAATAGAGGCTTTTTTTGATGTCATAGATATAATAAGAAAATGCTGCGCGTGGTTAGTTATAGGCCATTCTTAAGTTTTAAAGTTAGGTATTCTTTCCTTGATATAATTAGGCTATTAAAAAATAAAAGAGGAAAAATATGGCAGAAAAAAAGAAGACACAAAGTAGGGAACAATCCCCAAAAAATATGATTAAAAAAGCTCTATCATTACCTACAATGGGCAGCAAAAAAGCCCGAGTTGCTATTCTAACAGCAGTAGCAGGTGGTTCTCTCCTTATAGGATATTGGGGAGGTAGTGCCGCAAACAACCAAAACACATCCACTATTGCGACGTTTAATAGTGGAGTAGTCACAAATAAGGCTTTGTATAGCTATCTAAAAGATAACACTAACGGTTCAACAGCGCTTAAATGGACGTTGATATATGATGTTTTTGGTAACATATATGGCGATAAGATTAGCGACGAAGATGTTCAGACAGCTTATAACGCTATGACAGCTAATAGTAGTGGTCTATCCTACCTAGTAAATGCCAATAATACAAAGACTGACAAGAAATCCTTGCTAAAAAAAGTAAAACAAGAGTTAGCTTATGAGTACGGTGTTAAAGAGCACATAAAAGTCTCTGATGCTGAGTTAAAGACTGCATGGGCTTCCTATCGTCCTAATGTTGATATTCAAATGCTAGTTCTTGATAATAAGGAGACAGCTGACTCACTATATAGCCAGGTTCAAAACGGGGCAGATATCGAGACACTAGCAAAGAATAATCAATCCTTAGATGGAAACTCTGGAAAAGTGTTTACTTATCAAAATGCATCCAATTATTTTGATGAAGAAAATACAGAATTAGTCTACAACTTAAAGGACGGTGAAACTGCTTTGTTTACTATGGATATGACGGGAAACAACAATTCTAGTACTGGTCCTAATACTTATTACTGTATTGTAAAGATGGTCAAAAATAAAGATAAAGGGACCGACATGAGTGCTTACAAAAAAGAACTAGAGAACTTAGTTAAAACCCAAAAAATGTCTAACGACTCTACAATGGTTAATAATATCATTAAGGCGGTTTTCAAAAAAGCTAATGTGAAGGTCACAGACCCTTATATGCAAGCAGCGTTGAAAGACTATTTGAGGTAATCTATGGCCAAAAAATCAATTGAAGAGCAAAAAAAAGAGTTAGAATTACAGCTCAAAGAACTTGAAATTGCTCAGTTACAAGAGGAACTGAATCAAGCGAGAAAAACCCACTCTCCTAAGAAAATCGAAGAAGGTGATTCATCAAAGCGCGTGGGAAGATTGGGGCGTATTAAAGATGGTATTGTCCACCTTAATGATTATGAACGGAACGAAGAAAATATCAAAGCAGGAAAATATGAGCGTGGGTCAATTATCTATATGCTTCGTAACATCCTAGTTGTCATCACTCAGTCCATTATGTGGGTGGGGGAAACGTTCGGTAAGTCTTTGGAGAGGTTCGAGGAACGCCTTAATGGGGGAAAAGGGGATGACACGCAGCAACCCCTGAACGAAGATAAGGAGGAATAGAACGTGGCAGAAGAGAGTATCCAAGGCGCATTACTACAGCAAGAACAGGAGAAGGAAACTAAGGCTAGACAACAAGCAGACCTTAGAGCGACTACAACGTCTGACTTTATGGTTGATATGCGTATCAAGAGATTTACCCAACCGGTTTATTTTAACTGGATGAACCGATTGACTGGAGGGCGTGCAACTACAGTGGCCCGTATCATTGCTTCGACAGTGGGTGTTTTGTTGGTTGGCGTTTTTTGGTACATCTTAACCTCTTGGTTAACTGGCCGTGTGTCTTCAAGTAGAAGTATCCTTCCTACGTTACTGATGATAGCAATACTCGTATTTATATCCTACAATGTTGTTCAGCCGGTTGGTCGTCGTACCGTCCTTAGCTACTCTCTGTCCGTTATTAAAGGGGTATTTGTCAAAGGTGGAGCTCACCGCTATCCTTTCAACATTATCAAAAGCTCTATTAAGGACGGGGTAGCCAAGACTCGAAATGGTCAAGTGATTTATTTCTTCCAAGTCGAAGGTATTTTTTCTCGAATCATGCTTAATAGCGATCTAAACCGGGCAAAACGTATCCTTGGTTTGCAACGAAACAGTTTAAATAATGTTTTGACAATGAATTTCTTTCAATCAGATAAGGTCAATTTTCAACCTCAAAAAGATTATATCAGGTCTATATCAGAGAGTGATACATCATCAAATTACCAAAGGAAGTTGGCTAAGATTTATAATCTTCATTATGCTACAGAACTGAAAGAAGAAACTATTAAACGGACAATAGCTTGCTTTAAACTCAGGAGCATTGAAAGTCAGAAAGAACTTGAAGAAGTACTTACAAACTTGACACAACAAGGGGTAATTACTCGTTTAGAGATTTTACCTAAGAATAAGATAAAAGAATTTCTGGATAAATTATAGCTATCCTGGATGAAATACAACAACACGCCTACTAAGTTGTCAAAGGCTTAGTAGGCATATTCTTACTATTCAGTAATAGGAGGAAAGAGTTTATGTTACTTTTAGAAGATCCCGTACACTTTTATAGAAACGGGCGTTATTACTATATTTTCTATCTCGATATTCCGTATGGGAGAGGATTTGGGTTCTCTCCACAAACTATTATCCAATTAGATGATTATAATACAGTAGATGGCTGTCAAGTAACCTTGCTTAAGGCTCATCAAAATATTGTGCATGAAACCTACCAAAAAGCTATGGTAGACATGGATAAAGTCGATACAACCTCTAACGGTGCTTTTGGAGATCTTGACAAAAATGATTTGCACAAAGCTATTGTGGATGGTCGAAAAATTCACCATGCACAATACCAAAGTGAAAAAACAATCAAAAATAGAAGCGCTGTCCTTTATCGTTGGACCTTAATTATTCAAGCTAACTCGGAAGAGTTGCTTGATGAGCAAGTAGATGTCATTCAGCGTATGTGGTCAGGTAAAGATGGGACAGTATTGGATCCTAACAGTCCGTTACAGTACATCGAACTAGAATTACCGGTTGGAAAAACATTCCAAGCATATGACCAGTTATTTGATTATTTGTCTTATAATGATGTAGATACTACGTTTACATCTACACATGAAAATTATGCAGGACTTGATTTTTACAGCCGATTAGTATTGCAGGATGAAAAAGGAGTAGTAGTAGGGTATGATACCTTAGCCTCTCAGCAAGTGACAGCAGAAGGTATGCGTTCAGCGCACGTACTTATAGATTTTGTAAGAAAAACTAAAGATAAGTCAGTTGTCGCTATCCCACGCGCATCGGGCCATAAAGCTTTTCAAAATAGAGAGACACATGAAGAGATGTCTATGGCATCTTGTTTCGCACAAGCTGCTGCTAATCAATTCACCTTAGAGGGGTCCAGGGTACATCATATTGTACTTAATGACTTTAATTATGAAAAGTTGACTAAAAATGAAATTTACAAAGCTATGGAGGACGACTTTTCGATTATTGATATCAGTGAGATATCTGTTAATGCATTACAGCCATATGGTGAGTTTGAAGAGGGAAAGAATCTTTACACTTTGATGCAAAAGAAAATATTCCTTATTCTGAACATCCTAAGAAATTATACCCTGGATGAAAACAGTGAAGGGGATATCAAGACAGCTTATCGGGAAACTGTAAAAAGATATTATAATTCTGACCATAGAAAGTCATCATTTATTGGTATGCCACCTAATCGTTTCCCAATCATGACTAACTATCGTACAGAGTTAAAAATAGCGTTTGATGAAGCTAAAGGGCAACGTCGTGAAGGAAAGACGGACCGTGTGGAAAGAGTAATCGGGCAGATTGAAGAATCACTGGATGGGAATATCAAAATTCTCGGAGCTCCGACAAGTCTCAAACCATCAGATAAGATTCAAACCTATTATGACTTCTCAAAAATCGGAGATCGTAGACAAAAAAATGCTCAATTCGTAAATATCCTAAATTTCATTATTTCTCAATTTAAGGAAGGGGATTTATTAGTCGTCCATGGAGCTGACGTACTAGACAAGGAAATTTACAAAGCTTATGTTAATGCCGAACTGGAGCGTTTAAAGAAGCGAGGAGGGAAAGTTATCTTTGCCTTTGATAACACAACCGAAGGAGCAAACACAAAGATATTTGATTTGAATAATGGTCATCTCTATACAAACTTTGACGAAGATTTTGGTTGGTCATTTATTGGACGAATTGAAAAGGGTAAATTTTCACAATTAGAGGCAGCCTTTAAGCAGCCGTTGTCTCAGAAATTACAAATTGATATTGAGATGGCAGTTCCTGCCCGAGGGGTTTTTAGGTGTAATGAGAGGTCGATACTACACCTTATTGATGCATACCCGAAATTGTAAGGAAGTTTAAGATGAATAAAGTTTTAGAAAATCGAAAAAATCGTAAATATTTACGTCGAGGATTATTATTTGTATCTCTGGTGGTCGCATATCTCTTTTTTGTCACAAGCACATTTATACAGGATAGCGATATTTTGGCTCATTCACAGACAATGATTGGTAAAGAGGTTAAATTCAAGCTGTCCCAAGCGACAGGGGAAATCAAGAATTACTATGTATCTAAAAGCCGAGATGTTTTAATTGCTCGTATTACAATTAAAGAAAATCCAAGTACCCCTTTACCTTTAAGTGCTAGTTCCTATGTTGTCATGACAAAGACTGATACTGGTCAGAAGGAAATTCCTGCCTATTTTGGTCGCATGTCAACAGATGGGGACATGTTTGTCATTATCCCTAAGCCAAGTGAGGAAACCTACTCTATCATCGTTGCTAATCGAGATGTTGCTACTATTGACACTGACAACAAGCAAAGCGACAACAATATAACTGTCTTTGACCCATCAGATAGTGATTCTATTACAAAAATTCTTTCAGATGCAGAATATGATTTAGGAACTAATAATGACTCGGTTCGTAAAAAATCTAGTGAAGATAAACAGACAGATACGATTGCCTTTAACATGACAATCAATCCGAAACTTAAAGAGAAGGCGTACCAACCTACAGTATTGGATGTCGATCATCTTTTAAGTGAGAAGGACGGTAAAACCTATTTCAACTTTGAGGAATACTGGAAGCTCGTTTACAAACAACCGTTAGTTGACAAGTATACTAAGAAGCAGAAAGAACTCAAAGATGAATTGAGCACGATAAATGCGAACATCCAAAATGTTCAAAAGACACTAGACCGGAATGAAAATGACCAAAATGCCCAAAAAAGGCTAACACAATTGCAGGAGGATTTGGAGACTAATGAAGAAGCTATGGAAAAAGCCTCTGTATCATTAAGAAATGCGCAGGCGCTAGAATACCAAGAAAGTTATTTCAATGATTACACAACAAAAATGTTTTATGTTGGGAAATAATATATATAGTAAAAGAGCATCGTCTGCTCTTTTTTATATACTCAACAATCAAACAAAACGCTTTAGCCAAGCCTTTTGTTAGTTTTAAATGAGCAGTATTAATTTATATTACAATTAAATGTAGATTCAAAGAAAGGAGTTTTCTAAATGAAAACAACGAAATCGAAAGTTTTAGCCTCATTGCTCTTCGCAGGAGCTTTGATTACCTCTACATCTGTTTTTGCAGATGAAGCACAACCAACTACAACAGATACAACAACACCTGTTGTGGATACCAATGCACCAACTGATTTCACCCTGGAAAACGGTTCTAATTCTGGTTCAGTGACACCGGCGGTTGATACAACAGATAATAGTGCTACAGAACAGCCAAGGGTAGATACTACAGTTGGAAATATTACCACAGAAAAGCCAACACTCGATCCCGTTGCTAACAATACTACGGGTAAAGATAGCACGGTTGATACAAGTAGTTCTAACAAACCAGGTACAGTTGATACAAGCGGTTCTAACAAACCAGGCACAGCAGATGCAGGTAGCACTAATAAACCAGGTACAGCAGATGCAGGCAACACTGACAAACCAGGTACAGCAGATGCAGGTAGCACTAATAAACCAGGTACAGTAGATACAGGCAACACTGACAAACCAGGTACAGCAGATGCAGGCAACACTGACAAACCAGGCACAGCAGATGCAGGTAACACTGACAAGCCAGGTACAGTAGATACAAGCGGTAATACGTCTCACGGTACAGTTGATACTAGTTCTGCAGACAAGGACAAAACCGCAGATCCAGAAAGTGACTCTAAAGCGCAATCAGCAAACTCCGAGTCACCTAAGACTAGTGAAACTGTAAGCCCAAGTGTAACACCGACTACACCTGCTAATTCAGAAAATTCCACAACGCCAACTACTAAAAATGAAGATAAACCAGCAGTTGGAGAAATCTCTAAAGAAACGCAACAAGTTGTTTCTCCTGTATCAGAAACACAACCAGTTGTTACTGATACTGGTTTCAAAATCGTAGCAACTGCCAACAGCAACTTGGTAGTACAAGACTTCGATGGAACTTTGACTCAAGTAAGCGCAGAAGAAGTTGGTGGTAAGGTAAACAAAGATGGTACGGTTTCTGTTAAAACCAGTGCAGGTAAAATGACTACATTGCCAGAAACCGGTGAAGCAACAACAATGATGACTACAATTGGTTTCCTTGTCTTGGCGTTTCTTGGTCTTTATCAAGGTCGAGCTAATGCCAATGATAATTGGTTCTAAAAGATAAGATATCTGAAAGGAAGGTTATAATGTTTAATAAGAAAGAAGTTAAGGGGCACGGTTCGATTCGCAAAAGCAAGGTATATGGAGCAGTTGGAATCCTTGCACTTGGAGCAGCAGCAGTAATTGGTGGTGGATCTCAAGCATCCGCTGACGAAGTGGCAGAATCTCCAGTAACTACAACACCAGTCACAACAACACAAGCAAGTGCGGACAGTCTTGCATCACAAGCGGCAGCTGTTACAACATCAGATGTTTCTACTCCGACCACAGCGACTACAACAAACACTACTGACTCACAACCTACTGAAACAGTAGCAGAAGTAGCCACTACACAACCAGTAAGTACTAACGATAATAATGCTTACGCTGAAAAAGCTAGCACATCAACTGGAGCTGAAAAAGTTGCTATCGACAACTCAGCTGTCACAGATGCAGTTGCTACTGCAAAAGACAGTGGTGTTAAGGTGACACAAGATGCTACGCAAGACAAAGGGACACCAACCACAAGTGCCGAGCTTGCAACAAAGCAAGCCGAAGTTAAAGCAGACCAGGATAAACAAGTTGCTACTATCACGCAAGCTACGAAAGATGCATCTGGACGACAATCAGCTTATAATGCTGCTGATAAAGCTCATGATACTCTTGAAGCTCAAGTAGACAAAGCCGTTAAAGATAGCAATGGCCTTATTAAAGCTGAAGCTACTGAAATCTCAAGTGGAGATGGTAAGAATGTAGGTGATTACAACACCTATACTGAGCAGGTTAATAAGCAGATTGCTTCAAACAAAGAAACCCTCGACAAATTTAACAAAGATTATGCTGCAATGAAGGATAATGCTAACGTTAATGTTGATGGGCGCGTGACAACACAAAATGTTGATAAATTGACTTATGGTAACTCTGTTCAAAATGGTAGTGTCAATTCAGATGGAACGTTCTCATTTACTCACGATGCGAACGACTCAGCTAATGACACCTTGGGAATTTTAGGTACTGGTACTCTTAATGGTAAGGTTAATTTCACGTCTGCAGCTAACGGAGACGGGTCTACGACCGTAACACTTAATAGTCTCGATTTGTGGAACTATGCTTATACAAGTAACCGTCCAAATACTGGTGTTAACCAAAATCTGAACTATCATGTTTATACAGACGGGGAAGAGATTTACTCAGTAAACCACGACGGTAACTCAAGCTTTACGCAAGACATCAATCGTAGCATTGCTCTTAACAAGTCCTATGTATTGAAGCCGGGAGAAACTACTGGTATTATTCCAATCCTTAACATTGATGATAACTGGATTATTAATACTCATGGTCAGTTGAGTCTCGATTTCACTAATCCAAACGTGGTTCCATCAGCTACAGTTAAAAAGGTTAATAAGCCTGTTAAACCAGAAATTCCATCTGTAAGCTACCATGACTACAGTATGAATTATCAACCAACTGTAACTAAAACTGTCCTCAACAGCGACGGTGAAAATGTTAATGGTAAGATGATTCCTAAAAATGATGAACACACCTATGTTTTGAATAATGGAAATATCTTTGCTAATGCTAAAGTTGGCGACACTGTGACAACACGTGATCCTCTTGAATTTGGAGAAGTTCCTAACATCGAAGCCAACAAAGCTGAAAATGAGGCTAAAGGTTGGAACGTTGACTATGATGAGGCTTCTAAGACCTACACATTTACTGCCAAATACAATGGTAAAGCTCTTGAAGCACCTACAATCAAGTTCGTAGCAACGGACGATAACGGTTTCTACGATAATACTTATAAAGCTGGTCGTAATGGTTACGAAACCTTCTCTGACACTGTCACTAACAAGACACCAACGGCTCCAAAACCACATAAGTCTGTTACTGACTCAAAAGGAAATGACATCGACGGGAAAACTACTGACGATGATAAAGTCAACTTCCATTTGACGACTGACTACAGTCCGTATAAAGACATGGCCGCTTCTAAGAAAGCTCTCGAATTTGCACTTCTCGATGACGTGCAAGATGGTGCCTTCACTGTAGATGAAGATGCTATTACTATTCGCGATAGCAATAACAAAGATGTCAAAAATCTCTTTGATATGTATCACGTACTTTCAGACGAAGGACGTACTGATGCCATCAACAAGATCTTAGAAAAATCTGGTCTTAATCCTCAAGGTGAGTTTTACCTTTGGGTAGCCAAAAGTCCAGTAGATTACTACCAAGACTACGTCTTAAAAAATAACAACGTTACTGTAACGTTACCGGCAACTCTTAAGGTTCCTGCCGGAACTAAAGTAGAAAATGACTTTTATCAAATTGATTTCGGTAATGCCTATAAATCAAACCTTGTTTCATTTGATACACCACCAGCTCCTGAAGTTCCAGTAGGAGAAGGTGAAGTTGTTCCTGGTCAACCGCAACAACAACCAGTGGCTCCAGGTCAAGGCGTTGCGACTCTCCCTCACACTGGTGAAGATAACACTGCGGCAGCAGCATCAGTAGGCGGAGTACTTCTAGCTACCGCACTTGGTATGCTTGGATTCGCTAAGCGTAAAGAAAACAATTTTTAAAATACCCAGGAAAGAACTTAAATAATGAGGATGGTGTGTAATACATTGTCCTTTTTATTTATCTAACTATCAAAAACGGTTAAGTGTAGAAAGATAGACAAAATATAGGCTATAGGATAAAATAAAAGGAAAATGAGTAAACGAAAGAGATTATTACATGGAGAAAGAACTACAAGAATATAAGAAAAAGGATGATATAGAAGAGACATCTGCTGAGTTTGAGCAGATTGGCTCTAAATTGGCAAAGCTAGTAAAAAATAGTCAGCAATTAATTTCAGAAAGACCTCTTACATATAGTGAAAAACTAAGTTTTCGTAACGAACTATATTGCCAAGCATTTCAAATTTTTAGTAGCACCCATCATAATATATCCAATACTAGATTGACTTTCGAAAGTGAACCGAATATTATTTTAGAAACAAGTCAGCTAGTTTTAGCAATTGTTTATCCAGAACGTTTTGAAAAAAGCGAGTTGCGCTCTATTACCTCTATAGCTAATACAAAACGAATTGCAGATATGGTAAGAGACTATATCACTTCCTCAACATCTGAGGAGGAGAAGCAATTTTAAAAGGTTATATAGGACAATCTGTTGAACCATGTATACTGTAGTATACATCACCTATGTTATTGGTCGATAGAGAACAATAATATCAAAAATCTTCAAGGTAAGTTGTAAAGCCTAGAAAAGTCTCGGACGGATAATGTCAGGAGGCTTTATTTTTTTGTGAGGCATTTATAAAGATGGAAACGGTAAATGATCGACAGATAATTAGATACAGCCAAAGATAAATTTATCTTCAATCAGATAAAAATACCAACCTTTTTGAATTTGCTGATTTTCATAGTATTCAAGATATTAGGTCATTTACTAGAGGGAAATATTGATATATACTTACAATTCCGAAAAATAGTAATTTTTCGGAAAGATGTAGAACCACTACTTAGTCCCTTGAATGAAAATAATTTTGCTAAATTATTTGACATAACCTATTGAAGATATTATACTGTATGTATACAAATCGATAAAAAAGTCGTGTGTTTGTAATTCGTCTTGATGAGGTCGTTTTGTTTTTACTAACAATTTGTCGAGGTCCTTCATGGATTTTTCAACGAAAGCTAGGTAGGGGTACCTGGCTTTTTTTTCGTGAAAAAAATTATAAAAAAACCAAGCTGGGTTGGCTTGGGAAAACTGTTGTTTTATTATTACTAACAATATGCTGTACTATCACCAATGACGATTGAAATACATCGTCAATACTGCAGTAAGCAGTCCAGCAGCTAATGTGTAGTTAAACGCACCTAGCTGATATAGGGTCTCGTTCAATCGAGGTCCCTCCTTAAAACAAACCGAGTGGCTGG
>OLPB01000440.1_pt1 | contig 25104 bp, 18 predicted proteins | sample 1672001 | NCBI WGS metagenome assembly OLPB01 (sample SAMEA3136635, study PRJEB25190) | human gut metagenome | biome: human gut; feature: human-associated habitat; material: faeces | place: Austria | collected 2013 | reverse complement strand
GCATCTGCACGATGGACAGCAGCGAATCCCAGCCGGACAGGGCGTGGGAGCGCACGGGCACGCCGATTACGGGCAGTGTGGTCTGCGCGGCGATCATGCCCGGCAGGTGGGCGGCACCGCCGGCACCGGCGATAATGACCTTCAGGCCATTGGCGCGGGCGTTGTGCGCGAACTCGGCCATGAGCTCGGGCGTGCGGTGCGCGGAGATGACCTGCTTGTGGTAGGCGACGCCGAACTGGTCGAGAATATCGCAGGCGCGCTTCATGGTCTCCCAGTCGCTGGCCGATCCCATGACCACTGCGACTTCGGGCTTGGATTCATTTGCCATTATCATTTACTCCCTAGTTATTGAGAATAAGGCCCACTGTACTCCTGATAGCGGAGTTAAGCCACGCAGCGAATCGTTCTCAATACATAATTCTGTGAGGCTTACAGCTCAATAACGATCTTGCCGAACATGTCGCCGGCGATCATTCTGGCGAACGCCTCGGGGGCGGCGTCCAACCCGCTGACCACGGAATCGATCACCGGATGCAGGTCGGCGTGCTCCACGAAGCGCAGCAGCCGGGCGAAATCCTCGCGCGAACCCATGGTGCAGCCCTGCACACGGATGTCCTGGAAGAACAGTCGCGTGAGCTCCGCACCAGGCTGGTCGCCGGTGGTGGCGCCGCAGATGGCGATGGTGCCGCCGGGGCGCACGGATTTCATCGAATGGCTCCAAGTAGCCGCGCCCACGGATTCGATCACCGCATCGACCTTGCGCGGCAGGCGGGCACCGATCTCCAGCGCGGCGTTCGCGCCAAGTTTCAGCGCCTTGGAGCGCTTGTCCGCGTCGCGCGAGGTGACGAACACCTCCAGACCGGCGGCATGGGCGAGCTGGATGGCCGCAGTGGACACGCCGCCGCCCGCGCCCTGAATGAGCACGGAGTCGCCCGGCTTGATGCCGGCGGCATCGAACAACAGCGAGTAGGCGGTCAGCCAGCTGGTGCCGAGTGCGGCCGCCTCAGCCGTGGTGAGGTTTGCGGGCTTGGCGAACACGTTGGCGGACGGCACGGCAGTCTTCTCGGCCATCGTGCCGGGGTATTTCTCGGAGAGGATCGTGCGGCGCTCGCCCGGGGCCACGCCCGCGCCATCGGTGCCGACGAACGTGTACAGCACCACTTCGCTGCCAGCCTTGAGCCCATGCTTGCCGGGGATGTCCTCGTCCAGAACGCCCACGGCATCGGTGCCCAGGATCATCGGCGTCTGTTCGGCGGCGAGACCCACACCCTGTAGCGACCAGACGTCGTGATGGTTTACGGTCACCGCGCGCACCGAAACGGTCGACCAGAACGGGCGGGCCTGGGGTTCGGGCTGCTCGCCCACTGCCAACGCGGCAAGCGGATCGGCATGGTTGACGGTGGATGCGTATACGGCCTTCATTGCGCGCTCCTTGGTATCAAAAGGAATTACCGCATTCATTGTCCCACATCGCGCAGCGAACGAATCACCCATTTACGGAGATGTTGGGGGCATTGCTTCGTCATGTGGACCTCGGACAATGCCGGGCGTTAGCATTCAACTTCGGAAAGACTAGCGAAGGGAGATTCGAGGGTATGCGCAGCGCGTCAGGAAACGGATTTGATTCAAGCGATTCCTTCGCCGTCTCCGGCGCTGCCGAGAGGACCGCACGCCTTCACGACATACCCCCGAGCATTACCCCTTCCCATGGCGACGACTCCCATCTGCTGAGCCGCATTGCCAGCCCGGCCGATGTCAAGGCCCTTGCCCCCAACGAGCTCGCCGAACTCTGCCGTGAGATTCGCACCACGCTGCTGGCATATGGCCACCAACACGGCGGTCATATCGGCTCCAATCTGGGCATGGTGGAGGCCACGGTGGCCCTGCACCGCGTATTCGATTCGCCGCGTGACCGCATCGTGTTCGATGTATCCCACCAAAGCTACGTGCATAAAATGCTCACGGGCCGCGCCGCCGCCTATCTGGACCCGGACCGTTTCAGCGAGGTGACCGGCTTCACCAATCCGGACGAAAGCAAACACGACCAGTTCGTGCTCGGTCACACCGGTACCTCGATTTCATTGGCTTGCGGTTTGGCGAAAACCCGCGATATGGAAGGCCCGAACAGCGGCATCGGCAATGTGATCGCCGTGATCGGCGATGGTTCGCTGAGTTCGGGCGTGGCGTTTGAAGGACTGAACAACGCGGCTGAGCAGGGCGGCAATCTCATCATTGTGTTCAACGACAATGAGATGTCGATTGCCGGCGATTTCGGTGGCATGTACGGTCCGCTCGCCCGCCTGCGCGCGTCCGGTGGCACCGCCCAGCCGAATCTGTTCAACGCGTTTGGCTTGGATTATCGGTATGTGGAGGCCGGCAACGATGTTTCCGCGCTGGTCGCGGCTTTCGAGGAAGTGCGCGATATCGATCATCCGGTGGTGGTCCATATTCATACGCTGAAGGGCGCAGGATATGACGGTGAGGAGACTCACGCAGATCGGCAAACCGCCTCGGCCTCACCGGTTTCGTTCGACTCCCCCACCGGCGTGCATCCCACCGATAACGTGAACCACAGCGAACCGTGGCATTCGGATCACTGCAACCTGTCCGACCATGAACCACATGAAGGCCAGTGCGAGGCCTCGCATTGGCAGAATCCGGATGCCGCAATCGGCAAGCCGGACGATCCGCGCAAGCATTACGGCAAAATGGCGATGGCCGCGCTCGAACCGCGTTTCGCCGCCGAGCCAGGACTCGTGGTCATCTCCCCCGCCACGCCGGGCTCGAACGGCATCACCCATGAGTTCCGAGAGCGCGCGGGCGCACATTATGTAGACACGGGCATCACCGAATCGCATGCCGTGGCGTACGCTGCCGGCATCGCACGGGCGGGTGGCACGCCGGTGGTGGCCACCACGGCGTCCTTCTTCCAGCGCGCGTACGACCAGTTCTTCCAGGAGATGAGCCTGAACCGTTCGCGAGTCACGGTACTTGATTTTCTGGGCGGTTTGTCCGGTTCGGACAATACGCATTCCGGCGCATATGACGTGACGATGTTCTCCAATATTCCAGGGGTTACGATGCTGGTGCCGACTTCGGCTCGCGACTATCTGGCTGATTTGGCATGGGCTACCGCGCCGGCCGGTTCGGCGGACGCCCCTGCTGGCCCGGCGGTGATTCGGGTGCCGGGCGAGGCGATTCTGGCGGCGGAACGGGATGCGACGCTGCTGCCGGTGACGGGTGGGCAGATTGCTGACCGCCCCCAGTCAGTTTCGCTGCCAGCCTCCGCCAGCTCCGCCAGCGGGGGCATATCTGCCGCAACAGTCCGCGGGACCGTTAGCGTAACGGCTCAGCATGCCGGTGCGCGTCACATGCTGGATTGGCGGGTCAATCAGACGGGCTCGCAAGTCGCGATCATCGGACTGGGCAATGCGTATCCGTTGGCGGAGCAGACGGCCGCCGCATTGTCTGACGATTATGGCATCACGGCAACGGTTATCGACCCGCGCCAGTGCACGTCGCTGGATTCAGACGTACTGGAGTCGTTGCGTGATGGCCACCAGCAGGTCATCACCCTTGAAGATGGGCAGCTTGAAGGCGGCTGGGGCGAGAAAGTGACCGCATACTATGCGAATCATCATGTCTCGGACGGCAGCCGTAATCCTCGTGTGCTGAACTTCGGCGCAGCCAAGGAATTTACCGACCGCGTGTCGCTGGGCGAACTGAACGAACGTTATGGACTAACGGTGGAGCAGGTGACAGAGGCGATCACTCGTTGTTTTTGATGGCGTCTAGGGCCGGGATTTTAACGGCTTTATTGGCCGGGCCGAAGCCGAATAGCAAGCCGATCAGCGTGGAAAACAGCACGGCGAACAGGAACAGCCACCACGGAATCACCGAATAACGGGTCACATTCTCGCCACCAACTATCGCCTGCCAGAGTATGGTCCAGATAGATGTTCCGCCACCGGTACCGTCGCCGGAGCCCCCGCCGGCACCGCTGACCATACCGCCAGACATGCCGCCGCTCATGCCGCCCGCATACAACGCGCCGACAACGTTGATGCCCAGCGATATCAGTCCGCTCAGCACGCAGCCGATCAATCCGCCGAAGAATCCGATCGCGCCGGCCTCCGCAAGAAACATGACGCGAATGTCACGAACGTAGCAGCCAAGCGCCTTCATAATGCCGATCTCGCGCGTGCGCTCGGTTACGGACATAACCATTGTGTTGGCGATGCCGATGGCCGCAACCAACAGCGAAACCGCACCGATACCGCCCAGAATCAGCTGAATCGCGCGCGACTGTTCTTCCAACGACTTACGCATGTCTTCATAGGAGGAGGTCTCGTAGCCCAACGCTTTGATCTGTGATTCGACTTCGGGCACGGACTTGAGGTCGGCGGCCTTGACCAGCACTTGATCATAGGCGGTGGCTTTTTTGGCGGCGGCTGGATCGACTTTGGCGGCCAGTTCCTTCAACGCCTGCAAATCCATGACCAGACCGTCGGAGGTGGCATAGCCCTTGTTGTAGTCGCCCGCCACAATGCCGGAAGCCCGCACATCGAGGGTGACGTTTTCCGACTGATCCGCGGCGCTGCCGCCCGCGCCGCCTGTGTCGCCACCGCCGCCGTACATGTTCATGCTGTACTGGTCGCCCTGATAATTGGTGCCGGTGGTCAGACTAATTTGCGTGGTGAGCGGGTCGAAGAACGGATCTTCGTCCTGATCTTCCTCGCACTGGCCGGTGGCCTGGTTAAACGTGCATGAGGAATACTGACCGCCGCGTGTGCTGGTGCGTTGTTCGCCGTTCTTCAGGGTGTCCATGAACCCATAGGCGAACCATTCGCCGGCAAGCACCTGATCCTTTTTGACCGGCTTCTCGCCACCGACGAGCTTGTAGCCCATCTGGTCGAACTGGGTCATGTCGATGCCCATGATCTGCACGTAATCATAGATGTAACGGCCGCCCGCGCCGGCTCTGGCCGTCACGTTATAAGGGAAGTTCATCATCGGCGTCACGCCGGATACGCCGCTCATCGCGCGGAAGGATTCCACGGCCTTGTCGTCGAGCTTGGTATCGCCCATCTCGGACGAACCGCCACCGCCCATCGGACCGGCATAACCGTTGGTGTACACGGTGACGATGGACAGATCGCCCATCGATTTAAGCATCTTCTCGTTCTGCTCGTTAATGCCCTGGCCCAAAGAGACCATGAGCACAATCGAGCAGCAGCCGACGATAACGCCCAGCACGGTCAGAATCGTACGGGATTTACGCCGCCATAGGTTTTGTCTGCAAAGCCGCAGTATGTCGCCGAATCGCATGGTCGGGCCTTTCAGGCCTTGTGGGACGGGCCGGCCGGTGAGGCTGGTGAGGCTGGTGCAATAGGAGCGGTGTCTGCCGCAGCACCATCCGTCACGCCGGTATCGGTCTTATCATCCTTGCCTTCGGACCAATCATCCCAGTCCTCATCAATATCGTTCTTCTTGGCCTTCTGCTTGCGCCGGCGACGCACGAGCAGCACAATCACCACGATAATGACCACGGCGATCACGACGATGACCACATACACCAGCACCGGCAATCCCTGATTGGCGCTCTGGTCCATGTTCGGATCGGCCATGTCGGAATCATCCACCGGCTGCATATCGGTTACGGGTATGGCGAGCGGGAATTCCTTGGTTTTGGTCTGCCCGTCGGAATCCTCGTACGTGACTTTGAGCGTGGTCTTCAGCTCACCTGACGCGTGCGGCGTAAAGGCGTAACCAATCGTGCCGGTGGCACCGGAAGCCACATTGCCCACGTACTGGGTTTTCATCGTGGCATCGAAACCTTCGCCCTCCATCGTGGCCTCGACGTTGGCGATATCGCCTTTGCCCTTGTTCACATATTCCATCGTGACCGTGTTTTCCTGACCGGCGATCACCTGGTCGGGCACTACGGGATCACTGATTTCGAACCGGTCAGGCTGACTGATCGGCACGGAAATCTTGACATCGGACTGGCTTGAGGAGCGGGCGCTGGCGTCCACATACTCGTATCGGAAGTTCACGGTCACGGGCTGGGCACCGCTTTTCGCGGAGGCGAGCGCCTGCATCGGCACGCTTTGCGTCATGGCGTAACCGCCCCACAGCGCGTCGACGTAGAACGTGTTCGTGCCTCCCGCGATGGCGAAGCTCTCGCCGCCGTCCACGGTGATGACCATGTTCGTCACCGCCACCTGACCCATGTTCTGGAAGGTGAAGTCGAGGTTGAAATCGGCGCCGGCGGCCACGGAATCGCCGCCATAGGTGAAGTTGGTGACGATGATGTTCGGCACCGGGCCGGCGATCGGCGCGGAATCGCCGTCGCTTCCCTGAGACGTACTGTTCGTGCCGCTTGTGCCGTCTGTGCCGTCGACTGCGTACGCCTGGTGCGGAAGGGAGATGACGGCAAGTGCCAGTGACAGCGTGGAGAGCAACGCGACGATGATGGCGATGGTGCGGTGGGAGAGGTGCTTCATCGGTCAACTCCTTGGGTTCTTTGGGCGGACGGCGTGGACGGAACAGTTGGGCGGGAAAGGTCGGTGTTGAGCCGATCGCTGGTGATGCGGCCATCGAGCAAGGTGACGATGCGGTCGGCGTATGAAGCCATCTGCGGATCGTGTGTGACCAGCACGATGGTCTGGTTGAAGTCATGGGCGAATGCGCAGATCATCGTCATGACCTCGGTTTTGGTTTTAGAGTCAAGGTTGCCGGTCGGCTCATCGGCGAACACCACCTCGGGCTTGGTCACAAACGCCCGGGCGATGCCGACGCGCTGCTGTTGGCCTCCCGACATCTGGCGCGGGTAATGGCTGAGACGATGGCCGAGCCCGACTCGTTTGAGTACGCCACGCGCCGCACGTTCGCGCTGTTCCTTGGGCACGCCGCGGAACATCAGCGGCATTGCCACGTTTTCGAGCGCGGTCAGATTGGGCAGCAGATTGTACGACTGGAATACGAAGCCGAGATGCTTCTGGCGGAAGGCCGCCAGCTCACGCTCGTCGAGTTTGCTGACGGGTACGCCGCCGATTCTCACGCCGCCGCGCGTCGGTTTTTCCATGCCGGCCAACTGGTTGAGCAGCGTGGATTTGCCGGAGCCGGATTCGCCGAAAATGCAGCAGATCTGGCCTTGCGGGATACTGAGATTGACACGGTCAAGCGCCACCACCGTCTCATCCTCGACGGGGTATTCCTTGCGTAGGTTTCTTACCTCGATGATTGCTCGTGGCACGGGCCTTCTTCCCTCGTTCGTCGCCATTGGCGGACGCGCGATAGCTGGTTATTATTCAGCACATCTCAAGTCAGAGTATAGCCGTTATGCAGGAGACGCACCCCTTAAGGGTGTTCCCGGATGGTGGTGATGAGCATGTGACTTCTAATCTCAAGGTCGACAGTTCAGGCTCCAGACGGACCCAGACCGGCATAATATTCAAAAGCCCCTGCCCCTCACAAACGATGAGGGACCAAGGGCTTATTACATCGTGACCCCGGACGGGCTCGAACCGTCGACCTTGAGATTAGAAGTCACATGCTCTATCCAGCTGAGCTACGGGGCCAAACTCGTGTAAGTCTAGCCGTAGGGGTGTAAAACACCTCGGCGTAACGTCGGCTTGCACCGGTACCATCGGCGATATGGGGACAACGGAGAGCAACGTAGATCACGCCGCATCGGGCCAGACCGTCGCAGGCGATAGCGGTGAGCTCACTTTCACATACGCACAGGGTCGTTTTGCCAGTGAAGGCAAGGATTGGGAAAGCCCCGTTGTGACCAACATGGCTGCATCCGTCTCTGCCGATGCCGGTAATGCCCCCGCCGGCAGCATCACCAACACCGGCACCAACAACACCTTCACCAGCACCACCGAATCGTCGCTTGCCACCCTGCTGTCCAACCAATGCCCGTTCGTTATCAAGGCCACCATTTTCGAGGGCAATGGCAAAAACGCCATTCGCGAACGTCACACATTCACCGGCTCGGTGCTGCGCCAGCTCGACCAAGCCAGCGCCCTGCTGAACGGCATCAACGAATCCGGCCAATACCCGGCCATAGCCCTGCGCGAAGCATTGGTCAACGCACTGGAACATCGCGATTACACGTACTCCGGCCCCACACTGATCAATATCTTCGATTCCCGCTTGGAAATCGTGTCGCTCGGCGGCCTGACCGATGGTTTGGAAATCAACGATCTACTCAACGGCGTATGCCAGCCACGCACCCCGCGTTTGGCTGAATTGTTCGCCGATTTGGGCCTCTGCGAGAACTGCGGTACCGGCATTCAACGCATTATGGACGCCTACGCGCAGAGCGCGGTCAGTCCGCAACTGCGCGTGGGCCCCACTTCGGTGGCAATGGTACTGCCTATCCCTGTATCGGCCGAGGCCGCGTCCTCGCATCGGACCGATGCCGATGCTTCCGCCGCGCCCAGCACCACTGACGAAGCGCAGCATGCCAAAATGTACTCATTCCCCACGATTCAGCGCATGACGGATAACGCCGCAGATGCTTTGGCCGGCGCACGCATCATCGGCTGCGCGCCACTGCAGACGCTGATTCTCGGCAGTGGATTCGGCGAACGCCCGGACGGTGACGATCAGGCCAGTACCCGCCCGCTTGATACGGCAACGCTGGAACCGTCGCCTCAAACGTTGGAACAGTTCACGCTCAATTTCCTCGCGTTCCGCGGTGTGAAGCTCAGCCGTAAAACCATGCAGAAAGCGCTTGGCCTGAACAAGGATCAGATGACGCAGCTCTTGGACCAGCTGGAGTTGAGCGGCAAGATCGAACGTCATACGCACGCCAAGTCCACTACGTATTCGCTGGCACATGCCTCAGGACGGTAGCGACCAGGGCGACAACGACCAAATCGTCAACAACCCAAGCAGCAACGACCAGAGCAATACGGCCCAAGGCGCGATAAAGCAGCAGCTCAGTTCTCGAATACGCGGTCGCGAATCATGCGACCGGATTCGTCGAGCGCGGTGGAGAACCGGCCATAGCCGGACAGAATCACGCCCATGTACAGCATGTCCACGAGCGCGGTATCGGCCACGCGCGAGAAAATCGCATTGCCATAGATCGTGTGCGAATCACGACCCGTCAGCAACGTCACGTCGGCCCAGCTGGCCAGCGGCGCGCCGATGGCATTGGTTATGGCGATGGTTTTCGCGCCATGCGACTTCGCCAATCGCAACGCTTTGACCGTATCCGCCGAACTGCCCGAATGGGAGAAGGCGACGGCCACAGCGCCGTGGGGCAGGTGCCCGGCACCGATCTGCTGCAGGTAAGCGTCGGTATTGAGACGGCATGTCAGTCCCAGGTAGCCGAGCTTGGTGAACAGATCCATCGCCGGTGTCAACGAATTCTCCACGCCGAAAATGTCGATGAACTCCGATTCGGCGAGTAGGGCGACCGCCTTGCGATAGGCCTTGGGGTCCAACGCACTGTGCAGCTCGTCGATCAGCGCCTTCGCGCCATCGGCCGCTTTGCCGGGAATCTCATCTTCGTCATCCCACGGATTCAGATCGAATCCGGCCAGCGGATTGAAGGTCACTTTGTGTTCGGCGGCCGGGTTGCGCAACACGTACCGCAGTTCACGGTAACCGCCGAAGCCGAGCTTGCGGGCGAACCGAATCACCGTCGGCTGGCTGACGTGGGCGATGTCGGCCATCTGACCGACGGTCAGGTCGGCCGCCTCCTCGATATGATTCCGAATATACTGGGCCACGGCGCGCTCCGCCGGACGCAGCGACGGATACACGTGGTCGATGCGCTCACGTATTCCCACCGAGGATTGCACAGCCGCGCTCCTAGTCGTCCGTATTTTCCATTCCTGTTTCGAGGTTACCGGCTGTATACCGGCGAACAGTCGACTTGGATTGACCGCAACATGAACGGTGAGCGAACTCTTCCGTTTACCTTTCCGCTCCATTCCCTCTACAATCGAAACCATGGTGCGGATTAGCGTGGGAAGCCCCACCCATCACACAAGCGGGCGACTGTACGGCGTGTTCTTCGAGGACATCAACCATGGTGCGGATGGCGGGCTGAACGCCAACATGGTGAACAACTACAGTTTTGACGGCGTTTATCTCGACCATCACACGTGGCGTATGGCCGGTGCCGAACGGTGGCGTACGCAGGCTGATTCCCTGCGTTTCTGGGATTTCATCAACTGTTCCGCCGCCAGCCTTGGCAGTGAGATACGCGGGATTCACGGCCAGCGGGTGACCACCGACTGCCCCGCCCCGCCAATTCACGCACATAGCCGATACGCTCGCATCACGTCCGATGTTCCTTCCGAAACCGGCCCTGCATATCTGGAAAACCTCGGCTATAACGGAGGCGGCGACAACGGGGGCGAGCCCGCGTTCTCCATCGTCGCCGACCACACCTATTCCGTCAGTCTCGCGGTACGTCCGGTTCATGGGCGGGCCGAGCTGTCCGTCGGCGTGGTCGATAGGTACGGCCTGCCGCTCACCAGTATCACTCGATTGTCGTATATCGTGGACTCCGATCCGCTTGACGATACGGAAGAGACCGGTCTGAGGCAGGACGATGGTGCCAATGCGCAGGATTCCGGCGTTTCGATCAGTCCGGATTCGTCGGATGGTGCCATCGCCATCGGCCGTGACGGCTGGTACCGGTTCAACGCCGACGTAACCGGCCTGAACACCGATTACGGCAAGCTGCGTATCACCATTGACGCCGGCGAACGCACCACGTTCGATCTGGATCTGGTGCAGTTCATGGATGCGGACTATTGGGGCGCGGGCGACCCGAAATGGTGTTACGGCAAGCTGCGCCGCGATCTGGTGGAAACCATTCAGGCGTTGCATCCAGCGTTTCTGCGATTCCCCGGCGGCTGCATCGTCGAAGGTGTGACGCCCGGCAATGAGTATCGCTGGAAGGATACCGTCGGCTCTCTGGCCGCGCGACGCCAACAGTATTCGATGTGGTCGTTCAAGATGCCGGATGGTTCCAGCTATTCGCAGAGCTATCAGATCGGTTTCTACGAATATTTCTGCCTGTGCGAGGACCTCAAGGCCAAGCCGCTGCCTACTCTGTTCGCCGGCATCGCATGCCAGTCGCCCGGCCGAGATCCGCGCCACATGGATATCAATTCGGCCACCTTCCGCAACAATGTGATTCAGGACTACCTGGACCTCATCGAATTCGCGAATGGCGATCCGGAGTCCAGCTCGTGGGCCGCGGTCCGGCGTGATATGGGCCATCCAGAACCGTTCGGCCTGGACATGATCGGCGTGGGCAACGAAAACTTCGGGGCTGACTACGTGGCCAAGTTTGACATGATCAGCGAGGCCATTCATGAACGATACCCGGATATGCTGTGTGTGATGAGCGCCGGACTGTTCCCCTTCCAGCCGGCGATGAAACGCAGCTGGGACCATGCGCGAGCGTTGGCCGCAACCGATTCCGGGGCACATGATTCCGCCACCGGTGACGCGATTATCGTCGACGAGCATTCCTACCACTCCCCCGAATGGTTTGCATCCCAGGCGTCACGATTCGACGCTTACCCGCGTTGTGGCGCCGGCGTCTATTTCGGCGAATATTCAGCCAACGGCTATTTTGCCGGCCAACCACAGACCGAACAAGGCGCGAACACGTGGAAGTCGGCACTCGGCGAGGCCGCGTTCCTGACCGGCTGCGAGCGCAATTCCGACGTGGTGCGCATGACCTCCTATGCGCCGCTGCTCGCGCATATTCCGGCTAAGGGGTGGGCGCAGAATCTTATCGAATTCAATCCGGCGCATGTGAACCCCACGGTGAATTATGAGGTGGAGCGGCTGTTTTCCACGCATCTGGGCGACACGACATATGCCGTGTCCATCGAGCAGACCGCGTCACGCCCCGCCAAACATCTGTATGTCAGCGCCACCGGGCATGACAGGGATGACGCCTGCCGTTACATCAAAATCGTCAATACCTCCGATTCCCCGGTGGATGTGACGTTGGAAATCGCGCGCGGACTGGCCGGGCTGGGCGCCTCGCCATCGCGACCGGTGCGTTTGGAGGTGACGACGTTAAGCGCCAGTCCGACGGCGAAAACCACTATCGGATACCGCGGCGAGGCTTCGGGGGCGATTGTGCCGGAACGTCGGGCTTACACATTGCCGTCGCCGTCTTCATTGCTGGCGATGAAGATCAAGCCGTACAGCGTCACGCTGGTGGCTTCGCGCTGATCGACATCGGCCATTAGGCCGATTCCTTTGCCGTTAGAATCACCCTCAAGGATGAGGGGGAATCGTGCAGATTCAGGGAATAATAGGGGCTATCCCCCATAGCGAATACAAGCACGGGAGGGCAGGATGGAAACCACGGCGGCCAGAAGACCGCCGGCCAACGATGAAGGAGTATGCGGTATGTTTATCAATCTGTTCCGCAGGCAGCGCCCTGCGCTCGCCCGGCTGGCCCGCAACTCCAACGCCTATCGTCAGCCGATGGTTGCGGCCGTATCATCGTCCGCAGTCGGCGTATCCAGCATCACCTCTGCAGCCAACACAGCCAACACAGACGGCGTATCCGGCGTATCCACGCTGGATGCCACCATCGGCCGCATCCACGACATCCCGCAGTCGGCCATGAGCCGACTGACCGGCTCCCCCACCGTATACGCGCGGTAGACCGGCCCAACCCACAACGGCGGCTCAGAGACTCGGCTCGATGATCCAGCTCAAGGTCAGCAATACGGCCAAAAACAGAACGTTGACGGCGGAGTAGACGGCCAGATACCGGCCTTTCTTGTGCGGGTATTGGCGCACGACGTTCTTGTAAGAAATAAGCGAGGCCATCGAGGCGATGAGCGTACCCATGCCGCCCAAATTGGTGCCAATGATCAGATCGCGCCATTGGTCGCAGAAGCCGGAAAGCAGAATCGTGGTGGGCACATTGCTGATGACCTGGCTGGAGCCGACCGCCACCTCCAGCGGATGGCCGCCGACCAGCGAGCGCGCCAGTTCGTAGAATTCGGGCACGCGCTTCATGTTGCCGATGAAGATGAAGAACATGCAGAAGGTGAGCGGCAGTCCCCAATCCACGTATTTGAATACGCGCCGATCGGTGAACAGGAACACGACGACCACGATCACGCACATCACCCACAGGGGAATCACGTCGGAGACGGCCAGTAGGCAGACGATGAACAGCAGCGAGTAGACGATGGTGCGCCAGCCGCCATAACCGGCGCCGTATCCGGTGATACGAATCTCGTCGGGCTGGTGTTTGTTGCGCTCGGGAGCCAGCACGCCGGTTTCGAGGTCGCCCAGGTCGCCGACCGGTTTGCCGCCAAACACCACGGAAATCACGATGACCAGCAACACGGCCGCCGTGCCGGAATACGGTGCCATGATGCCGAGGAATTCCATGGTCGGCATGCCGGTCAGGGCTTTGAGATACAGGTTGTGCGCGTTGCCGATCGGGGTGAGCATACTGCCCACGTTCGCGCCAATGGTCATCAGCGTGACCACGAGGATGGTCTTATCCTCTTGCCCAGCCATGATGAGCACGGCCACCGCGAACGGCACAAACGTGACCAGCGCAACGTCATTGGTGATGAACATCGCGGAAAAGAACGTCAAAGCGACAAGCGTAATGACCAGTCCGCGCATGGTGCTGACCTTCTCCAGCAATCGCGAACCGATGATGCGGAACACGCCGATACGCTGGAATCCGCACACCACAATCATCAGGCAGATGAGCTGGCTGATGGTGCTGGCGTGAATGTAGCTTTTGTAATCGGCGTCCGGCGGCACAATGAAACACGAAATCAGGGCGAGTATTGCGGCGACGATGAGAATCGTCTCATTTTTGGCTACATTGATCAGCCAGCGTCGCATCCATTCCTCCGTGAATAACCCAATATCGCAACCATTCTATTTTACGCGCAGACCAGCATAAGGTACGTAGTCGCGTTGCGCTGGCGGACATGAGTTTTTGGACCGGTGCCGCACATCAGCCGCGCTCGTTTTTTTATTTGGACAAGGAAACATTGAGTTTGCATGTCTTCCATACAATGAACTGCCGCGCAATGCTGTGCCCGTATATACGGCTGCATCATTGTGTGGCAGGCCAGACACGAATACCGTACGTGGCTGGCTCATACCAATGGAACATAGTTTCATTCGAGGAAGAGGAGCGATGAAGTTGCGTATTACCCCAGTATTCCCGGTCAAACGTTTCGCCGCCGTGTCTGCACAGAACGTGAAGAACGTGCAGTTCGATTACACGAACATGCCCACGTACAACACGATCACCAAGTAGCGCGCACTGCCGCACTGATCGGCGGCACTTGCCGCATACATGAATGGCCGGTGTGCTGCGGATTCCTTACCAAGAATCCGCAGCACACCGGCCATTATGATATATGCCGCAATACAGGGGGCAATCAGCCCTGCACCTTACCTCCTTGCGCGCTACGGTATCCGAAGTTCATCATCTCGCTGTTGTAGGCGACCACGCCACGGCCGACCGCCGGCAGAACGATCATGCCGCCATCGCCATGATGCGCGGCGACTTCGTCCAAAGTGGCCGTCGCGGCATCCTCGACGTTCTCGCCGGAGAAACGCACACGATCCGACACCTGATGGGCGGCGACCACCTTGATGAACGCCTCGCCGATGCCGGTGCAGGACACCGCCACCGTGGACTGGTTGGCGAACGTGCCGCAACCAGGCAGCGGCGAATCACCCACACGACCGTGCATCTGGTTGGTGATGCCGCCAGTGGACGTGCCAGCGGCGATATTGCCCTCGGCATCGCGCGCCACGGCACCGATGGTGCCATGCTTCTCCCACTCATCGCCACCGGACTGAGCCTCGGCCAAGGACTGACGACGCTGTTCGGTGATGAAGTACTCGTTGCTTTCGGTCGCGACGCCCCAATCGGCGATCTCGGCATCGGTCGGGTCCGCGAACAGCACATGCTTGGTCTGCTCTTTGACGGCACGCGCCGCATCGATCGGGTTCTTCACGGTGCTTACGCCGGTGACCGCACCGACCTCGCCATCGCCGGTCATCAGGCAGGCGTCCATCTGGGCGATGCCATCGCTGGTCAGGGCGGCACCACGGCCGGCGTTGAATTCGGGAGCGTCTTCCATGACGTGGATGGCGGCGACCACAGCCTCATGCGCCGGTGCTCCGGATTCCAACAACTGGTATCCGGCATCGAGGGCGCGCTGCAGATCAAGTTCGACCTGGGCGATGCGTTCAGGCGTGCTGTGCTTGCCACGACTGCCCGCTCCGGCGTGAATGACAAGCGTGATGCCGGTTTCGCTGCCCGCCAGTTCAGTGGTCACCGGCGAAACGGAGGATGTGGTCATATCGTGTCCCTTTCTGGAGTCAGATGGATGTGCTGACGCCAACGTATCGTTGCTTCCGCATGTATGATAGCCGTTGATGGCCGCGACCGGTTCCGCATTTCGCATCATCGGCTCGCGATGGCGTGACTCGTTACTGCGCCACCTCGCCACTACGCCAGGGGCAATGCGATGCCGGCTCGATCGGCCAGGTCACGCAACGACCACGTGGTCTGCCCCGTTCGCCCGACAACGCTATGCGCATGCCACAGCGAACTGATGATGGCTTCCTCGCTTATTCATTCGTCGAATGCACCCATCGATGTGGGTATGCAGCCATCAAAAAAACTCGACAACCGCAATGAGCCAGTCACTTGGCTACATCTGTGCTATCGTCTCGCCAATGATTCGAATGCCGGTATCAATGTCAGCAGCATCCGGGCGCACAAAGTTGAGACGGATGTGGGAATCATCCATTTCGTCAACGTCGAACACGCTGCCCGGCATGAACGTGACGCCTTGGGAACGGCAGGATTCCAATACATCCAGAGAGCGCACGCCGTCCGGTAAGGAAACCCAAATATAGTAGCCGCCTGCAGGCACGGTCCAATACACTTCATCCGGCGCATACCGCTCCAATGCTGCGATTGCTGCATCTCGTCGAATGCGGTAAGCCTTAATCAAACCGCGCAAATGTTCGGCGACGCGGCCTTCTTTAAGCAGTTCCAGGCAGATGCGCTGCGATGACGTGCTCGTATGCTGGTCGACCATGCGCCGCAGAGCCGCCAGCCGGTTAATCACATGCGGGTCGGCCACAACCCATCCCGTGCGCAGGCCCGAAGTGACGGTTTTCGAGAACGTCGACAAATACATCACGTATCCCGCATTCTCCATGCCCTTAAGCGGTATGGGGCGATGTGCGTCGGACGATTCCCCGCCGTACCACAAATCGCCGTAAGCATCGTCTTCCACGATCAGACACTGATAGCGCCGCGCCACGTCGATGAGTTCGCTGCGTCGTTCGGGCGGCAGCGTGGTACCGGTGGGGTTTTGGAACGTCGGGACGGTGTAGATGAACTTGGGCCGGAATCGCGCGCAATAGCCGTCCAACAGGTCTGTACGCATACCGTGCTCGTCCACTGGAACGCCGATGATGCGCGCATCCGCCGAGCGGAAGGTCTGCAATGCCGGGAAGAACGTGGATTGTTCGACCAGCACGCAGTCGCCAGGATTGACGAATGCACGCACGATAAGATCGATGCCTTGCTCGGAACCGGAAAGCACCATCACGTTTCGTACATCGCACTGCACGCCGCGTGTGCTCATATGCTCGGCAAGTAATGCGCGGAGTTCATCGAATCCTTCGATAGGCGATTCTGGCTGACCGTCGAATTCGCGCGACTCAAACGCTTCAATGCTCACTGAACGCAACAAATCGTCGGGAATATCCGCCGGATTAGGCGAGCCGGTGGCAAAGTCGATGATGGTATCGCCGCGTTGCGCCCGCTCGGCCGAGGCAATGTCGTGGTAGGTGAATCGGTTGGAATAGTCGGAGAACAACACCGACCACGGCGGCCGCACAACGCTCGGTTTCGGCTCCTCGTCAATCGGCTCATGTCTCACTACAGGAATCCGGGCAGTCTCAATATGCTGCAACGGCAGCACGAACGTGCCTTTGCCTACTTTGGAGGCGATGAGTCCCTCATCTTTGAGTTGCTGATAGGCCTGTAATACCGTGGTGCGATTGACCTCGAGGCGTGAGGCCAACTCGCGTTCAGGCGGCAGACGATAGCCCTCAGCCATTGCGCCGGAGACAATCTGTTCACGCAGCTCAGCAGCCAGCTGCCGGTACATCGGCACCGTGCTGCGCCGGTTCAGCGTGAACTGCATGGCAGATCGTCTCCTTGATTCGTCGGTCGAATACCAGTCTAACGGCAGACGAATCGGCTACAGCGACAGGAAGAGCTCGTGGATGCGGACGTCGTCCGTGAGTTCGGGATGGAAGGCGGTGGCGAGGATGTTGCCTTGGCGCAGGCCCACCACGTGACCATCGACTTCGGTTTCGACCGTAGCCTCGGGGCCGACCGACACCACGTACGGTCCGCGGATGAATACCAGTGGGAAGTCCGTGATACGCTGCGGATCATCCGCTGCACCAAAATCGGCGGTGGCCTGGAAACTACCGAGCTGACGACCATAGGCGTTGCGGCGTACGACGGCGTCGAGCGCGCCAAAGTAGACGTTGTCGTCATTGTCGAGCTTTTTAGCCAGCAGAATCATGCCGGCGCAAGTACCGAATACCGGTTTGCCTGCCTTGATGTGGGCGGCGATCGGCTCGAACAGTCCGGTCGAATGCAGGAGCTTGCCCTGTGTAGTGGATTCGCCGCCAGACAGAATCACGCGGTCGATGGATTCATCGAAATCCTCGGCCGCGCGCAGCAGTTTCCACGGCGCACCGAGCTTGTCCAGCACCGCCGCATGTTCGGCGAATGCGCCTTGTACGGCCAGGATGCCGGTCACGCCGTGCTTGACGTTTTCGACGTCCGCAGACTCTTCTTTGGAAATATATTCAACAGCTACAACCATGTTGTCTCCTTGGGCCTTGACTCCCGCTGGCGGGAGCGTCACCCTTTCTTGGCTCCCCTCAAAGAGGGGAGCCAAGGTAATGCACTCACTCGCCGCGAGCGGCCATGATGGTCTGAATCTCGTCCTCGTTGATACCGACCATGGCTTCGCCTAGGTTTTCGGACAGCTTGGCGAGCAGATCGGCGTCCTGCCAGTTGGCGGTGGCCTTGACGATGGCGGCGGCGCGCTTGGCCGGATCGCCGGACTTGAAGATACCGGAGCCCACGAACACGCCTTCGGCACCGAGTTCCATCATCAGGGCGGCGTCGGCCGGGGTGGCCACACCACCGGCGGCGAAGTTCACGACGGGCAGACGGCCGTTGTCGTGCACGTACTTGGCCAGATCGTAGGGCACGGCCAGCTGCTTGGCGGCCTCGTAGACCTCGTCGTCGCGCAGGCCGACAAGTTCGCGGATCTGCTTGTTCATGGTGCGCATGTGGCGCACGGCCTGAATCACATCGCCGGTGCCGGGCTCGCCCTTGGTGCGAATCATGGCTGCACCCTCGGCGATGCGGCGCAGCGCCTCGCCCAGGTTCTTCGCACCGCACACAAACGGCACATCGAACTGGTTCTTGTCGATGTGGTACACGTCGTCGGCCGGGGAAAGCACCTCGGATTCGTCGATGTAATCGATTTCGATGGCCTGCAGAATGCGGGCCTCGGCGATGTGTCCGATACGCACCTTGGCCATAACCGGAATGGACACGGCTTCCTGGATGCCCTTGATCATGGCCGGGTCGCTCATGCGGGAAACGCCGCCGGCGGCACGGATGTCGGCGGGGATGCGCTCGAGCGCCATCACCGCGCAGGCACCAGCGTCCTGAGCGATCTTCGCCTGCTCGGGCGTGGTGACGTCCATGATCACGCCGCCCTTGAGCATCTGGGCCAAATTACGGTTGAGTTCCGCACGATTCTGCGTCATGAGTTTCCCTTCGTTCGACGCTGCTTGGTATCGCGCTTCATTATTGAACGGAGTGGATTGGCCCCACCCAAACCAGTCCAATTTGGATGGGGCCAATTCGCAACTTCTGCACCCATCCAATCCAACCTCCACATGTTTATCTCTCCCATTTGGCATGTAATCCCTGATTGTCAATCAATCACAGGCCAGGAGGAGAAGAGTTGGCATGCGTGCGATTACTTGCTATTCGCATCGTCCGCATCGCCCGAAATGCCATCCACATATTCAAGAATGTCGCCGGGCTGGCAATCCAATGCCGCACAGATGGCGGCGAGGGCGGAAAAGCGGATGGCGGAAACGCGATTGTTTTTGATTTTGGAAAGGTTCACGTTGGTGATGCCCACCTGATCGGCCAGCCAGTTGAGTGAGCGGCCTCGCTCGACCATGATGCGGTCGAGGCGCAGGACGATATGGCCTATGCCGGCCGGACCGGTGGAGTTTGAGTCAGCCGTATTCAGGCCGGTCTCGCTCGAATCAACGATGTTCAGGCTGTCCTCATTCGGGCCCTCGGTGTTCGGACCGGCCCTGTTCGGACCGGCGCCACGCGGGCCTACGGCGCTCTTCCCCCTCACAGCAGACCGTCGACTTCCCGTTGCAGACCCATGCCATAATCGAAGATGCGCGCAATCAGCAACAGGATAATGCCAATCATCACCATCATGCCGCTCATCCATAAGCCCCAGTTGCCGCCCGTGCCAGCCAGGAAACATACGATGAAGTTCACCAGACCCACAATCGGCGCGACAATCAGATACCAGCCAGCCCTGTTCAACCGGTCGGACGCCATGCCTTGGAAAGGCGTGGCATCCCTGCCGTCTGCAAGCCACACCGTCAAATCCTTGCACAGTGCGGCCATTTCGGAGAACGCCAAGGCCAGTAGAGCGTAGACCACCATTCTCGCCAGACCGGTGGAGATGGTAGCTACCATGTTGACGGGACCGTCGTGGAAGTTCTGCAGATTATAGGAGTAGTCCAACAAGTCGCCCTTGATGCTGAGGGTGAACGCGCCGCCGACATTCAGGTCGACACTGCCGAAGTTCGCGGCGAACGAGCGCGGGGAAATGAGGAATACCACCCACACCACGGCCGCGAGCGCTGCGATGATCCATAGGAGCGCGGCACCGATGCGGGCCAGGATCAAGGCCGCGCCACCGGCCTTATCCAAACCGAAGGATAGTTTCTTTGTCGTTGCCATGATTGAGCCTCCGCTTCATTGCGCAAACCAAGCAACTCATACTTGCATTATACCATAATTTATCGTTTGTCATTAAAAAGTTAATATCAAACGAATAGTTGATGTGACATCGATGCTGCGCGATATATCTGACGTCGCTTCTCTCGCCCCGCCCGACTGCGGCCAGTAACCTCCCTCGTCAGAGGGAGAGATTACTAGCCAACGGTGTTGCCGTAGATTTGGGCTTGGAGGTCTTTACGGGCGGTTTCCATGCGGGTGATCTGGCCGAGGAGGGTTATCTTCTCTTCGCCGTCGGGCAGCTGGGCCATGCGGCGTTTGGCCAAACCGATCTGGCGCATGAAGCCCATGTCCAACAATCGGGTGAGAAGCTCAGTGGCGTAGCGCTGCTCCTCCGGCGTGGCAGGACGCAGCTGTACTGCGGCGGCACCGCCATTCACGCCAACACCTCCTCCCGACACGTTGGCCTGCACCGGCTGCGCACCGCTACCGGTGTCGTCGCCAGGCAGTGGCAACGGCATGACGGCCAGCTCGTTGATCACCTGATTCAGCATCGGTCCGCCGGCCTTAGTGAGGTTGTGCATCCACAGCCCCTGCGGGGTATCGTCGGATGGCAGTCCGCCGGCGGCCGCGATCGCCTGGAACAGGGTGCGGAACACCGAAGTCATGAAATGGTCGATGGTCAGCTGCCCGAACATGGTGCGGTCGATGGCGCGCGGCACCTGAATCAGCACGGCCATGAACTGCTGTTCGGCGATGAATACGGCGTCGTCGATCTTGAAATATGCCTGTTCGGCGGCGTCACGGCGCTCCAACGCCTTGCGCGTGGCCGGATTGGCGTATGGGTTGGTGCCGGGTTCCACACGCGGCTCGTCACGCTCGAATCGACGTTTGGGCGCGTAGGCGTCCTCATCGCGTACATGCATCTGCCGGCGCGCGTTCATCACCTCGCGGCGCATCACCTCAAGATCCACGCCGATACGGCCCGCGGACTTGCGCGCGTAAGCGTCCCATAGGGAGCGGTCGCGAATCTGCGCCACCAGCGGGGCCACGGCTTTCATCGCACCCACTTGGCCGGGCGTGTAGGTCAGGTCGAACCGGCTGATGGCGGCGTCGATCACGAAGTCATACAACGGTTTGGCGCGGGCGATCAGCGAACGCACTGCTTCGTTGCCTCGCTCGATGCGCAGGTCGCACGGGTCGAGATTGTCGTCGGCCACGGCCACGAAGGTTTGGGAGAGGAAGGCCGAATCGAGGCCGAAGGCATGCAGCGCGGCTTTCTGGCCGGCGGCGTCACCATCGAACGTGAACACGATGCGCGAGCTCAACGGCTGGTCCTTGACCTTCAACGGCCCGACCAGCTGGACCGCGCCCAGCGAATCGTCGGCGATCAGGCGGCGCACAATCTTGGCGTGCTCGGCGCCGAACGCCGTGCCGCACGTGGCGATGGCGGTGTCGATGCCGGCCAAGTGCATGGCCATCACGTCCGTATAGCCTTCGACGATCACCACCTGTCGCTTCTTGACGATGGCGGATTTCGCCAAATCGATGCCGTAAAGCACCTGGGTTTTGCGGTAGAGCTGCGTGTCCGGCGTGTTGATGTATTTGGCGGCGATCTGATCGTCTTCGTATAGTTTGCGCGCGCCGAAGCCGAGCGTGCGGCCGGTCGAATCGCGGATAGGCCACGTCACGCGGCCGCGGAAATAGTCATAGATGCCGCGCTGGCCTTGGCGGGCCAAGCCCGCGTCGAGGATTTCCTTCTGCGTAAACCCCTTGGAGGCCAAGTGGCGCACAAGATTATCCCAACCTTGGGGCGCGTAGCCGCAACCGAAACGTTCGCAGTCGGCTTGGGAGAAGTTGCGGCCTCCGAGCAGCTTGCGGGCGGGCAGTGCTTCCTTGGTCAAGATCTGGGAGACGAAGAAGCGTTGGGCTTCCTCGCAGGCTTCCAGCAGTCGGGTGCGCTTGGAGCCGGTGTTCTCGCGGTTCGGGCCGTTGCCGCTGTTCTCGTAGTGCAGCTCGATATGGTACTTGTCGGCGAGCAGTTCCACGGCTTCACGGAAGTCGATGTTTTCGGATTGTTCGACGTATTTGAATACGTCGCCACCCAAGCCGCAGCCGAAGCAGTGCCACACGCCGAGTGAGGGGCGCACGTTGAAGCTGCCGGTTTTCTCGTCGTGGAACGGGCACAGGCCCACGAAGGTGCCGGTGCCGGAGGGCTTAAGCGTTACGGTCGCAGATACAATGTCATACAGGTCCGCGGCGGCGCGCACCTTCTCGACATCTTCTTTCTTAATCATTCCGACCATAAGTCTCTAGAGTACCGCCTCACCTGAGACACGGTAAATTTTTACCGTCGGTTATCATTTCTTCCGCGAAACTCCCTTCAGTCGCCTACAGCGACAGCTCCCCTCACCCGAGGGGAGCTGGCTCGCGCAGCGAGACTGAGGGAAGCACCCGCCCAACACGCCCTCAGCACAAGATGGAGTGCAGGGCCAGAGCGGAGTTGTCGGTCAAGCTCGCGACCTGATCGATGGCGACGCGCAGGCGCTCGTCGTCGTTGGTGGATTCATTCCAATCGGCCAGGAACTGGCTTTCCAAAGCGTCGGATGGGAGCGGCGAATCAGCCATAAGCACATCGACCAAATCCGATACGATCTTGAGCTCCTCCTGATGGAATGGCTCGCGCTCGCGAGGCGCCATGACGAAGTACACGGCGATGCCCTTCAGCGCCACGATCTCGTAATTCGTGTTCTCGGGAATCACGATGTCCGCGGAATACCGGGTCAACGGCCCGGGCCCATACGTGTCGCGCGTGGCGGTCTCCACCGACCAGCAGAAGCGGCCGATCAAATCGGACGTAATGTTCTTAAGCTGCGCCAACGATTCGCGCGAACCATTGAAATGTGCAGGGAACAAATGCTCTCGGCGCAATCGCATGAACGCGGCCAGCAGCTTGTCGGCATCCCACTTCGCCCCATACCATGCGCGCGTCTGCTCGATGATGTGGTCCAGCATCTTCGGATCGGCGAGCACAATCGGATCGAACGCGCCGGTGGCGATGGAATCCTCGACGTCATGCACGGAGTAGGCGATATCGTCCGAAAGGTCCATGATCTGGCATTCCATGGGTTTGGCGGCCTGGGGCGCGCCGATTTTGAGCCAGCGGAACACCGGTTCGTCATCCGGGTAGACGCAGAATTTCTTCGACCGCTCCCCCTTCGGGTGTCGGTCGGCTTCGGCCAAGGTCCACGGGTATTTGACGGCCGCATCCAAGGCCGCACGGGTCAGGTTCACGCCGGCCGAACGCCCGTCCGGGTGAAAGATCTTGGGTTCGAGCCGGGTCAGGATACGCATGGTCTGTGCGTTGCCCTCGAAGCCGCCGATATTGCCGGCGATGTCGGCGAGCGCACGCTCCCCGTTGTGCCCGAACGGCGGGTGACCAAGGTCGTGGGCCAGACAGGCGCAGTCGACCACGTCCGGATCACAGCCGAGCAATGCGCCGATTTGGCGACCGATCTGGGCGACTTCCAGCGTATGCGTCAGTCGAGTGCGAGCGAAATCGTCGGTACCGGCAATCAGAATCTGGCTTTTCGCGCCCAAACGCCGCAAAGCGGACGAATGAATCAGTCGCGCGCGATCGCGTTCGAAAGCCGTGCGCGACTTGGATTTGGGCGGCTCGGGTGCCCATCGCTCCTCGTCGAAGGCGCTGTAGCCCTCATCGCTCAGCACCTGTTCCCCATCCAAAGTCGTTTCCATATTCCAAGCATAGGCACACATATCGGCCGCAGTAATCCCGACTTCCCGAATATGTGCCACTGACGTCAACTCAACAGCACATATTCGGGAGATTGGGGCCGATTACCCGAATATGTGACGCTCAGCACATGTCAACGGCACATATTCGGGAAGAAGGGATTACGGGGTGCCACCGTATGGCGGTAATGCACCTTATAGCAGCGTGGCGGGGTCGAGCTTGGCGAGGTCGGCGGCGGGCAGTACTTCGGCGGCATGCTCGTAAAGGCGCGGGATGCGGTTGCGCAGGCAGGTGAAGATCTCGTAGCTGATGGTGTCGGCGGCGCGGGCCCAATCGTCGGCGGTAGGCTCAACGTAATCCTCGCCGCGGCCCGGGCCGAACAGTTCGACCGTGTCGCCCTCGTGAACGCCGAGTTCGGCGGCGGATCCGTGCAGGTCCACGATGAACTGGTCCATGCACACGCGGCCGCACACGCGGTAGAGCTTCGGACCTTCAGTGGTCATGATGCGCACCGGGCCGCCCGGCTTCTCCACGTGCTTGGCACCTTCCATATCGAAACCGGAAGCGGAGCGGTGGATGCCATCGGCGTAGCCCAGCGGCACAATAGCGGTCGAGGTGTTGTCCGGGGTCAGGTAGGTGCGGCCATAAGAGATGCCATGGCCGGCCTCCACATCCTTGACCGTGCCGAGCTGCGCCTGCAGGCGCATGGCCGGGGTCAGATGCCAGTCGCGCGGGGTGCCCATCGCGGGATCGGGCTCGTAGCCGTACAGGCCGATGCCGGGGCGGGTGAGTTCGAAGTGAATCTCCGGGCGGTCCAAAGTGGCCGCCGTGTTGGCCAGGTGACGGATCTCCGGCGGAATGCCGGCCTGTTCCATGCGGCGCGTGAAGTCCTTGAATGTTTCGATCTGGCGGTCGGTGGAGGACACGAATTCGGACACATCGGGCGAATCGGCCACGGCGAGATGGCTCCACTGACCCACAATATGCAACACGCCCTCTTTGGCGAGCGGCACGAGTTTGGCGAGCGCGGCGTCGAATCCGGCCGGCGTGAAACCGTTGCGACCGAAGCCGGAATCGACCTTGACGTGTACGCGGGCGGGCTTGCCGAGCTTGCGTGCGGCGGCGGCCACCGCGTCGATGCCGGGCAGGGAGCCGACCGATACGTCGATGTCGGCGGCGATCAGCTCGTCGAACGGGACTTCGGTGCCGTTGTATACCCAAGTCAAAATAT
>OLPB01000431.1_pt1 | contig 25452 bp, 15 predicted proteins | sample 1672001 | NCBI WGS metagenome assembly OLPB01 (sample SAMEA3136635, study PRJEB25190) | human gut metagenome | biome: human gut; feature: human-associated habitat; material: faeces | place: Austria | collected 2013 | reverse complement strand
CCTCAATATTAATTTGGTTAAAATGAACAACTTAAAATGTTTTTCAAACACGCTCGATATATCGGACGTGTTATTTTTATGCTCTTTTTGAAAAAGAAAAATTAAAGAAGATGCTTATTATAAGAACGACATGCTTAAAATTAATATACAAAGGCAAAGCAGTCAAATAGCACTGCCATCATAAAATGTTTGTAGAATTTTTCATCAATATATTTGTTATTTTGTAAGAAATTGTAATTGTTATCTCTGCGAAGAGACGATGTAACAACAACGAGAACTGCAGTGCGGATTACCTATTTCAATCCACGCCTCCGTGAAGGAGGCGACGTGTGCTCCTCGATATGATTCCAAATTTTGCGACTGATTTCAATCCACGCCTCCGTGAAGGAGGCGACCAAAATGACCCGGTACAAAACGAAGATCTCCGTATTTCAATCCACGCCTCCGCGAAGGAGGCGACGACTTTTTCGGTAAAGATATAACCCCTCACGTGATTTCAATCCATGCCTCCACGAAGGAGGCGACGCAAGAAACAGGAGATTTCAGACCATTTGACTGGATATTTCAATCCACGCCTCCGTGAAGGAGGCGACCTGTTCACCCTCATTTTCATTTTTTCCCAAATTTATTTCAATCCACGCCTCCGTGAAGGAGGCGACGCATAGATTCCGCTTGAGCTTGGTGCTCCTGGAATTTCAATCCACGCCTCCGTGAAGGAGGCGACCTTTCTTTGCGGCTTCTGCATCTGCCTTTTTAAATTTCAATCCACGCCTCCGTGAAGGAGGCGACCTGGTTTGTTTTTCGGTGGCACTTCCCTCTTGTCATTTCAATCCACGCCTCCGTGAAGGAGGCGACAATATTTCCATCTTTATCATAAAATTGCTGAGTAATTTCAATCCACGCCTCCGTGAAGGAGGCGACGACAGCGGAAGTCAACAAAGCCGCGCATTTCTTATTTCAATCCACGCCTCCGTGAAGGAGGCGACTACAAACATTCTCTTCCAAACATTTCTTGGCAAGATTTCAATCCACGCCTCCGTGAAGGAGGCGACATTAAAGTCTTTTCACTCTTAGGTATACCAACGATTTCAATCCACGCCTCCGTGAAGGAGGCGACTTGTTTCAGATAAAATATCACTGGCTTCATTAAATTTCAATCCACGCCTCCGTGAAGGAGGCGACACTTTTCCGCCTATATACTCTTTGTTCTGACGTTTATTTCAATCCACGCCTCCGTGAAGGAGGCGACATAGCGGCGGGGCAATCGTTCCGCCGTTTATTATTATTTCAATCCACGCCTCCGTGAAGGAGGCGACGGAATGGTAGTGAGGGTTACGGTGCAGGTGCAGATTTCAATCCACGCCTCCGTGAAGGAGGCGACACTTCATACATGGTCGTTGAGCCGCTTACTAATATTTCAATCCACGCCTCCGTGAAGGAGGCGACCATTTTCTATAATTGACAATCCTTCACTTGCGATATTTCAATCCACGCCTCCGTGAAGGAGGCGACCAGACGATTTCGTACAAAATACTTACTATTTAGGTATTTCAATCCACGCCTCCGTGAAGGAGGCGACCGCAACATATTGTGATACCTCAGCTATCATGTACATATCTAGTCTCAACAACTTTTTTGTCCACTATTTTTAGCTTTATATCGCAATATGTTGTACTATTCTTTCTTTTTTAAGTGCGAATACCCTACGTTTTTTGCGTAGCTTATGATTCGCACTGTATTTAATTTTTAATATTTTCTATATTTTATTTCAAGGTATTCCTTTTTAACAAAGATGATAAGAAACTTTTTCTTTCTACATTTGACTATATCTAAATTTTGAAAGATTTTTGAAAAAGGGATTTTGTCGCAGATGCGATTGTTTATCTCAGTCGAGAAGACTCCCACCTCTTTCAGGTGGTGAGTGACAGCAAATTTGTCTCAGTGGGAGTCCAATCTCCGACTGAGATAAACGCTCCGCGAGGATGCGCAGTGATTCTGTAAAGAATATGTCAGCTTACGCTGACCAGAATCACGCGCCAAGTCTCGCAGCGGCTCGACTTGAATTTGTGCCCTGGAATCAGATAATTAAGGTTTCTTCTAAGTCAATACTTGTTTTTGTTCCGTAGTGTTCTACTTTATTTTTGTAAGCATTGCCTAGATAATAAAATCTTAGGCTATCTTTATCCATATCAATTATTTCGAGTAGTTTTGATTTTACCACCTTTGTTTTTGCATTATCCATAATGCATTCAAAAACAGAATTTTGAACTCTTTGCCCATAATTCTGACATTCTTTTGCTACTTTTCTTAAACGTTTTTTCCCTGAAGCTGTTTCTGTATTTACATCATATGTTATTAATACAAGCATTTCTCACCTCTTATTTCCACAAAAACACAGGATATTCATCCAAATCCCCGCGAATAAGTCTGGCTAACAATAACGCCTGAACATGAGGTAGGAGACCCCATTCTATTTTATCACCGAGAAATGGATGTTTGATTTTATCTCGTTTTCTGCTCTGCCACGCACTAATCATTGTTTTGCGTCCTGTATCGTTCATTAAGACCGCTCCATTTTCCTTTTTTACAAAATGCTCCGGTTTAATCGTCTTTTTATTAATTAATGTTAATACAAAACGGTCTGCATATACAGCTCTTAATTCTTCCATTAAATCTAATGCTAAAGAGGTTCTTCCCGGTCGGTCTGTATGAAGAAAACCAACATAAGCATCTAAACCGACTGCAGTTAAAGCTGCTGCACATTCATTTGCCAATAATGTGTATGCAAATGATAACATGGCATTGACATTATCTAATGGCGGACGTCGATTTCTGTTTTCAAAGAAAAATTCTTCTTTATTTTGTAGAATCAATTGGTCGAATGCAGAAAAATACTGACTTGCCGCATTGCCCTCAATTCCTCGAATGCTATCCATTGAATCACATTCTAATAACTGCCGAATGTGCTCATCCAGATTGGCGGTCACTTTTTTGATGGCATCTACATCAACCTGCAGGGCATGGTCTCTTGTCGCTCTTTCTAACACCCATTTGCTGTTGTATATTTTACCAATAATCATATTTCTGGCAATAGGGATACTATCTTCTAGCGAATCTGAAATTCTATACTGCTGTTTTCTTAAAATAACATTGCCCTTGTTCTCTCCACTTACGGATGCTAAAAACTGTCCGTTTTGATTCATAAAGCTTAGGGAAATTCCCCTTTTCGCACAGGCTCCCATTAATGCAGGACTTGCTCCAGTGTAGCCAAAGGTCACAATTCCTTCGAGATTATGTAGTGGAAGCCGGATAAGTATCTCCTTTTCCTCCAGAACCAGCACATTTTCTCCATCTAATGCAAGATAACGTTCTGGAGTTGTTACATATAGTGTATTTAATAGTTTTCTCATAACTCCCCATCTTTTATCGTTTTTAAAATGTAATTGTGTACTGACTTTTTCTTTGAAAGCTGTGGCAGACATATATTTTTCAATGAACAGGCATTGCAGGACTTTGTTCTTTTAATGTTTGGTGTATACTGCCTGTCAAAATACTGATGCATCTGTAGACATATATTTTCCACTTCCTGACGAAGAGAATCTGTTATTTTCACATGTTCTCTTCGTTTTGTTGTCCCATAATATAAGTCACCTTCTTCTATTCTTGTACACATCATTTCTTCAAGGCATATTGCCTGCGCCACAAGCTGTAATCGGTCAGCATTATTTCCTTTTGGCTCTCCCTTTTTATATTCTACCGGATGTACTTTATAGAGTCCTTCTCTTCCATATAGACGTATGCCTTCTTCTCCTTTTTTGCATTTTTTAAATTCTACCACATCACAGATTCCACTAATCCCAAGATATTTAGAATATACTTTGATCTGACGGGAAACAACCAGATTCTTTCTCGTTTCTATCTGCGGACCATCATGTGCCCGTTTGTGCATAATATTTCCCTCTACTGTCCGTACATTCTCTTCCCATTGATTCTCGATATGGATTAACGCCCACTGTCTTGGACAAAATGCAAAATGCTGGATTCCAGAAAGCATCAGATAATCTTCTTCATTATAAACCTTCATATTCTTCCACCGCCAGTCCAGGTAACTCGTGGCAGATAATCTCATAATCTTCTATCTTTCTTGGATTACGAACACCTTCTTTCTTCTTAATCTCAATACTGTTATGCACTTTGTGAGAAGAATACTGTCCAATCTTGCAGTTGTGCTTCCACCAGTATAACTTATGCATTACCATGCTTCCGTCTGGTCTTGCAGAGGAACTGTCATTTACAAACAAAGTGCGGATAGCTTCTTTAATTTTTTCCGCATCTTCTTCGGTAAAACCTGTCTTTTCAGAAAGCTGTACATTAATACTTCCCTTTAATATGTAAACACCAAAGTCTACTCGATGCTTCATTCCCATTGTATCAGAGGATTTTCCTTCTTTATCTTCACTATTTACACTTTTTGTAATCTGCATACTTGTGATATCTATTGGATCTACACTGAAAGCTGGCTGAACAGATACCGGACCACGGATACCTAGAGATAATTCAGAACCTTTAAATGCAAATACCTGTCCAAAACTTCTAACATCCATCCACTCTTTACAAGCAATTTCATATCCTCTTTGTGCATCTGCTTTCTTTCCTTTTTTAAGTTCTGCTCCAAAAGCTTCATTCGCTTCTGCTCTTGCCTTTAAACTCTTACATTTATCAATACATTTATCATCAGACTGAACAAAAATATTTTCTCCTGCATCTAAAAGACGGTTTCGTATCTTTCTTTTAATGCAGACATCGGACATTTCTCCGTATCCTTCATAGGTAACTCGCGGCATGTTCCCGTTTAAAGGATCCCCATTACAATTAGCATTCTCTACTACGATAATTCCTTCAAAATCAATCTTGTTCTGTAATACACCCATTTACTTTTCCTCCTCTTCTAACTTTTTCATTTTTTTCTCATCATTCTCTTTTTTGATTCGCTTTGCTTCCTCAATAATTTCATATCTTTGACTGTCAAATCCCAAACAAAATGTACCATCTAAATTTCGTTTTTGCTGGAATTCTTCTTCAGAAATAGTTGCTGAAATTTCTCCAAGTAATGTCTGAAGGTTTCGGGCTCTCCCTCTTAACTTCATTTCATATGGTTTTAAATTTTTCTGAATAATCACCCATGTATCACATGGATTTTCACAAAACTTTGTGTAGTAACGCATTGCCGTTGTAGTTCTGTCTATCTTCTCCTCACGCAATACCCACGCTTCAATCGCATCTGCGATAGCTAACATTCTTCCGCACTTTGCGTCTAAACTCTCTGGTGATTTCATAACCAAACACTCCTCTCCTTTTTCTATCAAATGCTTTCTTGTCAACGCACAGGCTACTGATAATACCTGTTGCCATAAAGTTTTACTTTTATAATTTTGCGGATGCTGTGCCCGATGCACGACCTCTCTCATAATATCTATCGGTACTTTTTTCCCGTCAACAATGCATGGCAGAATTCTCTCTACTGCATTTGCAATTACTTTATCTGTTCCTTTTATAGAATTCCCTTGCTCTCTTCCATAAGTACATAATGCGATTTCATATGGAGAAGGTGCTCCTGTAAAATAAACTCGTTTCTGCAGTTTCTTATTATAAGAAGAAACATTCCATGCACAGTCTCTGTGCCACTGCTCAATTCGTTCAATCAGCTCATTTCCATCTGCTCCAAAATATTCTCTGCTAAATATCACAGATAATCTTCCTGTCGTTGCTGCATCTACTCCTAACAATACAAAATGGCTGTCTGCCCGCACATTTCCATGATATCCTCTGATTGCTCTGTTAAATCGTTCGGCTACATCTTCCTGTATTGATACTGTCTTATCCTCTTCTTCTCCATAAAAAGCTGCAAAAATATCTTCCTCTTCTTCATAAGCAGATGCAACACCCTCTGTACTTTCCAGAATAGATGGTACATTCTCTGATTTCACTCCCCACAGAACAAACTCTTTATCTCCTACTTTAACTCCTTGCCTTTCTATAAGCCACTTTAACGCATTATGAACTTTCTGTGAAGCTTCATAACTGATAGTATATGCTTCTCCGACATCATGAAAACGTCCACGATAAGTAAAGTTTGTCTTATCATTAGAAGATATCATCTTTGCTTTATCGCCGCTGTTTCTTATTTTAGAAGGGTGATTTACACATAACCTTTCTTCCATTCCTGTTACCTGACAAAAGCCAATCTCTCCTCCATTACTCAGATAGTAATGGATATAATTTTCCTGCAGCTTAGTATCTTCCCATAAGTTAACTGCATCAACCTGAAAACGAATAAAGGCATCTTTTTGATCACCTACTGTTAATTTCTCGCTTGCATTCTCCCATTTTTTAGTTAAATGCTGTTTTTCATCCAGAGAAAAGATTCCTCTTTCTATAAGATCATGTATTAGTCGATTTTCTTGCAAATATTTATAAAGAACTTCTATCTTATAATCGCCATACCCTGAGTCACACCACTTTTTTAAGTTCTCCATGTATTTTTGATGATGCTCCTCATTACTTTCTCCCGTATATAATTCGTAATCACCAGCAAGATACTTTATCTTATCAAAAAGAGGATGCGGAGCCGCTCCAGAACTACGGCTTGCTGATTCTTCCGTTACAGGAATTACTGTGTTTGAATCTTTTACCGGAAGAAAGCTTACATTAATTATTTTTCCTTCTTTTGACAACTGCACTTCAAGATGTGCTTTTTGTGTAGAATGTGCTATCTTTAACAGTCCCTCTTTTTCCTGTAATTCCAGATTATCATAAGTATCATACAACGCTCTCATCCAGCTCATTGTAGCTCACCACCTTCCTGATATCCAGAAAGAAGTTCCTCCTTGTCCACTCCTAAGATTGGAATATTACTAAGTTCTTTTTTCGTACCTTTTCTTAAGAAAATGGTATTTTCACATTCTTCTGGGCGGCAAAAATGAATAATACCGTTCTCCATCTGTGGATGCCAGAATCTTGAATATAAATTTCCCTCGTCATTCTGATTAGGATAGCATAAAGAATGATACATTAATCCAAAAGAAAGAGTTCCTTTATCATCATAGTATCCCGGCTCAGACATATCTCCTGGTTCAATATAGGCGGGACATTCTCTTGCCCCTAAAAATATATCTCTTCTTCCTCCTTTTTCAAGAGCACGCTTTGCCACGTAATAATGCTTGTTTTCATTCCAATCTTTCTGTAAATCGGGTCTTCTCTTATTAAACTCAAAATGTGCAGAAATAATATAGGCAACATCAGACAAGTATGTATAATAAGAAAGATCATTCCCTCCATTATACTTAATCGGTCGGATTCCTTTTCTTTCTGTACGAATTGGATTTAAAACCTTAACAGATTCTATGACCCAATTGAACGAAGGCTTCCAGTACATCGATGAAACGATTCCTTTCAATGTCTCATAACTTGGAATCATCATGCTGCTTTTTTCTCCACCTATCTTTGTCATGGGGTCTGTAAATAAAGCATACTTCCCATAGACTTTCATAACAATTCTATTTGGTTTCATATTTCCTCCTTTCATATTTATCTTCTATCTATTTATGTTAAATTTATAATACACCTGGCTATCTATTTTGTAAAGTCTTTTGAAAAATTTTTTTACTTATGTTATAGTAAACAGGTCATCTTTATAGATGTGGATTGAAATTATCTTTTTATCTTAGATGCGGCGATTTATGTTTTATAAAACGCCGTTTCTTTCTATATAAATATTCATGAAGATTCACTCTTAAATAATATCCCTTTTTTACAATACACATTTATCAGAATTCTAAATAAATATCTTTTCACAAAAATACATTTATCAAAATTCTACTCTAAAATAAATAATTCTTTCTACATAATATATTTATCAGAATCTGCTTCCAATAAAATTCCCATTTCTTTTTCATCATAAAAAGCATAATTAAGGAGGTAGACTCCCATATCTTCTTTAAATGTAATTCCACCAGCATCATAAATTTGTCTAAACTTATACCGATTAATATTTAAAGAATATTTTTTTGCTTTTTCTAACAGCTCCTTTCTTTCCGCCATACTCGTATATACCGTCACATCTTCTATCTGCCTCATTAACCCCTGTCCTTCTTCGAGATATGGAACAAGAACTGTTGTCATATCCTCGTCAATGACTTTAAAGTTTTCTGCCGCTCTTTTAAATTGAATCTTCCAGTTTAATTTCGGACCTGTTTGATTTCTCTTAAGAGTCAACAACTCATAGATACTTCTTCTGCCTCCATCTATTGGATATTTAAAATTTCCGCTACATTCATTATCATTATAATAATCATCGAAATATTCTTTCATAAGTTCTGGTAATAAAATGTCCTTTTTCTCCTGTTCTGCCTTATAAAAAATAACATTACTCCACTTTTGACCAAGCCGAATTTCCGACATATGTTCGTAGCTGCCCTCTTCTAAATTAATGACATAACAATAGCCCATGTTTCTTTCTCCATTTCGATTGACACGTCCTGCGGTCTGTACAATAGAATCTAATTTGGTCATATTTCTGATCGCCGCTTGAAAACTGATATCTACCCCTGCCTCAATTAAAGAAGTACTGATACAGATCACCTGCTCTCCTTTCTTTAAAGCTTTCAATAATTCGTCTAAAACATCTTTTTTGTGTTCCGGACACTGATCTCCTGTTAAAAGGAATAATCGGGTATCCTGGACTAAAACACCTTTTACATTTTCTATATTTTGAGTTTCTACATTCTCCTTATCCTTCTGTAAATACCGGAACAAATCTTTCGCTGTCTTTATTTTATTTACGACAACTAAAAGACTGTTTACTTGTGCTTTCTTTTCCCATATAAAAGTCGCTGCATTTTCAATTGTATATGGTTTCATGGCACAGCAATTCTTTATTTCAACTCTTTTTAACTGCGTGAAATTTCCCTCTACCGCATGTATCAGTTCTCCTTTTACATTTTCCAGACTTATATCTTTAGAAATATTACTGAAATCTGGCTGTGTTGCTGTACATAAAATCGTTGAGGTATTCCCCATCCGATTCAAAAAATTAATTGCCCCGTTAAATAAAGCCATACATTTGACAGGAACCGTCTGAATCTCATCAAATATAATCACTGCATTCAACAGATGATGCACTCTTCGCATATCTCTCGTTCCTTTTCCATAAAAGGTATTTAAAAACTGCACCATTGTTGTAAATACAATGCGGTTTTCCCATCGTTCTGTAAGCAGTCTATAGTCCCGCTCCTCTCCCAAACTATCCAACATTCTTTTATCATCTTCTGTTACATTAGAGTGATGTTCAAGCAAATCACAGTTTCCTCCTAAAACCTCTCTTATAACCTTTGCATTTTGTTCAATAATCGTTGTATAAGGAAGAACAAAAATAATTCTTTCCTTATTTGTTCTCTCGCTATGTTCTAACGCATATCGCATACTCGATAAGGTCTTTCCTCCACCTGTCGGAACAGTTAATGTATAAATGCCACTCTCCTTCCTGCCTGCTTCAAAACATTCATCCGATATTCTCTGACGGATTGCATTCACTCTTTTTTTACCTGTATCTTCTAAAGCCTCTGACTTCTTTTGCAATCCAGAAAGGTACTCTTCAAACTTTTGCTTATATGCTTTCCAGGTCATTTGAATTTCGTCTTGTGCCTTTTCATAAGAAGCAAAATCCTCACCAGTCTCATAGCACATACTGCTTAATCGGTCGGCATCTATCAACATACTGTAAATTAGCTTTATAAAGAGATTGGGCATAAAGTTTGCATCATTTTTTCTCTTATTTTTTGCTTCATTTCCTGTAGAAGATTTTAGAATGAGCAGCTTTATCTCTTCAACAGATTTCTTAAAAAGCTGTTCTATCTCCTGTTCCGTAATCTGTAAATCCTTAAAAAAAGCTACTTTTACCTGCTCATAATCAGTAAGTCTGTTTTCATCCTGAAGTCTCATCAACAATGGGCTGTCTCCATTAAAATCTTCTGCATCCGGGAGTCCTCCATGATGATAGCAAATAACATTTGCGAGTAGTTCACCCACTATCCTTCCATTCGGTCCGTACTCTCCTGATAAATCATAAATATATTTTGCTCCGTAAACACCATGATCAATACCAGATTGTCTTTTACTTTCTATCCCCTCTTTTGCCCGTCTCCATTCTTCATGAATAAACCTCTGAAACTTAATACTGTATTTTCCAAAATCATGAAGCAAACCAACAAGAGAAAGAGTATTTTCCAAAGTAGCTTTTTTGTCAGAATGTAGCTCTTTTAAGCTAACAGTTCTCCTCAAGTCAACTCTTTTCCCCATAGCTGCTGCTAATTTCTGCACTTCTCTGATATGTTCTTTTAACTCTTGTTTTTCGAAATCATTTACACGAAATCTAGCTATATAATCGTTCATCTTATGAATCCTCTTCTCCTCATTTTTTCTATTCTTTATTCTAACATAAAAAGGGATAAAGCAAACGTGAACTCTACACCATTATTTCCGAAGGTAAATTTACGCAATTGGATATGAATTATAGAATTGAATAAAGGAGGTATTTATTATGATGTATCCATTTATGACACTAAACGATGATACAGAAATCACTCACTCCGAAATGAAACCGGATGGAAAGGTAAAGGTTTATATTGAAACTCCTGATAATATTGGAGGTTTTCACAATGCTACTTGCTGGCTTCCAGAATATAAATGGGAAGATATTAAAGGATATTCTGAAACAGAAATGTCCTATTTTAAACAGCTAATTCGTAATATTGCACATCTTATTATTGAATTTTCTCAAGAAGAAGGGATTTTAAATACCGCAACTTCTTAGAATTGGACCGTATAGTATTTATTTTGGGTCAAATGAAGGTGACCCATTAGAACCAATTCATGTTCATATCTCAGAATGAAGAGCAACATCTACGGCAACGAAACTTTGGATTACCAGTACCGGAAAAGTTATTCTTTCAAATAATAATTCTAAGATTCCTGATAAAATATTGCGTAAATTGATTTGAATGATTGAGGCCAATAGTGCCGACATTATAGAATGCCAGAAACGTTCCTCCGATATCTTAATCGAGATAAATGGATGTATCGTCCGGATTCATGGAGATATTTCGGAAGCTTTACTGGAAAAGACAGTCCAGGTACTCTCACATGTTAAATGATGCGACCTGTTTTAAAAAGATATTTATCGTAACAGGATATACAGACCTTCGTTCAGGGATTGACTGTCTGGCAGATACTGTGCGTTCCATTACGTCCCAACAGTTCCGATGGCTTATGGTCTTACTACCCTCCCTAAAAAGCTGGTGAAACGATTGAAAAAGGCACCACATTATACGGTATAGTTTTGTGCATAACGTAGAAATTTTAAAAGTTTTTTATGGACGAAGATAAAGGCTTAAGTTTTTGTGAAGACCTGTTGCCATGGCCACCAAATTCTCCAGAGAAAAGCAGAAAGACGGAGAAAAAAATAAGACCGCCATTTGGCGGTCTAAAATTTTATTAAGGTACGCACTATCTACCACTTACGACTCTTTCCCACTTATATTGAAAATCCTGGTAATTATGTATCACTTACGTTCAAGAAAGGTGTGACTCATACTGGGTCACACCCTTCTTCTTTTCCAACAACTTCTTTGATTTTGTCTCTATACGGAATCTTTATATCTTTTCACTGTCTAAAAGGTGGATAAATCAAGCATGTATACTGGTTGATCTAAGAAGCTATATTTCATTTAATTTTTACTTTCTTTCCCAATCCCTTTGTTTTCAAAAGTTTTTGGTATGCTTTTTTCTGTTTTTTAGGCACCTTAATCGTTGCTTTTGCATGAATTCCTTTGAACGCCTTTATACCTATAGATTTCTTGGTAAGATATGGTGTCTGAATAACGATTGTCTTAAGATTCTTACATCCGCTGAATGCCTGTTTTCCAATGCTTCTTACACTTGCCGGGATTACAACTTTCTTTAAATTTTTGTTATTGACAAATGCTTTTGGTGCAATGGCTGTTACACGATAATTTACTCCATTTACCTTTATAGTGGTTGGTATGGTTGAGATCTTTGCCTTTTTATCTACTTTGTTATACTCAACTGTTTTATTACCATTTACTTTGTAGACAGCTTTTGACTTCTTCTCCGTTATCTTTGTTCCTTTCTTTAGAGAAGTCTCTTGCTTTGGTGACTGTGTGGAAGCTGCAGCATTATTATCCTGAGATGGTTGTTTTGGTGTATTTACATTATCAGACGGCTGCTGTCCTGGCTCTGGATTTACTTCTTTATCCGCCGGCATTACCGAACCATCTTCTTTTGTTGCTAAAATATTTCCTAACGTCTGATTACAGATATCCCCATTTTCCCATTCTAGTGAAATCGGACTTGCTGACTGTAAACTGTCTTTATTTATTTTAAAGCGAAGTACAACTACCGTTCCTTCTTGTTTTACATCTTTATCTGCATACCAGGTAACTAATGTTTTGCCATCTGATGTTTTTGTATTATAAAGAAGATTTGTAGCAAAAGCCTGCTTTCCAGTAACAGAAACAAGAGACATTTTTTCTTTATCATAATTTACTTTAAATCTTAAAGCTGCTATTCCCGGACAATTTTTAAAGTCTATCGGAATATCTACATACTCCGTATCTTTTTCTACTTTTTTATTTCCTACATGAATTGTAAATACATCATTATCTAATGCCATAATTTTCGCAGCAAATGTTCGGAACAATGCCGTTTGACTTTGTACAGGTATGGATACTACCTTATTTACTAAGGCTACTAAATCCTGCATATTTACTGTCTCATCTCTTGTAATATCCGCAAGAAGCTTCTGTCTGGCAGTAAATGTTTCTAATTCTGTAAGATATCTCTGTAAAGAAAGAATATCATGACTATTTAGCTTGCCATCTTCATATACATCACCATAAAGATTATCTTTTATCGTAATTGTTCCTGGAGAACAGCTAAGGCGAATCGTATTCTGTGAAGCATCTGTTACATCTTCCTCGCCAGAAGTCAGTATAATCTTTGTAGAATTCCCTCTGGATGCGTTTGCATTTACTTTAAAGGAAAGTATTGCAAATGTTCCATTGCCTGTTATATCATCAGCTGTATTCCAGATAATATTATAAATACCCTGTTCTACTTCTTTTCCTGTAATAGAAGCATTTCCTAAAAGCTCTGTTTTCTCTACTTTAACCGGAGTTAAAACAGCAGCATCATATTTTACTGATAACTTCATGACTGCAATGCCTGGATCATCTTCTATCATAAGCGGAACTTCTACGATATCTCCCGGTTCTGTATTCATATTTTTTACAGAAATAACTGCTGAAGATAATTTCTTTACCGTCACTGTACACGTTCTTGTAAAGCCATTTCCTAAAGATGCTGTAATCTGCGCTGTACCAGAATGAATGGCAGTAACCGTACCACCCTGATTTACTGTCGCTACTTCCTCATTGGATGAAGTCCATGTTACTTTCGTATTTGTCGCATTAGATGGTGTGATTTCTGTTGTTAAAATTGCCGTTTGCTCTGGCAAAAGACTAAGTTTTGTCTTACTGATTGTAAATTCTGTTACTGGTATCACTTCTTTTTGGACAACTACACTACAGTATTGTTTCAATCCCTGTGATGTTGTTACCGTAATTTGTGCACTTCCCGCACTCCTTGCTGTAATCAGTCCATTACTGTCAACGTAAGCTACACTACTATTACTAGAAGAGTAACTAACACTATCTGTTGAACCTTCCGGCAGAAGAGATGGTATAATACGATCTGTTGTTCCCTTCGCCATATTAAACGTATTCTTATTCAAAATAAGCTTATTCGCATAACCTGTTACTGTGACAAGACAACTTCTCTCCATTCCGACATCACTTACTGCTTTTATGGTTGCTGTTCCCGGTTTGATTGCTGTCACTATTCCATTCTCATCTACAGAAGCAATATCTTCCGCTGTACTTGACCATGTCAGCTGCTGCTCTACCCCTTTTGGACTTAAGCTGCTATCTAATGGCTTTGTATTTCCCATATTTACCGAAACGGAAGAAGAAATACTAAATGATGTTACTGTTACCTCACATTCCGCTTTTAAGCCTCCTGTTGTCGTAACTGTTGCTATGTATTCTCCCACACGATCTATCCTGAATGAGTACTCTTTTGTTGCGGAACTATATCCCTGATTATACCAGGAAACGGAACTATTATCCTCTGGATCTTTGTTTTGAATAGAAAGAGAGAAGGAATCTTCTGCTTCTTCTGGTAAAAGACTAAGTTTTAAATGACAGCTATTTCCCGGAGCTGTTTTTATCTGTGTTTTATCTAAATTCAGACTTTCCCCATATTTAATAGTAACGGTTATCTGCGCTTTACATCCATTATCTGTTACCGCTGTAATCGTTGTCTTTCCAAACTTCTTTCCCGTTACAAGCCCTGTATCATTTACTGAAGCTATCTCAGAATTACTACTTGTCCATGTAATTTTACTCTCTGCCAACGCACTATTAAATTTAATATTTAACTGTCGCTGTTCTCCAACTTTCATGTTGGCCTCGCTGATTATTGTGTTGTTTTGATCTGCGATATAAACAGAAGTTGGCTTTTTATCATAGACAAATACGGTACAGTTCATCTTATATCCTTCACTTGTCTTTGCAGTAATTATCGCACTTCCATTCGTCTTTCCTACTGCTGTGACCTTACCAGAAGGACTTACCGAAACTACACTGGCATTATCGGACTCCCACGATAAATCTGAAGTTTCCTGTGTTCCCAAACGTGCTTTTAACTGAAAAGATTCTCCTGGATCAAGTATTCTTATAACTTCCGATAATTCCAGATGCTTTGGCAAATCTTTCATCATAGGAAGACCACTGTTCCACTCTGGGTCACGTTCCCATATTTCAGGGTCTAGCTTATCAAAGCTTTCATCATTAAGAATTTGAGATAAAGGTTCCGAGATAGTATCTGGTTTAATATATATTTTATAGTTTGGAATATGTATATAATATTTATTCATACTATGCCAAGCTGTACATTTATAGAAATAATATCCATAATCAGTAACTTCATCTTCTTGCTCATAAGGGTCTGTAATTACCCCAAAATTTATAGTGCCTCCACCCCCATAAGTTCGCCCTAAATTGATACAATTTTTATCTGTCCCCCCATCTCCACAAATTCCATAGTTAAATTTATCGCCATTATTCTCACAATTACTCACTTCCACATTGTAATATCTTTCACCAACAATCCCCCCGCTACCACCACGGAGGTAGTCTCCTTCAGTGTCTCCAAAATTAACACTATTTTTAATATTTTTTTCAGTGTATCCAACAATTCCTCCTCTATAATAATGATCCTTTGAACTTAAACCAACGATATATGCACTATTTTCACAATCAGTTATTTCTGCATTACTATATCCAACAATTCCTCCACTATATGTAGAAAAATAGCTATTCTTTACTGTAACCATCCCTGACACCGCACAGTTTCGTATCGTCCCATTTGTATCAGCATAACCAGCAATTCCTCCTCCATATCTGGAAGACTTTACATCTACATTTTCCAGAGTTACATTATATACAGGACCGTCCAAATAGCCAAACAAACCTACATATTTATAAGTGTCATAGTCTAATGGCAGATTTTTAATCGTATGCCCGTTTCCATCAAAGCTTCCTGTAAATGCCCCATCATTTTCATTTCCAATCGGCTCAAAATTGTAGTATTTTGACATATCAATATCGTTTGCCAACTGATAATTACCTGAAAGATTATTTCTTATATTATCGAGCTGTTCAGGCGTTGACACCATAATTACATCTGATGCCTGACTGTCTGCCTTACTTATTCCAAAAAGGAATAACCCAAGAAATAATACCATTAAGATTTTTTTCTTCATTTTGTTTCCTCCAATAAATTATCCCCTGCTATCTTTGTTCCCTCTGTGATATCTTTTTGTATATAATATACTTTGCTATCCAAATCAATTCCGTGACTAGAATTATTATTACATTTTATATTTATTACATGAATTTCTTTGCCACTGATTTTTTGTGGAGCGCGCCCAACAAATGATAGCGTTTGTAAGTTCTTTATCGTTGACTGATTTTCCAAATCTCCTTTTAGTTTCCACTCTCCTTCTCCGTTTATCGTTCCACCAGAAACCCAGGCATCACGACAGATTGTCCATTCTCCATTTAATACTACTGTTGCATTCTGTAACAAAAGATTCCCTCTTACTTTTACAACCGCTCCCTTTTCTAACGTTAATGAAACATTATCGGCTGTAAAATCACCTTTTACTAATAATACTGCCCCATTTTTGACAATAATATTTTTCTTCACAACCATATCATTTTTAATGGTAACGGAAGTATCTTCTGCAATCTCTGTATCCTCTGAGATTACCAGATTCTCTCTCGTACAATCTTCAGATATTATTGTCTCTTGATTCGTCAAAATAGGAGGGATTCCTCGAAGCCTGCCCCGATTTTGCAGTTCTCCTGTTACATAAATCTGGGCTTTTAAAGATACTCCTTTTTGCGTTGTGTTATCATTAATCAGCTTCGTTACATAGATATCATTTCCAGATACAATCTGGGCTGTATCTCCTGTAAAATGCAATGTTCCAAATGTACATTTCATCTTAGAAGACATATCTTTTCTTACCAAAAGTTCTCCATCTCCACTAAGTCCATCATTACTTTCAGATGTAATCTGTACAGAAGAACCAGACATGCTTCCGTTATTTGTAACTGCCTTGTCTATCGTAATATTCTGATCTACAGATACAGTTCCATCATTTGTTATGCCAGAAAAAGTGGCATTCCCTTTTATCAGGAGTTCTCCTTTCGTTGTTCCCCCAGACAGCATCGCATCGCCTGAAATATGGAGCGGTTGTTCTAAATTCAAAACACCTCCCGTTCCAATCAAATCACTGTTCACATTTAATTCTTTAGAGGTATTATTTAATGTACCAGAAACTGTTAAGGAACCTTTTACTGTACCTCCACAAAGAGTTGCCTTTTCTACAGTTAATCCCTGTTTGAATACAATTGGCCGGTCAAATACGGTTCCCTGCAATGTCAGCCTGCTTAAAGCAATGTCTCCTTCTAATTCTCCGGTTTTTGTAAGAACAATACCGCCATTCGCAATATTCTTTTTATCGGATAACAAGCCTGACACATAAATCGTACCCGGAACTTTTATATTTAGCACTTCTTTATTATCTAATGTCAGATTCTGCACTTTCGCTGTTCCACTTATACTTTGAGAGGATTCGCCACACAACTTCAGATTCTTTATTATCTTTGAACTTGTCATATCAAACTTTCCATCTCCATACAAATTTACATTCGTTTCTTCTGAGGAAGAAGTATCCGTAAACTCTGCCGTACCATAAACATCACAAGGAGAGGATAACTCTATCGCAGAATTACAAACTGTCATATCTTTGTATGCATTAAAAGTATTCGTTCCACGTATCGTTATTTCTTTCATTTCAATGTTATCATACGCATTTACTGGGGCATTCAGTTCCATTGTTCCACTTAAATATGCATATTTATATAAATTGAGTGGGGCATTCAGTTCTATATCTAATCCAGCATGGGATTCTCCATATACATTTAATGCTCTATTAATGATTAACTTTCCATTACCAAATAAACCATCTTTTACTTCTACATCTTTTGAGGTAATTGACAGCGTTCCTCCATTAAATGTTAATGCTCCTTTTATTATTCCTCCCATTATTGAAGACTCACCAGAAAAAATATCTACTCCCCTATTAAAGTTAATCGTACGTTCAAAACTTTTTCCCTGCAATCCAATATGACTTATCGCAGTATTCCCTTCGATATCTCCTGTTTTTGTTAATATAAGTCCGCTATTTACAACATCCTCTCTGTCTTTAAGAATTCCTGATATATATATATTACCAGAAATTTTTATATTAGAAATTCCACTATTATTTAAATCCAGATTATTAACGTATGCTGTTCCGCTTATTTTCTGTGAATGTTCTCCACAAAATGTAAGATTATTTAGTTTTTTCGAACTTTCTCCAAAGCTAACATCTTTATATGCTTTTATAAATGCATCGCCTGTTGAAGAGCTATTCGTTATACTAGCACTACCGTAGATATTAAATGGAGCGGTTAGGTTTAGGGTTGACTGACTTATCTGTGTGTCTTTGTACGCATTGAAGTTATTATATGTATTTATTGTCGATTGTTCGATATCGATATTTTCATATGCATTTAGCGGGGCATTCAGCTTCAGTGTTCCATTTAAATATGTGTATTTATACAAATTTAACGGAGCATTTAATTCCATGTTTAATCCACTACCATGGGATTCTCCATGCACATTCATAGTTTTATTTAAAATCAATCCCCCTCCGCCATATATCCCATCGTTCACTTCTAACTCTTTTGAATTGACAGTTAACGTTCCCCCATTAAATATCAGACTACCTTTGATTGTGCCTCCATTCACAGAAGAATTACCTGTCACAGATACACCTCTTTTATATGTTACTGCATGACTTACCTTTGCTCCATTTAAATTTAATTTACTTACTATCGTATTGCCTGCAATATCTCCATTTTCGGACAAATAAAGATTATTAACAATATTCTCTGTATCACTTAACCTTCCCGAAACATAAATGTTCCCTTTAATATCAATTGCCCGGTTATCACTGTTTTTTAATGTTAAATCTGATGTATGTATTGTATTTGCGACAGTCTGTTTTGCTGTTCCATTTAAAATAAGATTTGGAAGAGTTCCATACTCACCATCAATATTTCCATCACAAATAATTGTTCCATTTGTTACCTGTGCCGATTTTCCTAAATGTATTGCAGATGTCTTCATTGTTGTATTATCCAATGCTACTTTAGAAGTACAGGTAATATCCGGAGATGAAATCGTATTTCCATTGTTTTTAACAGTAACATTCTGCAAATCCATACAATTGACAAAGTTTATATCTCCATTCCTTATATCTAAGATAGAATCCCCGCTTTGCGTTACTTCTCCCACCGTTGCCGTGGAAGCATCTAAAATAATATTACTTCCATTGGATGCGTTTATAAAAGGTACCGCTGCATCTTTTACTGTAAGTTTTCCGCCATTTACGTTAATACCTGCCGTAATACGGTACTGCATTTCATAGAGAGTTTTTGTCTGTCCGCCAAAAGTATATGTTCCCTGATAGGTACCCTTTCCTTTATTATAGGAAATAAATAAAGATTCTCCGCTTCCTACTGAAAAACTTTTTGTAGCAATTGGATTTAGGGTTGCTCCAATCAAACTATCTACACTGTCCTGATAATGATTTTTCCATGCCTTTGAAATTTCTGTCTCTTCTTCTCCATTTATCCAGTCACCAAGGCTGTAACCACTGACCAGTTTCCCGTACCAGGAAGTGAGCTGTGCTTTTGACATCTTATAAGAGACATTTTCCCCCTGAAGACGAAGGCGCTGCAAAAGCTGCAAATCATCCAGAACTTTTTTGGCATTTGCATCTGTCTTTCTTGATTGGTAATTGCTCAAATCTTTATAGTATACCGTTCTTGTCTCGTTAATAATATTTCGTAAATAACATAATTCTGCAGTTCCAAGACAAGCCTGTTTTAAACCTGTTGATTTATCTACCAAAAACATTCCCGTATGAAAAAGGTTTGCAAGGCTTGCATAGTGATCTACATAACGTTTTTCATCGAGATACTTAGATATTTGCTTATAACCTGGTGCCATTTTTATTGTTTCATTCAATATCAGATTTTGACTTTGCAGATTTTTCACTACGATATCATAGCCAATTTTATTTGTATCCAATGCGTCATCCATCATTTCTGCATATCGGCTGAATACTCTGCTCATATTATCATTTCCATCTGCTTTTGCTTTATCTGATACTCGAATTAATGTATCGTGAAACTGCTGTTTCTGTTGGCAAAGACTGTTTAAAAATGCGTATTGTGATAAAGCTCCAGAGGAAAATGAAAGCCCTTTTCCAAGTCCTCCAATAAGTTGTTTCGCATCATCTCCTGCAACATAATCAATTAAATCTTCTGCAAGCGTTTCTCCTGACCATGAACCTCCCATTCTTGTAAACATATGTGCCGTTCCAAGACTACTTGCCATTACCATAACACTTCCTGCAAGCTGCTGTTCTCTTGTCTCTAGTTTATTAAATACCTTTAAATACTCCTCTCCTGAATCAATCAGCGGAACAGCTACTTCATCCATATAGTCAAACAGATTCTCTGCTTCCGATGTTCCAGGTCCGTAAAGACTCTTCCAGTAAGAAGTTAGTTTAGACAGACTATTTATGCTGTTACTCATTTCGTTAATATATTTTATCGATTCTTCTTGTTCTCCAACAGATTCGCCCCATGACGTGGTATAATCATCAGAAAATACATCCGTTAATATATCCTCATAATGCTGTTCTTCCGCAGTTTGTTTAAGGTCATTTCCAAAAGACAAAAATTCTTCATCTCCTGTAAATACTTGTGCTATTTCTGTTGCTTTATCCACAAGTATCGCCTGAAAATCCTGCTTCCAGCTATTGCTGTAATAATAGTCATTAAGCATATCTACCATTATGGTATATATTTCCCTGTAATTTGGGTCATCTATATTTTGATATTGGCTTAATGCAGTTTCCATGAGACTTTTACCGTTGTTATACGGATTTGTAGAGCGATTATCATCCACTAACGTATTGATAACCCACCTTCTGTCACCGTTTAACATTGCTTCTAGCATAACAACATTCGGAGAATCGTAGCTGTTCGCCCTCGAAAATTGATATACTCCTGCAAACAATGAAAGTATCAAAATGCCTGTGCCAAAAACATATAATGTTTTTTTCCAGCACCGTCCCTTTCTCTTTTTCATAGACTTTCCTCACTTTCTCCTTATCTATATTTTTCATATGTTTCCTTTTTAAAAAAAGTATCACATTTTCCACTTTCTATCAATCCATATAACATAAAAAATTAATAAAATAATTACCATCTTGCAAAGAGCGCTAACAAACGAATGACTGATAAACTTACAATTTTATACGCATCAATTTTTATATTTTCGTTATCTACCGTTAGGGCTGTTCGTATAAGATTTTCCATTGTCAAAGATGAAAGCCGGATGAAAATAGCTATTTTTTAATGTAAAAACCAGATTGTTCAAATGCCGATTTTCATTTAAGATAATCATATCCAAAGTTAAAACTTTTCTTATATGCATCTTTAATCGGATGCATGGTCTATGACAAGAACTGTTTTTAGCAAAGTCCATGGTTTTCCCATGATAGCCAGCGACAAAAATACTTATTATGATGCTCAACTATTCGATTAGAATATGCTTTGTATAAATTTAATTTATGCAAAATCACGGACTTACTCATTTATAGATACATATTTGTATACACATTCTTGTACCTTTTTGCGAAGCTTCTTATAAAAAAGAAAAGAAATATGTTTTATGCTATCATAAAAATTGCATACATATTGTATGCAGATAAAAAAAGAAAAGGAGATACTAGAAATGAAAGAAGAAAGACGTTTTTACGAAAAAGACTCAGTGTCTGAAAAAAACAAAGAAGCACAAAAAGAACTTTATTATGGTGACGGGAATGATTTTTTGAACAGATACGCTTTTGTAGCAAGAGCTTTAAGCTTATATCAGGAGGATTATATCCATGGAAATCTTCCTCCTGAAAGAAGAGAACAGTTAGATAAAATGCGCGAATGGGGATGGCAAAATATCCGTTTATTTGGGCTTAAGACTGCTCATAAGATGATGGCTTCTTATCCAACTACCAGTCATCATTTTTATGATGTAGAAATTGATCTATATGAAGTGTATTGTAATAAAATCACTGAATATGATGCAACAAAAGGGACTCCTACTACATTCTTTGTCCGTTATTTTTGTGCAGCTATACGTGAATTTATCTTATTCACCTGGCATCATCTTAACTCCTATGATATGCAGAATTACCGGGAGATCAATAAGGCAATCGAATTTTACGAACAGCATAGGAGTGCTTATACTCCTGAAATGCTCGCAACAAAAACAGGAATGAGTGTAAAGATTATTACATCAACTCTGAAATATGTTGAGCAGTCTCATTATGCAGATATTGATGATGCGACTAATCAGCGTAGCAGCATCGCTGGTCCTGAAGAATCCTACTTCAATAAAGAACGGGAAGAGATTTTAATAGAGATGATAAACAACATCTTATCTAACAAAGAAAAGCAGGTATATTATACCCGTGTAAACCTGGATGGAAATAAAAAAATGCCTTTCAAAAAAGTTGCCGAAACCTTAAACATGACTTTGAAAGAAGTAAAGCGTTATTTTAATTCAGCAATCCGAAGATTATCCACAAATCCAGATTTTTTACGAAACTTTAAAAACTGCTGATGAACTGAACTATCATCTTGCAGGACTTCTGGATACGATTGATCCGCTGTATCAGAAATATAATATTCTGGTCGATGAAAATGATAGTTTCCGACGGTTCAATTATCGGACAAGAGGTTTTTATGACCTAAAATACATACAGAAAAGAAAAAATACGAATCTCCCGAGAAGTTCAATTATAAGAAATACTGATTTCTATGGGAGATTCATATTTTAAGATTTATAGCCCCAAAATTGATATTAACCGACAACCCCTTTGCGTATTTTTTATAATATAAACTATTATCTTTTCAATATTTCCCGGTAAACCTTCAACCGGAATTTATCTGTTTCTATCGATTTCCGCATTTTTACTAATACCTTGAACTCCTTCAGTGCTTTTTCCTGCTCCCGAATCCGGACTTCCATTTCTTTATCGAGCCGCTTTATTTCTTTTTTAGCTGTTTCCGCCAGACGGTAAGGGAGTTTTTGTAGCACGGAACGTGGATGACACCGATGGATGTAATCCCGGATCTTGCTGCAAAAACTTTGGTATCTCCCTGTAACACACCTTTCCCGGAAACATAATGATAGTTACCCAGCAGTTCTTTTGCATCATGAAATGCTGTTTGGAAGCGTTTTCCTCCGCTTTTTTAAGGCAGATGTAAAATCCGTCTCTTCATTTTTTAAAGATAAAAAGTGACTGATCTTATCCCGTATGACAGCATATCCCCTGTCATTTAAGTATCCAGCAAATTCTGTCATATAGTCAAAAATCTTTTTTTACCACCTCTAAAAAGAATTCGATTCTGCAAGACACTGTTAAGACAACTCTTTGACATTCGGCAGGATACCTGCATCCCGCACCCTCATCTGGTCTTCTTTGTTCTTGCACAACATACACAGGGAATCTGCAATATTAAAATCTTTATCATCCATCAGTTTCTGCAGATAGCCAGCCCATGTGATGCCTTCTGAAATAGACGGAATCTGTTTCAGGCACAGGCTCTGCAACTGATAAAGACAGGATGCCATCCCTTCTTTTGCCTTTACGGTGCCATATTGGGGAATGCTCAAGGAGAAATCATCTAAAAACTCCAATAGCGTGTATTCTAATTCTTCTGATGCTTTGTCTACCTCATCAAAGAGCAGGACATACCGTTGCTCTCCCCAGATAGACTCCAGTACCGGACGACGGATTAGAAAATCCTTTCCATAAAAATCAATCGTTTTTGCTACATCCATCGCTTCGTTAATCGTCTTCCCATCTAAATTTTTCGCTAAAGTACTCTGTATTGCCTGGATGGAAAGTAGCTGTCTTTGGTAGTTGTAATCGTACAGTATCTTGTCCGCAGTCAATCCCTCATAAAACTGAACACGCAACACAGAAAGCCCAAAGGCTTGTCCCATTGCTAAAGCAAGACTTGTCTTTCCCTGCCCCGGGTCAGACTCGACCAATAATGGGACACCATGTAGTGTCCATAAGCTGCCATGACAATCTCATCATTTGGCAGGTATCCATTTTTTGTAAGTTGTTTTCTGATATCTGATAAACGCATATTTTTCCCCCTTTTTCTTCATCCTTGTCTCATTTTACCACAGGGCATCTTAGCCTGTGTGATTTTCTAATCAATTTGTATAAATCTTAGCATATAGCAGAGAGATAAGAATTTTTATAATAACTTTCAAGAATGCCCTGCATTCTTGCTGCGAGATAGTGATCCAAATGATTTTAATGCATGGTAACACCTATATTTAAATTGTAACATATATACTTTATAGTCACAATATGTTATTTCAATCTCCGCAACTTACATTAAAATATTTTATCAACAAAAATACACAGAAATTTTTATATACAAAACTCTTATAATTCATTTGCTCTTTCACATACTGCCTGCTATAATCATTTACATATATTTTAAACGAAGGAGTATAAACTTTGACATTTTATATTGATGAATCCGGATCTATTAATAATCATCTCTCTCATAATAAGCATTTTGTAATTGCTTTAGTCAGAGTTCTTAATAAAAAATCTTTAAAAAGATCTTACAAACGATTTGTTTCTTCTAATTATGATAGACTTCTTGAATTAGATAAAGATAAGTATCACCCCAAAACGGGAAAACTCATAAAAGAAGGGGGCAAAATGTTCTCTAATGAAACTTTTAAAGAACTTAAAGGTTCCCAGTTTGACAAAGAAATGAAAAAAAGTTTTGTTGATTTCTTTTCTCGTAAACCATCATTTGAATTGTATATCATTAAAATAAAAAATTCAGAATTAACTGATCAATTTTGCCAAAATACTGCTAGAGTGTTTAATTACACCATAAAGTTAGCTATGGAATACTTTATACATAGGGGATATATCCCAAAAGAAGATTGTTCACTTCAACTTGATGAGCGAAATGAAAAAACTGAATCAAGATTTTTTCTCGAAAATTATCTTAATACTGAACTATCCATGAATGGAACCACTGACAAGAAATTTGATGTTACATATTATGATTCATCTGATAATAATCTTATTCAAATTGCTGATGTTTTTGCAAATCTATATTACTCTCATTTGCAAACAGGTGGTTATAAAAATGAATTAAAAAAATTAGAAGAAGCAGGTATCCTAAAATTTGTTTTTACTTTTCCTAAACAATAATGATTTTTTCTTGGAATATTGACAGTTTTTCTTGCATATGATAAGATAAAGCTACCAACAGTAAGTCCTATATCAGTGCCATTATCGAGGTAAGTGTCATGTGTTGGCATCACTGCTAGGCTATTGGTAACTTAGTATAATTAGACCAATCTCTTGATTGGTCTTTTTATTTTACCAAAAAAAGAACCCACACCCTTACAGGCATGAGTCCTTTCAAATTTAACATTCTTGGTCTTACAATTAAGTCACTCATATGTTGTGGTCAAGCTTTTTTATAACACTTTGACCTAATTATTGCTACAGGGTTT
>OLPB01000426.1_pt1 | contig 25660 bp, 29 predicted proteins | sample 1672001 | NCBI WGS metagenome assembly OLPB01 (sample SAMEA3136635, study PRJEB25190) | human gut metagenome | biome: human gut; feature: human-associated habitat; material: faeces | place: Austria | collected 2013 | reverse complement strand
ATAAGCTGGCATTTACCAGCATGAAAATGCAACCAAAAGTAGTAAATGAGTAGTACAATCACCGATTTAAGAAGCAAGAGCCAGCCTTTCAAGTTCTGCTTTTGCTGAATTGAAAGTACCGTGTGCGTAGTACCCTAATGTCATGGTGATGTTTGCGTGTCCCATGATGTATTGCAGGGTGTTCGGGTTCATTCCTTTGTTTGCCATGTTCGTACAGTAGGTATGTCTGAATGAGTGTGGTGTGATGTTTGGTAGCTGGTCTTTATGTGTCTTATTGTATTTCTTCACAAGCCCACGCAACATACTTTCATAGTTTCCAGCCACTTTAGGGAAGCCCTTTTGGTTTAGGAACAGGAAATTGCTGTAACCGCCTATGATGATAGGCTCTGCCTTTCCTCTGTTCTGTAACACTCGCTTAAAGGCTTGATAGGCTCTTTCTGTCATTGGAAGCTGGCGTTCTCCTTTTTTGGTCTTAGGTGTTTCAATGTAGTAGCCGATTTCAGTATCTTTCAATAGCTGGTGGTCTACATTGATGATACGGTTCGCCATATCTATATGGACTGTCAGACCGCAAAATTCAGAGATACGAAGCCCCGTTTCCAGAAGAATAACCACTTCATCATAATACTTGCTGTACGTCTTGTCCTGTTCCATAAAGGCAAGCATTTTTTCTTCCTGCTCTGGCGTGAGAATAACTTTAGGCTCTGAATTATCTTCCAGAACGTCACTCAATTTGAAGCTGAAAGGATTTTTTCTGATACAGTCGTCCTCAATCGCCATGTAGAATGACGCTTTCAGAGAACGCTTGTAGTTGCTAATCGTCTTGTAGGAAAAGCCATTCTCATACATTCGCATAGCCCATTCCTTACCGTCCGATAGCTTCACCGTATCAATGCTCCTTGCACCCAGAGGGTCGTTTTCCAGAATTTTCATAAGATACTGGCGACCTTTTTCTGTGTTGCGTTTCACATTCTTTCTCTGGCTGTTCTTCTTTGCGTAGAGCTGGCAGACTGTCATTTTCCCGCCTATGGTGTTGATACCGTCGTCGAGGTCTTTCTTAATCTTTTTCTGCTTTTCCCTCAATGACAAATCTTCACGTTTCCCAGCGGGTGTCTTGTCTGTCGGAACAAGTTTCCAAGCATAGACAAACTGTGGTTGCCCGTACATATCGGTATATTTGTAAACGTATCTTCCGTCTTTTCTCTGGCTCTCTCCAAGTCGTAAATTGCGTCCCTTGCTGTCTTTTCTCTTTACATTAGACATAGTGTGAAGCTCCTTTCCGTCAAGGAATGAGCCGTTGATACGCTATACTTTATTATACCATATCTACGGCTCGCTGACATTAGATTTCGTCCAATGTATCAATGATTTTTTCAAACTGTTTTCGCTTAATCTGCACACGGTTTCCGTTCACAATCACCCAGCCAGCGTCGAGGTTTTCCTCTGCCAGTTTACGCAATTTCTTTTCCCCGATACGGAAGTATTTTGACGCTTCCTCAATCGTCAGCGTGTACTTTTCCCAGATAGGCACATCAGTATTGTTTGTCATGTATAAGCACCCCCTTTACTGTGTGTCTTTTAGAAGCAGACAGACGGCTTTGGAAAGCTCCACTGGCATTTCAGCCATTCCCATTCCTGTGGGCAGAACCGCACCATGCGGGTGTATCATTATCCTGTGAATACAGGTCGTGGCAAAACGACTTTTCCAACGGTCGCTCTCGGATCACTGCATGGGTCGCTCGCTTCCCCTTATGGAAAAGGTCGTGGCGTACAGTCCCCGTGGCTCGCTGTATCACAAACGTATCTGTCTGCTTTATTCACTTGTCAAAGAACAGTGGCGAAAGCCATAGGCTCTCATGTGTAAAAGCAGAGGGCAGGACAGGAAAGAGGGGATTTCAACAAATCATGCCCTGCCATAATTGCTTTATTCTTCTGTTGGAACAGTACCGATATCGAAGTCTAAAATCATTTTGATAATAGCTTCTCTGATACGCCCTTTAAGCTCCATATCTACTACGATATAAACATTACCGTATTCATCATATAGAGGACGCAAACAGCATTTTGATATGTACGGGTCATAAAATGCCAGTATTCTTTCAATAGACTGTTCATTTCCGTCCACAGCAGATGAAATAAGTCGATAGGGTGGAAGTTTGTACCCTTTTTTCATGTTTTATTCACGCTCCTTTGTCAGTGTTTTCTTCAAATTTTGTAAAGCTCTGTAACGGTTTTTAAAAACTCCTGCTCTGGAAATTTTCTGTGCTTTTGCAATTTCTGTATCGCTCATTTCCAGAAAGTAGTACATCAGAAGATTTTCACGGTTGCGTTCCGATAATTGCTTTAACGCTTCTGAAAGTTCTTCATCAAGCACTCGGATTTCAACGCCGCATACTTCAAACACGGTATAGTCACTCATGTACTCGTCCCATACAGCCAGCTTTTCAACAACGATTTCTGGAAGTTCACAGAAAGGAATTTCTTTATCTTTACGACGTTTTAATTCCTTTTTATAATTCCAGATAACGCCCTTAACAGTACGTTTGAGCTTACAGTCAAACTGACACTGGATTGTCTTTTGGAAGTCAGACGGTTTCATCATCTCACCCCCTCTCTGTCCAGACGTAAAAGGTATCTATCCCTCTTTCCGCCCCACATCGGTACAGGAGTGGGTGATTTGCTAACCTGTATAAGAAAGAAATTCAAAAAAATATTGAACTTCTCATAAATAACAAAAACAGTCAATCAGCACATGAATGTACCAACAGACTGTTTTTGCTATGTTTGCGATATGAATTTTTAACTCATGTTTAGGGTGTGCTGACTGGATAACCATTGTAAGGCGGTTATTCAGTTGTGAATACTGGCGTGTTCGCTGATACGCAATCATAGCACACCCCCCCTTATCCAGAGCTGTGCCGTGAGTGCAGAAGAAAAGGACAGCTCTGGTTATCCAAAACCGTCCTAATCAGATTGAAAGACATGGAAAAAGATATTACCTTAGAACGGTTTTTTTTATTTACCGTCAAGGTAATATTGATACGAATTACTAACGCATAATATATGCGCTTTTAACACATTCTAATCATGTGCCATGAAGTATAAACTCATGACAGGTGATTTGAAATGAGGAAAAAGAAAGACACGCACAGCTTTGATTTCCGTCCGTTAGGACTGGCAATCAGAGAAGCGAGAGAAAAAGCTGGGCTTTCCCGTAATGATTTAGGCGATAAGGTCTTTTACGGAGAACGTCATATCGCAGATATTGAGAATATAGGGAAACACCCCAGCTTCCAGTTATTTCATGATTTAGTGACAATGTTCCATATCTCTGTTGATGAATACTTCTATCCGCAGGAGAAAGCGGAAAAATCTACAATCCGCAGGCAGATAGACGTATCGCTTGATGAACTGACAGATGAAGAACTCAAAATCATTCAAGGAACAATCGACGGTATCATGAAATACAAGGGGACGGGAAGCAAATAGGCTTCTCGTTTTCTTTTTCCTCGCATAAGCTATCCTGCTGATCTGCTTTGCAGGAAGCAGGATAAGCACCTAAATCTTAGTTTTCTTTGTAATTGTGTAAATGTATTCTTCTGGTGTAGGTATCTTATTACCAAAATACTTTTTAAATCGTTTCTGTACCACTGGGTCTTGACTATTCATAGAGTTGTCAATATTCTCCTGTATTTCAGCCCTAAACTCTGGTAGCGACAATCCTCTGGCTTTTGCCCCAGCTTTTAAAATAGTTCTCATATCTCGTTTTTTAAGACCAATCATTTTGTCACCTCATTACCGATTAGATTAGAAAAGAATTTATAATCGCTATAACAGATTTATCAAATACGCTAACTTTATGCCTTGTTACTAAATTGATAGTATCGTTAATTGAAGTCAAGTTACCATTTTCCAAAAAAGCTAGGCAATTACATTCTAATGCAATGATAACTTTGTCTAATGTCCAGCAAGAGGATAAAGCTATCCTATGAAAGATTGCACATTCTTGTAGTTCACTTAAAATAATATCTTTATCAGCGTCCATATCTAAAATTGCAATATTCTCTAAAGAGCCGTTATTTATCGGGAGTAAATAATTCTGTATCTGTTGAAAAATCGCTAACCCTTGATAATCTGTAATATATTCAACGTTTAAATTTGTAAGAGAGAATACCTTAATCATTATTAGCCTTTCATTCTGCGTTTAAAGATAATAACAGACGGAATGATAAGTACCAGAGCGTATCCTAAAACCCATACAAGCTGTAATGGTATATCTGAAAAATTACCGTTTATTGCATAATTTACCGCATTTACTGCATGACTGAATGGTAGTAAATCGCAGACCGTTTTGAATGTACCACCAATCATATCCAATGATAAGACAGCACCACTTAAAAACACTGTTGCATTCACTAAGATTGTTCCAAATCCATTGACCGCATTATTTGTTGAAAGTACACTACCAATAAATAAGCCAAAACTGATAAATAATATCGCCACTGGAATTAAGGTCAAAATAGCTATAAAAATATTTATATTTAATTCTAATCCGAAGAACAGAGCTACACCAAAACAGCAAACAGCCTGTAAAATTGCAAGCGGAATTATAGGTATAGAATATCCTAAGATGTAATCAATTCCCTTCATAGGTGACGCAAATAATCGGGTTAGGAAAGAACTATTCCTATCGGTGGACATCAACGTACCTACAAAGGTACTTAGAAACGCCATTCCTAAAATCGTCATACTCGGTGCAAAATTTTGGACTTCAAATACATCAGCCATTCCACCGATACTTTCTTTCATCAAAGCTAACGCAATAATCAGCAAAACAGGAAATCCGAGACACATGAGAATACTCATGGGATCTCGCACAATTTCTTTAAAATTACGTCCTGTAAAAATAGTAAATCTCATAATTCAGTACCCCTTTCTGTATACATCAAAAATGCTTCTTCAAAATTTCTAGCACCAGATACCTTGATAATTTCATCAGCCGTACCAAGAACCTGCACAACACCCTTATCCATAATACAGATACGGTCAGCTAATTCCTCTGCTTCTTCAAGATAATGTGTTGTTAAAATCAAAGTTAATTTTCCTTTCAATTTTTCCATTGTTCCCCATAATTCTCGTCTTGCTCTTACGTCAAGCCCGATTGTCGGTTCATCAAGGAAAAGAATTTTAGGATTACTTATCAAAGCCATTGCGATACTTAATTTTCTCTGCCAGCCACCCGATAACTGTTTTGCTCTGTCATTTTTTCGGTCAGTTAGTTCAAAAGTTTCCATGATTTTGTCGGCTTTTTCCCTTGCTTCCTGTTTAGAACTACCATGTAAGCGGGCAATCATCATCAGATTTTCTTTAACTGTCAGCTTTGGTGCAACGGCTGTTTCCTGTGGAGAAAGGTTGATAATATCTTTTACTTTATCTGCCTGTTTTCTCAAACTGTTTCCTAACATAAGGGCATCACCACTTGTTGGCTCTGTCAGACAGCTCAACATTTTAATAGTTGTTGTTTTTCCTGCACCATTTGAACCAAGCATTGCGAAAAATTCTCCTTGTTTGATATTAAGCGAAAGAGAATTAACTGCTGTTAAATTTCCATATCGCTTTGTTAAATCTCTAATTTCTATTGCATTCATTCTTTGTCCTCCTTTTGAAATGCCATTTGAAACGCTTCGTTACAACCGTCCATTTTCTGTAAGGCAATTCCTTTGTCTTTATCAGCAAGTAACACTAATAGCTCGCCGATATGAATACCAAAGAAATCCCTTACCTCTTTTGGAATAAGAATTTGTCCTTTTGTTCCCACTTTTAAGGTGCCTAAATATCGTCCATTGTGGGAATAGTGTTCTGTAACATCTCTATTCACTATATCTCCTCCTTTTGGTATAACAAGTATTACTTGTTATACCAATATTAACACCAGCAGAGTAAAACGTCAATAGAAAAGTATTACTTTTCCTACTTTTTGCTAAAAGTTATAAAAAAGACGGTGCCATAAAAGCACCGTCTTAATAATTTAATTTATTCTGACTTCGTAGGTGATTGCCCAGAGTTAAACACTTGTTCAAAAAAATCTTTGTAAACCTCATATTTTTGAACAGCGATACCTTGTTTTGCGTCTGCTAATAAGACCAAAGTATCACCTGTACTGATATTTAGCATTTCTCTTGCTTCTTTGGGTATAACAATCTGTCCCTTTGGACCTACTTTCACAGAGCCGACAAATTTATCATTCTTTGTTTTTTTGTTTTCATCAGACATGAACTCGCTCCTCTCTAAAATCGTATAACATTTCCTACTTATTATACAACTCGAACAATAAAAAAACAAGTACTGGTTTTACTCTATTATCTTCCAGTTACTATCCTTATGAAGCGTCAACTCATACTGTGATACCTGTGTTGCCTTTGTCTGGTTATCAATGAACTTCACAGATACCTTGACATTCACATTATCTCCGTCCTTTGTAAATACTGGGTTTACTAGCTCGGAAAAGAGATAGTCCCCGTTTATCGGTTCAAGAGCGTTTCCCTCTACATAGTAGGCAAGCTCCTTATCCGTTGCGGTCGGGTACAGCTTAAAGAATGTTTCCAGAAACGCCGTAGCGTCATTTACCGTATCAGCGTCCACGCTGTTGTCTGCTTCCTGTGCCTTTGGTTCATAGCTGGATTTTTCCATAGCGGGGGCAAGGGTAGGGTTCTGTATGATAACCATATCCCCGTCAGCGTCCACATGAACGGTCACGGTATAGGTTTCTGATACGTTCCTTGTCTGGTCGCCCTCTTTTATCTGCTGATCTACTTCGTAGGTAACAGAAAAAGCGTTCTCCCCAAACTGTTCCACGTCCCAGATAAGTACATCCGTGACCGTGGAGCTGGTCGGTATATCCGTCCTTACCGTATCAACATTCAAATCCTGCAATTCCTGTGTCAGATAGGCACTGATAGCCTGTGTCCTTGCTTCGATTGCTTCCTTGCTGTTGCTCCATGTGTAGTAGGATTTACAGAAATTCTTCACGAAATTTTCTATCCCGTTGGTGTCATTCAAACGGAGCTGTATGGTTTCTATCTCATGCGTGGTGTGCTGGTCGATAGCGGTAAAGTTCTTATACACACCAAAGCTCACGCTTGCGATAAGCACCACCCAGAGGGCAATGACGGATTTCTTATGCGTCCCCACTTTCATAGTGCGGACTTTCTTTTCCTTTATCGGTTTTTCTTTCTTCTTGAACATGATATTTCCATTCCTTTCTTTCTATTGCTTAATTCTGCCAGCCCCGATAAGGTGCTGTTGCCAGTAGGAGCTTGTAAGGTCGGTGTAACCTATCGGGTCGCCAGCGTGGTACATCTGATTGTTTCCTACATAGATACCGACGTGCGTTACATACGTTCCCGCATTGTAGGTACTGTGGAAGAACACCAAATCCCCAGCCTGTGCCTGTGAAAGCGGGATATGCTGGGTAGCGTCATACTGTGCCTGTGCCGTTCTCGGCAGACTGATACCAGCCTTTCCATAGCACCATTGAACCAGTCCCGAACAGTCAAAAGAAGTGTTAGGATTGCTCCCGCCGTACACATAGTCCCAGCCTTGATATTTCAGTGCTTCGTCCATGATTTTTTGAACGGTCGCATTATCGAATTTTGTAATCGTTAAATATTGGTTGACTATCTCTACATAGAACATATTCCCGTAGGCATATCGCCAGCCACCGTTGCGGGCGACAGCAATAGGGTTCGTGTAGGTGACTTTCTTCCCGCCAGACTTGTCACGGGCGAAATTCTCTGCCAGCGTGAAGCTGTGCTTTTTCCCATTGGAAGCCACATAGCCGATATAGCCACCGCCATAGTTATAGGACTGTATCACCACGTTTATATCCTCTATGCCTTGATTTTCTGCTGAAGAAAGCAGGGACGCAAAATATTTGCACCCCTGCTTGATTGAACTTTCCGTATCAAGGGAATTAGGCGGTAAGCCCATGCTCTCGGAACTCTGCATAACGTCCTCGGCTGTCCCGCCACTTTCCACCTGTATGATTGCCAGCAGATAGGGGACGTACTCGGATATGCCGTACTCTTTAGCGTATTTCTCTACCATAGGCTGATGTTTCAAGACCTCTGCGGACAGGTTCATGCCCGTTACCCATGAGGAAGAACCACCGCCCCCGTCGTCGTCCTCGGCACTGATAAGCACACCAAAGAAAAGCACTATCGCAAGAAGAAAGGGAAACAGACTGCCGATAAGGGCGATATGTCTTAGCTTCATTTCTTATGTCCTTTCTTTCCTGTCATGTTTAGGGTCGCTTTCTTGATGGTTCGCTCTTTTCTGGTGGTCTGCTGGTTCAGCTCTACACCATTGAGCCTTGTTCCGTGTTTCTGCAATACAGGTTCAGCAGATTTTGAAGCAAGCGGACGCTCCTTGACAGGTTGTGCTTTCGTCGGCTCGGTATGTACCTTGTCCGTAGTGACAGGACGCTTGATTTCCTGTGCTTTTCCTGTATCTGTCTTTGACGCAGGAGAAGCAGTCACAGGTCTGTCATGGGGACGGGTAGCTCCTGTTGTCGCTGATCCGTCCGTCGCTTTGCCAGACTGCTTTGCTTCCTGTGCCTTTTGAAGTTCTATACGCTTGTCAGCGATATTCTGTCTGTGTTGCTCACGCTTATCGGCACGCTGGCTCTGTCTAGTTTCCTGTCCCTGCACAATGCCACGCTTGAAGTCGGACACATTTTCCTTTGCCTTTTCCTTAGTGGAGTGCAGGGCATAGGCGGTCTGTGTCGGCATATCCTTGATATTCTCCTTGACAGCCGTTGCCTTGTCCTTGACCTTGTTTTTTGTATCAAGCACCGCACCTATGGCTGAACCCGCTCGGCTTCCAAAAGAAGTATTTTCTCGGCGTTCTTTTCTGCCCGTACCAGCTCTAGTAGATTTCCCAGAACCGTCATTCATGGTTGTTCCTGCTACTGTACCAGCCACCGCACCAGCAACGCTTCCAGCACCGACAGCCCTTGCGATACGGTGTTCCATACGCCTAGCCCTGTGTCGCATGAACATGTACGGGCGACGGAATATCCTGCGTCCCATGCTCTGGCTGTCCCCAGCGTTTAAGCTGAACATACTCATAAGGTCGCCCAGCTTCATGTAGATACCTGCAAAGCACACTATCTGTAAGAACGCAATCATAAAGAACGGGTAATCCGTGGAGATGTTGTAGAACATACTGGAAATAGAAAAAGCCACCGTGACAATAAGCGTTATCCCCGCCCTTGTCATAATCGTATTGAACACCCGCACGATTGCCTGTTTCGCCATGTTCTCATAGCTGGGTATCATGCTTAAAAGAAAACTGATAGGCAGGAACATAGCGAAGATGATAAAAAGTATCTGGGAAAATATCATCATGCCCGTAAGCAGGAAAACGAATATCGTTATCCCCAGATTGAAGATGAGCAGGAAGAACACCATTCCCAGACGGTTGATGACCTGCGGTATCGTCAGATTGTCGTTGTCGTTATCCTCGATTTCCGTTTTCACCACGTCCTCACGGGTCGCCCCGTCGTCGGCAGAGGGACTAACCGATACCAGAGCTTCCACACGGTCAGCCCCGATTTCCTCTATATCGCTGTTGCCAAATTGCAGGAGTAGCCACGGCTGTTGTACCTGTATGGAAAACAGGCTGTCCCTTATCAAGTCCACGCTGTCTCTCCCTTGGCTGTCGCTGTCGGGGAGCATGATTTTTGTCCCCAAATCCAGCGAAGCCGTGGAAATGTCCGAAGAAAAGTCATTGATTTTCTTGATATAGTCGGGAGCGTAGGCAATAAAGGAAGCGGACAGCACGAACACCACAACGAAGTTGATAACGGCGTGAAGTGCCTTGCTGGTTTCTCGCTTGATAAGTCCCGTGTAGGCAACATAGATACCCACGATAAGGATAATGAGAAGCAGGAAGCCTACATAAAAGCCCGTACTTCCGAAGCCGTTTTCCGTCACGCCCGCTAATGTCTGTATGCTCTTTCCGATACTGTCTGCCATGTCGTTGATGAAGTCCAGCTTATACGCCTGCTGGACGACGTACCCCGTGGCGTTGCTTAGATACAGGCTTATTGTCCAGATAAAGTTGGTGATACAGTACAAGCCGTACTGCACGCTCTTTCCGATACCGTCCAGCCAGTTCCACGGAAGCCAGCCCCAGCTATTGTCCACATAGAAGTCAAGCTGGTAATTCTCCAAAGGGTACTGCGAATACAGATTGTCCGCATTGACCGTATCATCAACAAGCCCCGTTGCGTGAGCCACCGTCCCGAACAGGGAGAGGAACACAATAGAGGTAAAAATGACTATCAGAGCAATCTTGAAAAAACGAAAGAGCTTCTTTCTTGTCAGAAGCCCCTTTATCTTATCTTTCATCACTCCACCTCACTTTTCACGGGCGGTCTGGTATCAAAGGCGTGCAGTAATTCTTCAAAGACAGGGTGTATCTGCACCACGCCCACACGCCCGTACAAATCTTGAAGCAGGCATTGTCCGTTCTCCAAGTCACGAAGTCGTTTCTGGTTGTTCTCGTCGTCCTTGTCGATACCGAAAAATTCAAGGGTCTGCTTTATCTCGTTGATGTCGGTACTTCTAAAGGCAAACTTCAAGCCGATATTGTTCTTTAGGTTCTTTTTGGACACGTCGCCAGAGGATTGCGTGACGAAGTACACGCCCGCCTGCATAGCACGTCCCGCACGCACCAGCTTGTTCGAGAGGGTTTCGCCCTGTGCCACATTCAAAAACGCCCACGCTTCATCTAAATCCACGATTTTAAAGATACTGCGGTCTGAATGAATGAAGTCTAAGGCAAAGGTACTAATGACAATCAGCATAGCCACGGACAGCAGTTCAATGGTGGTGTATTCCTCAAAGGTCGTGTCCTTATCGGGGAGTACCAAGTCTGCCACCTGTATGATGTTGAGCTGGTTGTCCAAGCTGATAGCGTTAGACACCGAACCGTCGGAGAACAGCAGATGTGCAAAGTCATAGTCCGTAAAGCTGTCGATATGGTCGGCAATATTGCGGGCTATCACCGTGTCCTCTCTGCGTAGCTCGTCTATCACATGGAGAAGTCCTCGCTGATCGCTCTGGGTCACGGCTCGCACCGCTTTTCTAAGGACAGGGAATTTCTCGCCGTCCCTAGAGGAAATCCCCGTAAGGAATGTGAGAATGTCTATCGCCAGACTTTCAGCGTCCTTTACATTCTTCATAATCACGAACGGGTCAAGAAGCCCAGCGTTCTCCTTATCGCTGGTAAGGTTGACGATATTGATTTCATGGGCTATCTCTGGGAGCGTTTCTTTCCAGTTGCCACGCTCGCTCTTAGGGTCGAGAATGACCGCCTGTCCGCCAAAGAGGACGGAATAATAGACAATCAGATTGTTGCAGAATGATTTTCCACCGCCAAGACTTCCCACAAAGGCAGAAGCCAGAGCATTGGTGACTGTCCCCTTGATACCCTGTGAAGCAAGGGACGGCTGTAAATAGACGTTTCTTCCCGTGTCCACGGAATAGCCGATATAGATACCTGTATTTTCTCCTAACTGCTGTGTTGCTCCGAAGCCAAGTCCAGCCAGAAAATCACTCTTGACGTATTGTACATAATCATTGATGTAACGCTTGCTGGCGGGGAGAAATTCAGAGTGAAGTCCCAGCATATCCCCAGCAGGTCGCACCAGCTTGACGTTTAAATCGTCGTAGAAGTCCTTGACCTCATCACAGCGTCGTTTCAGCTCGTCAAGGTCGGGAGCGGACACACGGATAACGTAAGAAAGTTTATACATGCTTTCCTTGCTCTGGTCTAAATCGGTTTCCAGCTCGTCCACGCTGTCTAATGCGTCCACCACGTTTGAGCTGGTTTCGCTTCCAGACTGATAGGCGTGGTTGTCCAAATCTTTCAGCTCTTTCTTTTTATTTCTCACCGTGGAAAGTGCCTTGCGGTTGCCGACGATTTCTACATTCATGCTCGTATCAACAGGGAAAGTAAACTGCTGTTGCTGGAAGTAAAATATCTCACTGGACGGGAAGTCCAGCTCGCCCACAATCGCATTGACGGTAAAGTAGGACACGAAGCTCTCGCTGTCCTCATGTTCCAGACGCAAGTATCGCTGGCTTTCCTCTATCAGACAGCGGGTCGGACGGATAAGGTCGTACTGCTTGATGAGCGTTGCCTTTTTCAGCTTCTTCTTTGGAAGCGAATATTCGTAGTCCTCATACGCCACGCCGTCCCTGCCGTAGATATGCTCGATAAGATAGCCGAAGTCGTTCTTGTCCAAGCGTCGGAACTTGAAACGGCGGGAGATTTTATTTTCCAGCAGTTTTTCCATTTTCATGTAGCGGTTGATTTCATCATCTGGCATGGAGATAAAGTCATTCATCAGCGTATGGTTGACCTCGTTCAAGAACTCTTTGAATGTCATAAAAGCTGATTTCTTCATACTGTCCAGACTGACTTTTTCCTCGGTTACAATGAGCTTGAAGCCGATAAAAAAGCGGTAGTCTACTTGATTGTCCCCAATCATGCTTACTAACGCTTCTGTCTGTTCATCAATCTTCTGTATCGCCACATCACGAAGTCGCCCCGTTACCAGCTTTTTTGACTGCTCCTGTATGCTTCTTACGGAGCTTTCCGTCGCTATCTGCAAGGCGTGTATCTTTCCCTCACGGGACTGTGCGATAAGCTGACGAAAGCTGTCATGGACGATAAACTTCTGCTCCGCTGACAGAAAAGAATAGTTATACGGTATCAGCTCATAGTAAGCGAATACCTCATTGTCCTTGTTCCAGACAAGGTTGTTGTCGATATATTTAATCGGGAACATACATCACACTCCTAACTGCCGTGACGGGTTCGCTGAACACTTCCTTTTCCAGCTTCACGGCTTTTCCTGCATAGGTCACTTTTGGTCGCAGGGCAAACGTAATCTGCGATTTCAAGAAGCTGTAAGGCTTCTTGCCGTCAAAGGTCTTTTGGCTCATAAACCATGTGAGGGCGACGGGAATACCGAAGTATTTTAAAAATGCCCCCTCGATAAGCGATAACGGCGGTAAGTCCCCTAAGAGAATGACGGCAAACTCCGTGATGACAAACCACGTTATCTGGGTAAAGGTAACGGGAAACGGGAGAGTAAAGTCGTTGATTGCGTATAAGACTTTCTCCACGTTCCAGATACCCGTGTAGCTCTTAATCTTCTTCAATTCGTTTCAGCTCCTTTCATTGTAATGGAAAAGGACAGCCATTTTCAGACTGTCCTTGATAGAAAAAGCTGTCAGTAGCGACCTTGCCTGTCGCTGATCTGCCAGCTCTAATATGGTATCTCGCATATCCCACGGCTTGTTTCAATGAATGTCCCCTCTATGGACAAGTCCCTGCCGTATGCTTCATAGTCGATATAGTTCTGCAACGGTAGCGGTATCTGTCCTAATACCTGCAACTCGTCAATGAAGTAATAGGCAACGTCGGTCATGTCCTCACAATTAGGATAATAATAAATCTCGTCCTTATGCTCGTAGACTTCTTCCAGACTTCCATAGTAGGAAACAAACTCGTCCAGAACGTCCGTGATATAGTCGGGAAGCTCACAAATCATCTCGTACATCTCATTGAGTTCTTGAATGGAGATATACTCCCCGATTTCAATAGGGAAGTTGTCGGTATCATGGACAGCGTATTCCTCATAATAGCTGTTCAGCCCGATACGCTCCGCAACATCTTCCTCGTCGATAGGAAAAGAAAACCAGTCCCCGACAAGTTCGCCCTCATTGTATTTGCCAAGATTAGCGATATACACCCTCATGTCGTCAACCACAGGCACACACCTCTTTTCTACGGAAGTTCATAGATACCGTGGTCGGTTTCCACAAAGCGTCCGTTGTCGTCAAGATACTGCCCGTAGGCTTCATAATCGAAATAGCGGGTGACACTCTCACTTAGGGAAGTAAAGTCTGGGTCATTATTCAGTATGTGGCGGGCAACGTCCGTCATGTTCTTGCACCAAGAATAATGAATGATGTCGTTTCTGTATCGGTGCAGTTCGTCAAGGTCGGTGAAATAGCACATCAGCTCCCCGTAGTCCTCTTTCAAGTCAGAGGGCAGACTTTCATAGGTATGGTACAAGTCGTCGAGCCTTTCAATGGTGGTATCTTCCTGCACTTCATCAGCAAAGGGAAACTCCTTGCCCGTGATGTAATAATAGTCTGTATCTACATCAATCCCCAGCAGTTCTTCCACCTGTTCCGTGTCGATAGGCAGGGTGAACCAAAAGGCTCGTATCTCGCCGTCTGTCGGCTCTCTGGCTTCAATCTGCACACGCATTTCTTCCATGTTTCATCACGTCCTTTCTTTGTAACGCTTCCTGTATGACGGTGTAAGGCACACCGAATACATAGCGTGAAAAATCTTCCAACTGTTTCTTAGGGTAGTCGGACAGGCAAAGGCGTTTCATCTCAAACCAGACCGCACGCTTGTAGTAGGGCAGGTCGGAGAGATACGGACACCCGATTTTTGCCTGCATATCCGTAAAAATATCTTTCAATCAACCACTCCAATCTGAAATTTGAGTATAGAAAAAGCGGTTGATCTCCAAAGGAGTAACCGCTTTGTGTCGGGATATGAAATTGATAAACTACTTCTTTTTGATGAGTTTTAACTTTACATTTCTTTTATCAGCAATATTTTGAAGCTTTTCTACCACATATAAAGATTGTTCTTTAATGGGAAATGAGAGCAATTCTTTGTCCGATTGTAGTTGCTTTATAACTTCTTGTAATTCTGAAAGTTCTAATAAATTAACTGCCACACAGAAAAAATTTTTCCTGCGTCCGTCATTATAATTTGAAAGTAAGAATGAAAGAATTTGAGCCTTTTCTTTTTGTTCAAGAGTATATCTCTCAACACCTATGCTTTTAGCTTTTTCTAAATCTGATTTTTGCTGTCTGTGTGTAATAAAAGAGTCATATTCATCAATGTATTGATATTCCTTGCATGGAAAATCTTTACACTCAAAACAATATTCAATTTTACCATGTTCAAGACTACACTTAGCAATTTTACATGATTGATTACCGTTACCACAACCACCGCAATGTTTTCCTAACAACATAGGACATAGTCCACAATTCAATCCACAAAGGGAAAATAATTGATTTTTCCGTTCAAACCCTTTCATAATATCAGTCCTTTATAACTTCAAATTTGTCAATTTCTATATCCAGATTATATCAGTTAAAAATTAGTCGTTCAATAAAATTCATAGCGTGACTATCTTTTATTTTTCCATAAAATCACTCCAATCTTAATTTTGAGTATAGAAAAAGCGGTTGATCTCCAAAGGAGTAACCGCTTTGTGTGTGGGATATGAAATTGTTAAACTGGAAGTTGTTTATTTCTTCTTTTTCGGTTTTGGGGCTGGCAGTTCGTCATACATTGCATGAAACAAGCCTGTCAAAAATTCCTTATTATCAACTTCATCTACCAACAACATCTCTTTTGCTCCCTCATAGGGTAATTCATACGGAGCTGTCGGCATATAACTAATTGCTGATTTTACTGGTTTAACAAGTAATCTATCATCATAGATACCGCCTACAATCTTGCCACGATAATAAATAATAAATTCTCCCATCATAGCTCGGTAAGTAATTTCTTCTAACTCAGATAGCTGCCCTAAAATAAACTCTAAGTATTCCTTGCTTGATGCCATATTTCCACCTCAACTTCCAATTTGTCGATTTCTATACCCACATTATATCAGTTAAAAATTAGTCGTTCAATGAAATTCATAGCGTGACTATCTTTTATCTGCGTACCATTCCGTCACCCCCCCTTTCATTCCCCCTATGCCCGAACTCCCATAGGGGGACAGGTAAGTTTGCGTGAGCGCAAACTGCCGATTGTTACGCTCCAATGATACGGTTGAACAGCTCTAACAGCACGTCCTTGACACCGCCTGCATTGAATACCAGCCCGACGGCGATTAAGGCAATCACAAGGAAGCCGATTAACTTAGAAAACTCTCTCTTAAATCCTAAGTAGATACCGATAACCACGATTGCCATAAGCACCAAGCTCTGGGCGTTGCTTAAAAACCAGTTGTATAAGTTCTGTCCGAAATTCATTCTTTATCAATCCTTTCTTTCTTGATTTCTTCCATTTCTTCATCAGCCATTTTGCTGACCTGTGCGATACACATAAGGACGACACCGATACCCATTCCCAGCGATACCAGCACCAAGTCCTTGACAAGTTCTGCCATAATCTCAATTCTCCTTTATTCTGTGATAAGTTCCTCTGTGTCCGCTGTCTGCTGTCTGATTATCTGCAAGTGCTTTTCCGTCAGCTTTGCGTTGTCCTCAATCTCTTTCAGATAGCTTGTGCTGTTGCCTGCGTCTATCTTTTTCAGCATTTTTAAGGTCGGGGCGACCTGTCGGCTTATCCAGCCCAGCGTCCTTTCCAGCGTGTAAGGTTCTGGGTCTGTTGTCAGCTTGATAGGTGGTCGGTCTTTCCCGATAAACCACGCCCAGCGGTCACTGAGCTTCCAGTCTGTCTTTCGCTTCTCCGGCTCTCTGTCCACGAAGCGGATATAGTGATTGATGATAGAAAATGCCGTCTGTTCTGCGTCATAATGGGTCAGCAGTTCACGGACGGCATAATAGGCTCTTTCATCTTTCAATCGTATCTCGAAGCGGTTCTTTATGGGGGCTTCCTCAATCGGTATTCCCAGCTTTGCGTACTGTTCGTAGTTCTTCTCATAACAGCAGAAGTAGACTTCCGATTTCAGAGAGCCGATATACAGCGTGTGTCCCATGCCTGCCTTGTCCTGCTCGTTGTGCTTCACCAGCTCGCCCGAAGCATAGGACTTGAAAGAACGGAACAGGGAAACACATTCCTCACGGTTGCATTTGGCGGTCAGATCTGGAATATCCAGTATGCCCGCCCTGTCGTTAATCGCAAGATCAAGGCGTTTCATCACACCGCCCTCAACCAGAGCGTCCATGAGGAAGTCATACCAGCTTCGCTCCTGTGCCAGCAGATAGCTTTCAAACTGGCGACAGCCTTTTCCTTTCAGCTCCAGAAGCGTACCTTTTTCCTCGTCTTGCGAGGTATAGACGAACACATCACCCAGATAGTAATGCTCGGTGTATTTGTAGTGTCCGTAGTCCTCATGGAGCATATAGTCAATGTTGAGCTTCAATATATCTTTGATAACGTGCTGTATATCCAGCGTGGGGAAACGGATACGCACATAGTCGAACAGCAGGAACATGGGAGCGTCGGGATTGAATTTCTCGACAGCTTCCATGAGCTTGTCCTGCATATCGTCCGTGAGCGTTACCTTGCCCGCTTCGATACGGTTTAGGTGTTCACGGCTGATACCAGCCATGATTGCAAGCCTTGTCTGGGACACGCCGTAAGACTGGCGTTTCTCTTTCAAGGCGGTTATAAAGGTGCTTTCATTCAGCCTGCATACCCCCAATCGTGAAAGTGTGATATTTTCCGCAGATTGTCACAGTCAGCCATGAGTGAGAGAAACCCTTATACCAAGCAGGATTTCCAGACTTTTTGACCGTAGTTTCCAGCGGAATTGTGCCCCTCTGTTAGATACCGAGGGGCTTCTTTCGTGGAGCAGGGCAAGCCCTGCTCCACAGGACGGCTTACACGGTCTGGGTCGCTTCGCTGACCGTTCCAGCCGTCAGTGGTTCAGCCTATCCTTGTCATGCCCGTATAAACTACGATAACGTCTGTATCGGCAGAAAGGCATTTTCTGACAATATCCTTGTCAATCTCATATTCATGGTATATCTGTCTGAAAAAATCCTTATCCACCACAAGAAACGTAAAACGGTAGTTGAAGCCATGAATGGAAAGCCATTCGTCCAGCACCACGGAAAAGAGCAACGGAAGTTTCAATCTCCCAAGTCCCGCTTCTGTCAGAATATCTTCCATATGTGCATGATAGGCTTCTGTCGGAAATTCCTCACATTTATCGTCAGTCGTGCCAGCGACACTTTCCAAATCCGCAAGGAAGCGGTCAAAGTCTACGCAGACACCCTCAACGTGCAAATCTGCAGTAGGGTCGCTGTAACCCATTTCTAAAAGTCCCATATATTTTCTAATTCTCCTTTCGTTCATCTGATACGGCTTGCCTTGCCAGTGCAAGAGAGCCGATAGTCTGTAAAAAATCATGCCCCTTTGGAACAAGGGGAGTGTAAAACTCCGATATAACGCTCGTACCCACGTCACAATAGCCACGCCCTTTGATACGCTTCTGGAAGAACTGTTTCTTTACGTCGCTTCCGAAAAGCATACCGTAGCCAAGCTCGCTGATACGTCCCAAGCCCACACGGAAGTTGAAGTTATCTCTGATACCGTCGCTGAAATACTTTGCGTCGGGACGCTGGCAGGCGACAATGAGGAAATAGCCTGCCTGTCTGCCAAGCATGACGATTTTCTTTAGCTGGCTTAAAAGGCTCATGCTTTCCTTTGTCCCCAGCATTTCCAAGAACGCCACATACTCGTCAAAGATAAGGAAGCAGGGCGGTAAGCCCAGATAGGCATAGTTCTCGCCTGTCTTGTAGTCTGGGTGGCGTTTCATTTCCTCGCTTCGCTGTACCATTCCCTCATAGAACGCATTGACACATTCAATCATATTTTCTTTGGTGTGGTACACGTTATCCATGACCGTACCCAAGTCCGCAAGGTCAGCGTTCTTAGGGTCTAAGATGAAAAGCTGGGCGTTGGTCTGCAAGAGGGCTTCAATGATTGTCAGCAGGAAATAGGTCTTTCCACCGCCAGTACCGCCACAGATAAGGGCGTGAGGGAGTGCGTCGTATTCCCATGTGAGGTTCTTCATCAAACGCAAGCCCCCGTTTTCTGCCTTTACCTCGTCAATCGTGATACGGTTCGCTATCATGTCATAGAGCAGGGTGTACTCGATATAGCCGTCATGGAGCGTCTTGTCGGTCAGCTCGCAGTAAAGCCCGCTTTCCAGCTTATCTTCCAGTCTAAGGAGCTGGTCTTGATACTTTCCCAAAGAGATTTCACAGCGGATATGGAGCAGTCCCTTGTCCATTTGATAATAGATTTTAGGAAACCAGACGATTTTTTCCCTTGATCTGCTCTGCAGGTCAGTGAAAAAACCGCTGTCCTGTACGGTCTGGGCTTCATACCACTTATTGTCCAGTATCATGCGTGCCAGCTTTTGACGGTGTAATAGCTTCTTGAAGCTGTCATGGAAGAAGCGGTAATAAAGAAAAGCGACCAATGCACAAACACCAGTCGCTATCCCTATGGTTATGAAGTTGTATGTGGAAAGCGTCACGCCATTATCAAGCAGGCTGAAATGCTCCCAATCAGTACGCAGGAGCTGTCCCATGTTCAGTAGCAGGAGAACCGCCACGAACAGAAGCAGGAGCGTACCCACACAGAAGCGGTACACAAGGTTCTTGTCGCTGGCTCTGATACGCTTTCCCTTGTATTTGTATAGGTTCATAAACACCCCTTTCTGGATATGGAAAAAGCGGTCAATCGTATAGACTAACCGCTTAAAATTGTTATTACTTGAAAACAAATATATCTTCTATTGGAGCTTTAACAGCTCTTGAAATATCTATTGCAAGTTTCAATGACGGGTTATACTGAGCCTTTTCCAATCTCATTATGGTTTCACGTCGTACACCTACAATCTCCGCAAGTTGTTCCTGCGTCAATCCCTGTGCTACACGATAAGCCTTTAAATTGCATATAAAATCTGCTCCCATAGTTTATTCTCCTTTTTCATAGCGATACAATAAATAGTTGCTAAGAAAAAGAACTAGACCATAGATAAGTGAAACAGAAATAAGCATAAAAATAGCACACCATTCTACATTGCGAGAAAACATTCCCATTCCCATTAACCAAATTACGATAAATAATAACTTAAATCCTATCTTATAGGCTTTTAGCTGTGCTTTACGTCTATTCTCTTGAAAAAGTTCATCTTCTAAGGTATGAGAAAGTTTTCCCTCAAAGAAAAAACCGAAAAACCCAAAAAAGATAAAGAATACAAATGGGAATATTTCACCAAACTCGTAATACGTCCAGAATCCTCCAAAACCAAGAAAGCCAAATATTCCGCATAGACCTAAATATGGTGAAATTGTTCTTGAATAGTGTTTATCTTGATATTTTTGTGAAAAGACATACTTAACAAAAACTACTACTATATAAAGGGCGTATATAGCTATCAAAGCACCGATTGCTAACATAGGAATATCTTTAACAGAGAATACATAATTTGACATATCCATTTCCTTAACCCAGCGTCCATCATTATACAAGAGTGAGTAAACTACTCCTACAATAAGCAGTGTAACAATTCCAACTCCCATAAAGATAATTTGCTTAATTTTTTTCTTTGACATAATTGTTCTCCTTTTCAATGAGATGTTTTTGTATCTTTATGAGATAAATATATCACTTATAAACTACACAGTCAAGGGAAATGTTACAAATATATCTCTTTATTTTTTCTGCTGTCCCTGTGGAGCGTGGTTCTGTGGATTGCTTGCGGGCTGACCGCCTTTATTCTTCAATACAATGTCGTCTGCCTTGATGTACCATTCCACGTCTGCCCCTCGGTAGTTGGCGTTTGCCACGGTATCGGCAACAGGATTGATAAGCTCCACCTCGGCATTGTACGGGTAGTCCTTGACAGGGATTTCCGCTGGGATAGATACCTGTATCGTGCGTTCCTGCTGACTGCACTTCAAATCATAGGTTCTACGCTTGATTTCCTCGGTGGTCGTCCCGTCCTCATTCTCCACACGCACCTCATGTCTAAGGGCAGAGAATTTCAAAACACCGAAAGTCTTTTCCTTATCTAATACAATTCCATTCGCTAATCTCATAGTCTGATACCCCCTTTACTTGCTTTCCTCGACTGGAAGCATATCGTCAGCCGTTAAGATATAGTTTGTGTAGCCACGACCTCGCACGTTCTTTCCCTCGGCGGTAATCTTAGGATTGACGAGCTTGACTTTTTGCTCATACTTGAAACGCTTTTCACCAGCCTTTGCGGGAAGCACCACGATAATGTCGTCGGCTCTCTGAATGTCGGAATACAGGTTATAGCTTCTTGTCACGGGAACAAAGCGACCATTGACACGCTGTTGCTCCACGTCATTTTCTCCTGCAAACTCTAAGTTACCAAAAGTCTGTGCCATGTTAGGCACGATATATTTTAATTTCATGTGTTTTACCTCATTTCTTTCTGTGATTGATATGTGGGGAGCTACACTCCCCACGCCCCTAGTGGACTGTTCTTTTCCGTTGATCTGCAAGCAGAAGAACAGAAAAGGAACAGTTTCAATTTTCATTTCCTGTTACAAGTCCATACGGCGGGGAGCGGGATTTCTTCATCATCATAAGCAGACCACCCGATTAAGAGCGTCTACGCTTGATGAAGTATGTTCCTGCCACGCCTGCACCAGAAAGAACAAGAAGCCCTAAGAATAAGGCAATGTTTGTGTTGTCGCCTGTCTTTGGAGCGTCCGTTGTCTTGCTCGGTGTATCTGGTGTGGTCGGCTGTTCTGGCTCTGTTGGTTCTTCTGGCGTTTCTGGTACTTCTGTGATTGTCACCGTCTGCCCGTCGTCCTCAATGTCCTTATGCTCTGTAACCTTTGTCGGTTCGTCTGGATTGCTCAAATCGTATAATTCCTCAAAGGTCACAAGTTCTTTCCCGCCCAGCTCGGAAGCGTCGAAAGTAAAGGCAATCTGGACTTCCATGCTTTCACTGTCGGCAGTAAAGGTATAGTTATTCTCGACACGCTCTCCGTTGATGATAAGTTCTGCGTTTTCGTCTTTAATCATCTGCCAGCCTACAAGCTGATACTTTGTGCCGATTTCCAATCCGTCAAGGGTAACAGTATCAATGATTGTTACGTCTTTTCCTGCTTCAATCTCTTTCTTTCCGTCCTCGCTGGTCGCTGTGGTATGGATAGAGATGATACGCTCCGTGATAAGCACCGTCTGTCCCTCGTCGTCAATGTCCTTGTGTTCAGCCACCTTTACAGGCTCGTCCTCGTTAGAAAGGTCGTAAAGTTCCTCAAAGGTTACAAGGTTCTGACCGCCCAGAGAAGAAGCGTTGAACGTGTATTCTATTTCAATCTTCATTTCTTCGCTGTCGGCTGTGAATGTGTAATCACTTTCTACACGCTGTCCGTCGATAAGAAGCTCGGCGTTTTCCTCTTTCAACATCTGCCAGCCTTTGAGCTGATATTTTGTGCCTTTTTCCAGCCCGTCAAGCGTAACCGTATCAATGATTGTTACCTCTTTGCCAGCCACGATAGACTTCTCGCCGTCCTTACCTGTGGCTGTGGTATGGATAGAGATTTCTTTCTCGTATTCATCAGTGAGTGTCCCTAAGTCAACGGTCACGTTGTTTCTGGACACCACGATTTCAAACGGTGGGATAAGCTCAAAGCCTTTGTTGCCCTCACAGCGTAATTCCTCAATGATATAGGTATCGTAAAGCAAAGCACCCTTGCTGTCATCTGGCTCGCTCGTTCCAAACCAGATACCGTCCTCGCTGTCTTTTCCCTCGTTGGTATCGTGCTTATGGGAAGCCCAGTCGGAAGAAGTAGAGAACTGCCCGTTATCATCAGTTACGATAATGTGGCTCTCACCTGTGGTCTTGCTTGTGATCCTAAACGGAACTCCCGCAAGACGCTGGTGTGTGCCTGCACCAATCTTGACACCCTCTAAGTCGCCACGCTTCACTTGATTGTAGATTGATGTGTCTGTCCCTGTAAGGTCAACGATTTTTCCGTCCTCTGTGATTTCAAATTCAATCGGTTCTGCACCGTCCGTCAGATAGCCCTCTGGTGCTTTGCTTTCCTCGATACGGTATTTCCCGTAAGGTAAGAGGTCAGCGGAAGTAGAAGCCACGCCCTCAATGTCGGTAAGGATTGTCTTTACCACTTCGCCTTTATTGTAGAGCTTGCCCTCGACAAGTACGGCATTGTCATTAAGGGAAATGATTTCAAATTCAGCGTCTTTCAAGGTCGCACTACCTTGACCTTTGGTATCGCTGGTTTCCAAATCTCTTTTCTGGATTTTCACACCGCCACGGATAACCTTGTCTGATACATGGTACTGATTGCTTCCAGACAATACGGCAATGTCGCCGTCCTCGGTAATCTGTGTAAGGTACATTCCTTTAATCTGTTCCTCGCTACCGTTTGCCTGCATATATGCACCGTCAAGAAGATAGCCGTTAGGAGCTTTCGTTTCCTCAACGGTCAGCGTTCCTAAAGGAAGCACGTTCTTTCCGTCCTGTGTATAGAAGCTGTCCCCAGATACCTTGTATTCATCAGAAAGGCGGGAAACGTAATGGATAGTGCCGTCGCTGTCCTTTTCAGCGATTGTCTTTGTCACCCATGTTTTTGTCGGCTCGCTAGGGAGATTGTCAGCGGTATAGTGTCCCGCATAGAATTTCCATGTGAACTCCGCACCCTCTAGGGAAGCGTCGCCCTGTGGAGCGTCTTTCTGTGTTTCCATGTCAATCTTGAAAAGCTCGATAAGGGTGTCTGTGACCTTTGGCGTATCGGATACGTTCAAAGTCGCTGTCTTGCCAGCTTCCACATTTAAGGAATAGACAGTGCTGTCCACCTTATAGCCAGCAGGAGCAGAAAGCTCTTTGATGTAGACTGTGCCAGCCTTTACTTCCACGGTATCAGTATTTCCGCTGTTATCAGTCGTAAGGGTGGCAAGCTGTTTCGTACAGTCCTTATCAGAATAGACACCATAAGTCGCACCAGCGATAGAGTAAAGCCCGTTCCCGTCGGTAATGCTGGCATTACTGGAAGTCTTTTTAAGGGTGGCATTTCCTACGGCAAGTTTCGCCCAGAACTGTCCAATGTCCTGCCCCTCGCCAGAGTAGATATAACCGCCACATTCATAGCGTCCCTTGTTCTCGCTGGCAAAGGCTTTCGCCCCAGCGTACACCTCGTCCTGTATAGCTTTTGGGATTTCATCATAGGAAGCTCTGACGTTATCGCATTGCCAGCCCAGATGAACACTCAATCTCTGCCATACGACACACTGTTTTAAAAGGTAGATATGCTGACTGCTCAATCCGCTGTGGCTCTGCACATACTGATTAACATACTCGATTGAGAGGGCAACATCTGAAATCTGGTCGTAGCTCATGCGTGTGCTTGCGTCGGCTCTGGTCTTGTAGCCGTTACGGAAGTTGGTGTTAATATCCACGCAGAAAGCGTCCTCGCCCTCAACGGTCATGTGTCCCTCATTGAATGTCGAACCGATAGAGCCGTCATTCATCACTTTTTCAACGATACCGACACGCTCGGCACTTTCCGTCCAGTATTGCTTTTCGGAAGCGTGGACTGCCGTTGTCGGCAAAGCGGTAACGATAGTCGCAAAGGCAAGGAAGCCTGTGGCTAATCGCTTCAATATCTTTTTCATAGCTTTTAAAATTCTCCTTTCGTTTGGATATAGAAAAAGCCGTCCATTTCTGAACGGCTGGAAATAGAAAAGGAACGTCAATATCGGCGTTCCATAATCTACTTGCGATATTCAATTTTTCATCTATTCAATACTGATGTGCTGTACCATATCTTTGCATATCTGGGATTTCTAACGTATCAAGGCTCATTCAATCGTAGTAAAATCGTAGTAATTTGAAGTATTTCAATCCTTGAATGTGCTGATAAGTACAGTGTTTTAGCGGACAATCAGATTTTTAGTTGTTTTTTCATTTTTAAAACTTTTTGTTATATGTTTTACTGTCAGTCTATATTCCCTCGTCATACTCCGTAATCTCCTTTTTCTTATATATAATTCTGCAGATCAACAATACACTGATAAACAGCTCTGGCAAACAACTGTATGTCATCTGATTTGCATTATGTTCCAGACTCCATCTTACATACATAGGCCACAATGCCGGATTCAGAAAAACCATATCCGCCGTATTCTTTCCAATCATAATCAGACTACTTTCCGCTATCATGATTCCAAATAAAATATAGAATGAATTCTGTTTACAATGTATGAAAAAAAATAGAATGCTCACCAGCATCCAGATATGCAATCCCACCGCTCCAATACATACAATAAGTTGTCTATCCACACACCGCTGTTCAAAGGCTGTTCCAACCAGCAGCACCATAAGATAACTCAATGTTCCAAGGATAAGTTGTCTTATCTGCATAAGAAACCATCTTTTATAAGATTTAAAACGATATATCTTTAAATATGTTTCTTGCTTTTCCTGCATCAAAACTACTCCCGCCTGCACTACCGGAGGTAACATTAACCAAATCCATCGCATACAGGAAAGTAAATTTGTCGTTATACCAACAGCAAAATATGATTGTACCGGAAGCAACCCATACAATACATCCTTTAATGTATACCCCTCTGCCGTAGCAAAAAAGTGCAGAAGTATCGTGCAGAATATAAAAAACAGCATTGTTTTCATGTATCTTTCTTTACTCATTTTTTTCACTCACAATAACATGCAGATCCATTCTTTTTATCATCGCAAACATAAAAAATACCACGATTATATTTAATATCACAAAATAAATTCCTGCATATTCTGGTGGTATATTTCTGA
>OLPB01000425.1_pt1 | contig 25683 bp, 21 predicted proteins | sample 1672001 | NCBI WGS metagenome assembly OLPB01 (sample SAMEA3136635, study PRJEB25190) | human gut metagenome | biome: human gut; feature: human-associated habitat; material: faeces | place: Austria | collected 2013 | reverse complement strand
ACCTCCGCGAACTTAGGGCTATATTTCCTAAAAACATGAACACCCCAAAGAAGCAGGGCAAAGGTCAAAGCAACGGGGATCATCTGAAAAAAGATATTGTCTGAGAGCGTCCAGATCGTCGGAGTCGTGGCCGGCGCGATAAGGTTGTGACGAATGTCCTGGATGATCTGAGCAGCAGGATTGAGCAACATCAACTTCTCGACCAAAAGACCGACGCCGGGAGCGACTTCCCCTAGCTTCTGCTCGACCATGGAGAGCGGGTAGATGATCGGCGTTGCATAGAACAGGCCTTGGAGCACGACCTCCCAAATGTGCTGGGCATCACGGAAATAGACGTTGAGGGTAGACAGCAGCAGCGCCACCCCGAGGGAAAGCAGGTAGAGCTGCACCAAGTTGATCGGAAGCCAAAACACGTTAACGGTAAACTGCACGCCCGACAAAATACAGGCGACAATCACAACGCCAAGGTTGATCGACATGCAAATGAGCGCATTGATCGTCGCAGAGACAACGATGATGTACTTGGGGAAGTTGATTTTCCTCAGCAGATCACCGCGCGTAGTAATGGAGCAGAGGCCCATCGTAGTGGACTCGGTGAAGAAGTTCCACATGCTGATACCGAGTAGCAGTACCAGCGGAAAAGTGTCGGTACCGTCGGAAAAACGGAGGAACTTTACAAACACGACGTACATGACGCAAAAGAGCATCAAAGGCTTGAGAACAGACCACGCGATACCCAGGAAAGACCCTTGGTAGCGCAACAGGAAGTCGGTTTTCACAAGCTCCCTCAAGATGATGAAGGACTCGCGGTAGCGTTCTTTCAATTTGGTAAACAAAAGGTATCCGATCTGACGAACCAAACGCCTGATTAGTATTGGGCGTTCCGGTTGACGAACTCGCCGGCGGCGACGCGCTTGAGGTGCCTGCCGTACTCGGACTTGCCGTAGCGCTCGGCGCAGGCCGAGAGCGTCTCGCGGTCGATCCAGCCGTTCTCGTAGGCGATCTCCTCCAGCACGGACACGGGCATGTCCTGGGAGCGCTCCACGGCGCGGACGAACTCGCCCGCCTCGTGGAGGGACTCCATGGTGCCGGTGTCGAGCCACGCGTAGCCGCGCCCGAGGGTCACGACGGAGAGCAGCCCGTCCTCCAGGTACATGCGGTTGAGGTCGGTGATCTCGAGCTCGCCGCGGGCGGAGGGGACGACCTCCTTGGCGCGCCCGCACACGTCGCCCGGGTAGAAGTACAGGCCGGTGACGGCGTAGCTCGACTTCGGGCGCTCGGGCTTCTCCTCGATGGAGACGGCGTTGAAGTCGGAGTCGAACTCCACGACGCCGAAGCGCTCGGGGTCGTCGACGTGGTAGCCGAACACGGTGGCGAGGCCCCTCGTCTCGGCGTTCTCCACCGCGCGGCGGAGGTGGCGGCCAAGGCCGTTGCCGTAGAAGATGTTGTCGCCGAGGACGAGCGCGCAGGGCTCCCCTCCCGCGAACTCCTCGCCGATGACGAAGGCCTGCGCGAGGCCGTCGGGGCTGGGCTGGACGGCGTAGGACAGGTTCACGCCGTAGTCCGACCCGTCGCGCAGCAGCCGCTCGAAGTTGGGCAGGTCGGAGGGGGTGGAGATGATCAGGATGTCGCGGATGCCGGCCATCATGAGGACGGACAGCGGGTAGTAGATCATCGGCTTGTCGTAGACCGGCAGCAGCTGCTTGCTGGTGACGGTGGTCAGCGGGTACAGGCGGGTGCCGGACCCGCCGGCGAGGATAATGCCCTTCATCGGGATGGCTCCTTCACTACGATGAATAACAACAGTAAAACGTCATTGAGTATACAGCGACGCCTCCGAGGAACACGTCCCTGCATAAAAACCAGGCAAGAGCACGACGTCTACGGCATCTCGGAGTAGTAGATCGCCGCACTCGCCGGCCCATGGTACGGATCTCCCTGGACATAGTATCGGCTCCAGATACTGCGCATCCTTCCCTGCTCGCGAATAAAACGTGCTACGTTCGCATCGAGAGTGTCAGAGCCTCGGCTGAACGATTCATAGTGATACAGCAGGGCATCGGGTGTAAACACGACCAATTTGCCCGTCTCGCGCACGCGCAGGCAGTAGTCCACATCGTTGAACGCGACGACGAAATCCTCGTTGAGCCCACCGAGCGCATCGAACACGGAACGCTTCGTCATGAGACAGGCAGCGGTTACGATACTCAGGTCCTGCACAAGCTGTGCGCGGCGCATATAGCCAGGGTCATCGCGATCGAGATGGCTGAAGACGTGCATCGGACCCGCATTATCATTAACGTTACCGCACTTGATCATCATCACGCCGGCATGCTGAACCGTATCGTCGGGGAACAGAAGCTTCGCGCCCACGATGCCGACATCCTCGCGCTGGCACAAGCCAAGCATGGCCGACATCCACCCTGCCTCAATCACCTCGATATCGTTGTTGAGCAGTAACAGGTATTCACCGGAAGCGTGTTTGGCACCAAAGTTGTTGATCGCGGAATAGTTGAACGGCCCATCCCACGTCACCACACGCACGTTGTCGTAGCGCTCCTGCACCTCACGGTAATACTCGAACGTCTCGTCCTGGACGCTGTTGTTCTCGATGACGATGATCTCGAAGTTGCGATAGGTCGTCTTCTGCTCAACTGAATCGATACAGCGGCTGAGCACCTTCACGCTGTCCTTATTCGGAATCAGGATACTCACCAGTGGAGCACCGGCCACCTCATACGTAACATGGTAGAAGCAGGCGTTTTCGGTGCCCTCCGCCGTGGCTGCCAGCCCGCAGCGATCGAGGTGCTCCTGCAGAGCCTTGCGGCCGGCCTCGTCCGCATAGCCCTTGTTGCCAGCGCTCTTCGCAGTCGAGGTGTCACTGATACGCCAGTGATATAGCACATCAGGCACGTGCGCGATATTGGTCGTCCGCTCGACCAGACGCAGCAGGAAATCGTAATCCTGCGCCCCGTCGAACTCGGAGCGTAGCATCAAGTCCTTGGCATACGTTGCACGGACGGCCAAAAGGTGCGTGATGTAATTGTGGCAACGCAGCAAGTCGAGGTTGAAATCGGACTTGAAGTGCGGGGCAACGTACTGGCCCTCCTCGTTGAGGAAATCCTCATCGCAGTAGAGCGCGTCGAGCGTCGGGTCCTGCCCGATGTGTTGAGCGTACTTGAGCAACGCAAACGGATCGAGCGTGTCGTCGTGGTCGAAGAAAACGACGTAGTCGCCGCTAGCCTGCTCGATGCCGACGTTGGTGTTCGCCGCGATGCCAGCGTTATCGGCCAGCTCGATCACCTTGATGCGATCGTCATCGAGCGCGTCGAGGGCGGCCGCGAGCTCCTTATCCTCAGGGCTAGCATTCAGCAGAAGCAGCTCCCAATTGCGGTAGAGCTGCCCCTGCACAGAGCCAACCATGTCACGCAGAAAGTGAAGCGGCGTGCGGAACAGCGGAACGATGATGCTGAACCGAGGGCCAGAGCAATCCGCATAGGCATCTGCGTCAATGCAGGTTAACAATTTCTTTCGTGCCAGTACACGTCCACGATACTCATTCAGCCCGGCGCAGCGATACATCAAAGGAGAGCAACTTGCGGCATAACCGCCGCGCGCCGCCGCGTCCAGACACAAAAAGCCCGCCTTGTTCCCCTGATCGCTCTCCGCAAGCAGACAATAGGTGGAGCCGTCAGCGGGAATCCGGAGCGTGAAGCCCACCTCGCGACGCGGCATCCCTAGCACGTTCGATTCCTCGACCTTGCCCAAGCTCAAGTCAAACGTCTCGACAGCCCGGCCCATGCCGTCAAGCAGCCGAAACATGGCGTAATCCCCCGCGGGCAAGCAGACATAACCCTTGACGATGTACTGCTGCTTCGTGGGAGCCTCGACGAACACCTGCGGCGTAATGTGGATCTGCTTGGAATACGTCGAGCGGTCGATGTCGCGCATCGCCATGGCGCGGTCGTACGAGAACTTGTAATTGAAGCGCGAAGCCCACTTGATGGCGAAACGCGAATACATCTTTCGAGCGTGGCGCAACTCCGAGCCGTGCTCATCGTACTGGCGCATCTCGACCGACACGCGCTTGGTATCGAGCAGCGGAACGACGGCGACATAGCGACATATGTCCTGCTCATCCGTCTCCACATGATATGCCTCGATTGGAAGCTCGACACCTTCTTCCGAATGAGAGAAGAAGCGCACCTCGCTCGCCCGGTCATGCATCTCGAACTCGACGGCGAGATACGCGACTCCTTGACCTCTGCATATTCCCGTGCAACGCATAACACAACCCTTTGCCTGAACAAGGAGGGCGACCGCCTAACGGCCACCCTTCAACATCGTATCGATCATCTTGGCGATGGACTCACCATACCCGTCCCCCGGGACCGCCCACTTGCCGTTCAAATCCTCAAGCAGCGGAGCACACCCACGTTTGGCAAGGTCAAAGCGTGGGTCAACGCACGCCTGCGCAAGCGGGTCCGTCGAGGCGTACGCCTTGAGGTGCTGCACCTGGGCGCGGATGCCGGTTCGGACGTCCCTGAAAGAGGCGGCGTTGCCCGGGGCCGAGTTCACGGCGCCCAAACCGCAGAAGTTGCACTGCTCGACCTTGACGGCCCCGCCGAAGCGCAGCCAGCCCGTCTCCTTCATCGCCTGTGCGAACACGACCTCGGCGCGAACACCCTCGGCCTTTGCCTCCTCCAGCACGATCGTACAGAAATCCTGCAGGGTCGGCGCGCCATAGTTCGTGTACACGCTGGCCGGGTACGTGGACTCGCCAACATTCTTGCGATAGTAGGCGGCCATCTGCTCCACGGAGGCCTGCGACGCCCCCATGATGGGCGTCCGGCTCACAGGGGCGGTATCCTCTGCCACGCCATGCCAGGCCACGCCCTCCTGCTTCCAACCGCGCTGGCCGAGCACCTGGTACTCGTTGTAATCCTTGGTGTAGTGGTGGTTCAGCGTGCCCTCATGGTAGAGGCGGTATACCGGCACGCCCTCCGCCTCATCGGAGTACCAGGCCACGCCCTCCTGCTTCCAACCGCGGCCGGCGAGCACCTGGTACTCGTTGTAGTCCTTGGTGTAGTGGTGGTCGCGCGTACCCTCGTGATAGAGGCGGTACACCGGAACTGCGGAGGAATCGCGCGAATCCCACGCCACGCCCTCCTGTTGCCAGCCACGATCGGCAAGCACCTGGTACTCGTTTGAATCTATGGTGTAGTGATGGTCGAGGGTGCCCGGATGATACAGTCGGTACACCGTCTTGATGGGCGCGGCAAACGCCGCCTGGCAAGGCGCCGCAAGCAGTGCGCCCGCCGCGGCAAGCGCCGCCAGACATGCGATAACGCGGTTCTTCATATGGGCCGTTTCCCCTATTCGCTCACTAAACAGCTACGCAATACACGCTATTCCTTAGAGTACCAGGCGATGCCCTCCTGCTTCCAGCCGACGCTGCCGAGAACGCGGTACTCGTTTGCGTCCTTGGTGTAATGGTGATCGAGCGTGCCCTCATGGTAGAGACGATAAACGGGCTTGCCCTCGTCCTTGGGCGCCGAGTACCAGGCGATGCCTTCCTGTTTCCAGCCGACGCTGCCGAGCACCCGATACTCGTTTTCATCCATCGTGTAGTGGTGGTTAAGCGTAGCGGCATGATAGAGGCGATACACCGGACGGCCATGGTCTTTGTCATCGGAATACCAAGCGATGCCTTCCTGGATCCAGCCGACGCTGCCGAGCACGCGGTATTCGTTCAAGTCCATGGTGTAATGATGGTCCAGCGTGCCGGCATGATAGAGGCGGTACACCGTACCCTCCGCATGTGACAAACCGTAGTAATTGGCAATACCGCGCGCATCCGCGATGCCGAGCGACTGCAGCTTCGCATCGCTGTTCAGAAAGTTGTTGTAATCGTTCCAATTGTCCAGAAACGCATGCTCAACGATAATGGCCGGCAGGTTGACCTTGCGCGCCTCGCGAATAATGCCATAGTAATCGCCGTTGCTGCCATCGGGATAATCGTACTTCGGATCCGGATCGATCCAGCGGAACTTGACGCCGCGATTGGTCAAGCCGAGCTTCTGCAGTTGCGCGAGAATCTGATTGCCCAAATCCGTGCCAACGGCATGCGTCTCGTTGTTGTAGCTCGTGTTGTGCGGTGCCCACACCTCAGCGCCATAGGCATTCCCCAAGCCAGTGGAGTTCAAATGCAGACTCACCAGCACATCGGCTCCATGGTTGAGCGCACGCAGCACGCGCTCGCGCAGCTCGCTCGAGGAGCCCAGGCGATCATCGGGCGTCACGGTGAACACGGCGGTGACATTCTGGTACGTTTCGAGCTGCACCTTGCAGAACTGGGCGATCTTCCACGTGGCATTCGCCTCAGAAGTACCATTTGCCACGGCACCGGAGCTTACACCCACATGGCCCGGATCGAGCGCAATCACCAGCGGACCGGTCTTTTCGGGGTTTGCCGCACGCGAGCGACTCGCTGCCGCAACTGCAGCCGATGCCGCCTCCTCGATAGAGGCCGACTCTGCCAGCTCATCGCCACCATCACCGGTATACACGTGCAAGTCGGGGCCGCTTGCCGCCTCGCCATCCGAATAGGCAAGCGCCACAGGCGCAACTTTATAGCTGCGATACGACTCATCGACCTCGGAAAGGTCGATCTCATAGGCGGCACCGTCCGCCTTGAACTGAAGGCGCGCCACCTCGCAGGAGCCCATCTCCGAGGGAAAAAAGGTGAACAGCAGGGCATTGTCCTGCACACTAGAAAGCGTGCATGCCTGCTCGGCTCCTGCCTCGTCCTGGACCGTCAAGACAGCAGCAGACACCCTCGTATGCTGCGAGAGTGATACGACGACGTTTTGCTCGGCACCAGCCTCAAGCTGAGCATTGTCGATATACAAAAAGGAAATGGCGTCGTTCGGCGAAAGCAAGGTCGCCTCGGCGAACTCCTCACCGTACGCACGACCAGCCGCTAGCATCGCCGTTGAAGCAGCAATAAGCGAGGCCGACACAATGGCCCCACGACGAGAAATGCACGCCTTATCGCTCAAATCAACCTCCACAGGATACACAATAGTAAAAAAGTTCGTTAAGCATGATAGATTACCGTGAAGTTGAATCGGCCATCTACAAACATATCCCATGAACAGCGGAGCAATAATCAATGCATCGACACGGGGCCCAAACTAAACTATCAACCTACTAAACAGCAAGCACCACCATGTCACGAGCACCAGCGTTGATGAAACTGCAAGGGCAGTGGCACCGCAAGCCCTCTCATTAACTGAAAAACCCTTCTTAAAATTGAGCACAAACAATCCAAGAGGCAGCAGGAACGGTAACAAATAACGCGACTGGACCCCCGCAATACCGTCCGCGCCAACCGGGGTGAAGGACAGGTACAGCGCCGTGCAAATGCCGAACAATGCAACCGAAAATAGGAAGAGCGTCCACGCCTTTGATCCAACCGAAGAGAGTGCCCTACTCGCATCGTTGGTGTCCACAAGCATCAAGCCGGCAAGATATACCAAAATGCCTAGCGCAAAGGGCAGGCAGGAAATCGACAAATCTCCCAAATAAGCAAGGTTAACCATTGCAGTCGCCACATTAACAGGAATCAAGTAGCCCAAAAACAGGAATCGAATCACCAGCAAGAGATAGCCAGCCGGATCGGCCAGCACATGCTTCAGCTGCAACGAAGAGTTCACATCTGCCCCCCCTCGCGGATCTCCGCTTCCACCACCATTCGTGGCAATCAGCGGGGCCAAGAATGTAAGCACCACAATGATGCCAAGGGCAACGACGGCAAAGTAATAGACCCGGCGTTTCTCAGGAGCAATTTTTTTGCGCGGCATCAAAAACATCAGACCAATGAAGGGAAAATACACGGCCTTCGGTCCCAACGCCAATAGAAATGCCAAAAAAATCGGGAAAGCGGACCTCACGGTTAGCGGCTTCGGGCTGGCAAACTCCCGAACGAGCAAGGCGATCGACAAGAACCCGAAGGAAATCAACCACGGGTCATACGCATAGTTCGACGCCATGAATAGCGAAGTCGGAATCAATGCCAAAGCGCACAGCAGTGCCTTCTTGCACGGAATGATACGAATGGCCGCATAGCAAACCAAACAATACGAGAGAAGGTTGGCAATACGCCCCAGCGCGAAAATCATATGGAACGGCAAGCCCAGAAGGCGGCCAAGCCAAAGCCCCATCGCGGAGGGGATATACCCAACCATCGTATAGTTGAGAACAGAAAGGTCAACGCCCTCGCCCACTTGAACCGGACCGCGCTCAAACCCCGCGTCGAGCTCCCCGTTCAAATGATCAATCTGATCCTCAGGCCACGTTAGATCGAAATTAAGAGGCCATCTACCCATGGATGCATCAATCGAATGGCCGCCCTCGACAGAAAAGAGCTGGGTCATCATCAAATCGCTCGATGTAAACTCAGGGTCGCTGATGTAAGACAGCCGTAACGCGTTACCATAATGGACTTCGTCATCCCAGGAAAACAGGTTTGAAGCTGGGACTGAAACGACAAAGGCGATGCCAGCCGAAAGCGCCACGATTAAAAAGCCCGTCTCAATCCGCAAATGCGAACCGCGCTTGCAGATACAGACCAAGACCAATACGGTCACGATGGACAGAAGGGAAAAAGCCGTGGCCGGAAGAAAAGCGATGCCTAAGAAATAAGAGACAAGAAACCCAGCCCCTGCGCTCCCGAAAGCCACGCCCAGCGCATGCAACATCGCCCGAACGAGCGATTTCTTCTCGATTCGCTTACAGCGCTCTTTGAAACGAGCGAAAAAGTCTACGGGCAGATACTCAAGACTCAGCATCTCAATGAGGTATGCGATACATGCAAACATCCCGAGCCTCTGAACGCTCCAGTCGCCCAAAACAAACGGCGATTTCGTTGCAGCCCCGACCAGAGTTCCAATCTCCATGGCAACTGCCAAGACGATGCAGGTACCAAAGAGATAAAACAGACTTCGACAACCCAGTTGGCCCAAGCACGTCTTCCGGCCTTGAATGAAATTGTGATAAACAGACGCCAACGAAAGGGCAATCAGAATGAAAGCGATCAGAATCGCCACGGAAGCCGATGCGCTCCTTTTAAAGAAAAGCACCGCAGTAACACCGCCAACACAAAGCACTGCGAACACCAATACCTTGATAAATAGCACGGCACGTGCGGTAGACGCGCTTCCAGTTCCTTTCACGTGCGAATCTACGCAACCACTCATCAAAAAGCCTTTCAGATAAGACACTCAGTCAGATGGAGCACACAGCATGTCTCCAGCAAAACACATTCACACATAGCTGCAAGAACCGCGCCTTTGTAGGCGAAAGAGCGTGCAAGGTCGGCATCCGAACAAATCCCTGTAACTGTTTACGGATTAAGGACACCACATCATTGGTGCAAATCCCCAACTTGAAAGCTCTCCCGTAAGCCACGCAAAGGATCGCGGTCAGACTGCCTACCCCAAAATCCGCTGGATTTTGCTCGCATCACCCCACACGCCCGGAGAATCATAGGGGCGATCGGGGAAGGCACCATACTCAAGCTGAATATCGAGATGATTATCTCGGATAAAGCCCTCGATCTGCTCGGCAAGGGATACCGGCTTACCGGAACAGCAGTTAATGATACCCAGCACTTCATCTTGCATGGTGGCTGCGGCGATCATATGGGCGAGCTCGGCGACCGGCGTAAAATCGTACTTGTTCTTACCCGTAGTAAACGGGAAAGTCTTTTGACCCGCCTGCGCTGCTCGCAACAGCTTGCCGAAAATCGACTGCGACTGGGCGTCGTCGCCATAGATGTAAAACCCGCGCAGCCACTGGAGCGCAAAGCCCTTGCGCCCCGACTCGATCTCGAGAGCACGGCGCAGGGCGTCCTTAGCCACGCCATACGCCGAAAGCGGTTTGCACGGCGTGTCCTCCGTGATGGCGCCCTCCCAGTAACCGACCTCATGCATGGAGCCCATGACGACAACACGGCCAACGCCGGCGTCGATCATCTTGTGCAAAAAGAGGTAATGGCCCGACAAATCCCCCATGTGGGTCGGGGCATTGTGGTCAAACCCGTTGCGCCATGCAAGATGCAGGCAAACCTCGGGCATCTCGTCAAACAGCTCCACAGGGGCAAACGACGGGTCGAACACATCGGCTTGCATCCACTGAGCTCGCGGGTCGCCGCCCTCAGTGCAAAGGTCAAGGGCATATACGCATGCACCCATATCGCATAACGCAGTGACAACGTGGCGGCCGATATATCCGTTCGCGCCCGTAACGGCAATTGAAAGCATGGGGGCACCTTTTCCCTTGTGTCAGATTCATCCTACTATTCTAGCGTGCCCAGGCACGCCAGCATAAAACCAACCTACAAAGCATTGCTCTTCTCACTCAACGCATAGACCTTATTCACGAGCTTTGCAATGGGGCGCGGCCACAACGAAGAAAGAATCTCAAGATCCTCACCCTTGCGAATATCCTCACCCAAGTTGAGCGACGTTGCAGACTCCGCATAGATGCGATGCCCCACAAGCGCCTCGGGCACATAGACGAATCGCCCGTCCATACGCGCGAAATCCACCCAAGTCTTGTAGTCACAGCTATTCTTGTATGTCGTGTCGAACGGCGATGCACCCAGGTTCTGCTTCACCAGCGTCACCGCAGGGCAGCAGATAGGGTCGCCCAAACTCAGAATGCGCTTTTTCACAAACGTGCTGCCGTTGCAGCAACGATGCGCCAGCGGCGCATTCATGAAGCGCTTGATGCGAAGCAGCGTGTTGTTATCAACGCGTTCTCCGTCGCGCATCTCAAAGTAGTCGGTGAAGCCGATGAGCAGCTCGCTGGCATCATAGGTGTTCAGGGCCGCCAGCATGCGCTCGACGAACGTCGGATCGTAATAGTCATCTTGATGCGCCATGGTAACGAGCGGCGTCTCGGCGGCATCGTAGCCGTAATTCCAGTCGTCGCCGGCAAGGTGCGGATGAGGATTGACGACCATGGGAACTTGATAGGTGTCGCATACCTCGCGCAGGTAATCGTTGGGCGTCGAGGTGGACAGGATGACACGAGTAGTGACGGTTTGCGCCTGCAGCGATGCGATCGTATCCCCAATGTAAGGATTCTTCTTATAGGCACAAACGACAAACGTATGGTCTTGCGGGGTAAACATCTATCTATTCCCTCATCTTTTCGTTACACACGGACCCAAGAGGACGATTCTTCGTCAAATTGCTTTACGACGCGCGCCGGAATGCCAACGGCGACGCAGTTGGCGGGCAGTGACTTGCACACAACGGCTCCCGAGCCAACGATGCAGCCGTCTCCAATCGTGACGCCCGGAAGCACCACGACGTTCTCCCCCAGCCACACGCGATCACCAATCGTAACCGGCTCTGCGTCGAGCGGCCGGTCAGCCGGGCGCGTGCAAGGGGCGCTGCCGCTCGCACCGTACGAGCCATGGCTCGTGTCGCTCACGAAAACCTTCGACGCAAACAGGCAGTCATCGCCAATGCTCAAGCGAGACGATGAGACGAGGTGAACGTTATCGCCAATTTGGCAGCGCTCCCCCATCTCGATGTAGCCGCTCCCAAACACCTCGATACGGCAATTGCGACCCGTGGAAAGCCCGCGGCCAAAGTGAAAGTCCTTCTTTTGCCGAATGCAAATGGGCCTTCTCACCAGCATGGCACCTGGGTAGAACAGCTTCGTCATCACAAACGACCAGCCCATGCGAGCGATATCCGCAACCGAATACGTCTTTAGCTCATGCAAGATGCCATTCATGCCGCATCGCCCCCAACAGTCGCCGGCCGGGCATTGCGCACCTGCCAGGTAAACGCACCAAAACATATGACAAGGCCAACGCCGAACGCCGCTATGACCGTGCAGGTGATGCCGTTCGCATCAAGCGCCTCAATCATCGGGCGCGATGCGACGATGGAAATGAGCAGCGCCGACGCATTGGCAACGAGAGCCGCACGCAAGCTCCGCATGACGATGAGGACATCGAACATGAAGGCGAACATCGTCGTGACCGCCGTGGCAATCAGCGCAGGGGTCAGGAGATACACGCTGCCCCTGATCGATTCGCCATACACGAAGGTCAAAACGGGCTCACCGAACAGCTCGCTCGCCAACACACCAGCCGCCGCCACCACGAGAATCGCCACGAACACCGAGCCGATGCCCCGCAGAAACGCAGCAAGATCTCGATCGGACCATCGCTGGGCAATGCCCCCAAGCAACGGGTTGTACAAATACGATGCGGCGACCTGGACGAGGACCGTTGGGGTGGCGACGGCCGCATACATGCCCAGCGCCCCGGCACCGCGAAGGACCTCGAACTGCTGGCGCGCAACGGATACGACTGCACCGTAACATACCAGCGTGATGACGGCGGGCAGATAGCGCTTCAATAACTCGAGAATCCGCGCGCACGCAATGCGCGGACGCGCGGACGCCAGGGCGTTGGCCTTGCGATAATCATAGAGAAGCGTCACCGACACGCAGACGAGGGCGACGGCGATAATCGCGATATTGATGTTGTCGCACAAAGCCAGGGCGGCGGAAAACGCGATGACCGAGCATATGCCGCGCACGGCCTGCGAAATCCCGATATAGTCCATGCGCATCGCCTTTTGATCGATGGCATAGAACACGCAGCAAAACGATTCATCGGCCTTGAACAGCAGCCAGAAAACCGTTGAGATGACTAGGGCCGTAGACGACGCGGTTGCAATCAGATAGACGAGCATGGGAATAAATCCCAAGATGACCGTCACGATCCGGAAACCCACATACTCTTCGGATGAGTACTCGTCATACACGTCGGACACCTGGATCGTCCGCATGTTGTAGGTGGCCAGCGGATAATAGATGTTGCCGACTGCCATGGCAAACGCCAGGACGCCTGAGTTGTCGTAACCAGAGGAGAACACCACCACCGCAACGGTCATCGCCCATTGGCACGCCTGGTAAATCAAACAGCCAATCGAGTTCCAAAGCATATTCTGCTTAACGGAGAGCTGCTTTGCACCGCTAGCGCTCATGGTCATCGTGCCCCTGTGCATCACGGTTGATCTCGCACTCGATGATGGCGATCCGCTGCGTCAGATTCTTGATCGCAGTTGCCTGCTTGCTCACAATCGCGCTCAGGGAAAGCGCGATGAGCAGCAGAAACATAAACCCGGTGAAGAAGATGAAATTGGATGTCGTCTCAAAGCCCAGCATCTGCCCAAGCGCGAACAGCGGACCGGGCATCAGCGCCAATACCAGCACCGAGGCTCCGAGGGCGAGCCACAGCAGCGAATATTTCAGCTGCAGGCGCTCGTGCTTCACCAAATGGATAACGTATACAAATAGCAATAGGCAGGCGACCGACGCCACAAAACGCAAAGCGTCCGACATGATAGCTCCCTACTTCGACCGTCGAGACACGCTGGCGATCAGGATTGCCAGCGAAACCTTGAGCATGTAGTACACACTCGACAACCCACCGATGGACGAGGTGCCGCCTTGACGCTCACGCATCTCAACGGAAACCTCTTTGACGAAAAGCCCGCTCTTGATGGCAACCGCGATTGATTCGGGCTCTGGATAGTCCACGGGATAGCTGGCGCAAAACAGGTCGATTGCACGGCGCCCGCAAGCGCGAAAACCCGACGTCGGGTCGCTCACACGGCGACCCGTGCATAGCTTGAGCATGGCGGAAAGCCACGTGATCCCAACACGACGCATAAAGGTCGATTGGAAGCCGTCGGTCTTTTCCAAGAAGCGCGAGCCAATCACCAGGTCGGCCCCCGAAGCGACCTCGCGCACCAGCGCGTCAAGATAGGCGGGATCGTGCTGCCCGTCGCCATCAAGCTGGATGTCGATGTCGTAGCCAAATCGCTGCGCATACTTGTGACCAGCCTGCACGGCACCGCCAATACCCAGGTTCATGGGCAAATCGAGCACATTCAACCCATTTGAGCGACAGACATCGAGCGTGGCGTCACGCGAGCCATCGTTGACGACGATGTAGTCATAACCGTGCTCCACAACGCCGCGGACCGTGTTCAAAATGTTATCGGCCTCGTTATATGCCGGTATCACGATGAGCACCTTTGGCTCCATGCGCGCCCCTTTCCAAGCGAATTACGCCATCAACTAAGGGCGTAAGTTATGTAGTATAACGGTGAAAGCCACATCCCATAGCCCCGCATGGCATGTGACAGCGAAAAGGCACATGGCGCGCCTGCTCATATATCCGTATCTTATAATTAGAAAAAATCGATATAAGGAGCATCCCGTGCAATCCGCTGTTGATATCTCCGTAGTGGTGACGACCTACAATCAAGACGAGCGCGCCTTGACGCTTACACTCAACTCGATCTTGCAGCAAATCTGCACGTCATTTGAAATTATCGTTGCAGACGATTGCTCAAAGATTGATCCCTCTCCGTTTATTCATCGATTCTTTGATGAAAAAGGGTTTGAAAACTACTCGATTGTCCGCGCGAGCGAAAACATCGGAACGGTCGCGAATGTGGCGCGAGGCATTTCCGCTGCGTCAGGCCACATTATCAAGCCGCTCAGCCCGGGTGATGCGCTGTTTGGCCCATCAACGCTTGCCAATATCGTTCAATGCTGCGGTGAGCAGGGCGTGAAGCTCGGCTTTGGCGGAATCATTTCATATCTGCCGGACGGCTCGTTCTCACCGTACAACGCGCCACAAGTCCTCGATTTGTACACGTCTTCCAGGCAGGATAGCAGCAACGTGCTGTGCTCGCACATCCTCAAGACCGACTGGATACCGGGCTGTTCTCTCTTCTACGAGCGCGATCTGATGCTCCCCTATCTTCATGAGCTCACCGACCGCGCGCATGTCCGATACTGCGAGGACCTCGCGTGCCCCCTCTGCGCCGCCGATGACATTCGCATCGGCTACCTCGGTAAACCCGTTATTTGGTATGAAATGGGCACCGGAATCTCAACCTCGGGCGGCAATGCATCGGTGCGGCGCATGTATACCGACCATCACAATTTCTATCACTACCTGCCCGAACGCATCGCCGATCAGCAGATGGCGCGCCAAGCCCTTCGCGCTTTTTCCCTACGCGAGTTCGTAGCGCTCCACACGCCGTTTTACCGCATGGCGCAAAAACTCAAGCTCAACCAATATGCCGGGTCCGACACGTTCGACATGACTCCGTTTGAGGAAGAGCTACGGTTTTTCAACGCATGCCGCTGAGGGGGCTGGATGCGCGAAGAGTTACGGGCGTGCACCTCAGAGCTTCGTGCCCATTTCAAATGCTCGGTACGCTTTTGGAGACACACCTGAGAGGTATACGGTCCCGATCGCAGTGGCCTTCTTCACGGGCATTCTCCAACATGAGCGTATAGAAAAGACATGATGAAAAGCATTACTTGTCTAAAAGGCCACTCGGCAATTCTGGCTCCTCCATTGGACGCGCACTAGAGATTTCTTCTTCATAGCTAAGATGCATAGCAATAAAGAAACGATAATATTGCACCCATGCATCACTCAGAAGCCCGATATAGTACGCATTAACCTTCTTCTTTCTAAGCTCAATCATAAGGTCGAACCCCTCAGTGCCATCCCAAGAACATGTAAGCACAACCGCATCCTCTAATCCCGAAACATCATCTGTCCAGCCCAATTGTTCTTTTGAGAACGCAACACGGTGCATTCCAGGTACGAACTGTCTTTCCACATAAGGTTCGAGTGAGCCCGCGCATAAAACGACATATGCATTCTTGCCCTCAACAAACCACATAACCTGTCCCCGCTTGAGACAAGACTCTGGATCAAAACTCCCCTCCCGTCGCAAGCGCAATTTCTTAAACATGATTTTCAGCTTTGCCCATAGAGCCCCAAACGTCCCAATATCAAGTAGCACAATTAGCGGGAGGACCAACAACAAAAGCACGCACGCTAAACAGTAAAAAACCCCAAACAGGCAAGCCGCAATAGCTTGAATCTGAGGCGAATCACCAAAGACTTGAGAAACTTGCTGCAATATCCACCCTACAGAAAGTAAGGCAACAAAAAGCGCAATCAGCAAAACAGCGGATTGCCAAATAAAATTCGGGATATACATACCGGCTTTTTCTCGAGCAAATCTGAGAACCTCCCTCTGTTTTAACATTTGCCCTCGATGCTTGGCGACAGAGTGAAGGCCATACGTCTTAAGCAACTCATTGTGCTCAAACCTCTTGATTGCCACTCCGCTAATAGACCCAGGGACATGTAAAGCCCCCTTAATAAAATTCAGCAAACCCTGAAGTAGTTTCGTAACAATCAAAGTCAGGAAAATGACAACGACGCACGTACTCGATGCAGCGTTATCCCCAACATACCTCATGATTTCATCGAACATGCTATCTGCCATCGATCTAGCATCCTTTCCGTTTCAACTGATAATCTGATAATGCCACATGGGGTTAACGCAACATAAGAAGTTGCCTCTCGATATATCAGGACACCTAATACCCGCTTCTCATGCTGTCCTACGCAACGTAACCTAAGCACAGCGCCGATTCGCATCCAGCCCGGAACGACAGACCACCAAGCCCGCGGACGCGAAGCGGCCCCTTCCACAGGCCATCGCGTCACTCAATCGAAATGGCCCTCGGCACACGGTTGCAAAAGGCGGTTGAAGCCCGATCATTCCGCGGCAGTCGCCCACAATCGTTGAAATGGACCCCCATGAGCGCTACGCCTCGAATTGACGTCACAAAACCAACCTCAATACCCCATCTCTCACTACAAACCGATAGCATGGAATAACGCCGCAATCACCTATTCAAATCGCCAACAGACGTGCCATCCATCGTAATGACTTCGGAACTCATGAAGCCTCGCTGGGAGCTTGCGTTGTACGAAATGCATTGATGCAAATCGACTCTCCCATCAAACTAACTGAAAAGGCGAGATGGTTAGGATTCGATTTGCAAATCAATCCAGATCGAGAAAGCCACAATGTCCATCACAGCGCCACTGCGGAGGGGACAACTTCAACGCTTTGAAAGCGACCTATAGCATATGTCAATCCTTTTGATACACATGAGTGTGACGAGAATGAAATTTGCTAAGAAGCCAAGCGATAGCGATGTAGAAAGGACGCTCCAAAGGGACTTATCCCCTTGATCCCCCGACATCACCATGAACGAAACAGTCAAAAAGCCAGACACAACCGACCAGAGTATGTCAGAAAATAACTCATCAACCAACAGAACCTTATCACCTTCTGAAGCGACCGACCCATCTTGTGCTAGATTGGCCCTCAACTCAAAAACCATAATCGCCAACCCACACATAAATCCAGACACAATGGAAACAGCGGTTATCCCATTGGCAAAGTAGCTACGTACAATAGCCGCCCTATCCCCCATCCAAAAAGCTATAGCTGCAATCAAAGCAGGGGCAGCCAGATGGATTACGATATCGAATGGATACAGAGAACTATCATCTGGGGTATGCAGCGTCTCAATATAATGCATCAACAAACCAAAAACGTTTATCTTTGACACCGCAATCACCTCATCGTAGCTGTTTTCCTAGCCCCTACCCAAGCGCCGCTCAATAAGTGAGCCCTTCCAATCGCATCTTTTTTTGAACTCGCCGTCACTCAATACTGGCTCCCCACGATCGTTCAGAATCTCGTTTATCTTCCAATCCATAGACTTCGAGATATCAAAGCGAACGGTGCGTCCGCTTTTGCTGTTCGCCTTAACATAAACTTCGACTCTGTCCTCATGATCATCATTGGCAAAAAGACCGAATAGCGTTTTTGCCTTATTAAGGTCAGCCAAAGCTTCTCGAAGCATTGCAACAGGAAAAGGGTGTCTCGGTTTATGGGCAAGCCTGCAAGAGATGTATCGAGCACCAGTAACCAAAGAATCGGCAAAATCGCTTGATCTTAAATACTTTCGCACTTCGAAGTCTTCAATACTATTGAGGGCGTCAAGCGACTCCTCCTCGGCAATGGGCTCCCAATCCATTAGATAGCCCTGGTACGTCTTCTTGAACCAATCTTTCATCGGCATCTTCAAAAAAGTATCTCCAGCCGATCCTTTTACATGCTCAACAAAAAGTACAGCAAAATCACCTGCAGCCTTCCGTAAATACACTCGTGAATCAACCATTGGCGCCTTATCACTACCATAGCGACCAATAATCGTAGCCTTTTCAGGATCAAGAATCGAAATGCCCTCGCCATCGGATCCAGACTTTATTCTCAGGAGAATTCCTTCGTCATGGATATCAACTCCATCAATAAAACAATACTTTCCACTGTCTCCATATGAAAAGCTCCCCTCGAATGAATCGTAGAAATCAAGAAAAGCCCCAAGAAAACCTGCTGCGCAAACCTCATCAAGAGGAATAAGTATATCCGGCTTCCGCAATCGATGACATGCAAGCTTATAAGCAACAAGCGTTCTGCGTGAAGTGGTAGGCACGATCCCCTCCAAATGTATTTATAGATATCCCTTGCTCTGACGTTAATTGCTCACTGCCGATTAAACGAAACGCAGGCCACTATCGCAACATATCACCAATGCCCTAAATCCCCAGCTCGGGCAGCTCCCTCGCGATTGCAGTAAACTCACGTGGGTGCAGATACACCTCGTTAAGCTCTCTTTTGCTATATGCCAGATAGCTGCCGGACGTCTTTTCAATAAGCTCTTTGGTGAAGAACTGCTCCCAGCTAAAGAACGTGGCGCTTTCAATGTAGCTTGCCGGATGAAGAAGCATGTCGCGTGTCTTAGCGTCAGCAAACAGCGACGAGTTAAGCACCAACCACTCGAATGATTCCGGCAGGAATAGCTGAATGTTCTTGAATCGCGTAAGCGAAGTAACGTACGCCATCTCGGCCCCAAAGGCAGCGCCATCGGCAATAAGCAAAATCTCGGTCTCGGAGCGTTCGCGAAGCAAACGGTAGATGTTCGACTTACCCCCGGCGCTCACGCAGGGCACCCCGCTTTTTGCGCATAGAGCGGAAAAGAACTCATAACCTGAATTGGAATCCTCAACAATGACCAATTCGGGGCGCTCACCCGTAAAAGTCGTAGAGCCGAACACCCGATACACTGATGTATAAACCCTTTTATAAGCCGGGTATTTTGACGACGAACGAGTCGTGTTCTTCAATCCGTATATCTCGTCCACGCTATACGGCAGCTGGGGCAACGCTTCACGGGCAATAAGAACGTAGTAATTGCTGCTATGCCTCGCGGCGTGCGCAAACTCATGCGTTTTCATAAACGCACTGTCTTCATCGATAAACACGATGCTGTTTTCGATATCCGCCAGGTCGCGCCTCCATGTTACGCCAGCAAGCACACGGCAGGGAGCATCGCAGTTAATCGTAACGCCGCTGCTCTCCCCCAACGCCTCGTACTGGGCGATAAGCTCAATGAGCGTCGTCTACCCGTCGCGCTCTTTCCCTGCAGAATCGTCAAGTTCCTGCGAATGGGCAGTTTGATCTGCACTTTGTTGTTGCGTACGATAACGAGATGCTCGCCCCTCATCACGCATCGCCTCGCAAGCAATCGGCGGCGAGAAGCACCAACTCATCCATGCCATGAACGATCTCGCCGGTATTTGCCACCCGAATGGTGAACTTCCGGTTGCCGAAGTCCATGATGTGATGCAAGCTGATTGTGACATCATGCATGCTGGCGATCTTGAGAATCCAATACGCGCAGTTATCCCCGCAGTTCGATGCGTTATATACACGATCCGGCAGAAACAACATGAGCAGAAGCGTCTTAACGCCGCTAGAAAGTTTTTCCGGCGGGATGACACCAAGCACGCTGCTCTCAAGAGCGTTTGGGCCCAGCACGATGCTTCCATCGACGGACTTGATCATCCTCTGTGCGAGCTCATTCGTGAACCACTCCGGAGAGTAGGTGTTATTGAAAAACGTGGACGTGTTGTAGATGGCACCCTCGACATCCCCGTAATGAATCGTAAGCACAACCGGTCCTTCCGTTTCCAAACATGCAGCTACACTCGTGGCAACGTCAGCACCTTGCCGACTGCACCGCCACGGCCACGCGCTTGCCGGAGCACGCGATGCCCCACCGAATGCGGCCGTGCGCCAGCTCGGGCAGAGGACCGACATCGTAGCGCTTCTCGATAATCTGCCCCAAGGCGTCCTGCGCAAGCTCCTCGAGCTCTTCCGCACTCGCGTCCTTTCGATGCTTCAGCTCGACGGTGACCAAAGGGCGCCTGCCGTCGAAGAACGGTGTACGCTCGGGCACGAGCTGGATATCGGGTCTACCGTCGCCCGCCTCACGGTTAGACACGGGGTCGCCGAACCCTTTGATGCCAAAACACAAGCCGAGAACGAGCATATGGATGGAATTTTCCGACGTTATATCGAAATAGCTGATAGATCCGTCGAGAATCTTAGCCAGCTCACGCTGCAGCGCCACAGCCTCACCGGACGCCAGCGCCTCATGAAAGACGCCAAGGTCGCTCGACCCACCGGCGGCGCCCGTAAAACGTTCCACGATCTCCGTGCGATACAGCTCGGCAACCTCAGCGTTGGGGATGCGCAGGCGACGGTGCACACGCGTGTTATTGGGCAGAGCGGTATCCTCAGTTGTGAGGTAACCGGCCAGGTAAAGCATGCTCCACAAGGCATCCGAGCGAACGCCGATATCCGGGAACACAATGCCCAGATCAAGTGGGGCCTCAACGGCACCACGAGGCTCCATCAACGTGTAAATCTTGCCCAGGGTATCCTCGTCCGCCCGACTCACGAGGCCCGCGACAACCGAATTGCCCGAGGTATTGCCCCAGTACACATCGGGAGCACAGTCATAATTAAAATAGTTAAGAGCACTCCACGGGTTGAACACGTCAACATTTCCAAAGCGGTAACCGTCATACCAACGCCGTGCCTCGTCCATGCAATCGGCGTACCCAAGATACGAGGCAAGCGCGGCCATCTCGGTATCAGTAAAACCGAAGCGTTCATCGGACACTGTTGAAAGAGCAGTAGAAACCGTAACGTTATTCAAATCCGAGAAGATGGACTCCTTCGTGATTCGCTGCACCCCCGTGAGGCAGGCGAACGCCAGAACCTCTCCACCGTCTTTGAGGGGGCCGGTGAACAGGCGCTTGAGGAAGGTGACGACTTCGCGATAATAACCACCACCTGGAGCGGAATATCCCGCCATGACGGGCGCATCATACTCGTCTATCAGCAGGACGACGGGTCGATCGTGATAGGCTCGCAGGAGGCGCGCAAGGTACAGCAGCGATCCGGCGTAATCAGATTCGCCCGCAGCGCACGTCCGCATGCGATCGAAAAGCTCGACCGCGGCAGGATCAGCTGCAAGTGACTCAGAGAGATAGGAATGCCGCTCGATCTCCGCGGCGAGTATATCTTTGAGCGCACCGTAGGTCTGCTCCCACGTGTCACCTTTGGCGGTGCGCATGCTCAGATAGATAACGGGATATGCCGCGAAGTGAGACCGATATGCCCCATCATCCTTTTCCCAAATCTCAGCTCCTTCAAACAGGGAGGCATCCGCAAGCCCGGACGGGCCCGACTCGAAGAATGCCTTGAGCATTGTCATATTGAGTGTCTTACCGAAGCGCCTTGGACGACAAAAAAGCGTGACGGTATAGCCCGAGTCCAGCACATCGGAGATGAGCGCAGTCTTATCCACGAGAACAGAGTTCACCGCTGCACGCTCGAACCCATCGTCCCCGATGGGTAGACGCTTGCGAGCAGTTCGGTCGATGATACGGGCGCCAGGGGCCGTCCAGACGCCATCGCCGCATTTCAAAAGCTCAATTGCCACAGCCCCTCCATCCGACATTTGTTTAGCACGCGATTCCAAGTTCACATGATTCCAAGTTCGCATTGTACCAGCCAGCACCAATCCTCACCCAATCGGCAGTTTGGGTATAAGCCCAATCTTTTCTGGCTTGATTTCCAGCCTTATCGAAGTGCTCGCAAAGCCAGCGGCACACGTCGAACAAGGCGATAAAAGTAAAACGCTGAGTTTATATTCCGGAAAGATTTATAACAGCCCTCAATTTCAAACTGTACGTTTTGGGGCTGGTTTTCGGGTCATTCGCGATCCGACCAAGGATCGTCTCGAAAGAGATGCCTGTTCGCGAGTCGGAAGCAGGGGCAAATTCGCACACTCGGAAGCAAAACCCGCCCCAAAACGTACAGTTTCATTTTTTACAATTACGCAATCCGCCCGCATTTGCATATTTTTGCGCAATACGGATCATATACTGCATATCGATCAAGACCAACCAACACCGCAGTCCTAAAATGCAGGAAAAAAGCCTACAACTCGATATTCACCTTAATCTCCGGCACGTGTGCAAGCTCGGCGAGGGTCACGCCGTCGACGTAGGCATCGATCGTCTCCTCAAGGCCCGTCCAGAATTTCACGGTTGAGCACAGTTCGCTACGCCCGCACGTCCCATCGAGCCCCTCGCACGCAACGGTCGAACGCTCGCCCTCCGCAGCGCGCAAGATATCTCCGGCGCGAACCTCGACTGCAGGCTTGGCCAGCACGTAACCGCCGCCCTTGCCGCGCACGCTCCTCAGCAGTCCCGCGTTCATGAGCGGGCGCACGAGCTGCTCCAGGTACTTGAGGGAAATGCCCTCACGTTCGGCAACCTCGCGCAAGGAGACCTTGGTCTGCGGACGAGGCGCGAGGGCCTCATGTGAAACGGCATCCGCACTGATGCTCTCCCCCACCGGATCCCCGCCGATGGCCGCGATGTAAATCATCAATTTGAGCGCATAGCGGCCCTTCGAGGAAATGAGCATGGACGAACCCCCTTGCGGTAAACGATGTGGAGCAACACGAGCACCGACGAAACATCGGCATATTCTCCCAGAAATCGGCTATCATCGTATCGTTAATCCGAGTGAACTTCTAGAGTTTAGCGCGGATCGCACATCGGCCGCGTGCCCCGACGCACGCGCCGCAACCGCGCCCGCGCCCCTCGAAAGGATTTGATATGAGCGCAACACCCCTGCTCAACATCGCCGGCCTCATTGCCTCCGTGGACGAAAAGACCATCCTCCAGGGCATCGACCTCGCCGTCGGCGCAGGCGAGACCCACGTCCTCATGGGCCCCAACGGCGCCGGTAAGTCCACCATGGGCCACGTCATCATGGGCGACCCGGTCTACACCGTTACGCAAGGCACCATCACCTTCGACGGCCAGGACATCACCGATCTCTCCCCCGACAAGCGCTCCCGCGCCGGCCTCTTCCTCTCCTTCCAGGCCCCCGTCGAGATCCCGGGCGTGCCGCTGTCCAGCTTCCTGCGCGCGCAAATCGCCGGCCGCCCCGGCCTTGAGATGAAGGGCAAGGAGTTCCGCCGCCGCGTGAAGGAGCTCGCCGCCGAGCTCGACATGGACACCGCCTACCTCAATCGCGAACTGGGCGTGGGCTTCTCCGGCGGTGAGAAGAAGAAGGTCGAGATGCTGCAGTTGCTGCTGCTCCAGCCCAGACTCGCCATCCTGGACGAGACCGACTCCGGCCTGGACGTCGACGCCCTCGGCGTGGTCTCCCGCGGCATGGACGCTTACCGCAAGAGCACCGACGGCTCGCTCGTCATCATCACCCACAACACGCGCATCCTCGAGCACCTCGACGTCGACCGCGTCCATGTCATGGTGCGCGGCCGCATGGTGGCCGAGGGCGACTCCTCGCTCATCGAATCGATCAACGAGCAGGGCTTCGAGCAGTTCGAGCAAGCCGGTGCGGAAGCGGCGCGCGAACCCGTCGCCGCGCTCTAGGAGGCACGCATGACTAAAGAGTTCCGAACCTATGTGGAGGACGTCGACCGCACGCTGTACGACATCAGCGACGCGACCGACCCGTCCCTCCGGCTCGACGCAGGCCTCACGCCCGACATCGTCCGCGAGATCTCGGCCAAGAAGGACGAGCCGTCCTGGATGCTCGACTTCCGCCTCAAGGCGCTCGACACCTACCAGCGCATGGAGGCGCCCGACTGGGGCCCCGGCCTCGAAGGCCTCGACATGGATCACATCGTGACGTACGTGAAGCCCGCCACCGACCAGCAGGCCGATTGGGAAAGCCTCCCCGACGATGTGAAGAACACGTTCGACCGGCTGGGCATCCCTGAGGCCGAGCGCGCCTACCTGGCCGGCGTCGGCGCGCAGTACGACTCCGAGCTGGTGTACCACAACATGCAGAAAACGGCTGCCGACATGGGGATCGTCTATTCCGGCATCGAGGAGGCGCTGCGCGAGCCGAAGTGGGAGGCGCTCATCCGGGAGAAGTTCATGACGCTCATCCCGCCCACCGACCACAAGTTCGCCGCGCTTCACGGCGCGGTGTGGAGCGGCGGCTCGTTCGTCTACGTGCCGAAGGGCGTGAAGCTGGACTTCCCCCTGCAAAGCTACTTCCGCCTGAACGCGAAGGGCGCAGGACAGTTCGAGCACACGCTGATCATCGTGGAGGACGACGCCAGCCTGCACTTCATCGAAGGCTGTTCGGCGCCGAAGTACAACGTGGCGAACCTGCACGCCGGAGCCGTGGAGCTGTTCGTGGGCAAGCGCGCGTCCTTGCGCTATTCCACGATCGAGAACTGGTCGAAGAACATGTACAACCTCAACACGAAGCGCGCCGTGGTGCAGGAGGGCGGCGCCGTCGAGTGGATCAGCGGGTCGTTCGGCAGCCACGTGGGCTACCTCTACCCCATGTCCATCCTGGCCGGGCGCAAGTCGACCAGCAGCTTCACCGGCATCACGTTCGCCGGCGCAGGGCAGAACCTCGACACCGGCTGCAAGGTGGTGCTGGCCGCGCCCGACACGTCGGCCACCGTGGAGACGAAGTCCATCTCGAAGGGCGGCGGCGCCTCCACGTTCCGCTCGTCCATCGTGGCCACCGAGAACGCGCGGGGCGCGGCCGCCAGCGTGTCGTGCCAGTCGCTCATGCTGGACGACATCAGCCGGTCGGACACCATCCCGGCCATGGACATCCGCTGCAAGCACGTGGACATCGGCCACGAGGCCACCATCGGGCGCATCGGCGACGACAAGGTGTTCTACCTGATGAGCCGCGGCGTGTCCGAGGAGGAGGCGCGCACGATGATCGTGAACGGATTCGCCGACCCCGTGTCGAAGGAACTGCCGCTGGAGTACGCCGTGGAGATGAACAACCTGATTAAGCTAGAAATGGAAGGGGCCATCGGATAATGGGAACCCTCACGATAGAACACGCGAACGCGATGCCCGCCCCTACCTGGCATCGCCTGCACGTCAACGACGTGGACATAGAGCTGCCGAGCGGCCTTGCAGCCGCCCAGCAGGTGGAAGTGTCGTGCGAGGAAGGGCTGTGGGGAGAAGCGGATGCGTTCGACCGCGCGCTCCTTTCCTTGGATGCCTGCGCCCCCATGGCCGCGGAGAGCGGAGCCTCCCCAGAAGAGGACGCTGCCATGGAGGGGCTCGACGCTCCCGCCCTCTCCCTCTACCAGCAGCAAGCGCTCGAGAACCGCTACCTCTCCCCCGCCGACGTCTTCGCCACCGGCATGGGCGACGAGGCACGCGAGTACCTCGAGTTCGTGGCGGGCGATCCCGTCGTGCTGGCCACGCGCCCTGACGAGCGCACCTGCGCAACGGTGCGCGTC